>Ga0210408_10004244_pt1 | contig 12860 bp, 8 predicted proteins | sample IncBWH4MmetaG_FD_155471 | JGI IMG/M metagenome (GOLD analysis project Ga0210408, IMG submission 155471) | Forest soil microbial communities from Barre Woods Harvard Forest LTER site, Petersham, Massachusetts, United States - Inc-BW-H-4-M | ecosystem: Environmental > Terrestrial > Soil >...
TCTACGGCGGCTCGCGCGGGAGCGCATCCCTACCGCGCCGGCGAAGTGGCTCGGTCCTATCACTCCTACCGTGTATACCAACGATTTAACTCTAACAGAAACAAAGGCCTTCGAGTCGGAAGTGTTGATTGAGGAGGGAAAGTAGGTCAGCCCACCTTCTGCAGAAATAAATAGATGGCTCGATAGTTGACTCTTGCGGTTTCGCGCTCACTCGTCGGCAGTTCATCGGGAGGAACTCCGCCCTCGGTCGAAATCCGAACCACGTAGTCGACTTTGTCCAACACCCCAGCGCCAGATCTTGACTTAACGGCTACTAGCAACCATGCGATGTTCTTTGCGCCGTCCGAAGTCCACGTTGTCAAAGGCGGCAAAGCACCCTCGATCTCGCTTCCATCGTTAGCCGACCAACCCGGCCCAGCAAAATGCTTCCCAACAAGCTTGCCAGACATATCCTTCAGCTCAGCTTCCGGCGCCTTGAGAGCCCATTTATAACCACCCGCCGGGTTCGACTTAGCGTCGTAGATTTGGACCCCCTCTCCAACGACTGCCCACACGAGGCGACTATTTTCCGGTAAGCGAATGCCTTGCGGTTCCTGTGCTAATGACGAACCGCAGAGCGCGAAGCAAGTAAATCCATGCAATAAAATCCAGAGCCTGTTTATTTTCATTTTCCGTACTTAAACTTGCATGGCCAATCAGATTTGAACAACAAAGTCTCCAATCGGCGTCTGGGAAGACTGCATTTCGACACGGCTATAATGATCAGGAGGTCTCGGCGGCTGATGATGCTTTGCAAACGCCGACACGCCGACGCGCCGACACGCCGATACGTTTCCCCCAGGCCGCGGACAGATTTGAGAAATTTCTGCAGGCGACTGCTTGACGCCATAATTTGATGGTTGTACAAGTGTCAAAGTGATACTAACCTTAAAAATCGTTATTCATGAGCAAGTTATTTGGTAAAGTCGCTCTGGTTACCGGAGCTTCAAAAGGGATTGGCGCCGGAATCGCCAGAAGCCTGGCGGCCGAGGGCGCCTCCGTGGCAGTCAATTACGCCTCCAGTAAGGAAGGGGCCGATCGCTTGGTCGATGAAATCATCAAGGGCAACGGCCGCGCTATCGCCGTCCACGGAGATGTCGCCAAGCAAGGTGACGTCGAGCGCATGTTCGCCCAAACCCATCGCGCATTTGGTCAACTCGATATCCTGGTGAACAACGCAGGAATTTATCGGTTTGCACCGCTGGAAGAGATAACCGAGGAGGATTTTCATCAGCATTTCAACACCAATGTCCTGGGCCTCATCCTGGCCACCCGGGAGGCAGTAAAATACTTTGGTCCGCGTGGCGGCAGCGTGATCAACATCGGTTCAACCGCTTCTCGCCTGACGCCGCCGAACAGCTGTGTCTACACCGCGACCAAAGGAGCCGTCGACGCAGTAACCGGTGTCCTGGCCAAGGAGCTTGGTCCAAGAAATATTCGTGTCAACTCGATCAACCCGGGATTCGTAGAAACCGAGGGCACGCACGCCGGCGGCTTTGTCGGCAGTGATTTCGTCCAGGGCCTAATTGCGCAAACCCCACTCGGTCGCGGCGGTCAACCCGATGATATCGGACCGATCGCTGCGTTCCTGGCCTCCGATAACTCCCGCTGGCTAACGGGCGAATGCCTGCTCGCTTCCGGCGGTCAGCGGTGAGCGCTGCTGCCGGCAAATCATTGGGCTTGCATGCGTGATCAGGCAAAGACCATTGTTGGTTGGTGAGCGATCAGGGTGCGGCACCGGCAGAGAGCCGGACCACGTGATCGCGACCAGCCGAACTAGATGCCCGTACCGAAACCTACTGAACTAACGGAGGAACAGGTCCAGCTGATCGCTAAAGCGCTCGCCGATTCCCGCCGCTACGAGATCATCAAGCGTATCAGCCAGTGCAAGGAGGCGATGGCCTGTGAAACCGTGCGTGGATGCCTGGACATCAGCGCGCCCACCCTGTCGCACCACATGAAAGAGCTGGAAGTCGCGGGCTTAGTCCGCGCGCAGCGGACCGGTAAATTTATCAGCTACCAGCTTCGCCGCGACGTTCTGGAATCGTTCCTCGGGAGGCTCCGCCGGGATTTCATGTGAGGCAGAGCCGCGTAACATCCATGCCCACAAGGCATACGTCATCGGAAAACTCCGTGCGCTTGGAGAACTGTCGGATCTCGCCGAAGAGTTCAGCGAGCAATTTAGCTGACGGCAGCCTGACGCGCTCGCGCACTGCAGCCATCAAGCGCTCGCGACTGTAGATTTTATCGTCAGGTGCTTCCACTTCGAAGAGCCCATCCGTAAAGAGCATGACAAAATCATCTACGGCGATTGGACACTCGCAGGTCCGGTATTTGGCGTCATCAAATAAGCCAAGTGCCGGTCCGCCGCTGCCATTGGAGCTTATCGACTCAAGCTCGCCACGGAGGCGATGCAGCAGCAGCGGCTCCGGGTGGCCTGCATTCGCGTAGAGCATTCGGGAACGCGCGGCATCGGCGACCAGGTAAAAGCCGGTGACGAAGAGGTTGCTATCGGTGTTCTTCAGGATTGACAGCAGGCTGTGGTTAATTTTGGTCAGCATCACGGCCGGGTCTGCAGCCGCAGCGCTGAATTTTTCGACAAGTGCGCTGATCATCGCGGTGATTAATCCGGCGCGAATGCCGTGACCCATTACATCGGCGATGAAAACAGCTACAGCGGTGTCTGAAAGACGGTTGACAGTGAAAAAATCCCCGCTGACCGCCGCCATTGGATAGTAGAAGCTCGAAAACTTGATCGCGCTTTCCGTGGGCAGTACACCGCGAGGGATGCTGGGAAACTGCTGAGGCAAAAGCGCCATTTGCAGCTCGTGCGCCATTTTTAGATCCTTCTCCATCTGCTCGTTTTTCGCACGCAGCTCCCGAGCCGCTTCCGCGACATGCCGTTGGAGGTCGATGATACGTTTCGCGACGTGTATGCGGCCTGTCAGTTGATCCGCGTCAAAGGGCTTGGTCATAAAATCATCCGCACCGGCATCCATCGCTTCGAGGTAGTTAGACCTCCCTTCGAGTGAGGTAAGCAGCACGATGTAGGTGTAATTTTCGCGCAATAACGTTCGGACTTGGCGGCAGAGCGCCAATCCATCGATCTCTGGCATCAGCCAGTCTAAGATCAGCACGTGAAAATCGTCCTTTTGAAGTGCCTCCCACGCTCTGAGACCATCTTCGGCGGCAACAACTTCGTGCCCTTGTTTCCTCAAAGTGGATGCCAGGACGAGCCGGGAAACATTGTCATCCTCTGCTATTAGGATTTTCATGGAGCCGGTTTTTCTTTGTCGATTTGTTCTTCACTCGTTCAATTCAGGGCCGTTAGAGCTACGGGCGGAGGAGCGCGTTACTGATCCGCACTTCGTCGATGTCCACGTCGACATTTCCAGGGTCAAAACCAGTTGAACGCGGGAAACGGTCGTTTGCCGGCTCAGTCTAGGAGCCAGATCTTTATATATCGACGCGAATTACCATACATTTAATGATTTTCATATTAAGTATAAGAAACCCTGTCTACCGGAATCGCTGCAATAATGCCTTCAGGTCGCTACCTTCAGTCTCGCCCAATTCGGGCAACCCTCGCCGCCGTGCGGGCTTTGCGCAAAAAGCGAAGTCGCGCCGATTCTTCATGGCAACTCTTTAGAGGAGAAAAGACGATCCGTGGCAGCCAACGGCTGATTGATACTCTCCATATATAATGTAAATTCCATAACCATTGTATGAGAAAGAGCTAAGCGTGCGTCCCGCCCAAGCCGCCGTCCCATTAAGTTGCAGTTTTCTGCTCCCTAGTGGTTGCGCCGTTGCGTATTTGGCGTGGCAGTTTGATCTGGAATGGTTGAGCTGTCCCCCTCTTCCCGACCATTCATCCATGACCACTGACGGTTTTTTCGGACCATGAATACCAGCACGACAAAGGGTTCAGTCGGACCGAACGTGGCCCAACGTTACGGATTCATCTCCAGCTTCGCGGGTCCTTTCGCCATGGTAGTGGGAGGTCTCGTGCTGGTCGGCTGGCTGTTGGGCATGCGCACGTTAGCGAGCGTGTTCCCCCACTATACCACGATGAAGCCGAACACGGCGTTCTGCTTTGTCCTTGCCGGTTTATCGCTTTGGCTGTTGCGGCTTCCCTCGAGTCAAGCCGTTGAGTTCAGCCCCAAACACGGTCGGTTGGGGCAAATCTGCGCGATGCTTGTGGCTTTCATCGGCTTGCTAACTCTCGGAGAAATTCTTCTTAATCTGAATCTCGGGATAGATCAGATATTGCTGCGCGACACGTTGACCGATACCCGCGTACCTCCTGGCAGAATGTCCATTCCATGCGCGTTTGGATTTCTAATGCTCGGCTCCTCCCTTTTTTTCCTTGGCAGAAAAAGTCCTCGCGACGTGATGGCAGCGCAAATCCTTGCTCTGATTGGTTTGGTTGATGGCTTGCTGGCATTCCTTGGCTACGTCTATGGTGTCCACGGCCTGTACGCCATTTCCCACTACACCACGATGGCGGTGCACACCGCACTCGTCTTCGTAGTTCTGTGTTTGGGCGCATTGTTCGCGAGGCCCGATCGGGGGCTGATATCCGTTATCACAAGTGAATATAGCGGCGGACAGATGGCGCGTCTTATCCTGCCGTTGGCGCTTACACTGCCATTATTCATCGGCTGGTTACGCCTGAAAGGCGAACTCGCGGGTCTCTACGGGACGGGTTTTGGTTTCGCGCTTTTTTCCACGTCCAACATCATCATCTTTACAATACTGGTTTGGATAAGCGCCAAGTCGCAGAATACACGCACGGCCGAGTTGGTGCAGAGCGCCTTCCGCTACCGCTTCCTTGCAGATGCGATGCCGCAGATTGTTTGGACGGCAAAACCGGACGGAAATCTCGATTACTTTAACAAGCGCTGGTTCGACTACACCGGCATGACAATGGAGCAGGCTCAGGATTGGGGCTGGAAGCCTGTGCTGCACCCGGACGACCTCCAGAACTGCATTGAGCGCTGGACGAAAGCATTCACGACTGGCTGCAATTATGAGGTTGAATACCGGCTCAAGCGCGCATCGGACGGTGTCTATCGCTGGCATATCGGACGTGCCTTTCCATTACGAAATCAAAACGGCGAGATCATCCAATGGGTGGGCACCTGCACCGACATAGATGATCAAAAACGGGCACACTACGAGTTGGAAAAGCGTGTTGCGGAACGCTCAGTGGAACTTGCTGGAGCAAGAGAGAAGTTGCAGGCGGTGCTCGATGCGGCAACGCAGGTTTCGATCATTGCTGCGGACACAGAGGGACTCATCACACTTTTCAATCACGGTTCCGAGCAGATGCTTGGGTACACTTCGGACGAAATGGTTGGCAAGCAGTCGCTGGCGATCATTCATTTAGAATCCGAAGTAATCGCCAGGAGTCGGGAGCTGACAGAGGAACTGGGCAAGCCGGTGCAAGGCTTCGATGTCTTTGTCGAGAAGGCCCGTAACGGCCAGCATGAGGAACGGGAATGGACCTTCGTTCGCAAAGACGGCAAAACGTTGACGGTCAATATGGCGGTGACCGCCTCGTACGATACGAATGGCACGATCGTGGGTTTCCTCGGCGTTGCGATGGACGTCACTGCACGCACCAGAGCCGAGAAGACTTTGCGCGATCAGGCGCTCATCCTTGATCTGGCCAACGACTCCATATTCATTCGAGACACGGAGGACCGTATCACCTACTGGAATCAGGGTGCCCAACGGCTGTATGGCTGGAGCAAAGAGGAAGCCATGGGGCACGTCACCCACTCCTTGCTCAAAACGCAGCACCCGCAATCACTCCACAACATCAACGCGCAACTTCTCGCTACCGGTCATTGGGAAGGCGAATTGACGCATACCCGGCGCGATGGCGCTTTGGTGGCTGTGGCCAGCAGCTGGACGCTACAACGCGATGACTCGAACAGACCGGTTTCAATCATCGAGATGAATTACGACATCACCGAGCGCAAAGAAAGCGAAGAGGCGCTTCGGCTCAGTGAAGAACGTTTTTCCAGTGCATTTGAGTATGCGGCCGTCGGCATGGCTCTGGTGTCGCTCAACGGCCGGTGGCTGAAAGTCAATCAAGCCCTGTGCGATTCGATTGGTTATTCCGCTAAAGAACTCAGCGGCAAAACATTCCAGGATATTACCCATCCCGACGACCTGGAGAGCGATCTAGCTAATGTGCGCCAGTTGCTCGACGGCGAAATTAGCTCCTACAAGATGGAGAAACGGTACTTTCACAAAGAGGGGCGAGTGGTGTGGGTTTTACTGAGCGTTTCCCTGCTCCGCGACAAACAAAACAAACCCCTCTATTTCATCTCGCAGATCGAGGATATCAGCGAAATCAAGCGAGCCATGAGCCGGCAACAAGAGCTTACGGAAAAAGCTCAGACCGCCGAGCGGGCCAAGAGTGATTTCCTCGCCGTCATGAGCCATGAAATTCGCACACCGATGAACGGCGTTATCGGCATGACTGGACTGCTCCTCGACAGCGGGCTGAATGCCGAGCAGCGCAACCTTGCCGAAACCATCCGTACCAGCGGCGAGTCGCTACTTACCATCATCAATGACATTCTTGATTTTTCCAAGATTGAGGCAGGACAGTTGACCTTCGAAGAACTGGACTTCGACCTGCGCAAAGTGGTCGAGGATACCGTGGAAATGATGGCCGGTCAGGCTCAAGCCATGGGCATCGAGTTGGTTGGCGGCGTGGAGCCAGAAGTTCCCACCAAGGTACGTGGCGATCCAGGGCGCGTTCGCCAAGTGTTAACGAATCTGATTGGCAACGCTATCAAGTTTACGAAGTCCGGCGAAGTCGCCATCCGTGTGACAGCTCAGGCGGAAACAGAAACGGAAGTTTACGGGCGTTTTGAGATCAAAGACACCGGCGCCGGCATTCCACCCGAGACTCAAGCTCGACTGTTCCAGCCCTTTGTTCAGGCGGATAGTTCGACTTCGCGGACGTTTGGCGGCACAGGACTGGGTTTGGCCATTTGCAAGCGTCTGGCAGAGTCCATGAATGGAAGTATCGGCGTGGAAAGCACACCAGGCGAGGGTTCGACGTTTTGGGTCATGTTGAGGTTCCACCGCCAAATCGAAGCCGAAATACAGCCCCAAATCATACATGAACTCGTCGATACACGCGTTCTAATCGTCGAGGACAATGAAACCAGTCGGCAATTCCTTCACAAACAAATCATCGCATGGCGGCTGCGTAACGGATGCGCTAGCACAGGAGAGGAAGCGTTGGCGATGTTGCATCAATCGGTGGCCGAAAAAGCCCCCTATTCGGTAGCGATCATTGACATGCAAATGCCGGAAATGGAAGGCCTCGCCCTCGTCCGAAAGATCAATGCCGACCCACTGCTTAGCGCTACCCGGCTCATCATGTTGACGCCATTTGGAAAGCCAATTTCGAGCGACGAATTGAAAACCGTGAATGTTGCTGCCTGCTGCGTCAAACCAGTACGCCAATCCGCACTTTTCGATTGTATCGTCCAAGTGCTAACTGGTCCTGCGAATGCCACTGAGTCTCGGCAAGCTGAGCCTTTTATGAGGTCCACGGTTCCCCTTTCGCTACGGAAAGAGCGTGTTCTGCTGGCCGAGGATAACGTGGTGAATCAGCGGGTTGCCCTGGCCAATTTGCGCAAGCTTGGATACAACGCCGATGTCGCCACCAACGGGATCGAGGTGCTCAATGCACTCGAAAGAAAACGATACGACATTATCCTCATGGATTGTCAAATGCCGGACTTAGATGGGTACGAAGTCACAAAGGAAATTCGCCGGCGTGAGCGAAGCGGAAATCGTACTTGGATTATCGCGATGACCGCCAACGTAATGGTCGGTGATCGTGAGAAATGTCTCACCGCGGGCATGGACGATTACATCAGTAAGCCGTTATCCCCTGCGGAACTGCGCGCTGCCCTGGAGCGAGGTGCGGCCAGACCGGTGAACCCCTTTGACGATGATGCTCTGTGTAACCTCATGGAGGACGGAGACGACGAGTCCGCTGAATTGCTGGCGAGCGCTCCGACAAGCATTGCTGACATGCCGCCTGCACTCGAGAGATCCAGCGCTGCCGACCTTTGCTCGGACGTCACGGACCAACCTCACATCACACCCGCGCTCGCCAGCGAGCGACTTTGCTTGTCCACGTTGATGGACAACCTTCCGGACAACATTTGGTTTAAAGATCGCGAAAGCCGTTTTCTGGCGGCAAATCGCGCAATGCTTTCTTGGACCGGTTTCAAAGATCAATCGGAAATCATCGGAAAAACCGATCAGGACATCTTCGCGGGTGAGCATGCGGATGCCGCATTAGCCGATGAGCAAAAAATCATTGCGACGGGCCACCCGATTATCGGTGTTGAGGAAAAGGAAACCTGGCCCGACGGACACGAAACGTGGGTTTCAACCACTAAAGTGCCGTGGCGTGATGCGGGTGGTAACGTGATCGGAATCTTTGGATCGTCGCACGACATAACTGCGCGCAAACTAGGCGAAAAGAATCTAAAGATGGCCAATGAGGCCGCACAGAGGGCGGGCCGTGCCAAAGCCGAGTTCTTAGCGAATATGAGTCACGAGATCCGAACGCCGATGAACGGCGTTATTGGCATGACTGGCTTGCTACTCGACAGCGACTTGGATCCGCAACAGCGCGAGTTCGCGGAAGCAATACGCACCAGTTCGGACAATCTGCTGAAAATCATTAATGACATGCTGGATTTCTCCAAAATCGAGGCAGGCAAACTCACACTCGAAATCCTCGATTTTGATCTGATTGAAACTGTCGAGAGCACTTTGGACATGCTGGCTGAACGCGCACAAGGCAAAGAGATCGAGTTGGCCGGCACAATATTACCGGGCACGCCCACTCGACTGTGCGGTGATCCTGGCCGGCTGCGGCAAATTCTTACCGATCTCATTGGCAATGCCATCAAATTCACTGAAACAGGAGAGGCCATTGTCCGCGTTTCCAAAGAGCGCGAAAGCGAGACATCCGCCGTGTTGCGTTTTGAAATTCAAGACACCGGCATAGGCATTTCGCCCGAAACGCAAGCCAGGCTCTTTCAACCATTTAATCAGGCCGATGGTTCGTTCACGCGCAAATACGGTGGCACCGGCTTGGGACTTGCCATCGCCAAACAGCTGGTGGAAATGATGCAGGGTCAAATTGGAGTGCAAAGCCAACAGGGAAAGGGTTCAACTTTTTGGTTCACTGCGCAACTTCAGAAGCAGGCGAGCGCCGTAAAAGCCCCAGAAAGATCGTTTCGCGATTTATTCGATTTCCGGGTGCTCGTGGTCGATGACAATGCTGCTAATCGCGAAATTCTTCACCGCCAAATTCTTGGGTGGAGAATGCAGGCGAATAGCGCGGCTAGCGGCGCTGAAGCCTTAAAGCTGCTGCGAGCGGCGGCAACAGAATGCAAACCGTACGACTTAGCTCTCTTGGACGTGCAAATGCCTGTCATGGACGGTTTGACTCTAGCGCGGGCCATCAAGGCGGACCCCGCCATTGCCGGCACCCGGCTCATCTTGCTCACCGGGTTTAGCAAGCGTATCAGCCCGGAAGAACCGCGCGCTGCGGGGACTACGGACTGTTGCTTTAAACCAGTGCGGCAATCCAGGCTCTTCGGATGTCTGGCCAATGCCCTGCTCGGACCTTCGACCATACCGCGCACTTTGGCGAAGGCCCTTATTGCACCCAGCCTACGGCCGCAGCAAATACGGGTGCTCATCGCGGAAGACAACACCGTGAACCAGATGGTCACCTTTGGGCAGTTGAAAAAGCTCGGTTACAGTGCAGACGTCGTTCCCGACGGCCTCGCGGTCCTGAAGGCGTTGGATTGCCTCCATTACGACATAGTATTGATGGATTGCCAGATGCCGGGGATGGATGGCTACGAAGCCACTCGACGTATCCGTTCCCGCAATGGTGATTTCCCCCAGCCCCATATCATCGCGATGACCGCTCACGCGATGCAGGGCGACCGCGAGAAGTGCCTGGCGGCCGGCATGGACGACTACATTAGCAAGCCGGTGCAGCTGAAAGCGCTCGCAGCCGCGCTGTCTCGTGGACTGTCGCCGGCAACGAAAACGGATCCGCTGAAAAAAGAGGTCAATTTTGCAAACGATTCTGTTGAAAGCGCTCTCTCCGAAGAGACATCGGAGAGTTTAAAGGAAATCGAATCTCATGAACTGAAGGGAGCCAACAACACCGTCGGCGCGCAAATCATGAGTGGTATTTGCAGATACGAAATTCGGTTTAACTTTCGCGGTCAGTCGATCCAAACGGCATTTGTCAATGCTGGTAGCTATCACCAGGCTCGGGAAACCTTCGAAGGAATGCATCCTACCGCCAGTCTCGGTTCTATTATCTATCAAGGTCCGAGTCGTGAGCTCAACTACATGCCCGTTCAGTTGGCGTCGGAGCTTACTCTAGCACCGAGCAAGTTTTTGTTCGTGTCCCACATGGGGTCGAATGACTCCAATTCCAAATGGTTCGATTCGGCGCTGAAGGCGTTTCAGGAGAGATACCCGAATGTTAAAGCGGAGTATCTGTCAACGAACGAATACAGCGCGAAAAAATACGTTCAGCTTATCGAGCAGGCGATATCAACGAAGCCTGACGGGCTCGTGGTAGCGATCACCGACGCTGCCGCGCTCGATGGCGTGCTGCGCCGCGCGATCAGCCAGGGCATTCCGGTCATTGCTTTCAACACGCCGGATCTGCGCGAACCTGCCGTGCGAATTCCATATCTCAGCTTTGTTGGAACGGATTATTATTCGGATGGGAAGAGGGCGGGCGAACATGCTCTGGCGCATGCCAAGGCCGGCGAAAATCCAATGCCCAAACAGGTTCTCTGCGCCAATCCTGACCCTGCCCACGGCGGACTGGCAGCTCGTTGCAAAGGAATGACTGACGCGATGAAAGCTACCGGGATTAATACCGAAACGCTCGCCACGGACTCGGATCCGGCGCGCGCGGCGAATATTCTGAGTGCGTATCTGGCAAGGTATCCAGACGTGAATTACATCTATGCGGTGACTAGCGAATCGGGCCCGACGGTCTGGACCGTCTGTAACGAAATGGGTCTACATCCCGACTTGGGAGACACGGCCCACAAGGTCACAATCATCGGCGTGGACGACAATCCGGTGTCACTCTCAGGCGTTAAAGCCGGGCACCTCCTCTCAACGGTCAGTCAAGAGTTTTGGCTGCAAGGCTATGTACCGTTGCAACGGCTCTATTGGTATCGCGAGTATGGGTATACCCCTGAGAGCGATATTCTGACTGGACCGGTTATAATCGACAAAACCAACGTTGATCATTGGATCACGTTGGTGCAGGGCGTGATCGGTGCACACAATTTCAAGAAGCAAACACCCTGGTGAAGAAGGCGGTTTTAGTAACGCCGATAGTAACGCCGAATCACAGAGGACTATAGATGCTCTGCCGCTAAATGAGCCTGACGAAGAGCTGTTCTAAAATCCTCCCACAGCTGGCCATTGTTCCTGCGCTCCTTGCCGTTTTCGTCTTTAAGGTAATAGCCCTGTCCCTCCGGCCAGGGGTTAGCGAATTGGAAATGAATTTCAACTGTGTGCTTCGGCCCTTTCACGATTGCGCAAAGTACTCGCGCGCTATCGTAGAATTCCTCTGTGACGTTTTTCATGACATCCAACTTTACCTTTTTGACCAGCGACATCTGCAAAACACAAAAGCGATTCGCTCGTCTATTTAATCGCTTTGGCTGCAATTATAAGTAGTTAAATTTGTACATGAACAGACGAATATTTCTTAAGTGCCTAAGGGCACCTCAAACTCCGCGGTTTCCCTGCTGATCTGGACTCGGGAAATGCACGACATTACCCTGCATGACGCCTTCGTGGCGGAGGGATGTGCGGGGACAGCGCCCAGGCAAGCGGCCACGATCGAGGCGGGCGCCCTGTGGCTGCCAACATACTCGTCCTTGATGCATTCGCGCTTGCGCTCATCGCGGGAGGTGATCCACACACCGCGCCGGGTTTGCCGGGTTATGAGCCCGACCTCGCCGCCGGTCGCAAGGCGGCGGTTGCCATTACCGCCGCCGCAGATGAGCTGCGTACGATTGCGCCGGTCGCAGGCGCCTATGTCTCGGAGAGCAATTTCTTTGACAACGCCTGGCAGACGTCGTTTTGGGGTTCGAACTATCCGAAACTCGCGGAAGTGAAGAAGAAATATGATCCCGCCGGGCTGTTCTTCGTTCATCACGGGGTCGGTAGCGAAGAGTGGAGTGCCGACGGTTTCACAAGACTAACTTAAATTCCGAATTTGAGGAGTCGTCCTCGTCCTCGTCGTCGTCCTCGTCCTCGTCGTCGTCCTCGTCCTCGAGAATCCCGATCGTTTCGCAATCAGGTCTATAGGAATTTTGTTCCGAAACCCGATTTGATCGGCTACCATAAGTGAAACACGCAATTGCTTGTGGAACGCGACAACAATTTGCTAGCGGACCGTGCGAGCAGCTTTCGACTCAGAATGCGGCTGAGGGGCGGTTAGGCCCATGAACGCGGAGCCCCAACGCACCTGCCCGAGCTGCGGCAACGAGCTTTCTGGAGCGATGGAATCCTGTCCGGTGTGCATGCTGCGCCAGGCTCTCGCTGGTGCGGTCGAGTCCGGTGAGTCTTCTGCTTCCGAGGAAACCGTCAAGTCGCCGCCGGAACAGGAGAGGCGACGCTTTGAGCATTATGAAGTTGTGAACGGTGCGGACGGGACACCGGTCGAGCTGGGTCGCGGTGCGATGGGGGTTACTTACAAGGCG
>Ga0210408_10004245_pt1 | contig 12857 bp, 10 predicted proteins | sample IncBWH4MmetaG_FD_155471 | JGI IMG/M metagenome (GOLD analysis project Ga0210408, IMG submission 155471) | Forest soil microbial communities from Barre Woods Harvard Forest LTER site, Petersham, Massachusetts, United States - Inc-BW-H-4-M | ecosystem: Environmental > Terrestrial > Soil >...
TGTTTAACATCAATTCGACGCAGAGCTTTAGATACTACGATTTCGGCGCAACAGCGTCAAACCATTCATGGCTCGATTCGGTGTATTTTCTCGGGGGCCAGGATTATCGAACCTTTGCCGTGTCGCTGGACGGATTTGATTATTCCTCGTCGGTCCCGTGGCTTACCGTGACACGCACAAACCTTGTTCCCACACTCATCAACTTCTACTGTCCCACAAATGGTGGCGCCGGGCTTCCAAGCCAAGGTGCTGGCGGAATGCTGATTGGAGGCCCCGCCGAGGTTCAGGGCGTGGCAACCTTTGACAAGGGTGCGGCATTGCTAGGAACCGTGACGGCCAGCACCAACTGGGTTTACACCAGCGCAACTAATCTGGCTGGCAACAACGGGCTGACGAATTTCGGAACCATATTCACGAACGCGCACGGGTTGGGAATCAGGCCGCAGTACATCAAGGTGGTGATGGTGAATTGTGCCACGGACCTTGGATGGGTGGTGGGGGATGAAATTGACCTGCACGACACGCAAAACAACATGTCACCACAGATCGCTAATTTCCAGACGTGGTGCGATACGAGCAACATCTATGTCTTGCGCTACGGGACGGGTGTTCCTCAGATTCTCAACAAGTCGAGCGGGGCCGCTGGTGCCATCACCACGAACAAGTGGACCTACAAGTTTTACGCCGTCGGGTGGCACTGACGCATGAGCCTCAACCTCTCCCAAATGGCGGCGTCCGTGTGTCTGATAATCGACGAACCGGACGCGGCCAGCATTGCAGCGTGCAAGACGTTCCTGAAACAGCGGGCGCAGATGATTTGGGACAGCGAATTGTGGCGTGAATCGCTGGTGCTGGTGACGACCACCATGGACCCGGATGACACCAGCGACCCGGTGAAGGCGTCTGGTGTTTGGGTGCTACCAAACATCGCGGATTTAGTTGTCGCACTTCGGACCAGCGACCGGCGTTTGACGGTCAAGAATGTGGAATGGTTTTTCCAGTTCGATCTGGACCAGTTTTCAAACACCGGGGCCACGGCGGATTTTATGATGCTGCCAAAGGCTGCGTTCACGATGGACCCGAATACCACGCTGGCTCTATACGCCAACAATGCGGCTGACAACGGCGCGATTGTCAGCGTGCGTGGTATCTATAACGGGAGCGTCTCGCAACGCAACGGCACATTGTATTCAACCGATTGGACGATCAATAATGGCGGTGTTTCCCCAACTAATTTCGTCAGCGGATTGAGCGAGATCACCAGCATCACGAAACCAGCGGGGCAGGGTAATTTCTTTGCCGGAACATCGGTGAGCATCACCGGAGTCCCTGAGGTTCAGATGGTGAACACCGACACGAACGCGTTTCAGTATGCACGGGTGAAGCTGATGGAACCCCCAACTTCCACGGACCAGGATTTGAACCTTCGCGCCTTGGTGAAGCGGTTTATGCCGTCGTTCACGCTCGATCAAGACACGTTCCTGCTCACCGGTTTCGAGGAAATGCTCATGTTGTTCGCGCAACACGACATGCTCAAACGTAAGCGGCAGTTTGCCAAGGCGTCTCTGGTCCGTCAGGAGGCCAATGAGATTTTGATGAACCTGCGAAAGCGCGAGGTCTATCAGCAGGCCAACAATCCCCGGCTGGTTCCCGACGTGGAACCGTTGTCCACCGCGTTTTGGGGTGCGCCGACGAAGGGAAACATTTTCGGATTCTGAAAACATAAACCACAAACCAAACAACACATGCACTACGCAAATGGTATAGAAGCAAAAAACGGAGACCGGGTAATTCGTATCCCGCCAGCCGGGTACTACGGCAAACCAATCATCGGAATTCTCCATGATGCCGTCGCTGGAAATGATTCCTGCAATGGCAATCTGGCCGTCCCGACTGGCGATGGTCCGGGCTGCAATCTGGCGGAATGCTTGCACATGGATGATGTGCGCGCCGCGATTGGGGACATCAAGAAGGTTCCGAATTCCGCTCAATGATTCTGGAAATCACAATTCCACGATTGAAGATCATGGTGGGCCATTGGGTTGGCTCACTACGGCGGGGAACGTATACCCGTTTCGGCCACCGAGAGGACGGAAAGCAACCGGCATACATGCTTGGCCGTGAACAGTGGCCGAGATACAAGCGATGATCTCCCCGCTCAACATCGACACACTGGACGATCAGGTGCTCACGGAGCGCGTGGCGTCGTTTCAAGGCGGTGCGGATTCGTTCCACAGTGCGATTGATCTCCCTCCGCAGACGAGCCAGATCATGCGGAACTTTCTGGTTCAAGACAATTTCTACGCCGTGACGCGGTACGGCGCAGACGCCATCACCGGAGCGGCGTTGGACACGGGAATCATTCAGGGCTTGCAATGGTTTAGTGTGCCCGGTTCGGTCGGAAACTCGTTGCTGGCGGCGGTCAACCGGCGCATCTGGAAATGGGACGGAACGAACGCCACGCAACTTTCCAATTCGTTCACGCTCTCCGATGCCACGTCGCCGCTGGCCAGCATTCAGGCATTCGGAAAGGTCTATTTCTCCGATGGTGTGCAACAGTGGTACTCGTGGGACGGGAACGTGTTCACAGGACTTGGGACGGCTTCCGGTGTCAGCGGAAATCCACCGGTGGGCACAACCATCATGTGCTTCCACACGGGTCGCGTGTTCTGTTCCGGCACCATCACCAATCAGGGGACTACGACGAATGACGCCATCTTTGCCAGCGCAATCGCCGGGCCGACGCAATTCGATTGGATGACATGGAGTTTCCGGGTGTCGGCAGGGGACGGTGATAAGATTCAAGGTTTGGCGTCGCTACAAGATTTCTGGTTGCTGGTGATGAAGCAGAATTCACTGTGGCTCGTCAATGCGGACCCGAGCGCAACGAGTGCGGACCTGTGGCAGATTCAGAATCTCACGCGGGGCATCGGACTGGTGGCACCCCGAGCTTGGGCGCAGAACGGGAATGACGTGATTTTCCTCGCGCAAGACGGCATCCGCAGCGTGCAACGCATGGCGGCGGCGGTGGACCAGTACGAGGTCGTGCCACCCTTGAGCGAACCGGTCAAGGCGTACATCGACCGTATCAACTGGCAATACGTGTCCACGTCATGCGCGTGGCGTTATCATCAGTGGATTCTGTTCGCCATTCCAGTCGATGCCGCGACTTCGCCTAATTTCGTACTGGTGTTCAACACCCGGACGCAGACATGGATGGGGTATTGGGACGGCTGGACGCCGACGTGTTTCGCCACGACATTTTTCAACGGTTCGCAAAACCTGATGATCGGGGACAGCCTTGGCAAGGTGAACCAGTGGAAGGACGATAAGAGCGAGGATTTGGCCAGCACGTTTCAGGACAACGGCGTGAACATCCCCAGCCTTGTCCGCAGCAAGGCGTTCAATTTTGAGTGGCCGTTGAACGCCAAAGACCTTGAATTTGTGGAAATCCGGTTCACGGACACCGAGACGGTGGCGCAAGGTCAGATGTATCTGGACGATCAGGCGCAACCGCAGTTCACCATGGACACCCGGAGCGCGGGTCCGAACCTGCCGGTGAACCTCGATTTCTATCTGGCATCCGGTGGTCCGCAGGTGTTCCGAATTTCCATGCGGGGTATGCCGGACTTTGACGAATGTTTTCTGGAAATCAGCGCGACGAGCGGCAAGTTGAAGCTCAAAAACTACACGCTCACGGCGTACCTGAACACGTTCCTGAACAGCAGCTATTACACTCAAATACCCTCGAACAATGGAAACTAAAGAACGATTCGCCACACAGGGAAGCACGAAGCGGTTGTCGCCCGACCGGACAATGGCGATGCTCAAACAGGCGTTGGATATTCCGCTGGTGAAGCGGTATCTTCAACGGGTGGACAACCAAAGGCACGGCATCGCCGGAGTTGAGGCGGTGCGGATGGGCGGGATGAGATGATTACAGAACTCTTACCAGCGGGAGCGGTTCAGGCGTTTGCGACGATTCAGCCGGCCAAGCGCATGGATGATTTTGAGCGGGCCATGGTGGAGAAGTGTCCCACGGCCAAGATCGGCCATGATTGTGACACGCTCATGCCTTTGACGCACCGATTCACACCGGGGCTTTATTGCCGGGAGATTTTCATGCCGAAAGGCACTCTGTTGACGAGCAAAATCCACAAGACCGAACACCAGTTCATAATTTCCAAAGGCAGCGTGTCGGTTTGGACGGAGGACGGTGGCGTGACGCGGTTGACCGCTCCGTTCCACGGCATCACCAAGCCGGGGACTCGGCGGATTCTCTACATCCATGAGGATACCATTTGGACAACCTTCCACCCGACTACCGAGACGAATCTTGAGAAATTGGAGGCGGAACTAATCTTCCCTCACACGGAGCATCTTTTGGAGGAACAATAACATGTCATGGGTTGCTGTTGCTGTTGTAGGGGCTTCCGCGCTGGCCACGGGAATCAGTGCGGCCACCGCTCCGGGACCTCCGGGCGCACCCAATCCGTCTGACTCGGCATCGGCGGGTGTCAACGCGCAGTTGAACGCCATGCCCGCCACGACGCTCTTGAACGCGGCGGCGGCTACCGGCGGTTCCGCACTTCGCAATGGCTACCGTCAAGCGACCATCCCGCGCCAGCAAGCCTTGGACGAGGCGCAAGCTACCGTGGACAGCTACCAGCGGCAGATTGCCAATGGCGAAGGTGGACCTTGGGCGGCAACCGGACTTGCCAACGCCCAGCAGGCTTTGAAAGAGATTCAGGCGTCCTCTGGCGACACGTACACGCAATACTACGATTCGGGGAACGTCCCGACTTCTAAACAGTCTGCCACGGCGGATTTCAGTGGGTCCGGCACGCAACAGGTGGCGAACACGCAGGCCGATCAGGCGGCGGCTGCGAATCTGGCACGGGAACAGCAGTACGGCCCGGCGATGGTGAACGAGGCGTTGGCCTTGGAAAAACAGGCCAACCCGGAAGGTGTTGCCGCACGGGATGCGCAGTATCAGGAGATGCAGGCGCAGCAGGCATTGAAGCCCGACCTGACGGCGGCGACCCAGCTTCAAACAGACCTCACGAATGAGGAAGCATTGGGGAGCAAGATGGACCCAGTGATGCTCCGGCAGAATGAGAACGCGATTCTTGGCAATGAGGCGGCACGCGGGAACCTATACGGCAATGCTCCGGCGGTTGCTGAATCGGCATTCTTGGGCCAGGCGGGGGAAAATCTCCTGAATTCGCGGCAGGGAAAGCTTTTAGCCTTCGAGACGAGCGGCGCAACGCCCTACGATTTGGCCGTTAAACAGAACCAGCTTTCGCAGTCCAACAACGCGGCATTCTTGAACGGGCAGACGCCGCAAAACCAATTTGGCCAGATTGCGGGGGCATCAGCCAGTCCGACGAATGCGGGAGTGGCGCAAGGCAGCTACACCGCCAACGGCGTCAATCTCGGACAGGCGGCGGCGACCGGGGTTGCCGGTGCCAATGCGGCGGGGCAACTGGCCTTGGCCAACTTCAACAGCACCGTGAATCCGTTCCTTGCTGGACTCAACACAACCAATAACGCAATCGCAACGGCAATTAAAGGACTGACTCCAACAGGGGGACAGACACCGCTTTCCAATGCCGACAATAATTTACTCAACTCAGCACTTGCCACGCCATCCACAATCCCTCCGGTGGCGTACGCCAATCCCGCGACAAGCGACAATTCCGCGAATCTTGCCGGTAATGTGAACAGCGAAAATCTATGAACTGGCGCGATTACGAGGCAACCCAGCAGTCGATTGGCGGCGTCGGGCAGGCCCTTTTGGAGCGGCGCATGAACCAGCAGGCGTTGGAGCAAAAGCAGCGTCAGCAAGACCTCGCTGACAGGATGGCCGACATTTCCCAGCAACGGGCGGATACGGAGGAATCTTACCGGACAGACAGTGTGAATCAAAAGCGTGACGCGGCCACGCAGCGGGCGAAATCAGCAGAGGACAAGATTGACCAGATGAAGGCGCAGATGATTCAGAACAAGGCGCAATCCGACGCCAAGATTCAGGCGGCAACCGATGCCGGAGACGCCAAACTGGCTCAGGCATTGAAAGAGAAGGGCGTCCAGAATTTCCAAGCCTCAATCGCCAAGTTGAAAGAGGCGGCTGAATCTCCTGGAGCGGATATGGACCCCGAGATGCTGAAAAAGGCGTTCACGTTCGGGGACAGTTTGATGACCAATGAGGAACGGCAGACACTTGCCACCCAAGCACCGGGTGAATACGCGATTTCCCAGCAGATCATCAACGGCAAGTTTCCGTTCAAATCGGTGCCAAAAGGACAGACATCCCAAACTTCGGACATCCAAAATGACAAATACGCCGCCCAGCTTGAGGACGAGTCAGACCAGCATAGTGCCAATGCGGCCCAAGCTCTGGCCTTGAACGACCCCGACACATTCAAACAGGAATCGTTGACCGCTGGATTGAAGCTGGCACGGGCGAAAGTCATCCGCAACCGGCTGGCGGGAAAGCAACCGTCAGAACAGATGGACGAAATCGACACGGAGCTTGATTCGAGTGGAAAACCGGTGAACACAAAAGTTAAGCAGCGGGTTCCCGCTGGAACCGGACTCAAACAAACGCCACCGCCAGCAACGGGAAATCCGCCGTACAAAGCGGACCCAAGCCTTGATGCGTTTCCGCAAAACGATGCGCAGGTGAATCGCATGATTGGACAACCGCCGGTTGCGACTACACCACCGCCGACAACCACGGCAGCCGCGCCGTTTGCTCCGCAACCTTCAGTGCAACAACCAACGGAACAAATGATTCCCGTGATTTCAAAGCGGACAGGTTTGAAGGGGATGTTGCCAGCGTCCAAGGCTCAGGCTGCATTGGCAAGCGGCCTGTTCACACCGTTCAATCAACCGCAGACGCCCGCCCTTCCCGGCCAGCAATGAAATGGACGCCACAGAAACAACGGAAGCACAGTTTGGTTTCCAGCCGGACGCTCAAACGGCTCCGAAAGAGGAAGACTTTGGGTTTGTGCCCGATTCAGCACCGGGCACTTCCAAATCCGTCAATTCATCGGCACGACTAAACGCGGGGCCACGGGAGGAAGATTTCGGTTTCGTCGCGGAAGACCCGGAAAAGGCGTTTGGGTTTGTACCGGCACCACCCGCCCAGCCAATCCCACCCATGGAAGGCTCGCCGCAGAGCCTCATGGCACCAGACCGCCCCGTTCCTTCGGAAGCCGACTTGGCCGACCACAAGATCACGGGTGAAGATGTCAAAAAGGCGTTATTCACCGGCATCCCAATTCCGCGACTTGACGCAAATTCAGGGCTGGGAAAGATGCTCACGCCGCCAGCATGGGAATCCAATCCGAAACTGGCCGCCATGCCAGCCGCCGCAGTCAACACAGCCACCGGTCTTTTGAGTTTCCTGACCTCTGGAGCGGGGATTGCGACCGCTGGGGTGTCTTCCATGGCACCAGCCGCCGCGAAGGCTGTAGCTGGCTTGTGGAGCTTCTATATGGCCCATGAGATGCCGGATAAGTACGCCGATTACGGGGCGGCATGGGATTCCATGACACCCCAGCAAAAGGACGAGGCTTTGGCGGATATGGCCAGCAACCCGCTCTTTGCCCTGGCCGCCGGGCTTCATGCTGGGAAAGGTGTTGGAAAGGCAGCCGCGCCAAGCATCGAGCAATTGAACGCCGCCGATCAAGCCTCAAGGGCAGGCCAGAAGCCACCAGCGGCCACACCAGAGCAACTTGCCGCACTTGCCCAATGGAAAGGCGGGAACTTTGTTGAACGTGGCGCGAAGCCACTGCCTACGCCGGGAGACCGTCCGGTTTTTCAACCTGAACCCCAACCCACAGCACCAAATGAAACAACCCCTCCAACCGTCACCGAACCTGCTCCGAGCAATGTCGAGCGGGAGATCAATGCCACCAGCACCACCGCAACCACGCCCGCAACCGTTCCCGAAGAACCCCAAGCCCCCAAGCCTGCCGAAACCACAGGACCGGTTCAGGCTCCAACGCGCAATGAGCCAGTTGTTTCGGAAACAGGCACCCCCGATACAGCCGCCGGTGGCGGGGCAGTAGCAGAACCGCGCATTCCAAGCTATGGTGAAAAGTACGTCACCGATCATGGCCCGGAAAAAGCCCAAGCTCGGGTGGACTACCTCGACAATCGGATTCAGGAGGAATTGAACCAATCCCCGATTGACCGTGGACGGATCCAGAACTTGATCGACGAGGCTGACAACATCCGAAAGGCAATCGCGCCAAAGGAACCACCCCCACCCGCCGAGGCTGCGAAGGGGGAGGAATTGACGCAAGGTGGCCCCGGAGCGGCCAATCCAAGCCAGCTTCGCAAGGCGCGAATCATGGCTCTGGATTCCGCCATGCGCGAGGGTGAGGTTTCCCCGGAGGAAAAGAAGGCGCGGGAACTGTACCCAGAAGCGAGCGACCAAGAGATTCAGGAATTGGTGAACGACTATCAGCAGGCGCAAGCCAGCGTCAAGGCATCCAATGGTGCCAAGCCGTTGACGTCGGCGGCGGGAGAGGTGGTTGGAGAGACGCCGAAGCCGGTGGAGAAGTTCACCACCAGCATCAAGAACGAGCAGGTTGACGCCGAACGTGCGGAACGCGGCCTGCCGCCAATGGTGGCACCGTTGAAACGGAGTTTTGGCACCGTGTGGGATGCCGCCATGCGCGAGATTGACGATGATCCACAAGTCCAAAGCAACCTCATTGCCGAGTTGAAGGATAAACCCCGTGCTTTGACTGACCGGGAGGATGCTTTGTTGCTCCAAAGGCGTGTGGACTTGAAGAATGAGGAAGCGCGTGAACATGCGCGGGGTGAAGCGGCGAAAGCTTCTGGGGATGATGCTGGGGTTGTATCAGCGAAACTTAATTCAGCACGCATTGAGGATGCCTTGTCGGAACTTGACCAAGTGACAAAGACAGGTGGCACCGAAACCGCCCGTGGACTCAGCGCCCGCAAAATGATGGCGGCTGAGGACTATTCGCTCGACTCACTGATGTCTAAGAAGCGGGCAGCGAACAATTTTGAGCCATTGACCGAAGCGCAAGCTGAACAGGTACGCCAACAACACGCGGACATCGAGGCCAAGGAAAAGGCGTACGACGATTACATGGAGAACCAGCGGCAACGGCTGGTGCAGGAGGAAATTGACCGGCAGATGAAACAAGGGCAGGCGCAAGCGGCGACTCAGCCAACGATGGACCCTCGGGTGATTTCCAGAGCGCGGCAAATCGTCAACCGATGGAAGGTTGACCGGGATGCGGCGGAAACACGGCTGGCGGAAAAGCTGGCCCGTACCAGCGTCGGGGTTGACCCTACGATTCTCAAGGAAGTGGCGATCATCGGGCGTCACATGATCGGAGATGCCGCACTGACGGCGGCGGAATGGGGTGCGAAAATGGTTGAGCGATTCGGTGAAAAAGTCAGGCCGTACTTGGAGGAAGGCTACAAAGCGGCGAACAAGCTGATTGACGACAGCCTCAAGTCAGAGGGTGCCGATGCGCCCAAGGTCAAGCGGGTGATGCAGAAAACCGACGTGAACGAGAAGATTTCGGACACGGCGGAAAAGATCGAGGCCAAGGTCAAGTCAGACAATCGCGGTGAGATCACTCCGCTTGTCCAAAAGCTGGCCCGTCATTTCGTCGAGAAAGGAATCACCGAACGGGACGCCCTGATTGATGCCGTGCATGACGTGTTGACGCGCATTGACCCGGACATGACCCGGCGTGAGACGATGGACGCCATCAGCGGGTACGGTGATTTCAAGCAGTTGACCAAGGATCAAATCAGCGTCCAGTTGCGCGACCTGAAAGGCCAGATGCAGCAGGTTGGAAAACTTGAGGATATGGCGTCTGGAATCAAACCAAAGCCAACTGGAATTGAGCGCAGAACTCCAACCGACACCGAAAGGCGGTTAATCCAGCAAGTGAACGACATGAAGCGGAGAAATCCCAATCTCCGATCAACCAACCCGGGAGCGGAACTTAAGACCGCGCTTGAGTCTCGGAAAACCCGGCTGGCGAACCAAATCAAAGACCTCGAACACGACATTGCTCAAGGTTCCAAGACCGTGCGTGAGAAAGGCCCGCAACCTACCGATGCAGACTTGGAAGCCTTGAAGGCCAAGCGTGATGCGGTGAAGGCAGAGCATGACAGGCTCTTTGAGCCTCCCAAGGTGACATTGACGCCGGAACAAATCGCGCTCAAGACGATGAAAACCCGGCTGGCGAACCGGATTGACGATTTGAACGCCCGGACGGCGGCGGGTGATTTTTCCAGCCGACCGAAACGCCAAGTGACTTTGGACCCGGAAGCTCACCGGCTCAAGGCCGCTGCGGCTGACGCGAAGCTGGCGTTTGATCGTGGGGCGGCGCGGGACCGATTGAACAAGCGCACCACTTTCGAGAAGGTTCAAGACACGTTCACCAAATGGCGGCGTGGTTTCCTGCTCTCTGGCCCGTCAACATTGCTCAAGCTGACATCGGCGGCGGCGGAACGAATGGCGATCACGCCAGCGGAAGAGGGGGTTGGGGCCGTGATTTCAAAGATCATTCCTCGCGTCGCTGAACTTGCTCCACGCGAGGGTGGGGCGAGTATCAAGGCGGAAGCGGAGTCAATCACCCAAGCCTTCACGAAAGGGATGTCTGATGCTGTTCAGACGATCAAAACTGGGCATTCTGAACTGGATTCGCTGTATGGTAAAAAAGACGTGATGCCGCGTGAACTGATTGATTTCGTGGGCAGCATTCACGGGGCGTTGAAGGCACCAGCCAAACGCGCTGAATTCGCCCGGTCATTTCAGAAGCGCATCGAACACGCGATTGCCAATGGCGCGGATGTCCACGATCCACTGGTACAGACGCGGATTGCGATGGATGCCTACAAAGACGCCAACCGTTCCATTTTCATGCAGGACAACAAGGTGGTGACGGCTTACCGCGCCGGGTTGAGAATTCTCGAAACACCGGATAAGGCGACTGGCCAGATTCCACCCGGTAGGAAAGCATTGGCGACCGCGCTCAAGGTGGCTCTCCCAATCGTCAAAGTGCCAACCAATATCGTGGCCGAAACGCTCCAATACGCGACCGGGAGCGTGACCGGCTCAACCCGACTAGCCTTCGCCATGCGTCGAGGCATTGAGAATCTTCACCCCGACCAAGCGGACTTGATAATGCGGGAACTCAAGAAGGGAAGCCTTGGCGCAGCATTTTTGGTGGCCGGGTACCTCGCACCACAGATGTTTGGAGGCTACTATCAGCCCGGCGAGAAGCGGGACAAAGGCGACGTGAAATATGGCGGCGTGAAGCTTGGGCGTGTCCAGATTCCATCAATCCTTGTTCACAATCCATTGCTCGAAACGCTCCAAATCGGGGCAACCGTTCGCCGCGTGGCCGATTCCAAGTTCCGCAAAAAAGACACCGAACCAAAGGGGTTTGCTGAGGGTGTCAAAGCCGCAACCGTTGGAACCGCTGAGGAAATCCCGTTCGTGCGTGAGATGCTTGGGCTTGCCGACTTGCGGGAACCCGGCAAGCATTTGAATGTGCAAGCCGGTGATCTCGTGCGTAACGTTGCGGTGCCTCAAGCCGCGCAACAATCAGCACGATATTTCGACAAGGATGCAGAAGGAGAAACCATCAAACGCAAGCCGACAAACTTCTGGCAGAGCGTCGAGATGGGCGTGCCTGGACTGCGTAAAGATGTGCCGGAGGTGAAGAAAAGATAAGTTTGATTTTTGTGCAACCTATTAAGCATTTTCTGCATTTGTTGCGTTAAAACGCCAGTGTTTACTGGGTTTTGTGTCAGGGAGCGAAAATAGTTCTTGAATGAGAATCATGTTTTGTCTATTTTTCGAGGCATGGCAAAGAAAACGAAATGGGCTGAGGTTACCTGCAAAATCCACGGTAGGCCGGTGGATGACATGCCATGGAAGCCGAATCAGGTCACAACTTCAATCGCTCAGACGAAACGCGACCGTCAAGGTGGATGTCCAATTTGCAAGCGGGAGGCGAACAAGGTTTCACAATGAACACCACCCGCACCACCATCGCTGTCTCCAAGGAAGCCCGCCAGATTCTCAAAGTAAAGGCGGTCAAGAAAGGCGTGAAGATGTTCATCGCGGCCAATGATGCGCTCAAAAGCTGGAAGACGGACGAAATCAGGGAGGCGGGGAACAGGGCGGTGGAAGGGTACACGGGCACAAAACGGAAAGGGTTGAAAAATGTGTGACTTCCATTCCATACTGGGCGTTGCCATCGGTAATGAGTTCACCATCCACCACGACCCGGACAACTCTCACTCGAAAATGGGCGCGCGGTTGAATCTGCTCAACAAACCCAACCGTCAGCCGGTGATTTTCGAGGCTGAATGGAATGGGGAAGGTGATGTCCCGTCGGACACAATCTTGATTCGCCAGTGTGGCGAGTGCCCGAAGCCATTGGCGAAGAGAATCAGGGCGCATTATCACAAACTCAAGGAGGCTCTGACGGAAGGAAAGCACTTGGGCAAAAAAGGCTACTTTTCAAACCACGAAAAGTACGCAGATGTCTGGACCGCTGCCATGAGCCGCGGCCATATGCCAGATTTCTCGGAAGTTGAGACATTCTCTGGCTCCGTGGACGTCAGGGAAGGTGCAACGCTCACCGCTCCGGCTCTGGTGAAGTCTGGCTACGTGGACGTGAGGGAAGGCGCAACGCTAACCGCTCCGGCTCTGGTGAAGTCTGGCTCCGTGGACGTGAGGGAAGGCGCAACGCTCACCACTCCGGCTCTGGTGAAGTCTGGCTCCGTGGACGTGAGGGAAGGTGCAACGCTCACCGCTCCGGCTCTGGCCGAGGTGT
>Ga0210408_10004246_pt1 | contig 12857 bp, 10 predicted proteins | sample IncBWH4MmetaG_FD_155471 | JGI IMG/M metagenome (GOLD analysis project Ga0210408, IMG submission 155471) | Forest soil microbial communities from Barre Woods Harvard Forest LTER site, Petersham, Massachusetts, United States - Inc-BW-H-4-M | ecosystem: Environmental > Terrestrial > Soil >...
CTGGAAACGCTGCCCTGGCTAGACCGGTTGCGCGGCATCCGGCGTCTGTTCCGCGACACGCCACCCAAGCATCGGGCGGCGCGGGAAGCAGCGCGCCATCGGGATACGCGCCCGAGCCACGCGCTTGCCGACTACGCCCATGAATACGCCCACCCCGCCTACGGCACGGTAGGGATCGCCCGCGATGGCGATGGATTGCGATGGCAGGGGCTCGGCCTCGACCGGCCGATGGCGCATCGCCATTACGACGTCTTCGAGATTGCCGCCGAGCCGACAGTGTGGTTCGAGAACAGGACCGTGCAGTTCGCGACCGGTGTCGAAGGCGATATCGAGAGCTTGGCGGTGCCGCTGGAGCCGCAGGTGGCGCCGATCGTATTCCGCCGCCTGCCGCCGTCGGAGATGGCAACCCGCGCGTTCCTCGAGCCGCTGACCGGCGTCTACCGCCTCGGCAATATCGTATTCCGCATTGCGCTCGACACGGCGGGGCAGCTGACCTTCACCCGCAACCAGGCCGCAACCGAACGGCTGCTGCCGCGCCACGGCAGTTTTTTCGGTTTTGCCGACAGCGACTTCTTCCGCCTCGAATTCCGCCGCAACGCCGCGGGCGCGGTCGACGCGGTGGTGTCGCACGAGCCGACCGGCACTTACGTGCTGGAACGCGAGGTCTCTGTGCCGCCCGATGGTCCCGATGACCGTGGTTCCGACGTTACCCCGCGAGACTGAATATGCGGGCATTGGTAACCGGAAGCTCGGGCCATCTCGGAGAGGCCCTGGTCCGCAGCTTGCGCGAGCTCGGGCATGAGGTCGCGGGCCTCGACATCCGTGCGGGTCAGTTCACGACTCGCGTCGGCTCGATCTGCGACAGCTCTTGCGTGAGCGCTTGCATGCGAGGCGTGCAGGCGATCTTTCACGTAGCGACCTTGCACCGGCCGCATGTCGACACACACAGCCGACAAGCTTTCGTCGACACCAACATCGCCGGCACGCTGGCTCTCTTGGAGGGGGCCATGGCGGCGGGTGTGGCCGCATTTGTCTTCACCAGCACGACGAGCGTCTTTGGCGACGCGCTCGTCCCGCCCGCCGGGGCTCCGGCCGCCTGGCTAACCGAGGAGGTCCAGCCCATTCCGAAGAACATCTACGGTGTCACCAAGGCCGCGGCAGAGGATCTCTGCCACCTGTTCCACAGGAACCAGGGGCTGCAATGCGTCGTGCTCAGAACCTCGCGCTTTTTCCCCGAGCAGGACTTCGACCCGGCAGTGCGCGAGGCCTATGCCGACGACAACATCAAGATCAATGAATATCTCTACCGGCGGGTCGATCTCGAAGACGTCGTGAGCGCGCATCTGTTGGCGGCTGAGCACGCGCCGCGGGTCGGCTTCGGCCGTTATATCATCAGTGCGACCACCCCGTTTTTGCCCGGGGATATGGCGGATCTGCGCCGCAATGCCGCGCTGGTGGCAAGCCACCGCGTTCCCGATTACCGGGCGGAATACGTGCGCCGCGGCTGGAAAATGGTACCCCGGATCGATCGCGTTTATATCAACAGACGAGCCCGAGATGAGCTTGGCTGGCAGCCGCGATACGATTTTCAGCGTCTCATCGACCGGCTGCGGTCGGGCGACGAGGTACGAAGCCCGCTCGCCCGCGCGGTCGGCTCAAAGGGATATCGATAACGGACCTGTGCGATCTGATGATAGCTCTGAGTGGCGCGAAATTTTGGCGGACGATCTGAAAACAGCAATCCTGCAAAAAATTGTCATAATGGTATGCTATCGGGTAGCCATGATCGCATTCATTCTCGGCCTCGGCATCAGGCTGGCGGCATTTTTAGCCTCGGCTGGTGCATTGTTTAGCGCCCGCAACCGGCCTTGCGGCTCGGTCGTTGCAGCTCCCTGCTCCTTCCCTGACGGACCCCGCGGCAGGGGAAATGTCTTCCCTGCCCGCCCCGCCGGAGATTTAGCGCAAACAAATGATTACACTCGTATTTTTTCACAAAACTGGGTCGATTTGGACGCCGAAATAAAAATTCTCCCAGATCTCAGGGAGCGAGAGCCTGCCTCCGTGGCGGAAGTCGTGCATGATAGCCGAGCCGTCGACAAAACGATGGGTAACGCGAATGGCCGAGCCGCGCACTGTTACCGCCTATGTCGATTACAAGAGCCCCTATGCCTTTCTCGCCAAGGATCTCGCCTACGAGCTCGAGCGCGACCTCCCGGTTCGTCTCGATTGGCTGCCCTATGTGCTCGACATCCCGAGCTTTCTCGGCTCGGCGCGGGTCGACGCCAGCGGCAAAGTGATCGAGGAAGCGCGCAACCCACATCAATGGCGGCGGGTGCGCTACAGCTACATGGATTGTCGCCGCCAGGCGAGGAAACGCGGCCTCGTGATCCGCGGCCCACAGAAAATCTGGAACTCGGCCCTCGCCGCCTGCGGCATGCTCTACGCCAAGCGGCAGAGTGACGCGGCGCTCCGACGCTATCACGACATCACCTTCGAGCGCTTCTGGAAACGCGAACTCGATATCGAGGATCCCGCTGTAGTCGGCAGCGTGCTCACCGAGGCCGGCGTCGACACCACGGGCTTCGCGACTTACTCGGCCGGGGAGGGGAGGAAGGAGCTCGATCGGGTCTGCCGCGGGGCCGAGGCGATCGGCGTGTTTGGCGTCCCGAGTTTCGTCGTCGATGGCGCGCTCTTCTGGGGCCGCGAGCATCTGCCCGACATTCGGGCGGCGATCCTCGCCGGCTGAGCGGCTCAGTTGTTCGGGCCGCAGGGCGACCCTATCATTGCCCTGCAAGTGTGAAGGAGTCCGCATGGTTCAGATCGCCGAACAGGTCACCGCCCCGGAAACGATCGAGGCGACCCTCTCCTATTTCATCGATACCGACGCCATGCCGGTCACCCTGGTCGGCACCCCCGGCGGCAGCGACCAGCGGCTCGGCGGAGGCAAGCCCGACCCCCACCTCGTTACGATGCGCAATGGCCGCCTCGATGCCGACCGTTTCGCGCTCGAGCGCAACGGGTTTCGCTTTGTTCGCCATTACACCAAGGTCGTCGACTTCTTCGACGAGGACGAGGTGCGCCGGGTCTATTACCCCGAGATGGCAGCACTGGTGAAGGCCGAGAGCGGTGCGGCCCGGGTCGAGGTGTTCGACCACACCCTGCGGACAGCCGATGACGAGCTGCGCGAGACCCAGAAGATCCGCGATGTCGTGCGCCGCGTTCACAACGACTATACCGAATGGTCGGGCCCGCAACGGGTGCGCACCTTTTTGCCGGAGGAGGCCGATGCGCTGCTGCGCCGCCGGTTCGCCGTGATCCAGGTATGGCGGCCGATCCGCCGTCCGGTCGAGAGTTGGCCGCTGGCGATTGCCGACGCGCAGACCATCTCGCCCGAGAATCTGGTGGTGACCGAGCGCCGCTACCCCGACCGCATCGGCCAGACCTACGCGATCACCTACAACCCGGGGCACCGCTGGTATTGGTTCCCTCATGTGCGCCCCGACGAGGCGCTGGTCTTCAAGACCTTCGAGTCAATGAAGGAGGGCTGCGCTCGCTGGACCGCCCACACGGCGTTCGAGGACCCGACCACGCCGCCCGATGCGCGGCCGCGCGAGAGCATCGAAATCCGCATGCTCGCCTTCTTCTGAGCCGTCGGTAACCCGTCAGCGGGGCCAGGCGGCGCCCCAGCGGTCGGCGTGGGCGATTTCGGCGAGCGGGCGGCGGGTCAAGGGGCCGAACCTGTCGAGCGGCCAGCCGATCGGCATCAGCGCAAAGGTCGCGACGTCCTCGGGGATGCCGAGCAGCGCCTTGACCTCATCCTCGCAGCGGATGTGGTTGGTGGTGATCACCGTGCCGAGGCCGAGGGCGCGGCAGGCGAGGATGATGTTCTGCACCGCCGGGTAGATGCTGGCACCGCGGATGCGGTCGGCATAGGCGACCTCGTCCGCCCAGCGGGCGGCGATGTCGGGCGGCAGCGCCTCGCGCGGCGGCAGCGCCGGACTGCGGGCGCAAGGAAGGAGGAGTACGGGGGCATCACCCATATGCTCCCAGAGGTGCGCACCGGCGGCCATCATGCGGGCGAATTGCCCCTCGGTCAGGTGCGCGGGTCGGCCGCGGGCGGCATAGACGGCCTCGGCAATATCGGAGGCCTTGCGGTAGATCGCCCCGAGCTTTTGTCGCAGGCCGGGGTCGCGGACGACGAGGAATGCCCAGCTTTGCGCATTGCCGCCGGAGGGCGCACGGATCGCCGCGTCGAGGATTTGGGTGATCAGCTCCTCGTGGACCGGGTCCGGTTTGAGGCGGCGGATGGAGCGCGCCGAGTAGATCGCCTCGAACAGTCCAATGTCCGGCATCGCCAACTCCTCTGAGCGTTGGTCGCCATGTTAGGCTGTGGCTTGGTATGATGCGAGGAGGTGGCCGTGTCCGGTGTGCTCGAAGGCATTCGCGTCCTCGATTTCGGACGCTACATCGCGGGACCCTTCTGCGCCGCCCTCCTGGCCGATCTCGGCGCCGAGGTGATCCGCATCGAGCGGCGGGGCGGCGGCGAGGATCGCCCGTTCATCCCGGTCGGGGCCGGGCCCGATGGCGGCGGGGCGATGTTCCTGGCGATGAACCGCAACAAGCTCGGGATGACCTTGGATCCGGCCGCCCCGAAGGGCCGCGAGGTCGTCAAAAAGCTCGTCGCGACCGCCGATGTCGTCATCGCCAATCTGCCGCCGCAGGTGTTGAAGGCACTCGCCCTCGACCTCGACAGCCTGCGGCTCGTCAAGCCCGACATCATCCTGACGACGGTGACCGGCTTCGGCGCCGGTGGGCCGCTCAGCCACAAACACGGGTTTGACGGCATCGGCCAGGCGATGAGCGGTGCGGCCTATCTCTCCGGCACGCCGGAGCAGCCGATCGCGCTCAAATTGCCCTGGGTCGATTTCGGCACGGCGTGCTTGTCGGCGTTCGGCACGCTAGCGGCCATGATCGAGCGCGGCAAGACCGGCCGCGGGCAAAAGGTCGAGGGTGCGTTGCTGCGTACCGCGATCGCCTTCGCCAACGCCACGCTGATCGAGCAGGCGTTGACCGGGGCGAACCGTACCGCGACCCTCAATCGCGGCTTCAACGCGGCCCCGGCCGACGTCTTTCGCTGCTCCGACGGATGGATCGTCGCGACCGTGATCGGCCCGGCGATGTTCCGGCGCTGGTGCCGGATGGCGGACGAGGAAGGTTGGCTCGCCGACCCGCGGTTTAGCGGCGACCAAGCGCGCGCCGACCATGGCGAGATCATCTCGGCGCGGATGAATGAGTGGTGCGCGGCGCGGACCTGTGCCGACGCGCTGGCAGCACTCGAGAAGGCCAACATCGTCGCGGGCCAAGTCTATTCCCCGCAACAGGCGCTCGACGACCCGCATATCCGCGCCGCCGGCCTACTCGAACAGGTGACGTTCCCTGGGCTCGGGGATGCCTTCCCGGTGGCCCCGACCCCGATCGAGCTCTCCGAGACCCCCGGCACCTATCGCCGGCCGGCGCCGCTCCTCGGCGAGCACACCGACGAGATCCTGCTGAGCCTCGGTTACGACGACACTGAGATTGCCGCGCTGCGCCGGGATCGTGTCGTCTGATCTTACCCTGGCGCCAGTGAAGAGAGCCGGCTTAGCACCCGAAAATCACCCCTCCGTCGTCGAGTCTCTTGATGCAAGCATCGACCGGATGCGTTCGGTTAGCTCCCCTAGGCGAAAGGGTTTCGGGATGAAGAAGCCAGCCAGCCGTTCGCCGGCAGCGAGGGCAACGCCACGTCCCGAGGTCAGCAGCACGGGAAGGGTGGAGTGATGTCGGTTGACCCAGCGAGCAAGGCTCAGCCCATCCATGGTCCCAGGCAGATCGACGTCGCACATCACGGCATCGATCGGTTCGCCGGAGACAAATACCGCGACGGCTTCCGCTGCATCGGCAGCTTCGACCACGGTGTAGCCGGATATTCGCAGGTGCTCCGCGACGGCGGCGCGGATCAGGATCTCATCCTCGACCACCAGGACGATCGCTCGGCGGGCGCTACCCTCCGCCGCCGACGGGTGTGGGCGAGATGGGACCATCTCGGCTGTAACGGCGCCACGGTCGTTTGGGTTCCGTGAGGGGTCTGGTCGCGAAAATTTGCTCCACGGCTGTGTGATTGCCGCAACGCGGCATCGACGATTGGAGTTCGTGAGGCATCGATACGCTCACCGATATCGCGCGCTCCGGCGCCGATCCTATATACCATCAGCAGCGCTGTTTACCCGGTAGCTGGCATGAAATCGGCCGAAGCCCTAGACTTGATCACGATGCTGCCGCTGATGGCCGCCGAGCGGCCGCGGAGCGATATCGGCAGGCCGTTCCAGCTTCTCTCCGACTTCAAGCCGGCCGGCGACCAGCCGCAGGCGATCGACGAGCTGTGCCAAGGGCTCACGGCCGGCGAGCGCGACCAGGTGCTGCTCGGCGTTACCGGCTCGGGTAAGACCTTTACGATGGCGCACGTCATCGCCCGCGCCGGGCGCCCGGCGATCATCCTCGCCCCCAACAAGACCTTGGCCGCGCAGCTCTACGGCGAGATGAGGAGTTTCTTCCCGGAGAATGCGGTAGAATACTTCGTTTCCTATTACGATTATTACCAGCCGGAGGCTTACGTCCCGCGCACCGACACCTATGTCGAGAAGGAATCCTCGCTCAACGAGCAGATCGACCGCATGCGCCACTCGGCGACGCGGGCGATCCTCGAGCGGCGCGATGTCGTCGTCGTCGCCTCGGTCTCCTGCATCTACGGCATCGGCTCGGTCGAGACCTATTCGCAGATGACCCTGGCGCTGGCCAAGGGCGACCGGGTCAACCGCACCCAGCTGCTCGCCCGATTCGTCGAATTGCAGTACCGCCGCAACGACCATAACTTCCTGCGCGGCGCGTTCCGGGTACGCGGCGACACGATCGAGCTGTTTCCGGCGCATTACGAAGACCGCGCCTGGCGCCTCTCGCTGTTCGGTGACGAGATCGAGGCGATCCACGAGATCGACCCGCTGACTGGTGAGAAGACCGCGACACTGCAATCGGTCAAAATTTACGCCAACAGCCACTATGTCACGCCGCGGCCGACGCTCCTGCAGGCGATCGAGCAGATCAAGCGCGACCTCAAGAGTCGCCTCGACGAACTTTTCACCGAGGGCAAACTGCTGGAGGCGCAGCGGCTCGAGCAGCGCACCAATTACGACCTCGAGATGATCGAGGCGACCGGCAGCTGCGCCGGGATCGAGAACTACTCGCGCTATCTGACCGGCCGCAAGCCCGGCGAGCCGCCGCCGACCTTTTTCGAATACATGCCGCGGGATGCGCTCGTTTTCGTCGACGAAAGCCACGTCACCGTGCCTCAACTCGGCGGCATGTTCCGCGGCGACTGGATGCGCAAGACGACATTGGCCGAATACGGCTTTCGCCTGCCTTCCTGCACCGACAACCGACCGCTGAAGTTCGAGGAGTGGGAGGCGATGCGCGGCCAGACGATTTTCGTCTCGGCCACACCCGGGCCGTGGGAAATGCAGCGCGCCGCCGGCGTCTTTGTCGAACAGATCGTACGTCCGACGGGCCTCGTCGACCCGCCCTGCCTGATCCGTCCGGTCGAGAACCAGGTCGACGATCTGATGGCGGAATGCCGCGAGGAGGCGTTGCGCGGTCACCGCGTCATGGTAACGACCCTGACCAAGAAGATGGCCGAGGCGCTGACCGAGTACCTGCACGAGGCCGGGCTGCGCGTGCGCTATCTGCATTCCGATGTCGACACGCTCGAGCGGATCGAGATCATCCGCGACCTGCGCCTCGGCGTATTCGATGTGCTGATCGGGATCAATTTGTTGCGCGAGGGGCTCGACATCCCGGAATGCGCGCTGATGGCCGTGCTCGACGCCGACAAGGAAGGCTATCTGCGCTCCCGCACCTCGTTGATCCAGACGATCGGTCGGGCGGCCCGCCACATCGACGGCCGGGCAATCCTCTATGCCGACCGGATGACCGACAGCCTCAAAGCCGCGATCGACGAAACCGACCGGCGGCGAAGCAAACAGCAAGCTTACAATGTCGCCCATGGGATTACCCCGGAAAGCGTGCGCCACGGGATCGCCGATATCCTCAACAGCGTTTATGAGCGCGACCATGTGACGTTCGGACTGTCCGAGGGCGAAGCGGCGCATTACCAGGGCGCCGATCTGAAGACCGTCATCGCCGATCTCGAAAAGCGCATGCGCGATGCTGCCGCCGACCTCGAATTCGAAGAGGCGGCGCGGCTCCGAGATGAGATCCGTCGGCTCGAGCAGGTCGATCTCGGCCTCCCGGTCGAGCCGGCGGGCAGGTCCGCCGGCGGGGGCAAGCGGTCCGACAGCCCACGCGGCCGATCGACGGCCGGGCGGGCCGGGGTGTCGGCGCGCGATGTCGCCCGGGCCAAGATGCGGGCGCGGAAGGAGCGCCGTGCCCGTCGGTGATACGCTGACCGGGGCTTTGCCGGTGCCGCCCATGCCCATGGCCGCATTGGTAACCGGCGGGGCGCAACGGATCGGTCGGGCCCTTACTCTTGCCCTCGCCAAGGACGGCTTTGCCGTGGCCATCCATTACCATCACTCGCACAAGGCCGCCGAGGGCTTGGCCGAGCGGATCCGCGATAACGGCGGCAAGGCGATTGCGGTCGACGCCGATCTCGCCGATGAAGCAGCCGTGACGGGGCTGCTGCCGCGCGCCGAGCGCGAGCTCGGGCCGATCGGGTGCCTTGTCAACAATGCCGCGGTCTTTGCCGACGATACGGTCGCGACCGCGACGCGCGAGAGCTGGGATTTGCATCTGGCCGTCAATCTGCGGGCGCCGTTCGTCCTGATACAGGATTTCGCAGCGCGGCTGCCGATGCAGATGGGTGGGGTCGTCGTCAATTTGCTGGATCAACGGGTATGGTCACTGACGCCCTATTTCGTCTCCTACACCGTGGCGAAGGCCGGACTGTGGACTCTGACCCAGACGATGGCGCTCGCTCTAGCGCCGCGCATCCGGGTGAACGGGATCGGACCGGGTCCGACATTGCCGAGCCCGCGACAGACCCCGGAGCAATTCGCCCGGCAACGGGCGATGATGCCGCTCCACCGCGGTACCAGCCCACCAGAGATCGCGGCGGCGATGCGCTTCATCCTGTCGGCACCGGCGATGACCGGCCAGATGATCGCTCTGGACGGCGGGCAGCATCTCGGGCGGGCACAGCTCCAACGGACGTCGACGATCGAGTAGGTGGCTCGCGTTGCACGAGAGTGAGATTGTCCGATGGAGATGGCGTTTCACCAAGGCTTGGGGTCAATTCTTCGTTGCCGAGCCGGTCCGATCGGGAATTGTTCACAGGCAATGTTACGGTGCTGAGACACCGCGCAGAACGATCGATTCATCGGATCATTCTCGAAAAATTAACCATTGACCTGAAAATGTTAGTTAAATCAGTTTGTTATGAACTTGCCTAAAGTTTAAGCAAAATGTAGGAAGACCGACGTCGGCTATGATCCGGGTTCGCGGCTTCAACTTTTCAACAAGGTTATCCACCGCTTTCGTGGATACATGGAATAGCGATGGCAGCTCAACCGGTTGACGGTCCAATGACGGCATCATCTGACGAAATTATGACGAAATCCCGCCCGAGCTGCTCGGCGCCTCAGCGGCAACCGCGGCCGAAAAAGGCGCTGCCGATGGACCCGCGACGGGCGCCAGGGGCCATCTCCGGTTCTCCGCAGACGGTGGAGGAAGCAGCAGTGCTGCCGGTTGCCGAGCCCACCTCAGCACTGGCAGCACCGAGAGGAATCGCCGCCGGCATCGCGGTGATTCGCGAGGCACTGAGGACAATGCCGGCGCAGCCGGGCGTCTATCGGATGCTCGACCGCAGGGGGGACGGGCTCTACGTCGGCAAAGCACGCAATCTGAAAAGTCGAGTCCAGAACTACGCGCATCCCGCCGGGCTGTCGAACCGGCTGCGGCGGATGATTGCCGAAACCGCAGCCGTCGAGGTCGTCGTCACGCATACCGAAGCCGAGGCGCTGCTGCTCGAATGCAATATGATCAAGCGGCTGATGCCGCGCTACAATGTATTGTTGCGTGACGACAAGTCGTTTCCGTTCATCCATCTGAGCGCCGGTCACGAGTTCCCGCAGCTCACCAAATACCGCGGCGCGCGAAACCAGGAAGGCAGCTACTTCGGCCCATTCGCCTCCGCGGGCGCGGTGAACCGAACCTTGGTGACATTGCAGAAGGCGTTCCTGCTGCGCTCCTGCAGCAACAGCATTTTTGCGGCCCGCACGCGCCCCTGCCTGCTGTACCAGATCAAGAGGTGCAGCGCCCCCTGCGTGAGCCGCGTCAGCCGCGAGGAGTACGCGGTATTGATCGAACAGGCACGCGTGTTCCTCTCCGGCCGCAGTGGCGACGTGCAGCAGCGCCTCGCCGGCGAAATGCAGACGGCTGCCGAAGCGTTGGATTTCGAGGCTGCCGCATTGATCCGCGACCGAATCCGCGCCCTGTCGTTGGTACAGGGTCATCAGGATATTCACGTCGCGGGAGTGGTTGATGCCGATGTGATCGCCGCGCATCAGGCAGGGGGGCAAACCTGCGTCCAGATCTTCTTCTTTCGCGGCGGCCAGAACTGGGGAAACCGTGCTTATTTTCCCAGCCACGATCGCCAGCTCGCGGTCGAGGAGGTGCTGACCGCGTTCGTCGGCCAATTCTATGACAACCGCGCGAAGCCGCCGGTCGTGATGCTGAGCCATCGGCTGGTCGAGCAGGAACTGGTCGAGGAAGCTTTGTCCCTGGGCGGCGAGCGCGTCAGGCTCTCGGTGCCGCGACGCGGCGACAAGAAGAAGCTCGTCAGCCGAATTCTCGCGGCGGCCCGCGAGGCGCTGGGACGCCGGCTCGCCGAAAGCGCCTCGCAGCGCCAGCTGCTCGACGGTGTCGCCGCCGCGTTCGGCCTCGACGGTCCGCTGAACCGTGTCGAGGTCTACGACAATAGCCACATCCAGGGCACGCACGCGGTCGGCGCCATGATCGTCGCCGGACCGGACGGGCTGATCAAGAACGCCTATCGAAAATTCAATATCCGCGGCATGACCCTCACCCACAACGTCCCCCTGCCTCCCCTGCCCGCGGCCGAGGAGAGCGTCGGCGGAGAGCGGGCGGAGGGCCGACCCAGCCCCCAGGGATGGGAGGGCGAGAAGAACGTGAAGGCGGAGAGTGTCGCCGGCGGGGACGACTACGCGATGATGCGCGAGGTGCTGCAACGCCGCTTCGCCCGCGCGTTCAAGGAGGATCCCGAGCGCGATCGGGGGACCTGGCCCGATCTCGTGCTGATCGACGGTGGCCAGGGACAACTCAACATCGCGCGGAGCGTATTGGACGAGCTCGGTATCGACGAGGTCGCGGTCGGCGCGATCGCCAAGGGCCCCGACCGCAACGCCGGGCGCGAGCGCTTCTTCTTTCCAGGGCGCGCGCCATTCTCGCTCGATCCGCGGGATCCTGTGCTCTACTTCCTGCAGCGCCTGCGCGACGAGGCGCATCGCTTCGCGATCGGGACGCACCGCGCCAAGCGAACAAAGGCGCTCGGACGCTCGCCCCTCGACGAGATCGCCGGGATCGGGAGCCGCCGCAAGCGCGCGCTGCTGCACCATTTCGGCTCTGCGCGAGCGGTCGCCCGCGCCGGTCTCGGCGAGCTGGAGCGGGTCGCAGGCATCAGCAAAACCGTCGCGAAAAAGGTCCATGATCATTTCCACGACGATCGGTAAGATGACGTTGTCCCACCTCCTCTTGCCCTTCGGGAGTGATGCGTGCAGCTCGCGAGCCTTCCCAACCTGCTGACCTTGTCGCGCATCGCGGTCATCCCCGTCGTGATCGGGAGTTTCTATGTGTCGGGCGACTACGCTCGCTGGTTCGCCTGCGCGCTGTTCTCGGCAGCGGCTGTGACCGACTGGCTGGACGGGCACATGGCCAGGCGCTGGCAGCAGCAATCGGAGATCGGCCGCTTTCTCGACCCGATCGCCGACAAGCTGCTGGTCTCGGCGACATTGTTCATGCTGACCACATTCGGGCGGCTCTCGGCGCATGCGGTGCTGCCGGCACTGGTGATCCTGTGCCGCGAAATCCTGGTCTCCGGATTGCGTGAGTACCTGGCGGGTCTGCGCGTCGGCATGCCGGTATCGCGGCTCGCCAAATGGAAGACGGTGATCCAGATGGTCGCAATCGGCGTCTTGATCGTGGGCGAAGCGGGGCCCGGATTTCTGCCGGTCGTCGCGATCGGCGGGACGTTGTTGTGGATCGCGGCGCTGCTGACTCTGGTGACCGGCTATGATTATCTGCGGGCCGGCTTCAGGCATATGGCGCGCCCGCCGCGGGCTCGATCGCTCGACCGCCGCAAGTCGCAGCCCGTGGTCTAGCGACACGTTGCGGCGGAGGTCGCCAGCCCCCAAGTGAGGCCGTAAGGATGGGCAGCAATGCGGATTTTCGGTCTCGCCGGCTGGAGCGGAAGCGGCAAGACGACACTGATGACGGCGTTGATCCCCGAACTGGTTTCCCGTGGGATCACCGTATCGACGCTCAAGCACGCACATCATTCCTTCGACATCGATCAGCCGGGGAAAGACTCTTGGCGCCATCGCCAGGCGGGGGCGGGGGAGGTGATGGTTTCCTCGCAAAACCGCTGGGCGCTGATGCATGAGCTGCGTGGCATGCCCGAGCCGTCGTTCGACGAGCTGGTGCGGCGGATGAGCCCGGTTGATCTCCTCCTTGTCGAGGGCTTCAAGCGGCATCCCCATCCGAAGATCGAAGTCTATCGTCGCTCGCTCGGAAAA
>Ga0210408_10004247_pt1 | contig 12856 bp, 10 predicted proteins | sample IncBWH4MmetaG_FD_155471 | JGI IMG/M metagenome (GOLD analysis project Ga0210408, IMG submission 155471) | Forest soil microbial communities from Barre Woods Harvard Forest LTER site, Petersham, Massachusetts, United States - Inc-BW-H-4-M | ecosystem: Environmental > Terrestrial > Soil >...
GCCACAGTGCCCGCCACCTTTCGCGGTTTCGAAAAGCTGGCAGATTTCTTTTTGGGCGAGGCCCGCGATTGCTATGCCCGCTGGCGAGCCTTGGCCAAGGTCGCACAGCTCGACCAGAGTCGCCACGTCGGGCAACAGCCACCGTTGTCGCCGAAACCAACAATCGAGGCGGCTGTCGAGCAGTTTGATCTCGCTACAGTAATCAAGATGTCGGAGGCCGTAGCCGGCGAAATTGTGCTTGAGAAACTGATTGAGAGACTCATGGTTATTGCCATCGAGCATGCCGGGGCCGACCGCGGCCTCCTGCTTCTTCCGCACGGCGGCCAATATCGGATCGAGGCGGAAGCGAGGAGCGGTCGCGACGGCGTCAGGGTCCGTCTTCTCGAAACGCCGGTGGCGCCTTTGGAATTGCCCGTGCGGATCCTCGAGCGGGTCATCCGCACTCGGAGCCAGGTGATCCTTGATGACGCGCGCGGGCGGAACGCGTTCGTCGGAGATGACTACATAGGCCGTAAGCCGGCGCGATCGCTCCTTTGTCTGCCGTTGCTGAAACAGGCCGAGCTGACCGGCATCCTCTATCTGGAAAACAGCCTGGCGACACACGTGTTCACGCCGGCGCGGATCGCGGTACTGAAGCTGCTCGCCTCACAGGCGGCAATCGCGCTGGAAAACGCGCGGTTGTGCCGTGATGTCGCGGAACGCGAGGCCAAAATCCGCCGGCTGGTCGACGCTAATATCATTGGCATTTTCATCTCAAACGGAAAGGAGAAAATCATCGAAGCCAACGACGCGTTCCTCAGGATGCTGGGATACGACCGGAAGGACCTCGCATTGGGGCGGATACGCTGCACGGACCTGACGGCGCCGGAGTGGCGCGACCGCAATTCACAGATGGTTGAAGAGGTGAAAGCGACGGGCATCGCGCGACCCCGCGAGAACGAGTATTTGCGTAAGGATGGCAACCGCGTGCCTGTACTGGTCGGTGCCGCTAGCTTCGAAAAAACTGAGAACCAACGGGTCGCGTTCGTGGTCGATCTGACCGAACGCAGGCGCGCGGAAGAGGCGCTGCGTGAGCTGGAGTCGAATTTCGTCCACATGAACCGCGTGAGCATGCTGGGAGAATTGGCTGCCTCTCTCTCTCACGAGATCGCACAACCGATCTCCAGCGCGCGGAATAATGCGCGCGCGGCACAGAATTTTCTGGTAACGGAGCCGTCGGACCTGGGCGAGGTTAGGGAAGCACTCGCCTCCGTCGTTGCCGATACTGATCGAGTCGGAGAAATCATCGACCGCATCCGCGAGCAAATCAAGAAGGCGCCGCCGCGAAAGGAGCGTTTCGACCTTAATTCGGCAATTAATGAAGTAGTCACACTAGCGCGAAGCGTGACCAATCGGAATAGCGTTCTGATCGAGACCCGGCTTGCCAATAGATTTTCTGTCGTTCACGGGGATCGCGTTCAATTGCAGCAAGTGCTGTTGAACCTGATCCTTAACGCCGTTGAAGCAATGGGCGCCGTTGACACAGGGGCACGAGAGCTATTGATCAGCACAGAACGCGAACAGACAGGGGTCCTCGTGGCCGTGCGCGATTCCGGGCCGGGCATCGATCCCACGCATCTCGAACGCATGTTCGAGGCGTTCTACACTACCAAGTCCGGCGGAACAGGGATGGGGCTGTCGATATGCCGGTCCATCATCGATGCTCATGGGGGTAGGCTATGGGCGGGGGCGAATCAGCCTCGCGGCGCCGTATTTTGGTTCACGTTGCCCGACGCCAATGAGAGTTCAGAAGTCGTCAGCTCGAATCGTCGGACGCGAGAACCGCATCAAGACACCTTGTTAGATCCCGTTCATCCACTGGTTTACTGAGGTAGCACGTGACCCCGTCGTTCAGGGCGCGGTCCCGGTCAACATCGTTCGGGAAAGCAGTCAGGAGTATTGTTGGAATGGCGTGGCCAGTATCGATAAGACGCCGATAAAGTTCGATACCTGTCATCGCCGGCATGTGAACGTCGGCGATCAAGCAGGCCGTTTCGCCCAACCGCGGAGACGCGAGAAAATCGGCCGCCGACGGGAAAACATCGACCATGAAGCCCATTGACCTCATGAGCCTTCGCATGGACTCGCGAAAAAATCGATCATCTTCAACAACCGAAACCAACAGTTTTTTCATCATGCTGCCTGTGGCAATTCGCTTTACCCTGCGTTGCGAGCATCGAACACTTAGAATAGCCTCATATTTGCGATGAATGCCACTCGCGTAATGCGGGCTCTCTATAAACTTTGGCTTATCTCGGGGCGAGAATTGCGCAGCTCGGGCGTCAAAGGGAGGTGGCTGAGCTGTGTTATGGTGGTAAACTTTGGTGTACGCCGCGCCTCTCGGCTGGAGAGGAATGGGGCTGTTCAGGTCCCCAGTTTAGGACTAGAAGTGCACAAACGTGCAAACCAAGGCTGATTTTGCCTGATGCTTTAATCCGAGTAGCAGCGATGTCCGACCCAAACTCCACCGTGTTGGTCATCGACGACGATCCCAATTTCCGCGCCTCGGTCGGGCGCCTGTTGCGATCGCTCGGCCTCAATGTTCAGTTATTTGCCTCGATTTCCGAGTTCTTTGAGTCCGACCCGCCGGATTGTCCTACCTGTCTGGTGCTCGACATCAGGTTGCCCGATCAAAGCGGCCTGGATCTTCAGCGTGAGCTGGCGGCGGCAAACAGGGAAATCCCTATCATTTTCGTCACTGGGCACGGCGACATACCGATGTCCGTACAGGCAATGAAGCGGGGCGCCATCGAGTTCCTAACCAAGCCGTTCCGCGATCAGGATCTCCTTGACGCTATTCAGCTAGGACTATCTCGCGACCGCGCACGGCGAAAAAATGACACGGACTTGGCTATCCTGAGGGAACGGTTCGGGTCACTAAGCCCCAGGGAACGCGAGATTGTGATTCAGGTCGCTCGTGGCCGCCTGAGCAAGCAGATTGCCTTCGATATCGGCATCGCCGAGGCCACGGTGAAGGTGCATCGCAGTCGGGCGATGCAGAAGATGAGGGCCGGTTCGCTTCCGGAACTCGGCCGAATGGCTGATAAGCTTAGGCTGGTATCCGACACACCGCATCGCGTCTGAGCGGTCCCTCTGTGCTACGTGCGCGCGGATTCGCACTTACGCTTTCTCCCAGTCCTCACCATCCGCGGCCCCGACAGCTGTCAGTCGGCCTGTAAATCTTGGTTTAGACAACACACCCAAACTGATCGCTGCGCGCCACCTGCGTGGAATAGACCGCGGTACTCCAAAGCATAAGCTTCGTCCAACCGCCGAGAATGAAACACGCGAGGTTAGGATGTTCGTCGACAGGGCGATTACAGAAGAGCTTCAAACTACTTCACCAGCATCTTCTTCTGCAGGCGACCAACAATTGCACGTTGTTGCCAGTAGCTTGGCCCTGTTGCTTGAGACTGCAACGCGAGAGCTCGAGCGTGATCGGAGCGTAGTGAAGGCTTCGCTGGACACAGCGTGTCGTATCCTGCAGGCGGAGATCGAACGCTCTTCCGGGGCGAACGGCTCCTCGAGTGGCGGTCTGGCTGCCTGGCAGATCGCTCGCGTGCGAGCTTACATCGACAGCAATCTAGACCGCACCATTCATATCCGCGACCTTAGTACCATCGCGCGCCGAAGTCCGGCGCACTTTTCCCGACAGTTCAAACTGGCTGTTGGTAGGTCGCCACATGCCTACGTGGTGAGAAGGCGCTTGGAAAAAGCCTGTCACCTGATGATAACCAGTACGAGATCATTGAGTGAAATAGCTTTGAGTGTCGGCTTTTCTGACCAAGCACATCTATGCAGGCTTTTTAGGCGGGCCTTTGGTCAGAGTCCGGCCAACTGGCGACGAGAACTCGGAATCCCTGGCGAGGTCATCGCAGGAATTGGCTCGGACGAGCCATGAGCATTGGCACAGCAGTGAGGAGAAACGACATGCCAGGCATTCATCACGTGACGGCAATCGCCGGAGATCCTAACAGGAACCTCCATTTTTACACGCGCGATCTTGGTCTGCGTTTCGTCAAGAAGACAGTCAACTTCGACGATCCGTCGACCTATCACTTCTATTACGGTAACGAGAGCGGGAGTCCCGGTACAATCCTGACCTTCTTCCCTTGGGCAAAGGCGTCGGCAGGCCATCGCGGGGTCGGTGAAACCCATCTAACTGCTTTCCGAGTGCCATTGCGCTCGCTCGGCTACTGGACCCAGCGCTTCATTGAGAAGGGAATTGCTTGTCAGGCGTTGGAGAAGCGGTTCGGAGAACAAGTTCTGCCCTTCACGGATCCGGACGGGATGGCGCTCGCGCTGGTTGGCGCTGCCAATGCAGCCGACGAGCGGGCTTGGAGCAACGGCGAGATTCCCGTCGAACATGCGATCCGCGGCTTCCAGGGCGTAACCTTGCTGCTCGACAACGCGGAGAAGACCGCGGCGATCCTGACAGACGTGTTCGACTTCCGCGAGGTTGCACGTGAAGGATCGACAATCCGTTTCGCCGCCGAAGGCGACTCGAACGGCGGCATCGTTGATATCCACGAGGTCAAGGGATATCCACGCGGGCACCAGGGACGAGGGTCAGTGCATCACATCGCCTTCCGCGCTGCGGACGACGCGCAGCAGGCACTGATGACCGAGAAACTGATCCGCGTGCACGGTAGGCATCCAACCGAACAGAAAGACCGCAACTATTTCCGCTCGATCTACTTCCGCGAGCCCGGCGGTGTCCTGTTTGAGATCGCGACTAATATTCCCGGTTTCGCAGTCGACGAGCCTGTCGAGACCCTTGGTGGGGCGTTGAAGCTGCCGAAGTTCCTTGAGCCGCGGCGCAAGGAGATCGAGGGTGTGCTGCCCGTTGTGGGAGAACTTGCCTGACGATGAACGAATTCATCTAGCGCTTCGTGCCAGCGATTGGAACGGGAGTGCCGCTCCTTCTGCTGCACGGTACGGGCGGCGACGAAAACGATCTACCGCGACAGCGTCGGTATCGCTTCATTCGGCATTACCGTCACCGCGAGGACAAGTGCTCGAGAACGGAATGCCCCGGTTCTTCCGCCGCGTGGCCGTAGGGAATGTTCGATGAGGACGACGTTCGGCGTAGGGCTTTCGAACTCGCAGACTTTGTCGTGGACGCACAAATTCTGTACCGCATCGATCGACCTTTTGCATTGGGCTATTCCAACGGGGCGAACTTCGCAGCAGGTTTGATGTTGCTGCGACCGGGCACCCTCGCCGGTGCGGCGCTGCTCCGGGCGATGGTACCGCTTTCGGATCCGTCGCGTCCCGACCTCTCGGGTGTCTCGGTACTGATCGCGTCGGGCAAGTTCGATACGATTGTCCCTGCTTCCAACTACGCCAAACAGGCAGCAATGCCGAGCGAGGCCGGCGCTGAAGTCAGCCATCGAGCGCTGCCTGTGGGTCACCAGCTTTCGGGGTTCGATCCTCCCTTGGTGCGCGATTGGCTCTCGACCCTTAACCTCAAGAGCCGTGTGTAGAGAGAGGAAGCTTACCACCGGCCCACCCAGTCAATAAGGTGGCCGGGACTGAATCAGCTAGCGCCTACGATCTCGAGTACTTCGAACAAATCGTCTGACGCCATCGTCGTCGAGTACAAATATTGGGATGGCTCGCGCGACATCCATGTCACGCACCAAAGTGAGCGTTCGGTTATCCAGGATGAGCCACTGACCGTCCGCGCGAGCTGCGACGGCAGCGTGATCTTCGTTTGGACAGACGGTTTTTCAAAATGATGATCTTTAAATCCGCTTTTGAAAGACCCGCTTCTAGTAACGCGACATATTGGAGAATCGCGTAATCCTCGCAGTCCCCCTGTTTGGATCGAAGCGTTTCCAACGGACCGCTCCAACGGTCCGGAACGCCCCATTGTGCCTCGTCGCTGACGGGAGTGATCGCGAAATTCACTGCCCTGTTTATCAGGCCGACACGCGCCCGGCCACTGCGGCTCGCGCCTTCGGAAGCCAAATCAATCAACTTCTGAGCCGGCACCGAGCAGGGGCCATTCGCGCGACATTGTTCGACGACTTCGAGATCGTGGGCGCTCTCGGCCTTGACGCGATGCCATTTCTCTAAAAGCGTTCCCCAGGCGACGGGCTCGGTATCCAGACCCAACAATCGGAATTTTTCCATTTTCCTGGTCCGGTAAATTGCGTGGTGTTGATGACGCCCTCCTGACGTCGCCGCGAAATGAGACATAGTTAGCGACCACGGAGGCGCGGGCAGCAGAGCAGGGAAGGGACCAGCTCGGTTCGAATAAGAAGGAGCAAGCCAGCAGAAGGCCGGTCACCCTGAAACCGTTGGCGCTATGTGCCGCGCATTGAATTAGAAGGCGGATAAACACTCTAACACACCTTTTGAGCGGGCTTGTTGGTGCCGGCGAAGCCAGTTGCGAAGCTTTCCGTGATAAGCCGGCTGTGCATAAAGGATCCTCGGCGCCCGGGACTGAGATGCCTTTGCGTCGAAGAACCTCAGCTGGGAATTTGGCAGCCGTTGGTATTTTTCCCTTGGACAAGCCTGCTTCCGACCGTCCTTGTGGGCAAAAAAATGCGTCCCGTTCAAAGGGAAGCAGCGTTATTCAAGACTGAGACCCCGCAATCGAAGAGCCTGCGCGTGTGATTTCAACAGAGCTCGACGACGGAGCAGGGGCACACTTCATGGCCATCGAAAAAATCAACATACGAAGCGGCCCGTCTTGCCAAACGCCATCCGGGCTCGGATTGAACGCCATGCCGAGTATTTCTGCTGCGCTCACCACGCTCTTGGCGGACATGTTTGCTCTGTATGTCAAAACGAAGAACTTTCACTGGCACGTATCTGGGCCGCACTTTCGTGATTATCATCTCATGCTTGACGAGCAGGCCGCGCAAATCCTTGCCACGACCGATCTGATCGCCGAGCGCGTGCGTAAGCTCGGCGGAACGACACTGCGTTCGATCGGCAATATTGGCCGTCTGCAGCGCGTTTTGGATAATGACGCCGACTGCGTCTCGCCGCTGGACATGCTGACGGAACTTCGCGACGACAACGTTCAACTAACGGCTCACATGCGTGAGACTCATGCACTGTGCGATGAATTTGGCGACATCGCTACAGCGAGCTTGCTCGAATCCTGGATCGATGAAGCGGAGGGACGCGCCTGGTTTCTCCTCGAGAGCAGCCGACGGCATTAGAAATTGCATCCCGCAGCAAAATAGCACGTGAGTTTCTAGCAATAGCGCACGTTGATGCCTTCGCAGTCGGGCCTTCGGGCTGCTTTGTTGTTCATGCGGCTGGCTCTGGAGCCGATCCTGGGCGTTTTCAGCACCACAGTAAAAATCCCAGCAGACATATTCAAGAGGCCAGGGTGATCCGGGTGTTTATTGGGTGAATCGACTTCGCGCTTTCTCTGCGTAGCTGAAGAATTCCGGGCTTTTCATAAAGGGGCCGAGCAACTCCCTTCACGGAGGCGGTTTGACATTAGAGCTGTCAGTCGGCCATCTTGCTTAAGAACTAAGAGGAGTCATGGCGTGGATATGCCGACCTCCGGTACGGAAATACAGGATACGTCCGAGATCAAGAACAATGGACGGAAAAGCAAGCGTGCTGAAACGCGTGTTTCGTCAGTCATCGTTGGCATCGTTGCAGCTGTCGTCGTCGCGATTTCCGTCTTCTATCTCTTGCGGCCGGAACCGCTGCTGGTGCAGGGCGAGGCCGATGCGACACGGCTGGATATCGCTGCGCGCGTCGACGGACGGGTCAAGGAAATACCCGTTGAACGCGGCCAGAACGTTTCTGCGGGGGCTATACTCGTACGGATTGATAATCCCGAAACTCTGGCCAAGCACGGGCAGACCAAGGCGGCAATGGTTGTTGCCGAGGCTCAGCTTGCCAACGTGCTCGCTGGGACCCGGGCGGAGACCATCGCCGCCAAAAAAGCAGAGCTGGAGCGGGCGCAAGCGGCCCTCGTGCTGGCGCAAAAAACCTTTGACCGAACTCACACTTTGACCGAACAGGGCAATGCCCCGCAAGCGCGCCTCGACCAGGTGACCGACACGCTGCACGAGAGCGAACGAGGAGTCGATCAAGCCAAGTCGGCCTACGACCAGGCGGTTAATGGTTATACCAAGGAGGAGAGGGACATTGCCAAAACGAGTGTCGAAAAAGCCAATGCCGATATTCAGGCCCTGCAATCCATCATCGATCAACTCGTGGTCTATGCGCCCGTCGCCTCTCAGGTCTACCAGCGCAATGTGGAACCAGGCGAATATGTCTCGCCTGGCGTACCGCTTATTACGCTGATCGATTTGGCCGACGTCTGGATACACTTCGATCTTCGCGAGGATCTCGTGAAGAACTTGAAGGTCGGTGATCGATTTGAGGTGCGTATTCCAGCTCTCGATGACCGCCGTGTCACGGTCGAGGTCAGGCTTATTGCAACCAAAGGCGAATATGCGAGCTGGCGCGCCACCCGTGCTTCGGGCGATTTCGACCTGCGGACCTTTTCAATCCGCGCCTACCCGGTCGAGCCGGTCCCCCAATTGAGACCTGGGATGAGCGCGTATCTCGATTGGCGGTCACGCAAATGAGGCTGGCCTCGAAGCCTGGCGTTCTGCTGGTCGCCCGGCGCGAGTGCCGGTGGCTGTTTCACGATCGCGTTGCGCTGCTCTTGATCTTCGGCGTGCCTCTCTTCGGCTTCGTCGTTCTCACGACGGTCTTCAGCCATCCGGTCATCCGGCATCTCGCGGTCACTGTCGTCGACGAGGACAGGTCGGATGCTTCGCGTGCGCTGACGGAATACGTCGCGGCGTCTCCGAGCCTGCAAATCGTCGACCGCTCCGGCACGCTGTCCACGGCTGTGCAGGACATCCGGTCCGGCAAGGCGATCTCGGCAGTCTATATCCCGCCAAACTTCGAGCGTGACTTGAAGGCAGATCGCCGCCCTCAGGTTGTCGGATTCTACAATCAGCAATTCTTGACGCCCTCCGGCATTGCATCCTCGGGCCTGAGCGATTCGCTTTCTACCGCGGCAGCGGCGGCAGCCCCCGCCAAGCGTGCCGCACCCACCGCAGCCTCGATCGGAAAGCTGACCGGAGAGACCATCGCGCTGGTCAATCCGCAAAAGAATTATGCGCAATTCCTGTTGCGCGCGCTGCTGCCGACGATCATCCATGTGGTGATGACGCTTGCCGCAGGCTATTCCGTCGGCTCCGAATTCCGCCGGCGCAATGCGCGAGAGTGGCTCGAAAGCGCCGGAGGCGATCCGGTTGCCGCCCTCGTTGGCAAGCTCACCCCGCTGTTCGGCATCTTTTTCCTGATCATGCTGGCTGAGCCGTTCTTCCTGGAGGGCGTGCTGCAGATCCCCTTCCGGGGAGACGTGCCAATGATGGTGGCGGCGGGCTCGCTCCTGATCGTTGCCTACCTGTCGCTCGGCGCCTTGCTCCAGCTCCTCGCCGGCGACTTGGCGACGGGGCTCGGACTTGCCGGCCTGATTGCCTCTCCCGCGTTCGGCTATGCAGGGGTCGGCTTTCCCACGATCGGCATGAATGCGTTTGCGCATGTCTGGAGCGCGATCCTGCCGCTGCGCTGGTACATGGCCGTCTTGCTGGGACAGGCGGCACGCGGATTGCCGGTCTCGGAATCCGCGATTCCCTTTGCCGCGCTCGCGGGCCTTGCGCTGCTCTATGCCAGCCTCGCGTTGCTGCGCATGGCCAGCCTCAAGCGCAAGGGCTGGTTTGAAATGGTGCGGCCTTCCGAGCCGCCCGACGTCGCACAGACACCGCGAGGGATCGGCGGCGCGTTTGCAGCGGAGTGGCGGCGCGTGCTGGGAACGCGGAGCGCCTCCGCGCTGCTGTTCCTGGCGCCGCTGATTTACGGTATTTACTACCCGCAGCCCTATCTCAACCAGATCTTGCGCAAGCTGCCCATCGCGATCGTCGACAATGATTTGAGCGATCTCAGCCGGAAAATCGTCGAGACACTGGATGCAAGCGGCGCTTTGAGCGTCGCAGTTCGCACTCGCACGCTTGTCGAGGCGCGCACCGCAATCGATCGCGGGACAGCGTTTGCCGCCGTAGAAATCCCACCGGATGCCGAGCGCGACATGCTCAAGGGCCTCACCGTTCACATCCCGATCTATGCGGATGCCACCTACCTGTTCATGTTCAGGTCGACCGCAAGCGGGGTCGCCACTGCCATCGGCACCCTGACGTCCGAGCTCGTGTCGCGAGGCGCGCGCTCCGATGGCAGCCTTGTCAAGGCGAAATTGGCAAGCTCGAGCCCGGCCGACGTTCTGCTGCAGCCAATCTTCAATCCGGTGGGAGGCTATGCGAGCTATGTCGTGCCGGCGGCGTTTGTGCTGATCCTACAGCAAACCCTGCTGATCGGAGCGGCGATGCTGACCGGCACTGCGCTGGCGAAAGGCGGCGGCGCGTTCGCTGGGGTGTTTGGCCGCGGCATCGCCCATCTCACCATCTACCTTCCGGCGGTTGCGCTCTATCTCGTCGTGCTGCCGCGCATCTACGGCTTCTCGACGCTCGGCCATCTTCCGGAGCTTTTCGCGATCGCGACCGTCTTTTTGCTGGCGACAAGTTTCATGGGGCAAGCCGTCGGGGCCTGGTTTACCCGGCCGGAGAACGCGACCATCCTCCTTCTGGCAACCAGCCTGCCTCAGTTCTTCATGGCCGGCTTCGCGTGGCCGCGCGAAGCAATCCCCGAGGCGGCCCTCGCGTTCGGCCGGATTTTCCCGGCCGACTCCGCGATCGATGGTCTCGTGCGCATTAACCAGCTCGGTGCCAGTATCTGGGAGGTCGCGCATGATTGGCTTGGCCTGTGGTGTCTGGCCCTGGTCTATTTCGCGCTTGCAGTTATTTCGATACTTGTGACGAGAGGAAGGCGGGGACATGCAGAGAGTTAAGCCTGCAGCCATTGTTGCGGTCGCCGTCGTGCTTGCGGCGGCCATTCTGATCTATTCAATCCATCGTCCGGATCCGAAGGTCACACTCATTGGAGTGGTTCGGACGACGGAAGTCAGGGTGGAACCGGAGGTGGATGGCCAACTCGTTTCAATCGCGGTGCAGAAAGGCGGGAGGGTGCACGTGGGCGACGTCCTGGCGAAGCTCTCCGCGTTGGAGTTGACTGCACAGGCTGACCAGGCGCGCGCCGCCCTCGCGTCGGCAATCGCGGACCGCAATAATATCTATGCCGGTGTTCGTCGCGAACGGGTGGCCTCGCTGAAATATGAAATTGCAAAAGCAAGCGCCCGCCTTGATTACGTGCAGGCTCAGCTCACAAGAACCAGCACGCTGGCACGCGAAAGCTTCGAGTCCCAACAGTCGCTTGACCAGGCCGAGAATACCGCGGCAAGCGCACGGGCCGACGTCGCGGAAGCGCAGGCCAATTACGATGCAGCCGTGGCGGGTCCGACCCGGGAGGAACGCGCGATCGCCGACGCACAAGTGCAGGCCGCCTCAGCTGCGGTCGCGGTGCTTGAGCGCCGTCTCGACAAGATGGTCTTGCGCGCGCCGGCGGACGGCGTGGTCAGCGTGATCGCCGCAGAGGTAGGCGAGAATGTTCGTGCCGGTCAACCGATTCTGATGGTCGAAGCGGCGGGCCGGCAGTGGTTTTCATTCAATGCGCGCGAAGATCATCTCAATGGAATCACGGTCGGAAAAACGGCGGATGTGCTGGCCGATGCCCCGACTAAAGCCGTCGTCACCGAGCTGCGTCCGCTCGGGACCTTCGCCACCTGGCAGGCCGAGCGTGTCATAGGCGATCATGACCGCAATACGTTGCGGATGCGCCTTGATCCATTGGGAGCAGCGACTGGACTCGAAGCCGGCATGACTGTCCGGATCGAGCCAACTGACAACGTCCCTTGATTGCTCAATCATCCAGATTGATTGGTTGAAATCAACCGGCGCAAGGTGAGACCGATCTCATAACCCGTTTGACTGCGCTAACGCCCCGTTATGGGGCGTGTGCGGCGTAGTGTGTACAGCGCGGTTGGAAAACCGGCGCTTGGTGCGGCTTGACTACGAAGAGGCGAGGGATTAGCCATTTTCTGCTCTATTTTTTTCTGCTCTATTTTTGCCTGTAAAACCAATTCGTGAAAAAGAACCAAAGAGCCAAAACGGGACGTTCACGTGGGTCAATCCGAACGAGACGTCCTTGAGTCCACCAACTGGGCGATCGATCTCGTGAAGCGCGAACTGCGCGTTAATGGTGTCGTCGTTCCAATCCGAAGCCGCGCTTTCGAGATCATCGAGACGCTGGTGAAATCGGATGGCGAAATCGTAAATAAGGACGCGCTCGTGAGGAGCGCGTGGCCGGGCGCCATCACCGTCGAGGACGGCACCATACGGGTTCATATCTCGGCCATCCGCAAGGCTCTGGGCCCGGACCGGAGGCTACTGCAAACGGTTCCCGGTCGGGGTTACCGCTTACTGGGTAATTGGAAAATCCAGCAGGATCGTACGCCGGCCAAGCGGAGTCCAGTAGACCGGGCCGCGGCGGCGGGAACTTCATTTTTGACAAACATTCCGGTAGCGGCTAGCGCGCTCGTGGGCCGGGCGACGGCGGTGCAGCATCTGCGCGACCTGGTCTTTGCCTGTCGTGCGGTGACACTCGCAGGCCCTGGCGGGATCGGCAAGACGGTGTTGGCATCCGAAGTGGCCCGAAGGCTCTTCCCGGAGATAGAGAGTGACGTTTTTTTTGTAGAGCTGGTTTCGCTGTCGGATCCACAATTGGTGCCGTCCACGGTTGCGGGAGTACTTGGCCTACGATTAGGCGGCAACGAGATTTCGTCGGCTTCGGTGGCTCGGGCCATCGGCAG
>Ga0210408_10004248_pt1 | contig 12856 bp, 8 predicted proteins | sample IncBWH4MmetaG_FD_155471 | JGI IMG/M metagenome (GOLD analysis project Ga0210408, IMG submission 155471) | Forest soil microbial communities from Barre Woods Harvard Forest LTER site, Petersham, Massachusetts, United States - Inc-BW-H-4-M | ecosystem: Environmental > Terrestrial > Soil >...
GATCTGATACGATCCGACAGCAGAAATGGCCTGGGGCGGCTCGCGGGCGGAGAGCGCTCGGTCCATTTGTCCGACATCCGCGCAGATGCGGCCTACCTCTCAGGCGAGCCGCTCCGCGTTGCCACGGTCGAGCTCGGCGGGGCGCGCACTCTTGTGGCCGTGCCGTTGCGTAAGGAGGTCGCTCTGCTCGGAGCGATCGTAGCCTACCGCCAAGAAGTTCGCCCCTTCTCCGAAAAGCAAATCACGCTCCTTGAGAACTTTGCTGCGCAGGCGGTGATCGCAATCGAGAATGCTCGGCTGATCACCGAGACCCGTGACGCTCTCGAACAACAGACCGCGACCGCCGAGGTCTTGCAGGTCATCAATTCGTCACCCGGCGATCTCGCGCCGGTATTTGACGCAATGCTCGAAAAGGCGATGCATCTCTGCGACGCAGCCTTCGGAGTATTGGCCGTCGACGACGGGAACGCAGTCACGGCGGCTGCCACGCGCGGCTTACCAGCCCGTCTCGTTGAATACTTATCAACAACAAAGGACCAGCCTGGACCGGGGGGTGCGCACACACGTCTGAGAAAGGGGATGATGGACGTTGTTCAAGTTCCAGACTTGATGGAGGAAGAGGCGTATCGGTCAGGGACCGATCCCTACCGCCGCGCGATCGTCGACCTCGGCGGTGTGCGGACGCTGCTTGCAGTGGCGCTTCGCCAAGAAAACAGATTACTTGGATCATTTAACATTTACCGCAAAGAGGTGCGGCCTTTTTCGGACAAGCAGGTGGTCCTCCTACAAAATTTCGCGTCGCAGGCGGTGATCGCAATGGAGAATGCGCGGCTCATCACCGAGACCCGAGACGCCCTAGAGCAGCAGACTGCTACCGCGGAGGTCTTGCAGGTCATCAACTCATCGCCCGGCGACCTCGCCCCGGTTTTCGATGCGATGCTCGAAAAGGCGACAAGCCTATGTGGTGCGGCCTTCGGCGTATTATGGACCGTCGACGCCGATCAAATTCGGGCTGCCGCGTCGCATGAAGTGCCGGTGGCTTATCGCGACTTTCTGTCGAATGAGCCTTCATCGCCGGGACCAGAGAGTGGCGTTGCACAAACCATTCGCGAGAAATCGGTACTCCATTTCGTCGATGCCGCTTCTGGAGAAGCCTATCGCAGCGGCGATCCCTTCGCAGTCGCGGCAGTGGAACTCGGTGGCGTCCGTACTCTCCTAAACGCGCCGCTTATCAAGGACGGTAATGTTCTCGGCATCTTGGCGATTTACCGAAAGGAAATCCGCCCGTTCACCGACAAGCAAATTGCCCTGTTGCAGAGTTTCGCCGCGCAGGCGGTCATCGCGATGGAGAACGCGCGGCTGATCAACGAAACTCGCGAGGCGCTGGAACAGCAGACTGCGACCGCCGAGGTGCTACAGGTCATCAATTCCTCGCCCGGTGACCTCGTTCCGGTATTCGACGCGATTTTGGAAAAGGCCCACGCCCTCTGCGGGATCGCGCTCGGCGAGTTGGAGCTTCACGAGAACGGGAAGGTTCGCGCCGTAGCGATGCGAGGCGTCTCCGGTCCTTTTGCGGATCTCTTACGTCAGCCATTTGCGCCCCCACCGGGATCTCCGCCTGCGAGATTGCTTGCTGGCGAACGTACAGTGCAAATTTCCGACGTTTCCGAGTTGGCTCGGAAACGGCCAAACGATCCGAGAGCACAAGCTGGCGCTCAAGCCGGTTTGCGCACCGCGCTCTTCGTGCCGTTGCGCAAGGACGATTGCTTGTTAGGGTACATAACCGGGTATCGCCGCGAGGCGCGTCCGTTTTCGCCGAAGGAGATTGCCTTACTGGAGAGCTTCGCCGCCCAGGCAGTGATCGCCATGGAAAACACGCGTCTCATTACCGAGACACGGGAGGCGCTGGAGCAGCAGACTGCCACTGCTGAAGTGCTGGGGGTCATCAACTCCTCGCCCGGCGACCTTGCGCCGGTGTTCGAGGCGATGCTCGACAAGGCGATACGTCTATGTGAGGCGACCCATGGTCACCTCTTCACCTACGACGGTGAACGCTTTCATCTCTCCGCGGCGCGCAGTGATGCGCGCTACATCGAGTGGGCGCGGCAGGCCGGTCCTGTGCGGCCATATCCAACCACTCCGTTGGGGCGAATCAAACACGGCGAGCGGATCGTTCACGTAGCCGATATCCGGGAAGACGAAGGCTATCGTGCTGTCCCCATATTTCGGGAATCGGTCGAATTGCGAGGAGTTCGGAGCCAAATTGCGGTGGCGCTGCTCAAAGACAACTTTCTGCTGGGAGCAATGAACGTTTACCGCCAGGAGGTACGCCCCTTCTCAGACAAGCAAGTTGGGCTATTGGAGAACTTCGCTGCGCAGGCAGTGATCGCGATGGAGAATGCGAGGCTCATCACCGAGACCCAGGAGGCACTTGACCAGCAGACAGCGACCGCCGAGGTCTTGCAAATCATCAATTCCTCACCCGGCGATCTTGCGCCTGTTTTCGACGCAATGCTGGAAAAGGCGCTGCGGCTGTGTGAGGCAGCTTTCGGAGCGCTGCACACCTTCGACGGCGAGGCAGTCCATACCGTCGCGCTGCGCAATGTGCCGGCACCGTTCGCGGAGTTCCTGACAAAGGCACCGCTCAAGCTAAGCCCCGAGCAATCTTTGCTTGGTAAGTGCATCTACAAACGGCAAACGGTTCACGTGGCGGACCGAGCAGCGGAAGGTTACGCGGAAGGGTTGCCGCCTGCGGTTGCAGCCGTCGAACTCGGTGGCATCCGAGCCCTGCTGCACGTCCCTCTGGTGAGAGATAACATAGCACTCGGCGCTTTTACCATTTACCGCCAGGAGGTACGCCCGTTCACCGACAAGCAGATCGCGTTGCTACAGAACTTCGCGGAGCAGGCGGTCATCGCGATGGAGAACGCGCGGCTCATCACCGAGACGCGCGAGGCGCTCGAACAGCAGACCGCCACCGCCGAGGTGTTGCAGGTCATCAATTCCTCGCCCGGCGACCTCGCCCCCGTGTTCGATGCAATGCTTGAGAAGGCCCTGACGCTGTGTGGTGCCGCTTTTGGCATTCTTTGGACTTATGACGGCGAAATGTTTCACGCTGCCGCACTACAGGGTGTGCCGTCAACCGCTGCGGACCTGTTTACACGAGGCCCGCACCCGGTTGGGCCAGACAATACACACGGCATTCTCTTGCGTGGCGATCCAGTGGTGCATATCACGGATGCCGCAGCGACTGAGGCTTACCGGTCGGGTGACCCGTTGCGGCGTGCTGTTGTCGACCTGAGCGGCGCTCGGACTTTGCTTGGGGTACCGCTGCGAAAGGACGGCGTTCTGCTCGGCGCGTTCGACATCTACCGTCAGGAAGTGCGACCGTTCTCCGAAAGGGAGATCGCGCTGTTGCAGAACTTCGCAGCCCAGGCGGTAATTGCCATGGAGAACGCGCGGCTACTCAATGAAATTCGACAGCGCCAAGCTGAATTGCGGATCACCTTCGACAACATGGCCGATGGCGTGGCTATGTTCGACGAAGACCTGCGATTAGCCGCGTGGAACCGCAATTTCCAAGAATTGCTCGACCTGCCAGACGCGCTGCTGATGGGGCGTCCAAGCTATCCGGATTACCTCCGCATCCTGGCAGATCGCGGCGAGTTCGGCACCGATGACATCGAAACGGAACTACGCCGCCGCCTAGAACACACCGACCAGGAATTGCGCTTGGAACGGACACGACCAGATGGCCGCGTCATCGAGGTGCGCCGCAACGCGGTGCCGGGCGGCGGCTTTGTCCTCATCTACAGCGACATCACAGAGCGCAAGCGGTCGGAATCTGAAATCCGAGCCGCCCGCGACGCTGCCGAAGCCGCCTACCGCGACCTGAAGGCCGCTCAAGCCAGTCTGATTCAGGCCGAAAAAATGGCCTCGTTGGGTCAGTTGACCGCTGGCATCGCCCACGAGATCAAGAACCCGCTCAACTTCGTGAACAATTTCGCAGGGCTCTCGGTCGAGCTACTCGATGAATTGAAGGAAACCGCCGCCCCAGCGATCAATGCACTCGGCGACGAGAAGCGTGCTGAGATTGACGAGACGATCCAGATGCTCACCGGCAACCTGGAAAAGATCGCCGAGCACGGGCGGCGTGCAGATGGCATCGTCAAGAGCATGTTGGAGCATTCGCGTGGCAGCAGCGGCGAGCGTCGCAGCGTCGATCTCAACGGCTTGATCGAGGAAGCACTGAACCTCGCTTATCATGGTGCCCGAGCCCAGGATGCGAGCTTCAACATCACGTTGGAACGCGATTTGGGGCAGGGCATTACCCCGATCGAACTCGTCCCCCAGGACATTACTCGCGTCTGTCTCAACCTGATCGGCAACGGCTTCTACGCCGCCACCAAGCGCCAGAAGGAGGGAAGCGATCCGACGTTCAAGCCGACCCTGAAGGTGTCGACACGAGATCTCGGCGATGCGGTCGAGGTGCAGGTGCGGGACAATGGCGTCGGCATTCCAGCCGAGATTAAGGACAAGCTGTTCCAGCCATTCTTCACCACCAAGCCGACCGGAGAAGGCACCGGGCTCGGCCTCTCGATCAGCTACGACATCGTGACCCAGGAGCATGGCGGCACAATTGAGGTCGACAGCAAGGTCGGCGAGTTTACCGAATTCACTGTTCGACTGCCGCGCGCTTACGGGGCGACAATGGCAGCGGCAGCATCGTGAGCGTGAGCTTGCCCTTCGGGCAGTCTGCGCGTCGTGCAAGCATCCTGGTCGTGGATGACGAGCCTGATGTTGCTGATCTCTTTCGCCAGCATTTCCGCCGCGAGGCTCGCCAGGGAACCTATGTGATGCATTTCGCCTTCTCGGGCGAGGAGGCGTTGGATCGGCTCGGAGAGGAAATCCGGCCCGCGCTGGTCGCAGTCCTCTCGGACATCAACATGCCGGGCATGGACGGCCTGCAATTGTTAGCCGAGATCAAGCAGCGATTCCCCGATCTCCCGGTCATGATGGTGACCGCCTATGGCGATGAGGAACGCCGCCGTCTTGCCGCGGAGTATGGCGCTGCCGAGTTCATCACCAAGCCGGTTGATTTCGATCAGTTGAAGGCGCAGTTGCGTCAGTTGCCGACCGCAGCGGACTGAGCCTGCGAGGAAAGCAGAGCAAGATCGGTGTCACTTACAGATCCCGATAAGTCTGCCCCATCGATCTTCATAGACGACATCGGCGAGAGGGACACGGCGCACCGGGCCGAACCGGCCCACCGGATAGCCGATTGGCAGCAGCGCATATGATTGGACGCCGGGTAGCAACGGCTGCAAGAGTTAAAACAGGCGGCCAGCCCGCGACCGCTCAGCCCCTAATTTGGAGTTTCCCCCAACCGAGTACCGGGGCGGCGGTGTACGATTCTCGTGCGACCGCTCCGCAAGCGGCGGTCTCAGCGACTCCGCTGTTCGGTTTACGCGGCCACGAAACCCAGAAACCGATATGGCCTTGGACTAGAACCGAGCGCTGAACGCGACAGGAGGTGGCCTCAAGCAGCGGATTGATCGGGCTTTCTAATCTTCCTCCAATACCTGTACTGCGGGTGGCGGACTTACCCCCACATTGAAGGACTCCATCAATTTCGACATCACAGAGCGCCAAAAAAATTTCTGATCGGTCGCGGACAGACCCGCCTCCCGTACCCCGAGTTTCATGATGTCCATGTATTCTTCTGCCCTTTCACGATTGGAAGGTGGAAGTCGGATTAACCTCTTTAACATTTGCCATATGAACCCTGCTGGGAACGCAATTACTGAACCGACGATAATCCATTCCCATGTCGTTACTACCGTAAACCTTTAGTGAACGGCGAGCATGGCAGCGGCGGCATCGTCGGCATGGCAGCGGTACGATGCCTCGGCATCGTCCATGTAGCGGTTGGAGCGAAGGTCCTCTCGCGGGTGCGAGGGACGGCGCTACCGCGAGGCAGCAAGCCAGCATGAGGATGCAGCTCAAAGACATGACCGGAAGAGTGCCTCAGCCAGCGTCAAAACAACGACCCGCGGCACGGGAGCGGGCTGGGACTGCGAGCGAGTCTAGAGGTTCAGGTCATTCTTTAAAAAAGAATGTACACCGAGTGACCGATCTCACACTCCCTGACCGGGAAGGTTAACTATTCTGGCCGGCCGGAACCAGGGAAGGGCCGAATGATTGACATCTTGTTATTCAGATCGCGGCCGGGCTCGTGATTGTCGCCGTAGTCGCAGCTTCTGTTCTCATCGCGTGGAGGCGTCGCGATGGTCGCAGCGAAAAGATATAGCAAATCTCCATTGGGGTTACCGGCGGCTGGTAATAGCCGGGTTGTTTGTCGCTTGCGCGAGACACAATCGCCAAAATAAATAACGAGATTAAGGCGCACCACAGGCCGGCAGATAGCGCCAGAACGCCTCGGTCGCCACGATCCCAAGCACCGCGCCGACAGCCAGGATCATGAAGGCGTATTTCGTCAGCTCCCAACGCGTCGGCAGCCGGGCGATCTGTCCCATAATGAATTCGGCTTCCGCGCTTTGGCGCTTAGTACCGGGGCGCTCCGAGGATCGCAGGAATAGCTGGTCTTCGTCCATCCGCCCGGTATGCCAGAGGATGGTTGACCAAACGTTACAACTCGGGGAGCGAGGCGCGTCGGACATTCGGAAAAGCGAGATCGCTCTTTTGCGATCCAGTCGCGGTCTTACGCACTTCGCCGGTCGCGGTTGGCCGTCGCCGAGGATATCTGGCCGGATGCGGCCGAAATCGCCTTTAGCGCTCTAGCCCACGCCGTTGCCGTAAATGCTCGTCACGGGTGGGAAATGAGCATCATGAGCATTTGCCAGGCGAGCCACAGGGCCGGCGCCAGGGTCAGGAGGACCCCGGAAAAGCTTTAAGCATGGTGCGCTTAATCGGCTGAAGCTAATAAGGAAACCACCCACCAGATCGCCGACCAAAGCCCTAGCGACAAAAGTACGATCACAATCAGCGCGGCTCCTGGGGCAAGGGCAGCCTCGCGCTCGGATTGGTCGGGCCGCGATATCGCGTCGTCAGCCCTCCGATAGGCGATGGGATCGCCATAGTGCGACCGGGTGTTCCTACTCACGGGCTTCCTCCCGTCTCAGCCCCCTATCTCCTCCAAGCCTCACCCGATAAACGCGCGGTCCCTGTTTGGTTCCACAAACGTAACGGCGTCGCGAGCAGCCTTCCGGCGCGATGGCCGCTATTTGCGTCGCAACGATCCGGGAAGAGGCGCCCAGGGTCCTTTGGTCGGGGGCGGGGTTACACCGGCGCCGAACCAGTATTACGGCGGCCAGGCTCCCTATCGGGGCTGGGGAGGTTCTTACTACGGAGGCGGGAATGCGCCCGGCGGGTGGTACGGCCCGTATGGGGGCGGAGGCTACTATGGCGGTGGATGGAGCAATCCCTAGCGTTGCGGCGGGCCATTGCTGCGACTGTCGTAGATGAGAGGCAGGGTAAGGGGTGTTTCATTGGAGCGGTCGCGGACCAGAATGTCCTCGGCCGCCACCCCCAGCACCGCCGCGATCGCCGTCCGCGCTTCGGCCGGGCAGGCGCTGCGCAATAGTCGAGCCCCCGCCACTCACTCAATCGTTTGGTCGGCGCGGCCGAGGATCAAAGGCGGGATGATCAAGCAAACAGTAACCTAACCCCACCAGCTTATTCCGGTTCGTCCGATTTGGCGGAAAAAGCGTCTTCGTCAGCGGAAATGTCAAACACGGTTGGACGGGCGCCAGTTGACGGCAAAAACTCACGGCCAGGTCCGTTCTGGTATATCCGGCCATCTCGAATGTAGACGGGGATGCCGAGGGAATGAGCGAGCTTGCAGGCAGCGCGGGCTAGTTCGTCTGAGGTTATCACTGATTCACCTTTTACTAAGCATCACGTGAGGGGCCGGCTGGCGCTTCATGAAGTTCAGCTCGTTCGGAGTGGGACGTGGACCTGTTACCCATGTTCAATCATCGACCTGTCCGATCGGGCGTCAGGAAGGTGTCTTGTCCCCGAGATTTGATTAAATATTGACGCTATTGTTGCCGAATTAACGTCCCACAAGGTCAAAGCGGCGTCCGGGTGGAAATCTGGTCAGCTTGCCGGAGGGGCAGGCGCTGCGGGGTCGGCGAGCGAGGGTTCGGCGCGCACGTCACTCGCTAAGGGTTACCAACCCCATGGTCGAGGAGGAGGACCGCCCCAATATGAGGGGGGATAGTACGTCCCGGCGCCATTGCCGTGGTAAGGACCACCCCCGTCCGGAACGCAGCCGCCCCCATGCCAATAGCCCCATTGGTCGCGCCAGTGGTGGCGGTGCCAACCGCGGCCGCAGCCGTCACGCACCAGCTCTAGGGACGGCGCGGCGCCGAGCTCGCTGGGAAGTGCCTTGGTCGGAGCCGGAGCGGCCTGCAACGGCGTGGCGGCCAGAGCTACGCCACTCACGAGGGCGAGGATCACTGCGCGCATATGATCCTCTCCTTGCTCTTCGGCGACGGCAGCCTCGATCGCTGCGGCGACAGTTGTGATCAGCGCCACCTTGGCGGCGGGGCTGAGATCCAGGGTGGCACCCATTTCGTCGGTGAACATTACCTCTGCCGCTTCTATTGCCTCGGCGGCGCGGTCGGTTGAGGTCTTCACGGCGCGGCCTTCATTCAGCAGTAACGCAACGAGCAGTTTGGCGCGGCGCCGATTAACACCGGGTAAAGCCTCACCATTCCAGGATCGGCGCGCCGGCCACGATCGCGGCGAGGGCGTCCCGCTTTCGATCACGACGGGTTAGGTGATCCGGCTCTGCACGTACAGCTCAACGCATGCAGGCCAGTGGTCGGAAGGTTTTCAGCAACCAACCTGTGAGACCGTCACGGACGCTGCGGCGGCACGGTAGAGGGCTCGATACCCAAGGGCCGTGACGCCGTCGCCCCTGGCCTGGGAGGCGATCCCGCCGCAGCACCTCGCTACAACCTTTTAGAGCCTTTATAACTGGTGCAGGGACCGCGCACGTTTGCAAGGCGGCGACCGATCGGAGCCGATTTGGGAGTGCCGGGACGCGTCACATCGACCGCGACGCTGGTGTCACCTCCAACTCGGTCGCCTTTTCCGCAAGCTCGATGAGCGCCGTGACGATCGCCTCTTTGTCACCGCGTAGCACCCGACTTAGCCTCGGCGAATGGGACCGAGACGGTGCGGTCGATCCATGCCGCGGGGCCGCGCGCGGGCGGCTCATCGCAAAACTTTCGAGTGTTTCGTGACGCCATTATGTCACGAAACACCCATCCCGGTCATCACCGCGGCGGGATGTGCGGAGTCCGACATTGCCCGGGCTGTAGTGGCAAAAATTTTGCCGACATAAGCAAGCGGTGCTATGTTTGCCACTACATGTTCGTTCGCTTCCGCCAGTCCGCCAATCGGCTACAACTCAGTCTCGTTGAGAGCTGTCGCGTCGGTGTCAAAGTCCGTCACGAGCATGTCGCCAGCCTCGGCGCAATCGGCATGTCGCCGTCGGTGGCCGACCGGGTTGCGTTCTGGGGTCGGCTGCACGAGCGCCTCGCCAAGCTCTCGAACCGGGTAGATCCGAAAGCCCACGCGCTACTCCCGCTGAAGGGACGACACAAAGCGGGTTGCTGTGCCCGTGCGCGGGGCACGTGCTCTGTCGATTTTTGGGATCTGCCCCATTTCAAATTAGCCGCTCCAGCCACCCACAGCGTTCAGCCCGTCAAACGTCATGCCACAGCCAACCAAAAGAGCAGACAATCGCGCCCGACGGCCCCGCGAAGCTAGGGGCCGGACCGGTACCAACATTACGGATGACATGAGATCAGGACGAGATCAGCGGCCTCGCGGTCGCTTTAACCCAAATCGCCCGTTTAACCAGCAACCGCGAAACCCGCAAAACAATCAGACATTCGACAGCAACGAGCCCAACACCAAGATCCGCGGCAGCGCCCAACAGATATTCGAGCGCTACCTCGCCCTGGCGCGCGAAGCGACAGCGAATGACGATCGAATTGCCGCCGAGAATTTCTATCAGCACGCGGAGCACCATTTTCGCGTCGATAACGCGCGTCGCGAGAGCAATCAGCAGGGGACGCCGCCGCGGCCGACCACACCGGCCGACGTCGAGATGAACTCATCCGAGGTAGATGCAAGAGATGTTGGCGGCTTCGAACCCCAACGGGAGCAATGATTCCGTCTCCTCGGAAAGTTGAACTCACTGAACCAACCCTCTCCCAGCAGACAGCTAAAGCGGGGGCCCGTGCCCGCAAGGGGGTGAGACGACGTCGGTCTCAACCAGCAGCAAGCGGCTACGCTCCCTCGAACTGTAGCATGTAGAGTCCGGCATTGTTGTCGGTGAGGTACATCACGCCCTGCGCATCGACAAAGCAGTCTGCGGACTGGATGACTTGCGGCCGGTTGGGACGCGGGTCGAACATGCGCTCGGGATCGGGCGGCACGAAGAACCCGGCCTCGCGCGGCTGGAACGGATTCTCGATGTCGAAGACGCGGACGCCGGCGTTCTGATAGGTCGCGAAGACGAAGCGTGAACTCTGGAAGGCGCCCGGCCGGTTCTCCCAGAGATTATGCGGCCCGAAATTGCCGCCTTTGGCGCAGTAGTCTGCCTCGGACGGGACCGGCATGGTGGCGAAGCTCACGGGATTGGCCGGCTCGCGCACGTCGAAGAGCCAGATGTGGCGGAGGCCCAGGCTGCAATCGGCGAAATTGGCCTCGTCGGCGAGCACCAGGAGGTTGCGATCGGGGAGCGGCAGCGGCGAGTGCGTGCCGCCGCCGAAGGGCGGGTCGAGATTGCGATGCGCGAGCAGCGTGGGTTGGGTCGGATCGCCGATATCGAGCACGGTGAGCCCGCCGTCGCGCCAGGCGCCATAGGCGAGGTTGCCGGCGACGAGGGCGTGGTGCAGTGCGTAGCGCCGGCCCTTGGGCCAACTCGGCGTCTCACCGCCGCCCGTCCACATGCCGGGGAGCCACCACTTGCCGACGACCTCGGGCCGGGTCGGCTCGGCCATGTCGACGATCGCCAGCACCTGGTCGGTAAACTCCGGATAGTGGATCGAGACGTAGGCGTAGCGCCCGCCGACATACCAGATGCGATGCGGCCCCACCCCCTCGGTCGCCATGAAGGCGATCTCGCGCGGTGCGTCAGGGTGCGCGATGTCGTAGACGCGGACGCCGGCCGTGTATTGCCGGCCCTTCAGGAGATCGGCCGACGATCCCGAGTAGTAGGCCTGCGCATCGATCTGCATCGTCCACATGCTCGGCCCGTTGACGGCGAGCAGCAAGTCGTCACAGGTCTGGAGATGGATGGCGCGGGTGTTAGGCGGGCAGGGCACGAAGGCGACGGGCCTCGGGTTCTTCGGATCGCGCACGTCGATGACGCTGATGCCGTTCGAATAGCCGTGGCCGATATAGGCATAGCCTCGATGCACCATGATCTGGACGCCATCGCCACGCCCGCCCTGGTCGGAGTGGCTGATGAACTTGACGTTGCGGAATGCCACCGCATTCATGGCTCACATCCTCTGCAAGATTCTGATTGAGTGCTCCGCGCTTTTTCGATCTCACACCCCGATTATCCGAGCGTTCTGTCGATCGCGTCAGTGATTTTGGTCATATTGGACCTCGACACCCGTTTGCCGGAATTTTTTCACGGCGTTGGCCACCAATGCAACGATGCCTTGGCCCAGCTGAGCCAGTAGGGCTTGGTCAGACCGCCAGCTCCAAGATTAGCGGCGAGTGATCGGAGAGCCCGGCGATCCGGTCCTCGTGGGCATAGCGGATAGTGCCGGCGCGAGCAGCCAAATCCTGTGACAGAAAGGCATGGTCGATACGGAACCCGTTACCTCTGGTGCTGAACCAGGAATATTCGCGGCCATCGGGATAGCGGCGCCGCCACAAGTCCCGGAACCCGATCTGCTCGATCGCATCCACGTAATGGGCAGTCGCGTCGATCGCCCCCGCCTCGTCGACATATGCGCGACAGGTATTGAAGTCGCCGATGGCCAACGCGTGGCTAGCGCTCTGCGAGGAGAGGGCGGCGATCAGCGCTTCCCAATAAGGAACTTTCGCGAGGAGGTTCGGCATGTAGACGCCGCTCAGTCGGAACGTGGCGAAATCGACGCTGACCATCCGGTAGGGTTCGGGCAATCCCATATCGACGGCACCGTTTTGACGAAAGGGACAGCGGGCGGCGACCAGCACGCCGTTGCGGTTGGGCGGTGGGACAAGCGTCGTTGTGTGTCGGTAGCCAAGCTCGTGCAGAGTTGCGCACAGCCGCGGCGCCGACGGGCCCCCGCGATATTCGGAAAGAACTAATATATCGGCGTCCTGACGCCTCAGCGCGTCGGCAATTCGGGGCAGGCGGGATCCGCCGCCTTGCCGGATGTTCCAGGCGACTAGTCGCATGCCGGGAGGTCACCGTGTCTTCAAGAAACTATTGGTCGCGAAGCTGAAAACTGCCCCCAGTTTTCGTACCAGCGCTATCGACGGCTTGGCGCTCGGGGGCTCGCGGTCGGGCTCCTCTGCGACCCGACGCGCATATCTCCGCAAAATTGGCTGACCGAACACCTCGGCGAGGTGGTTTGCTCGCCTCCGAGGCCGAAGATATCGAGGCCAGAAAGTCCGATGAGCTGCCGCCGCCAGCGCATCCAGCCTTTGTCGAGGCGATTTCGTCATCCCTCGCGCGCGTACACGCGGGGGTGTAGCCTGAAAGGTAAAACTAGCCAAAAATATTTGAAATTTTCCGATCAGCCGACCTGGCTCAGCTTATCGGTCGGGTAGCCAAGGATGGTGGCGACCCGGTCGGTGTCCTGATCCGTGTAAA
>Ga0210408_10004249_pt1 | contig 12849 bp, 18 predicted proteins | sample IncBWH4MmetaG_FD_155471 | JGI IMG/M metagenome (GOLD analysis project Ga0210408, IMG submission 155471) | Forest soil microbial communities from Barre Woods Harvard Forest LTER site, Petersham, Massachusetts, United States - Inc-BW-H-4-M | ecosystem: Environmental > Terrestrial > Soil >...
AATCGGTCCCAAATCGACAGCTACAGGCACCAGACGTTGACGCTCACGATGCAGCGTCAGCTTGCCATGAAACTGTTCATCGAGCATGTCAAGGCGGCCTTCCCCGGATCCGATACGCCGGCAGAGCGCGGAATCGGTATCTGCCACAACTGGCGGGTTGTCCTGTATCGGAACCCTGACGAGAGCCTGAAAAGCATGATGGAAATTCTCGGGATGCCTGAGGGCCTTCTGGAAAAACTGGAAGCGGATATCGCCGAACAACGTCGACGCTCGTAGTCGGGCCACATCGCACATCGTGCGGCACGCAGCACTTACCATGTTGCGTGCTTTTTATTATCTTCCGTGATTAGAGAAACCCCAACTCTGGCAGATCGCCGTCGAGATACCAGCGTCCGTGATAGAGGACGATCTTCTCCGTTTGCCCCGAGCTGGTTTTGCAGACGCCGTAATCAGTCCCGCGTTCGAGGAGCTGGCTGCAGCCTCTGAATGCATAATAATTCTCGAACGTGCTGTGGGCCTTTTGCAGCGTCACGAACTGCCATACGCAAAATGCCCCGCAGATGACGATGAGGCTACAAACCACGGTTATGAGGATCTTTCCTCGTCTGAGCATGAGTATAGTATGTAACAGATGAAGCGCCTCGAATGTTACTTGTGCACAGATCCGCTTTTCTGTTGACAATAGAAATATATCGCATTACTCTTCATCCAAACGAAAGGACCTTACACATGGCGAATCTGACGATGGGATGTTACAACAGCTCGATCTCCATGCAGAGGCCGATATACTTCACGGCGCGCGGCGCCGTGATTCGCGGGAAACCGGTGATATTCAGGATCGCCTATGGCCGTTTGAAGTATCCTCACAAACCCCGTACGCGGGCCTATCTGCTTGAGATTAACTACAAATACGAAGAGCAGAAGCATCGTAAGAGATTACCACCTGAAAGCCGTGGCGGTGCGATAAGCTTGGAGTATGCAGAGACTGTAACGAAGCTAGCCCATGAATTCTGCAGAGAGCAAAGCTGGCTCATCAATTGCGAGCTCAATCATTGGCCGATACTTCAGTTCATCGTCTCCGATAGGTCAGAGCATGCTTCGGGAGCATAACAGCTCCTTTTTTTATCTCACAAACCTATATTCAGTCGCATTGCCGGCCAAGTGCTTCTCGAGTCGACCTGCGGCAGCAAGCCCATCGAGATAGACTTCCGCCGTCCGCTTTGAGATTTCTGCCGCTATCGCCGCATCGCGCGAGGTCAGTCGGCCCTTCCGCGCCGCTTCAGCCATGATCCGCTCGAGCTTGCCATTCTTCTTATGCACGCGTCCCTCATGCCCCAGACGCAAGAGCGTTGGCGTATCGATGGTGGATGACTTTCCTTTGAGCGCGGTCGTCGGTATCGGAGCGGCAGAGACTGCGGCAACAGGCGCATCAATAGGACCGGGTGCGGCAGCAGCGTCCAGCTCTTGAACAGGCGTCGGATCGGCTGGCGGTTCCGTCACCGTTTCAGCCGGCGCCGTAGATTCCACGACGACCGGTTCCGGGGCAGCCGGCTCGGGCGTCACAGTTTCCGGCACGTGTGGCGCATCTTCGACAGGTGCTGGCGCGCTTGGTTCTGAAGAGTCGGGGTCCATGGAGAAATTATAGCATTACGCGCTTTCAGGTCTTTTCCTCAAACGAAAATCTGACGCACAACACGGCTGCCGCGATGAGGAGGAGGACGCCAATCCCATGGGTGATGTTGGAGAGCGGAATGGTGTACTTGAGGAGCCCGGTCGCGGAGAGGAGATAATTCCAATCATGTATGACGCCATCGCCGCCGAGGAGCGGCAGCTGTTGCACGACGGCATCGCCCATGTATGTGGCCACGCTGATCACATTCTCGCCGACCCAGAAGAGCACGACCGATCCGGAGAAGTATTGGCGGCGCAGGAAGAAGTAGCCGGCGAAGATGGCCGGCACCAGGATCTGCGTGAGCGAGCCGCCGAGTATGTGCAGGAAGTCGCCGAAGAAGAGGAAGATGATGTGTCCGGCTTCATGGATGACCAAGTCGACATTGTCGACGAAATTCCAGTTGGCGAGCGTTCCCTGCGGATCACCTACCGCGTACGACATAAAGTACCAGGCCAAGAATGCCGTCCCCAGGAGCTTCCAATAGTTCGGCTTCATGGGGGAAGTATAGCAGACGTCTTACTGCGCTAACTCCCACACATCCAACGCCACCTCCTCATACGGATGCGCCTTCCTGATAGCCGCGACCACCGCCCCCACGAGAGTCCGGTCGCAAGTCACTTCGATCCGCTCTTCCTCCACTTCTTCCGGCTTCCCCACCATGCCCTTATGCGGCTTTGCACCTAGATCAGGCGTGAATCGCCCCAGGCCCACGACCGAGAAGCTGCAATATGAATACTTGCCTAGCCTTCCCCCGCCTGTCGCGCCAATCGCCTGCCGCACCTTATCCGCGTGGCTCAAGGGCACATAGACGACGATTTTAGAGCGAGAGGTGGGCATGCTACTCAGGTGAGAAACCTTTCAGTTTGAAGCTAATGTCATATAGATATACTTCGATATTCGGAATCATTTTAAGTGCATAGGCTAAGCGTTTGTCATATGCACCAGCGACAATTATTCCTCTTACATTCACATCCTTCATATTTGCTGTAACCCAACCCATGTATCGAGCTAACTGACCGATAGTGTCATCACTTGTTTGACTGCGCTTAAGCTCAATCACAACGTGACCTCCAGTTTTCTTGTCTTTTGCCAAAATATCAATTGGGCCAATATCAGTTGGATACTGCTGGCTAACAAGTTCTCCATCTTCGACAATCAGATCGAGCCGGCTACCTAGCTCCGTATTGACCCAGTTATGTATGAGAAAATCTTCAAGCTGCTTTTCCATATAGAAAAGCCCCTGGCGTACCGGTGAATCGATATTTTGAATCTTTTTCGATGCAGCCTGTTTGTAGTATTTTATGATCGAATCCAGGTCAGAATTAATGTCTACGTCCGTCGCTTTTTCATTTCCTTCTGTATACATAAGAGTTACATCCTTCCCAGATGCATCTACTTTGTACGCCTTAAAGACGTATGGAATCACCATAACGAGCAACAACTCTATCAAAGAAACCTTCTATCGTTTTAGAATTGTTGATGATCTCATCAGGCCAGTTTTCTGAATATTCTTCTGTTTCACTAACTCCGTATGCTAATATCAGAGTCTTTTGGGTTTTGTAGTACAAATAGACCGGATAGAATCCATAGCTGACTTCCATTTCAGGGGTGACAAATGCAATCCAAGGAACTCGAGCTGGTACTCCCATGCCAAATGATATACGGAGTCGCAGATCTTCCCAAATTTTTGGATAGGTCGCTTTCTTGAGATCACCGGACTGAGCCTGAAGCAAAAAATCTTTAAGGATTCTGGCGAAATTTGTGTCAACAGATTTCGTCGACTCACTCTTGGCAGTACCAGAGATTTCAGACATGAAGCCATTCTAGCGCGTTTTAGATAAAATAGAAGATCCTTTACATATTTTACAATCCACAGTTTTTTTGCACTTTTTGGATACTGTTGGTAGTATAGTAATTAAGGCCCTCCAGGGTTACCTGGTGTGGTCCCCGAAAGGACTGAACGGCTCCTAAACGCTCGTAAAGCTTCAGTAAATTCGGAGACCTTGTCAGGAGCGATTCGCTGAAGTTTCTTGTCAGTTATGTCTTCTGGGTTTTTCTTGTAAAGAAATTTCATCATCTTATCAACTTTTTCAAGTCGATTTTCGACACGGCGGTTTTTTGCAGCAGAATCGATTGGGAAACTTCTTCCATATTTTTTATTGAAATGTGCCCAACCAAACAAATCGGCTATCTCTAGACCGAAACTCAATCCTTTCTTGTTTTGAAATGTTAGACTATGAATCCGCTTGAAACTGCTCTTCGCCCAAGATTTATATTGTGAACTAGCCATATAAGTTGATTCGTGTGTCGCAGCAATGAAGGCCCTCAAAACCGCTTCATCTTCTTGTCGCCTGGACTCTGCAATAACTTGACCGTGTCCGTTCTGTAACTCTAAAAAATGGCCGAATTCAAGAATCATCTTTCTTGCCAAGGCTTCATACAAAAAATCATTAAGCTGCTTACGGCCTAGATAATTAAACACGGGTTTTGATGTTACATTATTATCTTGCGCAGTTTTAACAATCATTTCATTAAATTTCGTCTTATTTTGTCTGAGAATAAAACTGTGCATGTCGGCACCCTCTATTAAAGAGGACAGCCTTTTAAAGAAGATGGCTATCGAGGAGAATGGAATATGTTTATGTTTGTTTGTTCCATCTCTATTTTTCACAATTCGGCCATCTTCATCGACTATTCTTCGCCTTTCGCCTTCAAAAATATCGAATGCATGGATGTTCTCATCAATCGGTATTTTCGATTTGTCTTTTAAGGAAACCATGTATCCGGACAATGCTGCATGCAAGTCCTGATCGACTATTAATCCGGATAGCAAAAAATTATCAGTTTCATCCGATAATTTTGACTTACCGGATTCATCTATAAACAAAATATAGTCTCGCGGGCTTTTCATTAGGACAATTCTATTCCTTTTTATCCAAAATGAAAGCCTACCTCCCCATCTCCAGCACCTCATCGATCCTGATCTGCTTCACAAACTCGGGGACGTGGGAGACGAGGATCATGGCGCCTTGGTAGGCGTCGAGGGCCTTGGCGATAACGGGGAGATGGCGGAAATTGATGTGGTTGGTGGGCTCGTCGAGGATGAGGAGGCCGGGCCGGAGGAGGACGAGGCGGGCGAAGGCGACGAGGCCTTTCTGGCCTTCGGAAAGCGAGCCGATGCGCGTATGGATGGCGTCAGCAACGATGAGGAAGCTCGCCGCCACGGCGCGAAGCTCGGTTTCGATCAGGCGGCCTTCGACGGAGCGCACGATCTTCTCCAGGGATTCGTAGACCGTGTCATTGAAGTCCATCATTGAAAAGTCCTGACGATAATACCCTATTCTGACACCTGTAGAGATGCTCACGACCGCGCCTGCAGGCGAGAGCAGTGTCTCCCGATTCCCCTTTGGGGGTTTGAGGGAAGCACTGCTGTCGCCGAGAGGGCGCGTCCCTGAAGTAACGATGCTCTCCAACAGCGTCGACTTCCCTATCCCATTCGGTCCCGAGATCAGCAGATGATTCTTCCTGCGCAGCTTTATATTGCACGTGCGCGTGACCGGCTTATGCGTCTTCGGACTTTGCACACTATATGACGAAATCGAAATAATGTCTCCGATGATGTCCGTCTGTGCTGGAATTGTGAATTGTTTAATTGTTTTATCTTCCTTCCTCACCTCCACGATCTCTTCCGACAATTCCTCGGCCTTCTCGCGCATGCGCTTGGCGACGAGGCGCATCTGGCCGCCCTTGTTGGCAAAGACGCCCGCCTGGTACTTCTTGGCCTCGATCTCTTTTTGCAGGCGCGCGTTCTCCATATTCTCCCTCTCGATCCTGGCCGAGATCTGCTCGACGACGTCCTTGTAGTCGCCGACATACTGCTCGACCTTCCGGGTGTGGACGTCGAGGTAGAGCACGCCGTGCGTGAATGCATTGAGGAACTCGGCGTCGTGGGAGATGACCAGGCAGGTCTTTTTATAATCGATCAGGAACTGCGTCAGATGCTCGATACCGGCCGTGTCGAGGTTGTTGGTCGGCTCGTCGAGGAGGAGGATGTCGGGGTCTTGGATCAGGGCTGATGCCAATAGGAGCCGAGCTTGCTGACCGCCGGAGAATGTTTTGATGAGGCGGTCTTTTACATCCATCGCTCCAGTCACCGAAAGAGGCTTCGGGGGCACGGATATTTCCCTGCTGGGAAATTCCTCGTGCTCGCGCCGTCGCGCTCGCAAGTCCCCCTCAACCTCTTTCGTTTCCTTTCGCTTAGATACGTGCAAATTCACAACATCTAATATCTCATCGATGCGTGGGTCGAGATCATATTTCTTCTCAGCGAAACACTTCGCAAAGAACTCGCGGACGGTCAATTCTAAATCAGCGCGCGGGATAACTTGTCTTGCGGTGGCGATGGTCGCGCCATTGGTAATGTGTATGTCACCAGACTCTGCTTTATAGCCGTCTTCTTTGCCACCCACGCCGAGGATCAACCCGAATACCGTAGTCTTACCCGCCCCATTCTGGCCCATCAGCGTGATCTTGGTGCCGCGGCGGACGGTGAATGAGACCTCGTCGAGAATCGGCTTGTTATGCCCATGCTCAAAGGAAACATCCTCAAAACGGATGATGGTGTCTCGCCCTGCGAAGCGTCCTCGCGAAGCAGGGTCGCCGGCGAATGACGGCTTGGAGTATTTAGGGTTTTTGGCCATAGGGATACACCTTACGGCATTTTTGGCAGATTTGAAAGCCGGATCTTACGGCAGTAGATTCTTGGAGAGCCTGACAATCATCTTGGCTTTCAAGGGACCGCCGCGAGAACCAGATTCCATGAAGGCGATGGCTTCTTTGACATCTTCGAGCTTATCAACTGATTGCGTCAGTTTGCGCTCGTCCAGATTGAAGCCCTTGATCAGATATTCGCGCAGGATGCGCGTGGCCCAGATGCGAAACTTTGTGGCTTTTTTGGAATTGACGCGGTAGCCGACGGCGATGACAGCGTCGAGATTGTAGAAAATAACCGGCCTGCGGACTGAACGGCCTCCTTCGGTTTGAACTATCGAGGATTCCTCGGTAGTTGATTTTTCTCTTAGCTCTTTGCTCTGATATATGTTCTTCATGTGCAACGACACATTATCAATGGAACAATCGAAAAGCATAGCTATCTATGCCTGTGTCGCCCAGATCGTGTCCTTCTCCACATCGGCGCGCAGTTCGACATTGCCGCGCTTGTCGGTGTAAAGAACGAGTTTGTTGTCTGTATTCATGTACTTAAATTATTGGGGAATTGTTAATCGATCACATACGAGAAAACCCGCTCACCTGTGTGAGCGAAATGAAATTATTTCTCCGTCGCGGCCACAATGGAAGAACTGGCCGTGCGTGCAATGATCACATTGTACGCCTCACAACATGATTTGCAACTTACTCAACAATCCTCTCAAAATGTTTCTCCTCAACAGGCATCACCGACAGCCGCTGACCTCGCCGCGCAACCAGCATCGAACGCAATTCTTTGTCGTTCTTGATCTCCGCCAGCGTGACCGGCCGCAGAAGCTTCTTCACGAACGCCACATCCACGCAGATCCACAGCGGCTCCTTGCCTTCCTTCACGTACTTCACGGCCTTCGCATCATAGTGTTCATCCTTCGAGTCGAGAGCCGTCGGATCCATGTATGCAGTCTTCACGACTTTGGCTACACCGTAGACACCGGCCGGCTCTCTGGGCGTGCCGCCCGAATGGTAGAAAAGCAGCAGATCGCCCTTCTTCATATCACGCATATGATTCCTGGCCTGGAAGTTCCTGACGCCTGTCCAGGCGGTGCGCTCGTCGCGTTTCAAGTCGTCGATCGAATATGAGGACGGCTCGGATTTTATCAGCCAGTATTTCATACATAAACAATACGGCATTTGTTCTAGAATTAAAAGGAGCAAATTGTTGCAGATATTGCCATTTTTCAAAAAATGAGTAGGCTGGAGGCAGATACGCTTTATGAAAACAACCACTACGACCGTCTTGGTGTCGGGTTTTTCCGCCTTCGGCCCTTATCCTGCAAATTCGTCTGGACTTGTCGCCGAGAGCCTCGAGTGCAGAGAGCTCCGCGGCTATAGCCTCCGTTCCCACATCTTCAGCGCCACTATCCCCAAGAGGAACGAGGATCGCGGCTACTTCCTCTTCCAGAGAGCCTTGCAAATCAATGCCCGCGGCATCATCTCTCTCGGCATGTCCTCGACCAAACGGGGTTTCGCTATCGAGACCTTAGCCGCCAATCGCATCTGCGATGACCGGTACTGCCCGAAACAACTGAAAGATCCACGCGTCAATCGGAAAGCAGCGTATGATTCGAAAATCCCCATCGACCTCTCTGGTTGGAACATCGGGCTCTTCCGGTATCAGTGCGGACTCGAGGGACTCGATGTCGAGACGTCTGCCAACGCAGGTGGTTTCTGCTGTAACCATCTCATATACCAGCTCTTGGTGGCACAGAAGAAAACCCGTCGATTCCGTCTGATCCACTGGATCTTCATCCACATTCCCTGCTCCCCGGAAGCCGTGCCGAACCCTATGGGCGATTTCGAGACATCAGGCAAGATCACTATGAACGTGGAGGAAGTCATCCACGGCCTGGGATTGCTTCTCGACACCGCCAATATCTGATTTCGTGTCGCCTCCGCGCATCGCTTTTTCGTAAGCGGTCTGCGGATTTTTATTTGACTTCTTCTGCTTTACCGACTACTGTTTTCTCCAGGTAGATCGAACCAACAACATCCACCAAAGGATACTTGTGAACCACAAAAAAATAATCCTCCGCCTCCCGACAGTTTGCCTTGTCTCTCTGCTCTCCTTGGTCGTACCCGCGGCTCTCGGCTATGTTCCCATGCCCTGGGATAACAGCGTATACGTGCCCGTCTTCCATCGCGACCTCCGGCCTGAAGAATTAGAACGCCCGTTCGAGCAGAACATGCATGGATTCTTCATCTACCATGTGTTCGAAGTGCTCCGCGGCACGAATCCGTTCCCCGAGCTCTCGGACGTCCCGGAGGTCAAGACCAACTATCTCTGGCTCAATGACAGAACCAACAAGAGGCATACCCTGTCCGTGAACGCCGTCTGCATCCGCTCCAGAGTCCCGGCCGAAGCCATCAGGCTCACAGTCGCCAGTAACGACCTCACACTGGACATCTGCGTTTTGACCGAGATGGACATCTATCGAAGGCTCGTGAGAGAGTATCCCACAAACTTCGAAGCCATGTTCCAATGCCATCTGATCGTGGCCATAGACTATGAGCTCGAGCGATTCGTCTCGAGGTTCAACGAGGAGCAGGCTTGGACAAATACATGCAAGTACACGCTGTTGCCTCTCGTCAAACGATATGGCGCTTCGCTGCCAGATGACGAACGGGCGCTCTACGGCAATTGGATCGAGTCCGGCGGGGAACCCGCGAACTCATTCTTCAACATGTTCCTGCCAAATGCCTTCAGTACGGCCCGACCACCCTAGGGTGGTTTTTTATTTCATTTCACAATGAACAAAAAAGCCGCCGATGTTCCGACGACTGATGCTTGGCTGGACAGCCTGCTCCTATTTGACATGAAGATGGTATGGACGACCGCTTCGCTTGCTTATCAAAGTCTCCTCGAGATACACGGCGTCATCCTCATATGCCAGCGTCACTGTGGGAACGCCATCGTATCTGCAGAGCATCTCCCAGGCTCGCCGGTCAGCGACGATGACCCAGAACTGCTCGAGAGGCCGGTTGCACCACCATAGCTTGCCGCAACTGCATTCAAAGCACCGTTCCGGAAAAGCACAACCAGTCTTTCCCGCCCAATCAAATGGATTGCGCGGACCGCTTTCTTCCAGCTCTCTGCAGACGCAGTCGCCTTCGTATGATTCATGCGGACCATTGTACTCTTTGACCGGGATAATCACCCTTATCGGCTCCGGAGGCAAAGGTATGACTGTGATTTCGGCTGTGGGTGCAGGTGCGGTTTCGGATGTAGATGGAGGTGTGGATCCGTTGCCGGCACTTCTCGAAAGCACCTCGGGATGCTTCCCGATGTAGAGATCGAGCTCTGTCGACACAAGCTTCTGGAGGGCTACCATGACGGTGGGTGAAGCTGGCCGTATCTTTTTGATATGGAAGACTCCCCATCCCATCAACACGCCGTCGACAGAATAATTGTCGGCCTGCCATTCGAGAGACACATGACGGTCAGGATCTTCGGCCTCAACGCTGAAATCCGTGAATGAAAGGCTTCCGAGCGCGACGATCCGTTTGTCCTCGACCATGACGCTTTCTATTGAGAACGCTGCCAGCGGCCGAGCCGGCAGAAACGCCTGGTCTTTAGGCTTATACTCGTATAGGGACATATAGTCGACTTTCTTTGATTGTTATCTGCTTTTCTCTTTCCGATCATAGAACACCGGTTGGTACATAGCAAGCTGGATCTGCAGACCTATATCGGCAACAGAGGTCGCAGCTTTTCTGCAGACAGCGTGTATGCTCTGACAAAAGAGTCGTCGACATGCGCATAGAGGATGCCTTCACCTGGCTTCGTCTCCACGAATTGGCTTGCAAAGGTGATCGTCCGTGCTTTGGAGTCGCGGATGAGCGGCTCGGGAGATACCCAGTCTATTTTGCCGAGTTCGTAATCATATATAAATAAGCCGACGGAAAACATTCCGTATTTGATCTCTTTGCCTTCGCGCCGATTCGCCTCTCGTCCGTTCATGATGCCGAGCAATTTATTTTCACCGAGATCGATAAATGACCTTGGTAGAAGCGGTCCAGGCGATGCATGCCCCGCTATCCACGGGATCCGGCGCTCTTTTGGATGAAAAATTGTCGCACCAAACTTCCATGGGCCACTCATATCGGCGGCAACAGCGATCCGTACGGTCGAGTATGTAAAATCCTTTTCTTCTTTGCTCGATTCGACTAGGTTCAAGCGCACTCCCTTTGAATTGACCGGAGCGATCGAGACTTCCTTTGCTCCTTCGTAAGTCTTTGGATCCGCTGTCAAAACCGGCATCGTCATCTTCAATGAATTCAAATCTCTGCCGACCGCATGGCCGAGATGCACAAGCGCGCTTCGTTTCTTTTTATTCAGAAACGGCAAGGTGAAGTAAGTGTGTGTCAACCCAGAATCATCAACGAAAATGTCCGGATCCTCAAAGCCTATGAATTCAAACTCACCTGGTTCCAGCCTGTGCGTTGCCAGTTTTTTGATGATCTCATCAGCGCCAGCTATTTTGAGTTCGCCTCCAATCGAGAATTTTTCCAATGACTCTCCGGAAATATGGTGTATCTCGCTCCTGTCAACATAACCGCCAGTTGCCACATCGCCTTCGCGGCTGACAATACAGCGTACAATGCCCTTCTTGAATCCCGACGTCGGATCAAGCGCCGTAGCCATGACGTGCTTGAAGTCGCCGACAGCTTCGAGTACTTTTCCGGGATGTTGAGTAAAAGCCGGTTGCATTGATTTTATACGATTATTCATACCGCAAAGCTTCGATTGGGCTCTTCTTCGAGGCTTGGTGCGCCGGATATCCGCCAAAGATCAGCCCGATCGCTGCAGAAACCGTGATACCAAGGATAGCTCCTGACCAAGGAAAGACGAACTGCCAATTTATAGCCAGAAACCGCGTGAGTCCAAGCGCGATCAGAAACGCCAGACCAGCGCCGAGGATGATGCCGATCGCGCCGCCGATAGCGGTGAGGAGGACTGCTTCTAGGAGGAACTGCGAGAGAATATCCCGTCCGGTGGCGCCGAGGGCTTTGCGCAGACCGATCTCGCGGGTGCGTTCGGTCACCGCGACGAGCATGATGTTCATGATGCCGACTCCGCCGACGAAGAGCGCGATCGAAGCCACCGCCACCAGGAAATATGTAAGCGCGCTGGTGATCGTTCCCAAGCGGTTGGCCAGATCCTGCTGGGTCTGCACGGTGAAGTCGTCCTTGGTCGGGTCGGTGATATTGTGCGACTCGCGCAACGTGAGCTTGATGTCCTCTGCTGTCGACGGCACGGCCGCGTCCGAAACGGCCTGGACGATGAGACGGCTGAAATATTTCTGGCCGGTCACATAGCTCTGCATGGTCGTGTATGGCATGATGATCATGCTGTCGAAGTTGAATAGCGATCCGCCGCCGGACTTCGGCAGGACAGCTACGATCCGGAAATTGCGGCCTTTGATCTTTATATTCTGACCGAGCGGATCTGCGGTGTCAAAGAGGTGCGTGACCACGTCCGCGCCGACGACCACATTCGAGGAGAGCGACAGGACGTCGCTCGAGTCAAAGAACTGCCCCTCCGACGGCTCGAGGCTGAATATGTCCGCCATCAGATCGGTCGCGCCAAATATCGTAACCTGGTAAGCATTGGACCCGTATGACGCGCTGCTTGCACCGATGACCGTTGGCATGACTGACTTCAAACCGGGAACATTGGCTTTATTCTCGAGTGCCACTAAGTCTTTTTCCTTGAGGCTGTCGCTGTATAGGGCGCTCACGTCCGTCGGACCAGTCGGTTCCCTGCCGGGAATGATGGCGATCGTGTTCGTGCCCAGGCCTTGCACTTCGCCCAAGATGAGAGCCTGCGCACCGGCGCCGAGGGACATGACTAGCATGATCGCCGTGATGCCGATCACGATGCCGAGGATGGTCAGGAACGACCGCGAACGGTTGGTCGTAAGGCCTGTCAGTGAGGTTTTAACTAGATGTTTCCAGGTCATTGAAATAAAAGACTACGACAACTGATCAGACGGCAGATTCCTGGCAATTATATACCCAATGAGGACAAACACCGCCATCACGACCGCCGCTGATCTGTAGTTCAACCCGCCAGTCTTCGGAAGGTATGTCACCACCAAACCCCACGAGAAAGGCCCGATGAATGTCGCGAATCGCTCCATGAGCGTGTAGTAAGTGAACGACTGATTGAGCACATTGTTCGGCGTCAGATGGAGGAGGTACGCGCGTGTGACTGTCCAGATCGCTCCATACCACAGACCCATGACGACGCAGATGATGATGAAAAATGTAAATCCGCGAGTCAGGGCAAAGACCGGGAATATCACGATCCAGCCGCCCAAGATCCAGAGAAGGACCCTCTTGAAGCCGTACCCGTCCGCCAGCCAACCGGAGACCGGCGCACCGATGACCCCCGAGAAGATGATGGCCAT
>Ga0210408_10004251_pt1 | contig 12844 bp, 11 predicted proteins | sample IncBWH4MmetaG_FD_155471 | JGI IMG/M metagenome (GOLD analysis project Ga0210408, IMG submission 155471) | Forest soil microbial communities from Barre Woods Harvard Forest LTER site, Petersham, Massachusetts, United States - Inc-BW-H-4-M | ecosystem: Environmental > Terrestrial > Soil >...
TCGTACGCCGGGCTCTCCGCAGCCGCTATGGGCTTTGTACTCGGCAGCAAACTGCTGATTATCGCTGGCGCGCTCGACGGAGCGTCCGGTCTCATTCTTTCCATCAACATGTCGAAAGCCATGAACCGCTCGTTCACCAACGTTCTTTTCGGAGCGTTTGGACAGGAGCAAGCGTCCGCCGCAGGCAAGCAGGAAGCGCGGCCGGTTCGCAGCGCAACACCGGAAGAAGCCGCCGCGATCCTCGCTGCTGCCAACAAAGTGGTCATCGTGCCAGGCTACGGAATGGCTGTGGCGCAAGCGCAACACAAAGTGCGCGAACTATACGATGCACTGTCCAAGCGCGGCGTGGACGTAAAATTTGGAATCCATCCTGTCGCCGGCCGCATGCCCGGGCACATGAACGTCTTGCTCGCTGAAGCAGACATTCCCTATGACAAATTGCTGGACATGGAAGATGTCAACGGTGATTTTCCGCAAACCGATGTCGCCCTGGTCATTGGCGCGAACGACGTTACCAATCCGGCCGCACGCACCGACGCTTCCAGCCCCATTTTCGGCATGCCCGTTCTAGATGTGGACAAAGCTCGCACCGTGATGGTCATCAAACGCAGCATGGGCGCAGGTTTTGCCGGAATCGAAAACCCCCTCTACTACCTCGACAAGACCCTCATGCTCTTCGGCGACGCAAAATCCTTCGTCGGCTCTATCGTCCGCGAGCTCGGCGGCGGTCACGAGTAGCTCTTCGCTGCTTCCACTTCCTCAGCGCTTCCTGATGAAACTGGTTTCCGTTGACAGCGTATTGCCGATTGCCTACTCGAGCTTATTCGTAGTGCAGCGCCACGATAGGATCGACGAGCGTGGCTCGGCGAGCGGGAATGGCGCACGCCGACAGAGCAATGACGAGCATTAGAAGAGAGACGCTCACAAACGTGAGCCAGTCTCCAGGAGTTACTCCAAAAAGCAAACTGCTTAACAGACGCGTCAACGCGAGGCCCGCGATGACGCCTATGGCGACGCCGGCAACCGCGGCGCGGATCCCCTGGCGAAGAACCATTCGCAGGATGTCCCCGCGCTGCGCGCCCATGGCCACGCGGATTCCGATCTCCCGAGTGCGCTGAAGCACCAGATGCGAGATCAGCCCGTACAAACCCACAATCGCGAGAATTAACGCCAACGCGGCAAAACAGCCAATCAGATATGAGGGGTACCGCCGCAGAAAAACCGACGGAGACTGGTCGGCCACTTCTTCCAGAGATTGCGGTTGAATCATTGGAAGCTGCGGATCCATTCCCTGCAAAGCTGCGCGGGCGGCTCCGACAAACGCGACTGGCTGGCCTGCGGTGCGCACCATGTAGTTCAAGAAAGTCGAGGGGTCCTGGTCGTTAGGCGTGTAGATGATGGGCGGCGGTGGCGTGGCCAGATCTATGGACGCTGTATCCCCGGCGACTCCAACGATTTGAAGAAATGGATTCTGCGCGCTGTATGTGAAACGGATGCGCTTGCCAATGGGATTCTCTCCGGGCAAATAGGCTTTGACGAAGGCGCGGCTGACCACCGCAGTCCCGGGCGCGTCCTTGGAATCATTTTCCGAAAAGAACCGGCCGTCGGCCAGCGGGATCTTCAACGAAGAAAAGTAACCCGTGCTGACAGTCATGATTTGGCATTCATCTTCCTGTCCAAGCGCGATGGCACGGCCTTCAACGACAAAACGGATTGTGCCCCTGCCGCCGCTGACAGGAATAGCGGAGGTTTGGCCGACGTCGAGCACGCCGGGCAAGTTGCGAAGCCGCCGCGTGAATTCGTGGTCGAAGCGCACAGCAGCTGCGCTGTAGTAAGGAGGTGTCTTATCGCTGGGATAGGAAGAATCCGGCAAGTTTACCGAGAAGCTCAAAACGTTGTAGAGATTGAACCCTGGGTCCTGTCCCAGAAGCGCGTGGAGGCTCTTGAGCAAGAGGCCCGCGCCAACCAACAGAACCAAAGAAATTGAGATTTCCGCGATGACCATTGTATTGCGCAGCCGCGCATGCCCCGCACTGGTGCCGCCCCGCGATTCATCTTTCAAAACCTCATTCAGCGATGTGCGCGAAGCTTCCAACCCCGGCGCCAGCCCGAACAGGATTCCCGTGAACACCGTGACTCCGCAAAGAAACAGAAGGACCGGAACGTTGATCCCCGCGTTTCGCAAATAAGGCATGGCTTGCAACTGAGTTTCGGGGATCGCGGCGACGAGCAGATTGACGCCCCATTGCGCTCCGAGAAGCCCGACTCCCGCGCCGATAAATGAGAGCAACAGACTCTCGGTCAGCAATTGCCAGAGCAGACTGGCCCGGCTCGCTCCGAGAGCTGAACGCACGGCAAATTCCTTGCGCCGTCCGATGGAGCGCGTCATGAGCAAATTGGCGACGTTCCCGCAGGTGATCAGCAAAACGAAACCCACCGCTCCGAGGAGAATCAGCAGAATCGGCCGGATTTTGCCCACGATGTTTTGCGTAAGAGTTTCCATGACAAAAAACGTGGCGCTGTTTTCTTTTGGATATTGGCTGGCGAGCTGCGCGTTGATACCCTGCATTTCTGCACGAACTTGATCCGGCGAAAATCCCGGCGCCAGGCGCCCGAAGACGCTGAGCCACCTCAAGCTGCGTCGGGTGATGGGATCTCCCGTCTGGTGAATGGGGACCCAAAGCGGCACGGAGTTGGCGGGCGCAAACTCAAAATCACGCGGAAGCACGCCGACAATCGTGACGGGCTTGCTGTTCAAATGGATGACGCGCCCGACGATGTTCGGATCAGCTCCAAATTCCGTTCGCCAGAAGGCGTCTGTCAGTATCGTCACGTGCGGGTCGTCCTCGGACAGCATTTCGTTCTCAAGAAAATCACGCCCCATCGCCGGCCGCACTCCGAGAGTAGAGAAGAAGTTGGGCGTTACCTGCGCGGCGAATGTGTTCTTTGGCTCGCCGTTCCCGGAAAACGTGAAGGCGTCGCCACTGTAGCCTGCAAAGGACTGGACGCTTTTCGCCGTGCGTTTCCAGTCCAGATAATCCGGGTAGGAAGCCTGCGCACCGTTCGTGCTGTTGTCATTTTGTATCCGCGATTCCCCGAAATGGAAAAGCCTGCCCGGCTCACGATAAGGTAGCGGTCGCAGCAGCGCCGAATAGACCACGGAAAATATGGCCGTGTTGGCGCCGATTCCCAGTGCCAGCGTTAGAACAACCACAAGTGCGAACCCAGGATTGTTCCTTAGGGTTCGGATGGCATAACGCAGATTTTGTGTGAGGGCGCCCATCGTCTGACCTCCAGATACAAATGCACTGCATGGGCAAGTCGTCAGCCATCCGCCGCTCTGTTAGTTTGCTGAGCGAGAACGACTTAAGTCGGGACTCTCGGCCGTAGCAGAATTGCCGGTGCCCGGTATTGGGAATGGGAGTGCGGATTCGGACAACCAAGGGGCCTGCGGATTTCTGTTGCCTCTACTTTGCGTCGTGGAAGATGATCCCCAAGGTGTACCGCGTGCCGCTGTGCACACGGCTGACGCCGTGGCGCAGATTGACGCGGTAGTACCCTCGCGAACCTTTTACTGGCCGGTAGCGCGTCGTAAAGACAATTGCTTGCCCGCAATCCGCCGTCACCACCTGCGGCTTGGACTGCGCCCGTGGTTGCTGCTCGACCAGGATGAACTCTCCGCCTTCCCAATCGCGGCCTTGCTGCCCGAGCAGAAAAACCATTTGCAGGGGTAAGCTCACCTCGCCGTAGAGATCCTGATGCAGGCAGTTATAGCCGCCGGCCTCGTAGTGGAGCATCAGCGGAGTCGGCTTCGTCTGCCCGGCCTTGTGGCAAGTCTTCAGAAAAGCCGCATGCTCGCGAGGATATCGCGGGGAATCTTCACCAAGCATCTCCGCCCAGTGATTGGCAACTTCGGCCAGATGCGGATAAGCGCTGGTTCTGAGCTCTGCGACTATTTGCGGAAGCGGGTTGGCGAAATATTTGTAATCGCCAACGCCAAATCGATAGCGCTCCATGACCACGTGGCTTCGAAAATGGTTGGCATCGTTGAAAAGTCCCGCGAGAGATTTGCATTCTGCAATCGTCAGAATCGGCTCTGTAACCGCATAGCCGCGCTCCGAAAGCGACTGCTCCGTCTTCTTCCAATCCAGCGCGTCGATTCTCTCTGCGATGGTATGTGGAGCGATAGTCTCTCGAGCTGCTTGCGTCATGCGGCCTCCCCGTATTCACGATGCTTGCCACAACAGCGAAGCCTAGAGCATGTCACGCGCGAGATTCTATCCGATCCCCGCCATCAAATTTTTCGTTGCTCGCCATCCAAAATTCAAAAGCGCCGCCCGCTCCGTGCTTGATGCAACTCCTGCTTAAATCCTTCCACAATTCAATGCTATAGTGAGGCGCAGGCCGGATGGATCAATCCTGCCACTTTTGCTGCCGAAATAAGACAGCAGGACCTTTCCACGAAAAAGTTTCGCGCGTTAGAGGAGGCCCGGATGAATAGCAACGAGAAAGTTTCCAATGGTTCGCGGAGGATGTTTCTCCAGTTGTCGGCTGCCGCCACCGCGGCGATGGCTTTCCGTATCGCCACCGAGGCGACCCTCGCGGCGGACGAGCGCCATGTTTTTCATCCTGGTGCCGTCATCATCGACGCCAATGAAAACCCTCTCGGCCCATGCGACGCCGCGCGCAAGGCCATCGTGGATATGGCCCCGCAGGGCGGCCGCTATTCCTACTGGCTGCACGATGAATTTGTGAAAACTTTCTCGCAAATGGAAGGCCTGAAGCCGGAATATGTACGTGTCTTTCCCGGCTCCAGCGAACCGTTACACTTTTCCGTGCTTTCGTTCACCTCGCCAACCAAGAGCTACGTCACCGCCGATCCCGGCTATGAAGCTGGCATGAAAGCGGCAGCCGTCTCCGGAGCACGCGTCGTCAAGACACCGCTGACCAAGACGTACGCGCACGATATCAAAGCCATGCTCGCGGCCGCGCCGGATGCCGGACTCTTCTATGTTTGTACTCCCAACAATCCGACTGGCACGATGACCCCGCGCTCTGATATCGAGCAACTTCTCGCTGCGAAGCCAAAAGGTTCGATCGTGCTCGTCGACGAGGCGTACATTCATTTTTCCGACGGCACCAGCGCTCTCGACCTCGTAAAAGCCGATCAGGACGTGATCGTGCTGCGTACCTTCTCGAAGATTTACGGCATGGCCGGGATTCGATGCGGCGCGGCCATCGCTCGCCCCGACCTTCTGGCAAAGCTGGGGAATTTCAGCGGTTGGAGCGCGATGCCAATTACCGCGCTGGCCGCTGCAACCGCCAGCCTCAAGCACGAGCATCTCGTCCCTGAGCGCAAACAATTGAATGCCGCCATCCGCCAGAAAACTTTCGATTGGCTCTCCAGCGAGGGCTATTCTTTCGTCCCTTCCCAGTCCAACTGTTTCATGCTGGATACCAAGCGTCCCGCCAAAGAAGTCATTGATGCCATGGCCAAGCGCAATGTGTTCATCGGACGCATCTGGCCCGTCTGGCCGACCTACACTCGCATCACCATCGGCACCCAACCAGAGATGGATGCCTTCCACGAAGCCTTCCAAGCCGTAATGAAGAATTCCGCTTCCACCGGCTACGAGCCTTCGCCATCACTCAAAGCGCGCCGCTCCTATTCCGACGGCCAACTCTGGCCCAGCGCATAGTACGCATCCGGACTGGTTTCTATCAGAAATATAGTGACCATTTTCACGCGGGGTTAAATTCCCCACGCAGAATCATCTCCTCGCTGATGCCGCGCGCTTCTCGAAGCGTTGCGGCGGCTTGGAGTTCAGGAGAGGCGGACGTCTCGCGCAACAACCTGTCCAGTTCTTCGTCAAAAAGTTCGCGAATCAATTCAGGAGTATGCCGAATTGGCAACCCTGCCTCGCCAAGCACTTCCACTTTGTCCGAGTGCTTCATGCGCTGCGCAATCATCAACCGGTAGATGCGATCGGTCGCGAGGTCTTCCATGTAGCCATCCAGCAGACTCGCGCCTTTACCGTTGAGCACGCCGTTGCGGTAACGAATTACAGTGCGCACTGCGGCGCGCGTTCCCGCCAGCGTACGCTTGCCGACCCCCGTGGGAAGCGGCCGCAGGTCAGGATGCGTGCTCGCACTTGCCGGACGCGCTTGAACCTGATTCGGAGCAGGAAACTGGCTCACCGCAATTTCGTTTTGATCGGGATGTCCCGTCCACGCACCGTCCATCAAGCAATTTGCTTCGTTCTTTTTGTCCTCGGCGAGAACTTTCAACGCACGCGCGTTCAACTCCGCGTCCTCTCGGCTGGGAAAAAGCGCCGTCATGCCGCCGATCGCCAGCATTCCGTGTTTGTGGCAAACGTCCGGCATCAGATTGCGCAAATTTTGAAAAAACGCCACGTTGTGCGGAATGGTGTTGCGATCGGGCAAAACCCACTCCGGATTTTCGATATTGAAATGGATCAGGCTGGCCATGTAGTCCCAGCGGCCCAAGTTCAGCCCCACAATATGGTCGCGGAGATTCCACGCAAACTCTTCCATCTGAAAAGCCAGTGGATGCGACTCCACCAGCGCCATGCACTTGATGGCATTCGCCGGCAAGCCCTTGAGCCGCGCGATCATCTGAAAAAGATCGCGCCACCATAGCGCTTCTTCAGCCGATTCGGACTTCGGAATGTAAATGCTCAGCGGATGTTTTAGCGCGCTGAAATCCGCCTGAAAAGCCACCATCGCCACGTCAAACAGCGAAGCTGGAAGCATTTCCCCCGGCAGAACTCCCGCCTGGTGCAAATGCAATCCGCGAGGCCGCGTGAAAATGACCGTGGCGGTGGGGTTGATGCCCACGGTCTTGTTGCGCTTGCGGTCGAAATAGGTGAGCCGGCCCGCGAGCGCTTCCAGAATATTCTTGATGCCGCGCGCATTGCACGCCCACGAATTTGCCGTGGAGTCTTCCAAATCCAGCATCACGCCGGGAGCGCCGGAGTTCAGCATTTTCACGACAAGGTCCGCGTCATCGGCAGGCCCGGTCATCTGGTTGCGCTGATCCGCGCACCACGCCGGAAGTTCAATCCGCCACGAAGTGGTTGTGGCCGCCGAAGGCGGCAGGTAGTCAGGAAGCTTGCCCGCATGCGCTTCAGCGAGCGCGTGATCGCGGTGGGCCACCAAGTCGCGTTGCCGCAGCGTCAGCGCTGCGTGCAGGGGCGCAAGAAAATCGAGAAATCCTTCAGGAAGATCCCGCGCGGCATCAAAATCCGCCGGAGCCGAATTGACCGGCACAATGCGGTTCGCGAATGGCAACGAAGCGAGCGCTGGATTCGGCTTGCTGTTTGCGGTAGCCATGGTTGAGGTCAGTCCTTTCTACCCGTGAGAGTGCGGGAATTCTACCGCGTTTCCGGGAGTTAGATTCAGGGTGCACGAAAACTTGCTGTGCGGAGAGACTCGGGTTGCCAGTGTTAGCATGATATTTGGGCGTCAGCAGCCGGAGAGAGTTCCGGTTGTGGAAACCATTTCAGTAATATTGTACGGCAGCGAAGGACGGAACGGAGCAGCGCAGTGCTGATGATCGGACATCGCGGAGCTTCGGGGCACGCGCCGGAAAATACTCTCGCGGCGTTCAAGAAAGCTGTTGCGCTGGGAGCTGCGTTTATCGAGACGGATTTGCAGCTCTCACGCGATGCGCATTTCGTGGCAATCCACGACGCCACCGTGAATCGAACCACCAACGGCCAGGGCGCGGTCCACGATATGACACTCGCGGAACTGCGAAAGCTGGATGCTGGGTCGTGGTTCGGAAGCGAATTCGCCGGCGAGCGGGTACCGACGCTGGAAGAAATCCTGGAATTCTCCAAGAAAAACGATGTTGTGTTCTACCTGGAGATCAAACCTGGCGGGTCGTGGGGCGGGGAGCACGCGCTGGTTGGCGCTTTGCGAGAATCGGGCGAGATACCCCGCGCGGTGGTGATTTGCTTCGATCCTGCGATTGTCCTGAACTTGAGAAAAATCGAGCCAACGCTGATGACGGGTTTGTTGTACGACGGGCAGATCGAGAACCCGATCGATAAAGCCGTAGAAATTGGAGCGCGGCAATTGGTTGTGCGCGGCGACTTGGTCACTCCGGCGATGATTGCGCAAATCCATAAAAAAGACTTGCAAGTGGTGTGCTGGACCGTGAATCAGCCCGCACACATGCGCATGCTGATGGCGGCGGGTGTTGACGGAATCATGAGCGACTATCCGGACCGGCTGGCCGCGGCGGTAAAAAAAGAAACCGAAATTCTCTCCTGAACACTGAACTTTGCGCTGGCGAAATCCCCATCGAAAACGAAGTTGGCCGGCTCCGCATCAGGCACCTGCCATACTCCCGTGAAGAGCGGCGAGTTGCGAAACAGACAGTTGCTCGGCGCGGGCGTCCGGGCGGAGGCTTAGCGAAGCAAGAGCCGCGCGCACTCGATCGGGTTTGGCGAGAGTCCGCAGATTATTGACCAGCGTTTTGCGCTTCTTCGAGAAACACATTTTCACAAAATCCAGGAAATGAGATGGATCGCCTAGCGAGAGCTTTGCGCGTTCGCCGGGCAGGCGTAGCGTGACCAGCGCGGAGGTGACTTCGGGCGGCGGGTTGAATGCGTCGCGGGGAATTTCAAAAACAAATTCCGGGCGCGTGTAGAACTGGGTGAGGACGGAGAGATAGCCGTAATCGCGCGTGCCTGGCTCGGCGGCGAGACGCTGCGCCACTTCGGTCTGGATGACGACGTGAATTTCGTCGACGAGATCAGCGGAGTTGAAGAGATGCTGGAGGATCGGCGAGGTGATGTAGTAGGGAAGATTGCCATAGACGCGGATGCGGAGGCCGGAAGCGATGGCGGCGATGTCCGCTTCAAGAACATCGCCGGGAACGACGTCGAGATTGGCAAATTTGTGTCCCAGCCGGCGAAGTCCGGCGATGAATGCCTCATCGATTTCGATGGCATGGACGGGGGCGCCGGTGGCAAGCAAATGCTGGGTCATTTCACCATGCCCCGAACCAATTTCGATCCAACAATGCTGGTCCCGATGAACCGGGGCTCGCAAAGAACGCTCGTCTTCTGCGAGGGGGGCAATGGAATGCGGCGAAACGCGAATGGCGCGAGCGATCTCTTCGCGCCAGTGAAGATCGGCGAGGAAGTGTTGACCGAGTCGTTGGCGAGCCATGAGTGGAACAGTGTAGCAGGAGGGAGAAAGACCGTCTGAACGCCGGAACGTTTGTACGTCTGAACGTCGGGAGTGAGGCGAGTTCCAGAATGGGAATTGTTGGTACACACCCCGGCAGTTTTCGTAAGAGTGGCAAACAATGGGCTTACGGGATACGGAACTTGGAAGTACATGCGGAAGATGGGAGACGGATCGGGAACGTCAGAGAGGGTGCGAGGAGAATAACGGGCTTTTGGCTGGAAGGATGTGGTACCCCCGTGCTTTTTTGTAAGTGTTGCATCTAAAGGATTTAGCCAGGTGGCAAGTCTTTTGTTTGCAACACTTACGAGGGAAACTATAAGTGTTGCAGTTAAAGGACTTACGGGGACTAACTGCTGGTAAGAAAGTAACTGGGTGGGATGGGAAGACTTTGAAGGCGTTAGAAGGACCACGTGGCGGGCGAGCATGGTTTGTGGGCACGCCCTCTTCCGGCAGACTGGAGCGTTCGATCCCGACAAGATCGAGATCTACGATTCCCAAGGGTACGGCGGGCCTGGCGCGGCAATCATGTCGACTTAACTAACCCATTATAATGTATTCTAGCTATTTGTCAATAGCTAATTATAAATCTTTTGAATACTGCGGGATAGCCCTTCCCGACCCGGTCGGAACCTTCCCGGCAGCGCAGAAGATGGGCGCTCGAGGCTCAGGGTAAACGAAAGATCGATTTGAATTGGGCCTTGGGGAACGCGCAATAGCACAGATTTGTTGGCGCAACGGGGCTCGGCCACGCTTCGGTCCTCTAAGGGATCGGCTTGCTGAACGCGGGGTACTGGCCGATAGGCCGGTGCTGGGAAGGAAACGCGCGCCACGAATGCGCCGGGACTCCAGCAAGCGGACTCTGTAGGATTTAGGGAAGACAAGGGATACCCGTTGTTCGTAGTCGGTCTGCAAGTTTCGACCGGTGAAGGGTCCAACCAGCCTCCTCATCCCATTCACCCCAAGGGTGCCCCTTTGGAGGTGTGAAATGTTCAACTCTAACGTGAATCGAAACCTCTGGCTTGCTTTGGCAGCGGCAGCCGTTTTGACGGCAGCGGGTTGCTCGAAGACGGCCACGGACGAAGCCAGTAACAAAGCAAAACATGCTGCCGCAGCGAAACCTGCCGTGGCGGCAAAACCCGCTGCGGCCGCTAAAGCGGCAGAACCCGCGACGATGGTCACCTTGCCGAAAGGTACGGCGATCAGCGCGGCGGCAAGACAAACGCTGACGACGGACAAGAACAAAGTCGGTGACACCTTTGCCGCCAGCCTCATCACCGCGATCCAGGTGGATGGAAAGACGGTGATTCCAAAGGGCGCCCAAGTAACCTGTCGCATCGTCAAGGTCAGAAAGCACGAAGTGAAGGTGACGCTCGCTTCAGTGGTAATCCACGGGAAGTCCTACCAACTGGATACCAATTCGATCGCAGGGCCGAAGAACCAAGTCCAGAACGATGCCAAGGATGCGAACAAGGCCAAGGCAAACAAGGACGTAAGCCTGCTTGCTGCCAAGAGTCAGTTGACGTTCAAGCTGGCGAAGCCAGTCACCATTCCGGTGAAAGGATAGTTAGGATAATTGGGTAGTCTTTAGCCGCCGAGTCCCGGGCAGCGCATGTTGAAGCGAAGCTGACTGGGTTCGGCGGTTTTTGTTTCATCCAGTAGGGAGCGGCCGGGTGTGCCACAAGATTCAAAAGCCCCACTTTTCGCGCGGCGCGAAAAATGCGCCACCCTCCAGTTCAGAACGCTTGAATTTCTGACAGTTCAAGCCGATTCCGCCCTTGGCGCTTCGCCGAATAGAGCGCCGCATCGGCTTGAGCGACCAAGCGATTGAAATCCGGGGCGCGCGTACCACGAAGCCTGCAAGGCCAAAGCTGGCGGTCACCTTGAGGCTATTGCCATCAAAATTGAACTGCGTCGTCTCAAGCTCTGTCCGGACACGGTCGATCACGCGCGTAGCGTTCTCCTCGGTTGTGTGCGTCAGAACAAGAAGGAATTCCTCCCCTCCGATGCGGCCGCAAATGTCACTCTGTCTGGAGTTACTTTTCAGAATTTCAGAAAATGTCTTTAGAACGTTATCGCCCGCATCGTGTCCGTAGGTGTCGTTGACAGTCTTGAAATGGTCCAGGTCAGCCAGGGCGACCCAGAAGGAGAACCCGTACCTAGCCGCGCCGCTCAGTTGCCGCGTCGCCCAGTCTTCAATGGCGCGGCGATTAGGGAGGGTGGTCAGAGCATCGGTGAGGGCGAGCTCTTTCAGGAGCAGATTTTTGGCTTCGATCTCTCGCTGGAGCCCAATGATTCTCAGGCCTACTCCGACACGAGCTATAAGTTCTTCATGGTGAAATGGTTTTGTAAGGTAGTCGTCAGCCCCCGCTGCCAATCCCTCTACCACGCTCTCCTTCTCTGACTTGCCGGTCAGAAGGATGATGTACGTGTAGGAGGCCTGCAATTTTGACCGAATGTGCTGGCAGATTTCGAGGCCGGTCAAATCGGGCATGATCCAATCGACAATCACAAGGGCCGGACGATGCTCCGCTACGAGATCGAGCGTCTCGCGCCCGCTCTTTGCGAACACCAGGGAATACTGTTTTCCAGACAGCGCGAACTCAACCAGCTTGCGGGATACGGCTGAATCGTCGGCTACCAAAACCTTGACCGGTCGTCCAGCAGCGTTCATTTGGTCCCCAAGACGCCATGATGACGATCCGCACGCGCCGGTTTCAAACTGCCGCCTCGGCAAGGGACCAATCGGCGGGCGGGAAGCTTACCGGCCAGAAACTGGGAGCCGCAAACTCGAATTCAAATGCAACTTCAAAGCGCCCCTCTCCCGATCCCTCTGCGCGCACGATCTTGCCCGACGCAACTTGTTCGTTTCTTGGATTACTAAGAATCACTTGCTGTCCTCTAAGCATATCCGTCCCTACATCCAACAGGCCGCCGTGGGCATTCACGACGAGGCTGTAGACTGCAATGCTTATTCGCTTTCCGTCCGGCATCCTGGCAGATAGTTGGAGGGGGACACGGAGAACGACGCGCTCGCTTCTGCGCCGGTTTCTTCCCTCCATTGTGCTAGCAGTATTATTGGATTCCGACTTGGTGACGTCTTCTGTCATGTCTCTCCAATCTCCTGATCGAAAGGGGTCGCTGGATTGCCCAAGACCCTAGCATCAGGCCCATCGCTGCGATGGTCGCACCAGCGATAAGGTAATAATCCAAATACCAGTGGAAGCTGGTAGTCGATTCGTGCAGGAGGCAGGACCCGATCAGGAAGAAAACGGTCGGTAAGACAATGCCGGGTGTACGGTCTTTCCACATTGATGCCTAGCCTAATGCCGCTTGGCTATTCGTTAGAAATTTCTAATTTCGTATATGACCCACCTTAACTGCACCGCGCTTCTATTACCTAGGCATATATTTAATAGGATGAGTAAAAGTACAACAGGATATTTACATCGTTGTACACTCGCTGTGCGGTCTTTCCAAATGCGCCTAAGCAGCCACAGACGATGAGGGCGGGGCGTCCAGCGCTGGCGGCCTAGCGCCCTTAATGACGGGCCACAGCATGAAGGCCAACTCCCCGAGGGCGGCGGGCGAGGGGCAAACTAGAAACTAGAAATCAGAAACTAGA
>Ga0210408_10004252_pt1 | contig 12843 bp, 11 predicted proteins | sample IncBWH4MmetaG_FD_155471 | JGI IMG/M metagenome (GOLD analysis project Ga0210408, IMG submission 155471) | Forest soil microbial communities from Barre Woods Harvard Forest LTER site, Petersham, Massachusetts, United States - Inc-BW-H-4-M | ecosystem: Environmental > Terrestrial > Soil >...
TGACAAATGGGATCTTGCGACGGGCGAGCTCGATTTCGAGCTGAGCGCTGTGATGCGATGCTCGAAACAGCACGACTTGCTCCTTTAGAGGCACGCCTCCTTCCCGCGCCTTGAGAATTTGTTGCGCTACATAGCGCGCCTGCGCTGCTTCATCGGCAACGGTGGTAAGGTCTGGTTTTTGTTTCGACTTGCGCTCCGAAAACAAATTTTTCGTGAACCGCTCTCTGGCAAATTCCATTACCAGGTTGCAGGCGTGTAAGATCGGCTGGGTAGATCGGTAATTTTGTTCAAGCGTAACAATCCGCGCCTGCGGTTTAAATTTGTCGGGGAAGTCGAGGATGTTGCGGACGGTGGCGGCCCGGAAGGAACAAATCGCCTGGGCGTCATCGCCGACCGCCATCAGGCCGCGACCATCGGGCTTCATTCTCAACAGGATCTTTGGCTGGAGGCGATTGGTGTCTTGTAGTTCGTCAACGAGGATGTGATCGAAACGTCCCCCTATCTCCCGGGCTACCTCCTTGTCGCTCAGCATTTCGGCCCAGTAGAGCAGCAGGTCATCGTAATCGAGGACGTTTTGCCGCCGCTTGGCTTTGGTGTATTCCGCAAACAGCGTGCGTAGTTCGTCCTCCCATTCGGCGCACCATTGAAATTGCGTGGACAAGACGTGTTTGAGCGGCGCCCCGGAATTGATGGCCAGAGAGTATATGCTGAGACAGGTGTCCTTCTTGGGAAATCGACTTTCCTTCTTCGATTGCTCCAGGTCATGTCGGACCAGGTTCATCAAGTCGGCGGCGTCTGTCCGGTCGAGGATCGTGAATGACGACTTGAGGCCGATGACGTGGGCATACTCCCGCAACAACCGAGCGCCGATGGAGTGAAACGTGCCAGCCCACGGCAGGCGAACCTTGTCGATCTTAAGAGCAGAGGATGCAATGCGCCCCGCTCGCTGCGTCATTTCTCCGGCTGCCCTTCGAGTAAACGTGAGGAGCAGGATGCGGTGCGGGTCGGCTCCGTTGATCAGCAAGTGCGCAACGCGATGGGCGAGCGTCTTGGTTTTGCCCGAACCAGCACCCGCAATGACCAGTAGAGGGCCAACGTCCTTCACCTTTCCTGGTTGAATGCCATATTGGACTGCTTCGCGCTGCTTTGGATTTAATCCTTTAAGATGAACATTCATGTGACAATCCCTATTCAAAATAATGGGCCAAGTTAATCGATTCGTCATACGTGTCAGTCGTCGAGAGGGTCCGTCTCCCAATCGTGCCCAACGTTCGGATCCCATTCGTTCGGTTGCTGCGATCTCCTGATTACTTCCCACGCGCCAGAAAGATCGTCTGTAAGCAGACATTCGGCAAACTCCTGCGCCCTGAGGACCGCGTCATTAATCCTCTCAAGATTCCGACAGAGGTTGTTCAGATGGGTCGCGTATTGCTCCATCTGCTCCTTCACGCGAATGACATCTTGTCGCAACTGACGAGTGAGTAATTTGTGCGTATCGTGTTCACGATGGTCCTCAGCGTTGAAAACCGGATCCTTGGTCATGTCTCAATACCCTTTCAGTCGGATCGTTACGCTACATCGCATACCAATCTCACAACAGCCGTGACGCCGTATACGCTCCCACCATTGTTTCACAACCGGGGAGCGGCTTTTGCGCTTGATGTAAATTAGTTTCAGGCGAAAATCGCTGTTCGCCCGATACGGATCTCGGGAAGATAGTCGGATTTCGCAACGTCGCTCGGGCAGCAAATCAAGGCAACGAGGAAGCCATCAAGTTGCTCCACGTTCATTGCCGTTTTTGGGGATCGCGGTAATTGTCGGCAATAGCCGCTCTGGGCGACCTGCGAAGCTACTTGCGCTTGAGGCTGAGGATATAGGCAATCACGTCATCTGTATCAGCCCTGGAAAGAATAAAGTTCGGCATACGTTTTTTGTGCCGAGAACCAAGAAAGTCTTTTAACGATAGCGAGCTTAGGGCCGACTGTAGTTTTTCGAGACGACGTAGGATCATCGTGACAACTGCCGCAAATGGTAACCGCGATCTGATGTCCCGATGAAATGCTGCCGCTCCCGGAAGGCTGAGCAAGTATTGGACACAACGATGCGAGCGTTGCCACTACGGTAACGGAAAGGATCATGGTCCGGCACAGGGTGGCCCTCCATTTTCAACACGAAGATATAGGGTCATCCTTTTGACGTCCGAGAGGCCACCGCTCTACGCGCTTTCGCTTGGACATTTCGAGCTGGCGGTACTTTGCGAGTTTTTAGGCAGGACTAATGGGAGAAAAGCCCTGGCTTCCACACGCAGTGCCACGGCTTCTCTGCCAGAGCGTCCAAGACCTCAGCCTGTGTGGGCGGCTCGGCCAAGGGCACTCGCTTCGTCGGCGGCGAAGCAGGCGACCTCAACCTCATGCCTGAAGTTGCATGTTGACCTCGATCAAACGTTTCCGCTTGCCTAGGTCGCCATTTCCTCGAACATTCGAGAGGCTTCGGTCGAGATCGTGGGCTCTGTCGATAGCTGGGCGTTGACCCCAGCCGATGCCGGTAGCTGAAGGACCGTGGCCTGCTGGTCTGGTTTGAGCAACGTCACCAAAATCATCTCGCCATTTGGAAATTCCAGCGCATCATGATGGGTTCACGGGTTATGTTGGTTCACTTGCCGAAAGATCGCAGTTTTGTATCTGATCTTTTCATCCCACGAGCACGACGGACTTTCTCGCCTAACCTCGTCTGCAAAGGACAACTCCGTCCCGGGCAGAAGGCAGACAGCTAGGTACTTCTCGTCGGAGGCAGCAAACCCCCGCGTGCCCAAACCAAAGTTGCGGGTAGTAAGTCTGTCGCCGATCTTCGCAGGGCGTGAGTTGACGTGGTGAAGGCTGTAGTCGCACATCGTGGCGCACTCCTTATCGCCCCAGCCCGCTGGATCGATTTTATCGCCTTCACTTATACGGACGCAACGCGCAGTCTGACCAGAAGGCACCCGACAGGGACGCAGAAGCGATGCTGAAGACCTTCGTTGTGGCGGTGCTCGCAATTGCCATGTCCGTTGGAGTTGCCGAGGCAAGAGGGACGAGGCATGTGCACCAAGCCAAGGCGAAGCACGTGCACAGGCCACAAAGCGACGGTGACGAAGCATGTGCAGAAGAATGCGATCCCGCAGAAGAATGCGATCCCGATGTGCGCCGAAGGGCAGCAGGTAACTAACACATGCGCCTGCGGTACGGACGCTAGTGGCCGCCCGTTTATGTGCCAGGAGGGCCAATTGTGCCGCACCCTCGCACACGCCTGCACTCAGTGAGCCGCAAGCGTCCCCAAACGATCAATACATACCGACGATTTTGAAATGTTGCCAGTAACAGGACCCGGAGGCCAAAGTGGGCGTGGGCGCCCTCGTCGATTCTCTCCAACTCGGCTATTCGCGCGCACGACGCCGATCCTGAGCTAGATTGTACAGATTCAGCCGATCCTTACGATCTGCTTGCCAAAGTTCTTGCCGTGCAACACCGCAGCGTCGTGAATAGGCCCGGCCGTGTTGTCGAAGAAGACGTCGGAAGCGCCAATGATCGGATAAAGCGCGCTGTCAGCGTGCTGCGGCGAGCAGAAATAGCGTAAGCGGGTGTGCGGCTCATTCGCGATTCTATCCAGTAGCGCAGCTGTAAGTCGAAGACTATTCTGCTGAGAGCGAGTGTCGGGGCTGATTGTAGGTGCTCTGGCGCCCGCTGCGAACTCTTAATGCTTAGCCACGCTTTTCTCGGTTGTCTGGATCCTTCTTTGTCCCTGTATACGCCTCACCCAAGCTTGTTGCTTGTTTGCCCAACAAATTCAGCTGCGAGTGTATAAAAGCCGTTTGTATTCGAAGCGCTTCTTCAAAGCTCTCTGCTTGGCTCAATCTTTTGACCACCTCTTGGAGAGCGTTGATGTGTTCGACACCTTGGTCCTTCAACTTCTCACCAAGCTCTGTGCCCCTTGAAGGAAATGAGGAGACGGACTTCTTCAAAAACTCAAAATATGCGTCAAGCGCCAAATGCGCCTGCTCCAAGGTTTGCTTCACCCCCGCTCTCAATTTCGGGTGATCAGGGTCTTTGGCCATTTGCGTTCCTTCGCGGGTCCGAAGAATCTTAAGGGTTATGCTAAGAGCAGTCGCGTGTGCGGCTCCCCCGCTAGGCGTTCCATGAGCGCGGCGGTGAGCCGCGATTTACCGATACCGGCTTCGCCGAATAGAAGCACTACTTGGCCTTCGCCGCTCTTTTCCTTTGACCAACTCCGAAGCAAAAGTTCGAGTTCTTCCTCCCGTCCGACGAGCTCCGTCAATCCGCTCGCGTGCAGCGCCTCGAAGCGACTTTCGACCGAAGCCTCTCTGAGGGCGGCCCAAGCCCTCACAGGACCGTTTATGCCCTTGATGTTTTTGGAGCCGAGCTCCTCAAGCTCGAAGAGGTTGCCGAGGAGCTTTCGCGTGCTCTCGGCGATGACCACCGTGTTCGGCTCTGCAATCCCTTGCAGACGTGCAGCGACGTTCGGTGTATCGCCAACGATGCCGCGCTCCCGCGACTCCCCCGATCCGATCAGGTCGCCGACGACAACAAGCCCGGTGGCGGTGCCAACGCGAGTTTGCAATGAGACAGCAGCCTTCAGCGCGCTGACCGCCTCGACCAGCTCCAAAGCCGCCCGCACCGCACGCTCAGCGTCGTCCTCGTGGGCCTGGGGATAGCCGAAATACACGAGGACGCCGTCGCCCATGTACTTTGCTACGAACCCGCCAAAGCGCTCCACGGTTACGGCAACGCACTTCTGATAGGCCGAAATGACCTCGCGAAGGTCCTCAGGGTCCATACGCGCGGAGAGTGCCGTAGAGCCCACGAGGTCGGAGAACATTACGGTGACTTGTCGGCGCTCGGCGCTCTCAGGAGCGGACTTGCCAGGAGGCGCTTCGGCTCCGGTCGGCACGCCTGCAGCGAGAGCCTTCAAGAGCTTCCGGCGATGCCCGAGGGAAACGCCAAGGCGATCAAAATCCGCGTCGGTCAGGTCGCCGACAACTTCAATATCGATGTCATTTGCGGCAAAGCGTTCCGTGTACTCGGACATGCCGAGTTTTTCGAGCCAGTGCGCAAGGTCCTGCATTGCGCCGCACCCTCAGCGACATTCTTAGGTCCTCTGCACTACGATACCCGACTAGGCTTCTGACGTGAACAGTCCGTTGAGTCCGGATAGGGCCATCGGCTTGCGCACTTAGCGAAGCGGCGGAAAAAACGTGTTTTTTTAAACCCCTTTGAGAGAGGCAAAATCCCACGGCAGTGAATAGAGACGCTTTCCGCTCGCGGCAAAGATTGCGTTTGACACGGCCGGAGCGACGGGCGGCACACCCGGTTCGCCGATGCCGGTCGGCGGCGCCGTCGAGCCAATGATGTGCACCTCAACGGACGGCATATCGGAAATCCGCAGTGGCTCGTAGCTGTCGAAGTTTGATTGTTCGACGACGCCATCCGTCAGCGTAATCTTGTTTCTCAGCGCCGCGCCAAGAGCATAGCCGATCCCTCCCTCGACCTGAGCGCGGATCACATCGGGATTGACGGCAATACCGCAATCAACGGCGGCTACCACCCGATCGACTTTGATCGCGCCTTCCTTGGCGGTCACGTCGGCGACCATGGCGACGAAACTGCGGAAGCTCTCGTGGACCGCTATTCCGCGCCCCCGGCCGGGCGGCAGTTTTTCGCTCCAGCCACCCTTCTCCGCTGCCAGCTGGAGGACGCCTGAATGCCTTGGGTGCTCTTTAAGCATGGACAGACGGAAATCGACCGGATCGCGCTTGGCTTCGTTCGCCAGCACGTCCATCATTACCTCGACGACCTGAGCGGTGTGGGTATGGCCGACCGATCGCCACCACAGTGTGGTCACTGGCGACGAGGCCTGGTGCCAGTCAACCGCGATATTTTCGACGTGATAAGGCATGTCCGCGGTGCCCTCGATCGCAAGCCGATCCACACCGTCTTTAACCAGTGTTCGCTCGAACGCGGTCCCTGTGATGAACGATTGCGCGACGACATGATGATCCCAAGCAGCAATGTTGCCGGATGCGTCCAGACCGGCGCGAACCTTGTGCAGGACCATGGGCCGGTACCGGCCGCCGCGAATGTCGTCTTCACGCGTCCAGACCACGTGGATCGGCGCCTTGCCGCCGGTAGCCTTGGCGATCAACGCCATCTCCAGCACGTAGTCAGCGTTGGGTGTGGCCCGGCGACCGAACGACCCACCGGCCCACACCGTATTGAGCTTCACCTGTTCCGGCTTGAGGCCGAGCACAGCCGCGACGGTCGCCTGCTCAATCGTCTGAAACTGTGAGCCTAACCACAGCTCGACGCTACCATCTGCCTTGACCTCGATGGTGCCGTTGAGAGGCTCCATCGGAGCGTGGGCGAGATAGGGGAATGTGAACTCAGCTTCAACCACTTTAACCGCGTTCTTGAGCGCCGCAGCGGTATCGCCGCGACGAATTGCAGGAACGCCGGTGGATTCGGCGAGCTTGCGATAGTCCGCCAGCATCATGTCGCTGGAGCGAACCTCTGCTTTGCTATCATCCCACTCAACCTTCAGGGCTTCGCGCCCCTTGATCGCCGACCAAGTATCGCGGGCCAGAACCGAAACTCCCGAACCGATCGATACTACGTCGACGACGCCATCGACGGCCTTGGCGCCATTTGCATCGAAGGACTTGACCATGCCCCCGAACCGGGGTGAGCGCGCGACCACCGCGGTCAGCATGCCCGGCCGCTTCACGTCGAGGGCGTATCGTGCCGAGCCGGTGGTCTTAATGACGGAATCGAGGCGCGGCACGTGCTTGCCGATGTAAATCCAGTCCTTGGGATCCTTGAGCTTGACTTCGCCGGGTACCGGCAGCGCCGCGGCCTTCTCGGCAAAATCGCCAAACGCCGCCCTTCGGCCAGACGGCGGGTGTAAGACAACGCCCTTGCTAATTGTGATCTCGCTCGCCGGCACGTTCCAGTCCTGCGCAGCCGCCGCGGCGATCATGGCGCGGGCGGCAGCCGCGGCTTTGCGAAGCTGCTCGAAGGAGTTCGCGACCGACGTCGAGCCGCCGGTGGCCTGAATCGGCCCAAACAAGAGATTGTTATAAAGAGCGGCATTTGCCGGTGCGAATTCCGCGCGCATCTGCGCCCAATCGGCGTCGAGTTCGTCAGCAACTATGGTGGTGAGGCCGGTCGTCACCCCCTGGCCCTTGTCCAGATGCTTGATCAATACGGTCACGGTGTTGTCCGGCGCGATCCTGATGAAGGCATTCGGCATGGGTGGGTCCTGCGCCGTAGCGGCAACGGCTTCGCGCCCGCCGAAATCGACGAAGGTGCCGACGACGAGGCCGCCTGCAATCGCGGCGGAGGATTTCAGGAATGCCCGGCGCGAGGTGTTGCGGGGCGGCAAGTGTGCTGATTTCGTCCACATGGCTCGGCTCCCTCTCACGCAAGCGACTTCGCGGCCACATGAATGGCCGCACGGATGCGAACATAAGTGGCACAGCGGCAGACATTGCCATACATCGCTGCATCGATGTCGGCGTTGGTTGGCCGGGAGTTCTGCGACAGCAGGCCGATCGCCGACATGATCTGGCCCGACTGGCAGTATCCACACTGGACCACATCGAGTTTCTGCCATGCCGCCTGAACGGCGTTGGCAACGCGCCCATCGACGCCTTCGATGGTCGTGATCTTCTTACCTTCGACGTCCCGCGCCAGGGTCTGACAAGAGCGCACCGGGACGCCGTCTACATGGACCGTGCAGGCGCCGCACAATCCTGCGCCACAGCCGAACTTTGTACCGGTCATCTGCAAATGATCGCGGATGAGCCAAAGCAGCGGCATATCATCCGGAACGCTTACGGCGTGATCGCGTCCATTAATGCTGATCGTGGCCATTTTTCCTTCTCCACCCTGCTTCCGAGTGCGCAGCATAAGAGCCGCGGGCGGTCCCGATGCTCTCAGCGATTGCTTCCCACCGCGATTGACAATTGCCGGGCAACCACAGCGCCCCGTTTGTCTCTAGGGGCAGCCTCTAATCCATCGCGCCCCTGGAGACTTCACTACTCTATACGAATAGTTGTGCGCACAAAAGGCTTGTCTTAGCCGGTTCCTGAGTTCTGAGCCGAAGTGCAACACCCCCGCCGATTTGATAATCGGCACGGTTGATCAAGACCTAAGGGAGTGTTGCCATGCGACGCTATTCGCATTTGTCGGATGACGAAAGAGAACAGATTGGTCTGGCCAAGGCTGTGGGCCATTCGATCAGCGCGATTGCCAAAGCGATCGGCCGGCCGAAGTCGACGGTCTCGCGCGAACTCTTGCGCAACAGGCTGCCGAGCGGGCGCTACCCGCCGCTCCACGCCGCCGGAGCCTATCAATTGCGCGGCACCCGAATCGTGTCCGCGGGCGGGGACGACGGCATTGTGCGGCTGTGGACTCTTGACGGCACGGCGGCGCAGCCGTTCAAAGGAAACAGCGGGAGCGTCGCCTTTTCGACAAGGACCGGCAGGCAAAGCCGTCCGGATCAGTCGAAAATGACATGCCATACATCGGCCGGCCTGCAGCGCTCAAACTGCTCGGCGCAGGTACAGGCGATGTTGCAAGGGCGGCATTTGAAGAGATAGCATCGCGCCAATCGGCAGAGCGCTCTCTCAACTCCGTTCATTGCTAACCCAGATTAAAAGGGCTTGGATGATGATCCCAACCCAGCCTATCGGAAGCATTCCGAGGCCGCCAGAGCTACTTCAGGGAATACAAGCGTTCAGAGCTGGAAAAATGTCGCGCGGCGAATTGGATGACCTATACGATGACGCGGTGCGGGACACAGTCGAGCGCTTCGAAGCAACGGGTTCTCCGGTCATAACGGACGGGGAGCAAAGCAAAGAGAGCTTTGTGACTTATCCGTTGCAGGGCCTTGGGAATCTTGCGCCCGACGGTGTCCCAATTACGTTTGCTGACGGACACATTCGTCACTTGCCAAGAATAATTGGCGGGCCGTTCCATTATAGGACGTCCGCCGACGTCTACCTTAAGGCAGCAAAGCGGTATGCGCATGTACCCCTCAAACAGGCCGTGATTAGCGCCTCCGCATTGAGCCTGTTGTACCCGCAGGGTGGTCTCACTGGCTATTCTAGAGAAGAATACCTCGCAGCAGTCGTATCGGAACAAGAGGGCGAGATTCGACGCTGCCTCGAGAATGGAGCGTATGTGGTTCAGGTAGATTTCACAGAGGCACGGCTTTCAATCAAGTTGGATTCGTCTCTGCGACTGTTGGAAAGCTTCATAGATCTCAACAACTTGGTTCTGGAGCGATTTTCTGACGAAGAGCGACGGCGAATTGGGGTACACACGTGCCCAGGCGCCGATCGGATCTCAACCCATAGCGCGGAAATTGATTATGCGGACCTCCTGCCCAGCCTATTCGAGCTGAAGGCAACAAATTTTTACATACAGCTGGCGAGCGAGCGTGACCGAAAGCGAGTACTGAAAATGATCCGGGAGTTTGCAAAAGAAGAGCAACAGATATTTGTCGGCGTGATTGATCCGGTAGATCCTCACGTCGAAACGCCCGAAGAAGTCAAAGAGCGAGTGCTTGAAGCTGCGGAGTATATTTCGCATGATCGACTAGGCACGACTGATGATTGCGGGTTTGCGCCTTTCAGCGATGATACGTCGCGCTCTCGCGACACAGCGTTTGACAAGATACGGTCACGCGTAACTGGGACCGCGCTTGCGGCCAAGGTACTTGGCATAGATTAACATCAGCTCGCGGTAGAGTTGTGGCAAACGAGAACCACGAATATGCAAAAGAGCAGTTGAGCCGCCTCGACCGGCGATTGCGCACATTTTGCAATTGCTGCGCCACGTTTTTTCAGGTCGAGAGCGAGGCGGAAGCCTTGCAGGCCATTTGCGCAGCACTGGTCGACGGTGACGACTTCCGTTTGGTTTGGATCGGTTATTGTGAAGACGATGCCGAGAGAACTATTCGACCAGTAGCAAAGGCGGGCGTCGGCCTCGATTTTCTCGAGCGTGTCAAAAATTCTTGGGGGACCACGGAAACCGGACAAGGCCCGCCAGGGACTGCTGCGCGGACTGGTAAACCCTGTTGGATCAATGACGTCTCGACGGACCCAACGGCTGCTACCTGGGCCACTGTAGCCGCTGATGCGGGCTATAACTCCTGCATTGCCCTCCCGTTGATTGTCCGCGATCGGCGAGGAAGGGTCATCGATCTTCGCGGCACTCTGAATCTGTATTCTGGAGAACGCGAGTACTTTGATGCGGTCGCTGTCGATCATTGCGCCAGCCTGACCACTTGCGTGACTCACGCCATAGCCGCTTTCCGCGGCCATCTAGCGGAAGATCTGACTTCAGGGGTGAAAGCGCTTCGGGCCGGCGAACAACGCAGGCGTGCCGAAGAAGCACTTCAAAAAGCTCAGGCAGAGCTTGCAAGTGTCTCGCGGTTAACAATGATGGCGCAAGTGGCAGCTTCAATAGCCCACGAAATCAAGCAGCCGCTGGGTGCCATCATAGGCAACGGCAATGCAGCTTCGAGGTGGTTGGCAAAAAAGCCACCTGATCTCGAGGAGGTGCAGGAGTGCCTCAATGGCGTGGTCATCGAAGGTCATCGTGCGGCCCAGGTGATCGAAAGTATTCGGGCGATGTTCGAGCGGGCTCCACGGGAAAAAAGTCGCATCGACGCCAACGACCTCATTCAAGAGGTGCTCACATTTACAAGGCCGGAAATCCGACGCCACCGCGTGGCTCTGGAAACCAAGCTTATGGAGAACTTGCCGCCGCTATTGGCCGATCGTGTTCAGCTGCAACAAGTCATGCGCAATCTGGTCATGAATGCACTTGAAGCTATGGATGGAGTAACTGATCGCGCGCGAGTGCTAACGGTACAATCAACAGCTCGCGATTCCAAAAGTGTTCTCATCGCCGTTGAAGACTCCGGGAGCGGGATCCAGCCAGAGAATATGCCGCGCATCTTCGATAGTTTCTTCACAACGAAGCCGCATGGCATGGGAATGGGATTGGCAATTTGTCGGTCCATCATCGACTCCCATGGCGGAAGCCTATCGGTGTTACAGGGGCACCCGCATGGAACGATCTTTCAGGTTATCGTACCGACTGGCATCGATTAAGAGGCGGACTTCGATCTTGGAAAAGCGAACGGTAGGTTAAGATTCCGGCCGGAATCAATTGTTCGCCGACGAGGGTCATGCTTCAAAAAAGCTGAAATGATAAAGCGAGCCCTGGACGCAGAGCTGTATTCTACCCTGCGCCTGTTCCGCACAGGGTTAGTATTCTGACAGCTGCTGCCTGCTCATCCGGAAGGGTCTGTCTTACGAGCCGATGCTACAGCAGACTTTTGGCGGATATTCTTGATGTGCTCCTGCAATGCACCCACCAGGGTTCACCGTGGAGCCCGTTGCGCGTAGAGGCTTGCACACGCATTTACACCCCCGGCTTCCTTCATAAAGGGCCCAACCGGCTTACCGGGTTCTTTGCATCGAGCCACATACCGCAACGCGCGCGCCCATTTGCTGATCGTCTTACTATCGACGCAAGGCATCGCGAGCTAGCTTCGAATCCGCAAAATTCCCGAGCCAACCCATAAATACCAGTAGAGACGCGCTAACGGCCCAACGCCAACGGCAGACCAAATTACCCACCAAAATAGCCAGGCTGGTATTTCATTAGCAGCAAGCATCCTCCAAGGCTGCCCATTAAACAGCATAGCTGTATTAATGAAGGCCGCAAACGCCATCCACGCGATCATCAAGATCACCAGGACTCCGCGTATAAATACCAATATGGGTCTTCCGTATGTGCTGGGGAGCAATTGCGGGTGTTTCTCTTCTAGAACTTTGGGGAGCAATAGCGGGTGTTTCTCTTCCAGAACTTGCGGTTGAGAATTCCTTTGTCGAGCCTCATTGGCTTGGCGTTCGGCTTTCAACCTTCCTTCTTCGGCCGCGTCACGCTCCATCCTCAGTCGGGCAACTTCCGAGGAGAGCGCCGCGAGCTGCTGGTTGACGGCCTGCAACGCTTGGCTGCCGATCCCGGCATCCGGCTCATCCGCTGACGCTCGGTTAGGGAGTTGAGGCTGAGCAATAGCGGGGACCTTCCGTCGATACTTCTTTCGTTTGTGCCTAAGCCAGAAGATGGGAACAATTAGACCGACAACAATCGAAGAAATAATTATTAAATCTTCATAGGGTTCATCGGTAATCGAAAAAATGTTCCTGCAAATTGCATAGAATATTGCAGATAAAAATAAAACTACGAACGCTCCTAGTATAGATGCTACAATGCAAAGTAACACAAAGATACTGGTGGGAATTCGTCCGATAAACCGAGCTTTAGATGGATCTGATGGAATTGCTAACATTAGCAAAACACTGCAAGTCCCTGGAATTTCCTGTTTGCCTCGATCAGGGTAGGCGATTTTCTTCGCCGCGGCAACGATTTCCGGCTAGACGCTCTCCGCGGTTGTCCTAGGACATGACGCCATCCTCGGGCGTTGGGTTATCCACAGGATGTGTTGTCTCAGCCCAGAGTGAATGCTCGAATGCCGGGCTGCTGTACCTTGTTCCCCACGCATTAGAGTGATTGGGCCATGGACAATGAAGACGGGAAGAATCAGGTTGCACACAAGACACCCGTGGAAGAGTTAGAGCGTCTCGTTAAAGTGCGCAAATATCAGCATTGCGAAGCGGAATATTCGAAGCTCGCGAACGAGCCGAACACGATGCCAGCGGTGCGCGATCGCTATCTCAGGATCGCACAGCATTATCGCGAGCTGGCGGACACG
>Ga0210408_10004253_pt1 | contig 12834 bp, 10 predicted proteins | sample IncBWH4MmetaG_FD_155471 | JGI IMG/M metagenome (GOLD analysis project Ga0210408, IMG submission 155471) | Forest soil microbial communities from Barre Woods Harvard Forest LTER site, Petersham, Massachusetts, United States - Inc-BW-H-4-M | ecosystem: Environmental > Terrestrial > Soil >...
GCGCTCCGGCAAGCCGCCGTCATTGTGATGCGACTTGATCGTCACCGACGGCCCGCCGGCGAACGAGACGCTTTCAATCACGTCCGGATAGAGCGTGCCCTGCGCCAGAAAATCGGCCGGACCTTTTCCGTCACTTGCGACTTTCTTGGCCTCGCGCTCGAACACATCGATGAACAATTTGCCGATGGTCTTGCGCTTTTCCTCCGGATCGTCGACGCCTTCGAGCGCCTTGAGGAAAAGATCCTCGGCGGCGACGTGCACCAGCGGAATGTTGTAGTGGCCGCGAAACAAAGCGACGACGCGCTCGCCTTCACCAAGCCGCAACAGCCCGTGATCGACGAAGACGCAAGTGAGCTGATCGCCGACCGCCTCGTGGATGAGAACGGCGGCAACCGCAGAGTCGACGCCGCCGGAAAGCCCGCAGATCACCCTGCCCTTCTCGACCTGGCGGCGGATTTTGTCGATCGCTTCGTCCTTGAATGCCCGCATCGTCCAATCGCCGGAGCAGCCGGCGATGCTGCGCACGAAGTTGCGCAGGATGGCGGCGCCATGCGGCGTGTGGATGACTTCGAGATGGAATTGTGTGGCGTAGAACCGGCGCTTCTCATCGGCGATCATTGCGATCGGCGCATTGGACGAAGTTCCGACGGCGACGAACCCCTCCGGCGGCCGCGTCACCCGATCGCCATGGCTCATCCATACCGGATAGCGCTGGCCGACCTCCCACACTCCGTCGTAGAGGGCCGAAGGCCGCGTCACCTCCACCTCGGCGCGGCCGAATTCGCGATGATGGCCGCCTTCCACCTTGCCGCCGAGCTGGTGCGCCATGGCCTGCTCGCCATAGCAAATACCGAGCACCGGCACGCCGGCCTGATAAATCGCCGCCGGCGCAAGTGGCGCTTCCTTGTCGAACACCGAAGCGGGTCCGCCCGAAAGGATAATCCCTTTCGGCTTTAAGCTGCGCAGCGCCTCCTCAGCCTTCTGGAAAGGCACGATCTCGCAATAGACACTTTCCTCGCGCACCCGGCGCGCGATCAGCTTGGTAACTTGTGAGCCGAAGTCGACGATGAGGATCGTGTCGTGCATAGCGATATGTGCGGCTGCGATCCCGCCGGGTCAAGGCCGCGGCCGCGTCTTCCCCGTTTTGCTTATCCCTTGCGCATGACGGCGACATAGAAGCCGTCCGTGTCCGTCGTCCGCGGCGTCATCAGCACCCCTTCATCCGACAGTTTCGCGGCCTGGCAGAACATGAAGCTCCGCTCGCCCAGGCTGGCGGCTGCCAATTCGCGCGGCGGCACTACGCTAAAGTCGCGGTGCCGGTCCAGGAAGGCGCCAACCTGGTCGCCGTTCTCCTCCGGCAGAACCGAGCAGGTGATATAGGCAATGCGGCCTCCGGCCTTCAGCAGCGAGACGGCGCGGTCGAGCAAGACCTCCTGCTGCTTGAGCCGGTCGGCCAAGGCACCGGGCCGCACCCGCCATTTGGCGTCGGGATTGCGCCGCCAAGCGCCGGTGCCGGTGCAGGGAGCATCGATCAGCGCGAGGTCCATGCGGCCGGCGAGATCGGTCAACACGTCCGCCTCGCCACGCGGCGTGCGCACCTGAATATTGCGCGCGCCGGCGCGGGTGATGCGCTCATGGATCGGCGCGAGCTGCCGCTTATCGATGTCGGTGGCGTAGATCTGACCGCGATTGTCGGTCATGGCCGCCAGCGCCAGCGTCTTGCCGCCGGCGCCGGCGGCGAGATCGACGATCTGTTCGCCGGGCTTGGCGCGCGACAGCAATGCGGCAAGCTGCGAGCCTTCGTCCTGGACCTCGATCGTCCCCTTCAGAAAAGCGGGCTCGGCGTGGATGGCCGGATTCTTCGAGTCAGCCGAGAGCTTGATGCGCAAGCCAAGTGGCGACCATCGTGTGGGCTCTGCATGCAAATGTTCGAGCTTGGGCAAGACCTCTTCGCGCTCGGCCTTGAGCGTATTGACGCGCAGATCGAGCGGCGCCCGGCTCGCAAGCGCGGCGCCTTCGGCGGCGCGCTCATCGCCGAACGCACGCGAGAACTGCTGATCGAGCCATTCGGGATAATCGCCACGGATATGCGCCGGCGCTTTCGAGAGGCCGTCGCCGGCGAGTGCCGCCCGCTCGGCTTCGGTCAATGGTGCGGGCGCGAAGCGCGCGCCGCTGCATAAGTCGGCGATTTCGTCGACCGCCAAACCGCGCTCACGATGCAACATACCGATGGCGGCAGCGCGAGCACTGGCCTCGCCCATCATCCAGGCCGAGGACGATTTGCGCCGCAAGGTGTCGTAGACCAATCCGGCGATCGCCGCCCGGTCCGACGAGCCGGCGAAACGATGCGAAAGTCCCCAGTCCTTGAGCACCTCGGCGGCCGGACGGCGCTGCGCCTCGATGCCGGCGACGATCTCGATAGCGGCCGAAAGTCGAGCGGCGGGCGTCATGCGATCGTCCAGGGCGCGGGCGGCCTCATTTCAGCGCCCGCACCGCCGCCAAATCACCGCCGAGACAACGCCGATTGCAATCACACAATCCCACCACTGAGCACTTCGACGATATAGATCGCCCACATCACGATGAGCACCACCGCGCCGACAGAGTAGAAGGAACTGCGCCACCTGTAGGTGTTGCTGGTCACATGCACGTAAGCCTGCAGCACGCGGCAGATGACGAAAAGCCACGCCAGGATGACAAACAGATAACCGGCATGCCGGGTGACCCATACGAGGATGGTCAGCACATAGAACAACACCGGCAACTCGAACTGATTTGAGAAGGAATTCGCCGCCTGCATCGTGCGGCGCGGCCAATTCGGCTCGCGCAGCGCCACATCGGCCGGCTTCGCCGCGCCGGAGCGAAAATCGCCGCCGCGCAGCGCGCCCATCCAGAGCATCAGCACAAAGGTCAGGATGACCTCGACAAACAGCGGCAACAAAACGGCTTGCAGCGACATCGGCCGGATCCCCCATAAACCGCACGTCCTTACCATGGCACGGTTGCCGCCGCCATGCCGCGCAAGTCTGCGATAGCTCTCGTTGAATGGCGTTCACGCGCTCCAGCTGTCGCCAGAGCGTGATCTCTCGGGAAAACCAGCGTCACCCGGATCTCGTTAAAGTTTGACGCTAATTGCCGTTTCGCCATCGTCATCGACCAGCGCACTGCGCCACGACTTGCCGTCGAACAGCGCCTTGCCGACCGCATCGGCCGTCCCGCCGTGATTGAGATTGGCGGTAATCAAGAGACCGCCGGTGCGCAAAAGCTTGCCCAGCGAAAGATGCAGCGCCGGCACCGGCGTGTGGCCGTCAAAGAACGCGACATCGTAGCCGGGATCGAGCGTCGGCAGCACCGCCGCGAAGTCGCCTTCGTGCACGGCGATGCGGTGATCGAGGCCGGCCGCGGCAATATTCTGACGGGCGAGTTCCACATGCTCCGGATCGCGCTCGATGGTGTCGATCGTCGAACTGGCCGCACCATCGGCGAAGGAGAGTGCCGTGTAACCGAGCGCCGTTCCCAGCTCGAGGATGCGGCGCGCCTGCACCGCCGCGGCCAGCATCCCGAGCAGCGGACCGTGTCGATAGGGATAGGCGTGGCAGCGATGGCGCGCACGATGCTGATCGGTGGCTTTGCGCACGTCCGCGAACGGATCGGCCGGCGATTTCGTCACCGCCGCTTACTCCCGGCTCGGATAATTCGGGCTTTCGCGCGTGACGGTGACATCGTGCACATGACTCTCGCGCAAGCCCGCGCCGGAAATGCGCAGGAACTCGGCCTTCTGATGAAACTCCGCGAGATCCTTGGCGCCGACATAGCCCATGGCCGCGCGCAAGCCGCCGGCGAGCTGATGGACAACGTTGGCGACCGGTCCTTTGTACGGTACCTGACCTTCGACGCCTTCCGGCACGAGCTTGAGCGTGTCCTTGATCTCCTGCTGGAAGTAGCGGTCGGCCGAGCCGCGCGCCATGGCGCCCACCGAGCCCATGCCGCGATAGGTCTTGTACGACCGCCCCTGATAAAGAAAAACCTCGCCCGGTGTTTCGTCGGTTCCGGCAAGAAGCGAGCCGACCATGGCGCAGTCGGCACCCGCGGCGAGCGCTTTGGCGAGGTCGCCGGAATATTTGATGCCGCCATCGGCGATCACGGGCGTACCGGTTTGCCTGGCCGCTTCCACCGCGTCCGTAATGGCGGTGAGCTGAGGCACGCCGACACCGGCGATCACGCGCGTCGTACAAATCGAGCCCGGCCCGATCCCGACCTTGATGGAGTCAGCGCCGGCATCGATCAGCGCTTTGGCGCCTTCCGCCGTCGCGATATTGCCGGCCACGACCTGCACCGCGTTCGACATGCGCTTGATGCGGGTGACGGCCTCCAGCACCCGCCGCGAATGGCCGTGCGCGGTATCGACAACGATGAGATCCACGCCGGCATCGATGAGCGCTTCGCTGCGCGCGTAACCCGCCTCGCCGACGCTGGTCGCGGCGGCGACCCGCAGCCTACCCTGCTCGTCCTTGCAGGCATTCGGATTTGCCACCGCCTTTTCGATATCCTTTACCGTGACCAGGCCGACGCAGCGATAATCGCCATCGACCACCAAAAGCTTCTCGATCCGATTCTGGTGCAGCAACCGCTTGGCTTCGTCCTGGCTGACGCCCTCGCGCACCGTGACGAGATCGTCCTTGGTCATCAGCTCGGAGATTTTTTGCCGGCCGTCGGTGGCGAAACGCACGTCGCGGTTGGTGAGAATGCCGACGAGCCTGCCGGCGCGCCCGTTGCCGCCGCCTTCAACCACCGGGATGCCGGATATGCGATGCTCCTGCATCAGCGTCAGCGCATCGTCGAGCGTCGCACCGGGATGAATGGTCACCGGGTTCACGACCATGCCCGATTCGTATTTCTTGACTTGCCGCACCTGTGCGGCCTGCATCGCCGGTTCCAGATTGCGGTGAATGACGCCAATACCGCCGGCTTGCGCCATGGCGATCGCCATATGCGCCTCGGTGACGGTGTCCATGGCCGACGCCACGATCGGGATATTGAGGCCGATGCTGCGGGTGATTCGCGCTCGAATATCGACATCGGACGGCAGCACATCCGACAAACCGGGCTTGATCAGTACGTCGTCGAAAGTGAGACCTTCGCGCGGACTATTCTTGAGCATCGCCAACTCCGCTAATGCCCGCGTGGCCGCGCGAGCTTTTGTTCACGCGGGCGCTTCGAAGGCCGAAGGTTAAATGGATGAACCGCAGGTCGAGCGCTCGCTCCACCCGCCGTCATCCACCTCGAAGGCCCCGCTTTTGGGTTGGCGCCGGTTCCTAGCATGTCCGCGCCGCGATTCATAGATGGTGAGGCGCGGCTTGGCCGGCCAGTGCACAGCGGAGTAGATTTGTCGCAACCGAGATGATCGATGCACGTTTCGATTGATTTTCTCGCCCATCCCATGCCGGGCAAGATCATGATGTCGCTGCGATTGTTGCCCTGTATCGCCGTGCGGCGAGCCACATTCGGCCTTCTGGCACTGGCGGTCCTGTGCCCCGCCCTCAGCCTGACGGCGCTCGGCCAAGACAGTCCCGACGAGCGGCGCTGCACAGGACAGTGGCGTGCCAGCAACGACGAGCGAATCACCTCCTGCACGGCGCTCCTCGATTCCGGCCGTTATCAGCCGCCCAACCTCGCCATTTTGCGTCACGACCGCGGCGTGGCACTGCGCGCCAAGGGCGACATTGCCGGCGCGATCAACGATTTTGCCGAAGCCATCAAGCTCAATCCGGATTATGCGCGGGCCTACGCCGACCGCGGCAGCGCGCGGCTGATGCAACACGATCTGGACGGCGCGATTGCCGATCTCGACGCCGCGATCGGGCTCGAGCCCAACGACGCCGGCGCCCTCATGACGCGCGGCAACGCTTTCGACGAAAAAGGCGACTTCGATCGCGCCATCGCCGACTACAACGAGGCCATCCGGTTGTCGCCGAACTATGCCGCCGCTTATTTCAACCGCGGCCTCAGCTTCCGCCGCAAGAGCGATTTCGAGCACGCCATCGCCGATTACGATCAGGCAATCAGGCTCGATCCAAAGAACGCCTCCGCGCTCAACAATCGCGGCATCGTCTGGTTCGAGAAGGGCGACCTCGACCGCGCCATCGCGGATTATAACTTGGCGCTGCGCATCGATCCTAACTTCGCGCCGGCTTACAACAATCGCGGCGATGCGTGGCGCGGCAAAAACGACCTGACGCGCGCATTGGCGGATTTCGATCGCGCCATCCAGCTATCGCCGCAATTTGCCTTGGCGTACGACAATCGTGGGCTGGTCTACTACCAAAAGCGGGATTTCGATCACGCCATCAGCGATTTCGATGCGGCGATCCGTTTCGATCCTAATAGCGCCGAGGCCTACAGCAATCGCGGCAACGCTCACGACGACAAAGGCGATCGCAACGCCGCGATCGCTGACTACAACGAGGCGATCCGGATCGATCCAAACAACACCCGCTTCTACTACAACCGTGGCATAGCCTACCGGCGTGACGGCGACCTCGATCGCGCGATCGCCGATTTGAGCGAGGCGATCCGCCTCAGTCCACAGCAGGCCAGCACCTACAACGAGCGCGGCTACGCCTATTATCAAAAGCACGATTTTGCGCGTGCCATCCCCGATTACGATCAGGCGATCAAGCTCAGTCCAAAATTCGCGGTTGCTTTCAACAATCGCGGCAATGCCTTCGACGACAAGGGAGAGCCTGATCGTGCCATCGCCGACTATACTGAAGCGTTGAAGATCGATCCAACTTATGCCGCGGCGGTGTACAACCGGGGCATAGCGTGGCGGCGCAAAGGCGATATCGACCGCTCGATCGCCGACTATGATCAAGCGATCAAGCTCAATCCTACGGCCGCCGCATTCAACAACCGAGGCAGCGCCTGGATCGCAAAGGGTGAGCCTGAGCGAGCCATTGCCGATCTCGATCAGGCCATCAAGCTCGATCCGCGGCTTGCTGACGCCTATATCAATCGCGGCAATGCCAAACGCGAGCGCCTCGAACTCACCGACGCCATGGCCGACTATACCCGCGCAATCGAGCTTTCGCCGAACGCGGCGCTCGCCTACTACAATCGCGCCTGGGCGCACTATCTCGGCGGCGAAAACGTGCAGGCGCTCGCTGACGCCGATCGTGCGATTGCGCTCAACGCGCATTCGGCGAGCGCTTTTTCCACTCGCGGACTGATCCGCGAGCGGCTTGCCGATCAAGCCGGCGCAATTGCCGACTTCCGCGAGGCGCTCAAGATCGATCCGTCATTCCAGCAGCCCGCCGAAGGTTTGCAGCGGCTGAAAGCCGGCCCGGCGAGCCGCTAGGCAAATGCCCGCAAGCCCAGCGCCTGATTCCTATGATCGGGTCGTCCCGCTGATCGTTGCGGTCGCGCTGTTCATGGAAAACATGGACTCGACCGTGATCGCAACCTCGCTGCCCGCGATCGCGCAAGCGCTCGGCACCAATCCGCTGGCATTGAAGCTTGCCGTCACGTCTTATCTGCTCGCGCTCGCCATTTTCATTCCGGCCAGCGGCTGGATTGCCGACCGCTTCGGAGCGCGCAATGTGTTCCGCAGCGCCATCGTCATCTTCGTCCTCGGCTCGATCGGCTGCGCGCTATCGAGTTCGCTCCAACAATTCGTTTTGGCGCGCATCATGCAAGGCGCCGGCGGCGCGATGATGACGCCGGTCGGCCGCCTCATCTTGGTGCGCAGCATCGACAAGCGGCTGCTGGTCCATGCGATGGCGCTGGTGACAATCCCGGCGCTGATCGGACCGATCTGCGGCCCGCCGCTTGGCGGCTTCATCACTACGTATTTCTCGTGGCACTGGATTTTTATCATCAACGTGCCGATCGGCGTGTTGGGCGTAGTAATGGCGACCTTTTTCGTGCCGGATATACAGGCGGAGCGTCCGGCTCGGTTCGATTTCATAGGCTTCGTGCTGTCGGGTCTTGGCATCGGTGGATTGGCCTTCGGCTTTTCGGTTCTGGGACTTGCGCTACTGCCGGCCCGTTGGATCGCGGCACTCATCGGCGTCGGGGCCGTGTCCGCGGTCGCCTACGTGTTTCACGCCCGGCGCACGCCGGCGCCTATTCTCGATCTCGGCTTGTTCAAGCTCGAGACTTTCCGGGCCAGCATTCTTGGCGGCTTCGTGTTCCGGCTCGGCATCGGAGCACTGCCTTTCTTGCTGCCGCTTCTTCTGCAGATCGGCTTCAAGCTGACACCCTTTCAGTCCGGCCTGATCACTTTCACTGCCGCCGTTGGCGCGATCTTCATGAAGGCCGCCGTCGCCACCGTCCTTAAGCGCTTCGGCTATCGCCCGGTGCTCGTCTATAACAGCCTCATCAGCGCAGCCTTTCTTGCGGCATGCGCCACGTTCCAGCCCGGCATGCCATTCGTAGCTATGATCGCCATCCTGCTCGCCGGCGGCTTCTTCCGCTCGTTGCAATTCACCGCCGTCAATACGATCGCCTATGCCGAAGTCGAGCCGCCGCTGATGAGCCGCGCGACTACGCTCACGTCGGTGGCGCAGCAGCTCGCGCTCGCCGCTGGCGTCGCTGTCGGCGCCCTGGTGGTCGAAATCACGCTGCTGCTGAGGCACGGCACCGCGATGAGCGCTGCAGATTTTCCGCCGGCTTTTCTAGTCGTGGCCGCTTCGACCGCCGCTGCGAGCCTCGTCTTCCTCCGGCTGCCGAGCGACGCCGGTGCCGAGCTTGCCGGCCGCGGGGCGGCAGACACTGCCGAGGCCCAGAAGAAATAGCGCGTTAGCGTTCCGATTTCGGCAACGACCAAGGAACCAACCAGCGCTGCACCAACGTGCAAAGCCGAAACAGCGCGAGACTCAAGGCGACCAGGATCGCTAGCCCGGCGAACGCCTGCGGTATCTTGAAGAACGAGGTCGAGAACATGATGAAAAAGCCAAGCCCGCGCTCGGCGGCGACGAATTCGGCCACGACCGCGCCGATGATCGACAGCGTGATGGAAATCTTCAGCGCGCTGAAAATGTAGGGAACCGCGAACGGCAGGCGGATATGCAGCATCTCGCGCGTGCGTCCGGCGCGCAGCGAACGCGACAACTCGATCAACTCCTCGGGCGTCACCATCAGTCCGGTGACCGTCGAGACGACGATGGGAAAGAACGCGATCAAAAACGTGATCACGACGCGCGGCAGATCGGATGCGCCGAGCGTGACGACAATGATCGGCGCGACCGCAACGATCGGCGTTGATTGGACGATGACCAGGATGGGATAAAGGGTCCGCGACAGGAAGCGCGAACTGACCAGCGCCACCGCGAGCGGAATCGATATGGCGATGGCGGCTGCATAGCCCATCAAAGCCACACGCAACGTCGCGCTGATATGGCCGAGCCACTGCGTTGCAGAGACTTCAAGCCCGGCCTGCACGATCGCACTTGGCGACGGCAGGAGAAACGAGGGTATCGCAAACAGCCGGCAGGCGCCTTCCCAGATCACAATGAGCCCGACGAAGGCCGCGGCCGGCGCCAGCCGATCGCCCCAGACGCGCAAGGCGACGATGAGCGCTTTACGCGACGGCACGGCTGAAGAGCTGCCCGCGGATATGGTTTGCGAGCGCATGAAAGGTCGGGTCCGACAAGGTGGCCATCGAGCGCGATCGCGGCAGGTCAACGTCGATCACTTCGCGCACCCTGCCCGGCCGCGGCGTCATCACGATGATGCGGTCGGCCAGCAGCACCGCCTCAGGGATGGAATGCGTGATGAACAGCACTGTCTTCGGCCGCTCGGACCAAATGCGCAAGAGCTCGAAGCTCATTTCGTCGCGCGTAAGCGCGTCGAGCGCCGAGAACGGCTCGTCCATCAACAAAATGTCCGGATCGAGCAACAACGCCCGTGCAATCGCGACGCGCTGCTGCATGCCGCCTGATAATTCGTCGATACGCTTGCGCGCAAAATCCGTAAGGCCGACGAGCTTGAGCAGATCGAGCGCGCGGGCGTTATCGTCCGCGCTGACGCGCCCATATTTGTGGCGGAGCGGAAAGGTCACATTGCCGAGCACGTCGAACCAGGGCAACAACGTCGGCGACTGGAACACGATGCCGATCTCGTCGCGCGGCTCGGTGACCGCGAGATCGTAGATGCTGACCGTGCCGCGCGTCGGAAAGATCAGCCCGGCAATCAAACGCAGCAGGGTTGACTTGCCGCAGCCGGATGGCCCGAGAACCGCCAGGAATTCGTTGCGCCCGATGTCGAAGGTTATGCCGTCGAGCGCCGTCACCGCGCCGCCGTCGGCGCGCCCGAAAGTTTGCTCCACATCGGCGAAACGAATGACGCCTGAGTGTTCGCTCATCGCCGCGCTCCCGGCCGCACAGCGTGTTTTATTTGGGTATGAACGAGCGGTCCACAGCGGTTTCAGGATCGAGCTTGTCGAGCGGAATGTTCTGCGCCTCGGCAGTCCATTTCCAGGTCTTGGCGAGAAGTGCCTTCTCGAAGGCGCCCGCACCATCCTTTTTGCTGATGTCGTTGACCATCAGCGGGACCGAGACGGCAAATTGCGCGCGCGCGACATCGACATCGATCTCCGGCACCATGGCCTTGACGGCCGCAGCGGCGGCGCCCGGATCGGCAATCGCCATGGCGTTTGCCTTCATGTAGGCGCGCACGAATTTCTTCGCCGTCTCGGGACGTTCACTCAAGACCTTTTCCGACGCAAGCAGCGAGAGCCCATAGCCATCAAAGCCATAGTCGGACCATTGGATGACTTTAAGCTTCTTGCCGGTTTCGCCCAGGGTCTTCACGAATGCGGGCGCGACCGTCACCCAGTTGATCGTGCCGGCGACTTTTCCCGTGGCCAGCATGGGCGCCAGCGCACCGGGATCGGCCTTGAGCACATCCACTTTCGCGGGATCGATGCCGTTTGCCTTCAGCACCAGCGGCCACACAACATTAGACGACGAGAAGGTCGCAGTGGCGATGTTTTTGCCGGCGACATCCTTGAGGGTCGCAATTCCGGAATCCTCGGTCGTGAAAATCGCATCCGGCTGCAATGTGTAGATCGACAATATCGCTTTCACCGGCGCGGGGCTTTGTGCGCGCGCTTGCAGCAGCGCGGCAAGACCACCGGTTCCCATGTCGGCGGCGCCGGTGGCGAGCTTGGTCACCACGTCGGAGGAACCGCGGCCCGATTGAATGACGACGTCGAGCCCTTCCTCGGCGAACACGCCTTGCTGGACTCCGAGATAAGGCACGGCTTTGTCGCCGGCCGGGAGCCAATCGATCAGGAAAGTGACTCTTTCAGCAGCGAACACTGGTGCGCCGGCACCGGCAGAGAGGGCCAGCACGGCCAAAGAGGCGAGAACACGCCGCAGTTTCGTCATCACGCAAATCTCCGCTTTTCCGCCTTTCCGGGAAGCAAGACTTACGCCATGGCGCTGCGGCGTCAGCCTTTGTAGGTGCGCCGATACATCTCGCGCAGATGATCCCCAACCGTGATCGGCGGATATTTCGGCGTCTCTCCGGGCGCGAGGCAAGTCGGTATGCAGGCGACCGTGTGCGTGTAGTTGCCGGTGTAGAAAAATGGCACCGAATAGCGCTCGCGGCCGGATGTGTTGACAACGCGATGCACGGTCGAGCGATAGCGATCGTTGGTCCAGCGCGCGATCATGTCGCCGAGATTGACGACGTAGGTGTCCGGCAGCGGATCGGCATGGATCCATCCGGCCGCCGACTGATCCCAGACCTGCAGACCGCCGACATCGTGCTGCCGCAAGAGCGTCAAGCCACCGAAATCGGTGTGCGCGCCCGCGCCCTTCTGCCCGGGCTGCGCTTGCGCGGACTGCGGTGGATAATGCAGGAGCCGCAGCGTTCCCATGGCATCGCGGCAGAAGCCGGCAAAATAGTCTTCCGGCAGATCGAGCGACAGCGCGATGCCGCCCATCATCCGTTCGCCCAGCGCGAGCATCACATCCAAATAAGCTTGCATCACCGGCCGAAAATTCGGCCGCTGCGCCGGCCATTGATTGGCGCCGTGATTGAATAGCCCGGCGATAACGCGCGGATCGTCCGGCGTGTGTTCCGGACCTATATAATAGCCTTCTTTCAGATCGGGCGGCGCGCCCGGCTCGAGTGTCTGGCCTTGTAGCCGCTCGTAACCGCGATTGGCGTTCGAGCGCGCCTTGTCGACCAGCTCCTTTTGCTGGGTCGGCAAAGCAAAGAACGCGGCGGCTTCGCTGAAGACGTTGTTGACCAGCGACTCCTCGACGCCATGATTTTTGATGTAGAAAAAACCCTTGTCGAGGCAGGCACCACGTAAGCGCGCTCCAACAGCACGGCGGGCATCGAGATTGCTGCTCGTCAGGTCCGAAACATCAATAACGGGAAGCGACGCGAGCGATACGCGAGCGGCTTCGAGCGCGGCCGGCATTTGGGGCCTCCACCTGGGAAGACCGGGGGCGGTGCCAATATGCTGCAATTATAGACTGACAAAAGGCTATTTTCTAATCAGCCTTTGATCAATTAGGCGGCAGGCTCCGCCATTCCCCCGGCCTCCTCGGCGTCCCCGCGCCGCTGCGGGAGGGTCAAAGGCGAACGCCCGCTATTGTCGCGCCGCCTCCTGCAGAATCGCGATCATGCGGTCGACGACATTATCGATCGTTGTTCCCACTGGAAATTGGATTTCCTGCGCGAGGTCCTGCTCCCAATACTTCTTGGGATGCTTGCGATAGAAGATGATCTTGTACACTCCATCATCTTCCCTGATGCTCCACGTTGACGCGTTGCGAAAGAACGCGGACCAGCTTCTCACGCCAGCATATTTCAGCA
>Ga0210408_10004254_pt1 | contig 12833 bp, 10 predicted proteins | sample IncBWH4MmetaG_FD_155471 | JGI IMG/M metagenome (GOLD analysis project Ga0210408, IMG submission 155471) | Forest soil microbial communities from Barre Woods Harvard Forest LTER site, Petersham, Massachusetts, United States - Inc-BW-H-4-M | ecosystem: Environmental > Terrestrial > Soil >...
CATCCATCCGCCCCCAAGGCGGAAACAAAAGCATAACGGCAGGCCGGCTGGCTTCCAGAATCCTCCCCTGCTCATCCAAGAGAACGAGACATTCCCCACTGTCCTCGATGATCTTCCTCACAATTTCTCTCGATGCCGCTCCCTCGTCGGGGAAAGCCTCGTGCGCCAACCCCGAAGCAGGAAGGGCCGGCGCGGCGGCCTGATCCTCCACTCCGCGGCCGCCTTGCCATCTTCGCTTCCAGCTAGCCTCCGCCATTCCGTCCCCTAAAGCCGAGCCCACAAAATCAAATAGCTGAACAGCACCGCCGTGCCAAGGGTGACTACTGCGGTGATCACGTCGTTGACCATGCGGTAGTGCAAGAAATACGCTCGCTGAATCATGGCTGCCTCCTGCTGTCTGCCTTGCACCGAGGTGGCCAATAGTGGCGGCAGGCTAACTTTCCCAGAATCAATGAGATGCGGATGGAGCGGAAACCATCTGCAAGCGTGGCGTTCCCATCCCGAAACTCCCTGACGGCCCGATTCCCGGATAGGAAAACAGGCATGCGAAAAACGGCGTGCCCTTTGGACCCGACCATTCCGGTCCATCCCTCCAACGATGCCCGCCGAAGCAAATAAGCACCGGCAAATCACTAATCAACTTGTTAACCATGAATGGACGTATGGGAGTGATATAATGTGTTGATTTGAGATCACGAGGCGAAGCGGAAAGGCAAGGCGGGTCAACCTTGGAGATGGGATTGAGCGAGAATCGAGTGCTTGTTTATTTTGCTTTCATCGGGTTCACCGTGGCCTGTTGTGTATTTGGATTTGCATTTTACTTGAACCAACAAGCGGTTCACATCGATCCCGCCATGGTCGAATTGATTCAATATCTGGTCTTGTTAGTTTGCCCGCCCTCGCTGGGCTTGCTGGCTGCTGACAATGCAAGAGGATGGGGTCTTTTCTTCGCCATGCTTGTTATTGCGGTCGAAAATGCGTTCGTTTATGTCGCCGTGGGGGCGATCGCGCGAGTGCTCTGGCGACGACGCTCCCCTCCAGGACGCGATCCCGCCCGGTGACACACCCTTCGCGGCTTCCGAAGAGTGGGAGTCTGCGCTAAGTGGCCGCCCAGGTCTCGTACTGCTATAGATGCCAGCAAGTACACTCACGCCTGCGCGCGGCCCGCTTCATATTGCTTGAGTTTTCTGTACAGCGTGGTCTTGCCGATGCCCAGGAGCCGCGCGGCGGCCAGCTTGTCTCCGGAGGTTTCCTGCAGCGCGCGGAAGATGGCGCGCCGTTCGAGGGTTTCGAGCGGCACGAGTTCGTCCACGTCCGAAAGTTTTTCCGCCGAGGTGTACTGCAGATTCGACGGCAAATCGGTCACATGCAGAATCGGCCCGGAACCGAGCGCGACGGCGCGCTCGATAGCATTTTCGAGCTCCCGGATGTTGCCCGGCCAATCGTAGCCCATGATGCGGCGCATGGCGTCTTCTGAAATCGTGTGGATTGGCCGCGCAGGATCGGAAAATTTCTCGAGGAAGGCATTGGCGAGGAGCGGAATGTCCGCCTTGCGCTCCCGAAGCGGCGGCAGCTTGATCTGCACCACGTTCAGACGGAAAAACAAGTCCTGACGGAAACCCCCGGAGCGAATGGCGGATTCCAGATCGCGGTTCGTCGCGGCGATCACGCGCGCGCGGATGCCGATCCGCTCGTTGGACCCGACCGGCTTGATTTCGCGTTCCTGAAGGGCGCGCAGCAGCTTGGCCTGCAGGTCGACGGGCAAATCGCCAATTTCGTCAAGAAAAAGTGTCCCCTCTCCAGCCGCTTCGAATAGCCCCTGCTTCGTATGCTGCGCGCCAGTGAACGCGCCTTTGACATAGCCGAACAGCTCCGATTCGATCAGCGTGGGAACCAGCGACGAGCAGTCGACCGGCGCAAACGGCTTGTTTTTGCGCGGTCCCGAGAAATGAATGGAACGCGCCACCAGTTCCTTTCCTGTGCCGCTTTCTCCGAGAATCAATACCGGATAGGTGTGCTGCGCGACCTTCTGAATCAGCTTGTAAACCCGCTGCATGCGCGGCGACATGCCGATGAGGCCGCCAAAGCCGGGGCGGCTGCGCAACTCTTCGCGCAACAGGCGATTTTCCTGATCCATTTCGATGGAATGAATCAGGCGGTCCAGCTTGGCCCGCAATTCCTCCACGTGAAACGGTTTGGTTACGTAATCGGTCGCGCCGAGCCGTGTGGCCTCGATCGCCGTTGCGATGGTGCCGTACTGCGTCAGCACCATGACGGCGACGTCAGCATTGTTGGCATGGATTCGCTTCAATAACTCCAGTCCCCCAATTTGCGGAACCTGCAAATCCGTGACGACGATATCGATCGGATATTGATCCAGGATTTCCAGTGCCTCCTCGGTGGTCGCCGCGATGTACACTTGCAGGCTGGCGTCGGCAGCGACATCCCGGCATAGATTTCGAGTGCTGACTTCATCGTCGACAACCAGAAGACTGAACGTCGTATTCCGCACTGCTGTCGATTCAGCTTTAGCTTCTTTAGTTTCAGTTGGCATGGCTGGGACCTCTTTTCAAAACAGGAGCAACAAGCGTGCCAAATCAGGAGTTAGTCATAAATCGGGACAAATGTGTCACTTATCATGACAACTTCGGAAATGAGCGGATGATTCTATTGCCGAATCGGGAACTAATGCAAGCTCAATTCGCGTTTCCGGCGAATAATTCCTTTTGGGAGTAGATGGAACAAGAATGGGAATCTCTGCAGTTTCACAACGGAACGCGGCTCAAATTTGATCGAACGGACGGCCCGAACGTGCGTCCTTTCAATTGCTCTGGCTACCGTCTCCTCGAGCCGTTTGTTTCCTGGTTTGGTCGGGAGATTCCGCGCGGCTCGCCGCGGGAAGGGGCCATTCCAGCAGGTACAGGCCCTCGGTCGCGGATGCCGCGAAAACCCGCCCGGGATCGTTCGAAGCCATCACTGCGGAGAATAAACTGTCAGCCAGAGTGCCTGGGACGCGCTCCCAGGTTCGGCCGGAATCGGAAGAAACATATAAGCCGCCAGTGCGCATGGAGGCGAAGAATACTCCACCCGACGCTGCAAAGCTCTGAACGGGAGTCGATGGCAGCCCGGAGGCCGCTCGCTGCCAGGTTTCTCCCGCATCCCGCGAAAGGTAAAGACCGTTTCGGGCGCTCGCGACGAGTGTATTTTCGTCGTCAGGCTGGGCATCTAAAGTGACTGCGCCTCCGGATTCCAAAGGCAAATCATGCCAAGTCCAGGATTTCCCTCCGTCATCGGAAAAAACAAGGCCTCGCAGCGACACGACCCTGATTCGCACGCCGTTTGAAGAAACACGCACGGATTGCACGGGCAACGTGGTCAGCGGCCCGACCGGCGTCAGCCTCCAGGTTGCGCCCTGGTCGGCGGACACCAGCAAACCACGGCTCGTCGCCGCATACCATTCCTTCGAACTGAAGGCCATGTCCGTTACAACATCCCGCAGGGCCTGCTGTCGGCTCCCTAATTTGCCCGCCGATTCGTGAGCTTCATCCTTCTGCCGTAGGGGCACGGCCTGCCGTGCCCCTGCGCCTGCTGGACCGCCAAGCCGGGAAACCGACGTACCGGCCCCTCCGGCCTCGCCAAGGACCTTCCCTGTTGCCTTCCAGGCGTTCTTCCCGGTGTCATGGCGCATGAGGCCGCCACGCGCGAGGGATATCCACCAGGCGCCTTCGGGAGCCGCGTATATCCGTAGGACCTGTTCGGCGCCGAGTCCGGCTTTTAGTGCCGTCCAAGTTCGGCCATCATCCTCGCTTGAAAGGACGGGATCAGAAGAGTGCGCCAGCGCCACCAGCACGCGACCGGGCCGTTTCGGATCCAGTCCCAGGGCGAGAATTTGCCGGTGTTCGAATCCCTCGTTGACATCCTGGAAATGCTCTCCCCCATCGTCGCTCTCGAGAACCCCAAGCTCTTCGGTGCCGATCAAGACCCGTCCCGGATTGCCGCCGGCGACGATCACAGTATTGACCACCCAGGATTCGGGCGTCGTGCGTTGCCACGTCATTCCCCCGTCTTCCGTCTTCCATAGGCCTTCGGAGGTTGCCGCGTAGACTCTAGCCGGACGCTTGGGATCCTGTGTAATCGCGTAGGTGCGTCGAGCCGTGTAAGGAATGCCCTGAATCTTCCTCCACTGGGCGGCGCTATCGTCGCTCCGGTAGATGCCCGAGCAGGCGCTGGCGTAGATGAGCCGCGGGTTGGCGCCATCGACGAGCAGACTCATGACATCAGAATCGTCGATCATCCCATCGTGAATCGGTCGCCAGGTGCGACCACCATCGGAGGTCTTCCAGGGAAGATGGAATGTGCCCGCGTAGATGATCTGTGGATCGCGCGGATCAACGGCAAGGGAATCGAGGTTCCGCAATTCCTCGTGATGCTGGGGAGAGATGCGCTCCCAGGATTTAGAGGCGTCCAGCGAACGATAGACGCCGTCCAAAGTTCCGGCCACAAGAATGTTCGGATCGGATGGAGCCATGGCCAGCGCCCTCACCGCCTGGCCTGCCAGGCCCGCTCCGCTCCAAGTGCGTCCGCCGTCGGCGCTGCGAAACACTCCTCCTCCCGCGGTAGAGTCTCGCGTCCATGACGACGCGAACAAAACGTTTCCATCCCGGGGATCCACCACGATGGCGGTGATCACAGTATCGACCCGCGGGCCGGCGCGTCCTAGCAACCTCCAATGCGCACCGGAATCCTCGGAGCCGAAAATGTGGCCGTCTGCCGTCCCCAGAAAAATCCGCGTAGGATTTGCAGTATCGACCGCAAGAGCGCGAACATCGCCTCCCGGCGGCCCGAGCGGCTTCCAAGATTGAGCCCGCACTGCCGTGACTCCGACCAAAAATAAAACGACTATGAAAACCTTCCGCATTGTTGAATTTTGACTTTCGAGATTCTGGCTCGAATCGGCCCCTATTGTACAAGCGATTGTCCCGCGTTCCGCTATCCACAAAATGCGCGCACGACTCGAACCCAGAAGTTCCCGGCGTTTTCGCCCGTTGGATTGGGCGGGAAGAAGAAGGATACCCAGAAAATTCCTCTCGCCCTGGTTGCTCCAGTCACTATTCAAGATGTTTGTTGGCGAGGCCAGAACTTCAAAGGCCAACCTAGGGAGGCCGATCGAGGGCGCCTATGCGAACTGTTGCCCCCACTTCTATCCCCCCTGCCTCCCAAATGGGACAAATGAGTTGAAAGCAGTGCAATTTCATGCATTTGCGTGTGCCGGATTGAACTGGTGCCTCGAACTTTGTTTCATTTTGTGTATTTACCCTTAGGAATCGGTACGGACGTACTGTGGCCCTGCCCCGTTTTGAAACGTAAAAAGGTGCTACTGCGAGCGAGTTCGGTTAGGCGCCTTGCAATCGCCGCGCTCCAGGGGCACCGAGGACTGTGATGTCCTCGCGGCTCTAAAAATCTAAACTCTCGGAGGCGGTATGCGTTTTTCTAGCAAGACATGGATTGTCCTTTCAGCTTTCTTTTTGGCATTTGTATTTATTCCGGCCTCAAACGCCCAAGCATTGAATTCTAATAATGCGACGGTGAATCTGAACGCTATTCTGTCGGAATCCCTGACGGTAGTCGCGGGCCCAGCAACTGTGAACTTTACCCCGCTGGCGCCCAACGGCACTACGAATGGTGACAATCCTGTCGCTATCACGACCACATGGGCTTTGAAGAATACCCGCACCAGCGTAAAGCTGTATGCTTATTTCGCGAGCGCGAACGCGCTGACCGACGGCGCTGGCGATAACATTCCAACCTCGAAAGTGACCGGCAAGATCGACGGCGCTGCAGTGGGTGTGCCGTTTACCAGCGCCACGCCTTTCGGCGCGAACGGAGTGACGGTCTTCACGGCAGCCCTCGGCGGCGCGGGCACGTTCAATTCCTCCCATGCTGACACGATCGCTATGACGATTGACACCACCGGTCTGGCGCTGCCTGCGGCGACCTACACGGGCGTGCTCAACGTCCAGGCGCAAGCGCTCTAATCCAAGGACATCGTCCGGCCCATTCGACGGGCCGGCTTGTTCTCCGCATGGATTGCGGTTCGGATGCGGTGTGGCTTCCGAACCGCTTTTCATCGACAGGTGAAGATCGGCCCCTGCCCGACGCGCGCGGTTCGCGCCCGTGAACTGGAAAGAAAACGTTGTCGCCATGTGCAAACAGACAGAAAAATCGGCGCAGTACATAGTCGCTCCCTCGCTGCGCAATTTTCTTTCTGCCTTAGTGATCCTTGGAATTTTCGTCGTAGCGTCGCCCGTGCGGGCCCAATTGAATTCCACAAGTACCGGCGTCAACCTGGATGCCACGATGACTACCTCTCTTACCGTGAACGCTGCGCCGGGCCTGGTGAACTTCACCCTCGTGCCGAGCGGGACGGCCACAGGCAGTTCGGTGATCACCGTGAACACGAGTTGGACGCTAAGGCCAAGCGTCGGCGGCGTCACCGTTTATGCCTATTTCAGCAGCGCGGCCGCGGCCCTCACGGACGGCGCCGCCGACAATATTCCCTCAGCGAATGTATCGGGCAGCGTCAACGGCGGGGCATTTGGAGCTTTTACGGGTGCCAGTCCTTTTGCGGCGGGAAGCAGCATCACGCTTTCCACTTGGAGAATCCTGGGAAACAACAGGACCGGGACACATACAGACACACTGAACCTGATGATCAGCACCGTGGGATTGGCTTTGCCCGCAGCGACTTATACAGGCGTGTTGAATATTCAGGCGCAGGCCATTTAAATGGCGCGGTTTTTCGAGATCGACTCGCAGTTCGTTGGCCTTCAAGAGTCGTCGGAATTCGAAGCGAAGCGGCGGTTCGATCGTACTCCAGCCGTCGCCGGCTTGATTCCTCGTGGTGGGAAAGCAAAGGACACAAGGAATAGCAAATTGGTCTTTCAGCATGAACTCCGGGCGCGAAGTGAATGGCTCTCAGCACGCCGTGGAGTCATGCTCGTATTGCTGGGAATCGTCTTTGCTCTTTGCCCCTCTCGGGCCGGCGCTCAACTGAATGCCAACCCGGCCACGGTAAATCTCAACGCAGTCCTGAGCAGCGGCCTCACCATTACCGCGGCGCCTGGACTCGTGAATTTCAATCTTGTCCGGAACGGTACCGCGACTGGAAGCTCGGCCATCACCATCATTACGAGTTGGAGACTGCCGCTGATCTTCGGCAACATCGTCGAATACGCATACTTTACCAACCCCGCGGCCGCATTGACGGACGGGGCCAGCGATAATATTCCGTCGGCGAGTGTTTCCGGGAGCTTCAACGGAGGAGGCTACACTGCCTTCACGGGGTCCAGTCCGATGGCCGCTGGCAGCAGCATCACGCTTTTCAACCAAGCCTTTTTCATTTTCTTTACCAATCCGGGGACGCGCACCGATACGCTGAACCTGCAAATCAATACGACGGGTTTGAATTTGCCGGCCGCGACTTATACAGGCGTCTTGCACATTCAAGCCCAGGCCAATTAGTGCGCCGCCGGAGAAAAGATCAGATTTAGACGTAAGAACACAATTACTGAGGGGGACACTTTGAAACGCTTATTTTGGGCGGCCGCAGGCCTATTGTTCTTTGCGCCTCTGGCCCTGGCGCAAACGATATCACCTGTCATCGTCGAGTATACGGACAAAGCCGATGGCCGCTTCCAGCTTTACAATGACGCGAACATTCCTCTGACCGTTGTCGTGGAACCGCATAGCTTTTCTGTGGATTCCACAGGCAGGGCCACTTTTCGCAAGCTCGATCCGGGACTCCACGTCGAACTCTCCGCCACCAGCTTCCGGTTGGCCCCCAAGCAAACGTATTACGTCTTTTACAAGGCCACGACGGAAACTTTTCCCAACTGGTTTTGCGTATACGCGACCGTCACCGGCCCTACGACCGATACCGGTTTGAAACTGGCGCTCGAACTGCCTCACACCGTCTACCTGCTCGGACGCAAATCCCTCGAGCAATCGCAAGTCTCCTGGAACCGCGCGGAAATCACCATCAAGGGCGATAAGCGCATGATTTCCGCGGAAGTGGAGAATCACGGCTCCGAATTCAGCCGCGTTCAGGAAGTGGAAGTCGTATCCAGTTCCGGCAAACGGACCTTCGGGGGCTTTCCGTTGTTCCCCGGCCAGCACCGCGAAATTGAGCTGGATTGGGATCAGCCCGGAGTTCCACAACAACTCGTGCTGAAGTTTCCCCATTTTAAGATGGAATCCGAACTTAAAAATGCGACCGTCACGAAATGAATCCGGCAGTACGGTTGCGGCCCGTCTCTGGGAAGAGATCTTCAAGGACTCTGGGGGCCCTGACTGTCTGTGCAATCGCCATTTTTTTCGGCTGGGCGCATCCGGCGGCCGGGCAGGTATTCCAGCTGACCGGAGGATCCTCCTCGCTGCTGGATGCGGAAGGCGGATCGCTCGAGGTTCACGCCAACCACTACTCGGCGAGAATTGATCTGGGTTACCTGGGCCGCCCCAGTCTAGGATTTTTCCTTTCGCGCCCCTACAAATCGTCCATCATCGGCGCGGGAGACCAACAGATTCCGTTCTTGCTTCCGACGGATTTATTCGACACCTCCTATTATTTCCTGGGTCGCGGTATGAGCCTCACTCGGAATGTGGCCGGCAACCGTCTCTTTATCTTCGCGGGCGGTACAACAGACGGATACTTCGCGCCCTTTCTTAATGTCGCTCGGGCCAATAAGCCCTCCGGCGCGATCTTCTACGAGAGGCAACTTTCTCCTACCCTGCGCCTCTTCTCTCGAAACGTTTTTTCCGATCGGCAATCGTCCATCCAGGCAATCGAGTGGCTGGCCAGGAAGGACATTAAAATGGCTCTCTCCGCCGGCATGGGAAACAACGAGCCGTATGGAGCCACAAGTTTTACTATCGATAAGCATTGGGCGGTGCTCGACGCCAGCTACGCCCTGGCCGGTCACAACTTTCAACGCATTCTGGTTACGACCTCGCAGCTCTCGGAAAATGACCGCGAAAATATTCGCCTTGAATTGCGCCCGGCGACCAATGCCCGGATCGTCATCAGCCGGAACAACTATCTTTCGTCCTTTTCCCCGAATCAGTTCGAGCGCGCCACCGTTGAGGGCCTGGGGGCCAGTGCCGCCCTCGGCGGATTCCAGTGGAATGGTTCCCTGTTCAAGTCTTCCACAACGGTCGGAAACTCTTCCGCTGCGGACCTTGGCGTTCGCCGCATGGTGACCCGGCATCTCGAGGTTGGAGCGGATTTTTTGCGCAGCACATATTCGAAAGGCACGCCCGCCCATTCGGTCATTGGCAATTTAAGGGAAATTTTGAATTCTCGCTTCAGCGTGACTCAAGTCATCTCGCATAACAATGGCCAGACGAACGTCGACTTCGGCGGCAATTTCATTTCCAACCTCGTCACGGTGAGCGTGGACTACCAGACTTTGTTCCTGCCTTTTGTGCCGAGCGCCAGCGGACAGTTCAAACAGGTCATGGTCCTTTCCTTGCACTTCCAACTTCCCTACGGTGTGCAGTTCAACATGGATACCGATGTCACGCCGCTCGGTCAAATCCGCTACACCGCCTATGGCTCCACGTACGCGTACCGAGGTCTGGGGCGCTCTTCGTCGGGCGCGTCTTTCACCGGCTCATTCTTCAAAAACACCGTGCGGGGCCAGGTCCTCGATCCTGACGGAGAACCCATTGCGGGCGCAGCTCTTCAAATCGGCCCCGAACTAGCCGTGACGGATTCCGAAGGCAATTTCATGCTGCGGCTGAAGAAGTCGGGTGAGCTGAAGTTGAAAATTGCGTTCGATGAATTCACTGCTCCCGGTAAATACGTGATTGTCAACGCGCCCCCAACGGTCAAAGCGACGAGCAAGGAATCTGCTCAGGAATACTCCATTGTCTTGCGCCGGATACCCAATGGCGTGACGTCCGCGGATCCATCCCATCAACCAGACCTGCCGGATCATCCTCCTGATTCGCACTGAAACAAATCACATCGCCTGTGAAAGGACACGCCTGATTTCTATTTTTGATTATGTAAATAACCATTTAACACTCAGGCGAGCTCCGTGCATGCCGTCCTCGTCGTACGCACGGAACCCGGTTTTTTTGGAACGACGAGGTGCGCTAGTACGTCGCGCCTTCGGGCACCCAGATGACGTCAATTCGACGGTTGTCCGTTGCGCCGGCCTGGCCGCTGCCGGTTCGAGTGGCGACCCGTGATGGGTCGATACCCTTTTCGCCGAGATATTTCACGCCGTTGGTAGCGCGGTCTCCTGCGATTTTTTCGGGCTTGGCCTCTTTGGGATCGGAATAGCCGATGATCACGGCGCTGCCGCGCGGTTCATTCTGCAGGCGGAGAGCGACGTCATCGAGGATGCGTTTGCAAACGTTGTCGATGCGCGTGCTGAGCGGCTTGCCGAACGCGCAATCGCTGATCTTTTCGGCCTTTGGCGGAACGGGCGCGGGTTTCACTTCGACCGTCGACGAGCAATCCGCGGCCCCGCCGCGGCCATCGTCCACACGCACCGTCACCGTGTAGTTTCCGGGCGCGAGGCCTGAGGTATCGAAGTCCACGGCGGCACCATTCCCCACGATTTGTCCGGGATTGGCTTGCCACGAATACTTCAGGGGGTCGCCATCCGGATCATTGGCACTCGTCGTGATGTGAACTCTTTCGCCCGCAAAGACCGAAGTGCGGTCGGCCGAGCAAGTAATTGTGGGGGGATGATTCGGCTTGGGTTCGACGCGAACATTGACGCTGGCGCTTGCAGTTCCGCCCCGTCCATCATCCACCTTGTCCGTAATCGTGCACGATCCCACCGGCACACCAGCGGAGAGCCAGCGAACCTGCGGTCCAGTGCCGTCCACTTTTCCGCAGGTCGATGACCAAGTATGCGTCAGCGGATCGTTATCGGGATCGGAGGCCGTGCAAGTCACCGTAACCATATCGCCAGAGTCCGAATACACCATGTCCTTGTCCGCCATGCATGCCACCGTAGGCGGGTGGTTGATGGGCGGCGCTTTCTCGGGCCAGTAAGCGGTCCCAATCTTTATGACAAACCCGTTGCGATCAGGGGGATCGTTCAGATTCAACATGCGCCGGTAGCCAATGTCGATGCCAATATTCCTCCAAGGATACATGCGCAACCCCCAAATCCCATCGACGGGGTCGCGTGCGCCAAAGGACATATCCGGTGGCGTGTTAGGAGCGGAGACAAAAACCACCCCCGAATACTCCATCATCGGTTGGAAGCGGCCTTCGGGAAGGAACAGGAGCCCGACGCCCGTCCTTACCTGGTCCGGCATGGCAATTAAAACGTTGTTCTGGCTGTCGCGCGGCGCGCGGACAAACATGTATCCGAAATTGAAAGTCCCAGTGACGATTTTGCCCCACTGCTTGCTCAGCCCAAGGGAAACCAGATCGCTCAGCGGGCTGCCTTGCGTGCCATTGGCGAGCAACTTGTTCACGTCCGTTCGGGTCGAAATAATCAGATCATTGCGCACCGAAAAGCTGACAGGAGCGCCCTGCCGTTCGGATAGGAACGCATACTTAAGCCCCAGCGTTATGTTCCCGATGCCTCCAGTATTGTTCACCGCAAATGGATAGTCCTCCACGTATCCCGGAGCGCTGCCGGCAACGACTGGGAAGAACGAATTGGAAACCGGGGTTCCTGTAGCCACAGGTGCACAAGAATTCAAAGGAATCGAACGCAAGCTCAACTGGCCCGGACACCCGACATGGACGTGGCCATACGGGTCAAAGCCAGCATAAACATTCAATTTGTCGGTTATTCCATAGCTGACATCGACGCCTATTTCGAGTATGGTGACGCTTCCCGGCAGGCGGCCGAATTTATTTCCAAATGCGGAAAATGCGAAGCCATGCTTTGGGAGGGTGTCGGCGGTTTCCAGTGTGAACAATCCGATGGTTCCGGTAGTCGCCAGCATGGGCGTGAATCTCGGCGCCGGTTTGTAGTCATCATTTGTGCCATTTTTGGCATTCGCCGCTCCTTGCGCCGGCAATGAAGACGCTGCCGTGGAAGCGGGCTCCGAAGACTTGGCTTCGTCGGGCGCCGCAATACCGGAATAGGCGGAGGGCTCGGGAGAAGAGGTCGCAGAAATCGTATTGTCCGCCTTCTTGGGGTCCTTTTTGGTCTTCCTCGGCAACTTTCTTGAGAAGCCGGCCGGTACCAGCAAAAGTAGGAGTAGCAATAGTGCGAGACCCCGCATGATCAATCGCAGCATGAACTTAGACCTCCATGAATATGTGAATCAAAATGGTATATGGAATGATTTGAATTTGGGTTTGTCAAGTTTGATTCAATCGCCACGCGCAAGTTTCATTTGCAACTGCCCTGCCTCAAATTTGTTCAGACCGCGAACGATGGCCATTATATATGCACACTACAAGTCAAAAGAGACTTTTTCCCTCCTATTCATCTGGTAGAAAAGGGGTTGATAGGACCTTATTTCTTTGGAGAGTCTCTCCATAGCCAGAAGTTCCTGCAGGCCACCCCTGAAAGGCGGTTGCAGTCTGAGTAGAGTAGGCTTTGGTAGCTGCGGAAAAACTCACAACGAGTCATTCCGAAGGGCTGGGCTTGCCCGAGGAATCTGCTTTTGCTTGGATTTGGCGAAGAAAAGCAGATTCCTCGCTTCGCTCGTAGGGCACGTCCTCAGCCGTGCCGTAAAGCATGCAGAATGAATGCAGCTTTGGTGACTGCGGAAAAACTCAATCTTTGTCATTCCGAGGCACGCTGCGTGCCGAGGAATCTCTCATTCTGTTGACTTTAAAACCCAGAGAG
>Ga0210408_10004258_pt1 | contig 12826 bp, 14 predicted proteins | sample IncBWH4MmetaG_FD_155471 | JGI IMG/M metagenome (GOLD analysis project Ga0210408, IMG submission 155471) | Forest soil microbial communities from Barre Woods Harvard Forest LTER site, Petersham, Massachusetts, United States - Inc-BW-H-4-M | ecosystem: Environmental > Terrestrial > Soil >...
ACGGTCAATGTTTAGATGGGCATTTTCTCGTAGTTAAAATGCTGCTTTTAGCCTAAGGAGTCATACCGAACGGTTTATATAAAGCCTGGGCTGGCGTGACGCCCTCATTTCGGCATGTGCGGTTACCGGGTGACCTGTGCCGCCCCGCTCACCCGGCCGTTTCCGCGTCCCAGGCGTGGTCGCCAGGCGGCCGGCCACTCCCCCGTCGGCTCGAATAATTTCAGATCACCGATTTTGTACGCGTGAGACCGGGTCTGGGCGGGCACGTGCAGGCGTGCATAACATCCGCTTCTGGTCATCGCCGATGCGCCGTCTGGCTTAGTTGGGTGCGAGCGGACCTGGAGGTAGCGGCAACTTACCGGGCCAGGCGGGCAGTCCCGGATTCTTGTCGGCTACTTACGCCAGCCAGCGGGGAGCGCGGTGACGTGGGGCGGCCGGCGATGGACCGGGGCGAGATCATCACCGGGATGAACCGGGCGTATTGCTCCTGGCCGCGGGTCCGGTTGGCTGTGATCTCGGCGAGTGCGTCGAGGCCTGCGAGGGCTTCCGGTAGTGCTCCTGCTGGTGGTTCAATCAGGGCATATTTTCGGTGGTTTCGGGGCGGCAGGGCCGGCGCTGCCGTCTGGGGGGTTGATCGGTGGCCTTGACGCAGGAGCAACCATTGAGCTGTCGAGCCTGCGGCGCTGGGGTATCTGAGGATGCGCTGTTCTGCAGCAGGTGCGGTGCGCGGCTGGATGAGGCGCTGGCGACGCCGGAACGGCGGGTCGTGATGGCGCTGTGAGGTCGCTGGCCGCGCTGGCGTGTGACGCGAGCTCGTCGGGAAGATTCAGCGTGTAGATCGCCGCGCCGCGCGCCCGGTCGAAGCACTTCGCACGGAAGCTGACCGTTTCGTCGCCAGGCTGGGTCGCGATGTTCACCACGACGCCACGCGGGGCCACGTGCTCGACGGCGAGCCCGAGGGTGGCCCCGCCGACACCGTCGATGATGACATCGAAGTTGCCGCCGAGTTGCTCGACGCGGCCAGGGTTGTCGCGACGCCCCCGCACAGTCGACACCCGGACCAGCACCCGTTCCCGCGTCCCCGGTCGGCAAGGGGCGCGGCTAGCGGCGCCACCACCGCCGAGGGCACCATCCGTAGCAGGCCAACCAGCCCGACCGCCGTAGCGCCGCCGTCCCGATAGGCCACGATTCCCAGCGCGACGGTGAACCCTGCCGACTCGGCCGTCCATGCTTCGAGGAAGGCCAACTGGGCCCGGCGCACGCTCGGGTTGCGGGCCTTGCTGGCGAACGCTCCAGCCGCTGCGGCAAGCCTGCTCCCGAACCGCTCGTCCGCCGCGGTGCGACGCTACGCCGCTTGGCGTGATCAGAAGACGTGATCACAAGACAGGTGGCGAGGTTTCACCACCGTCGTGGTCTCGAGATCTACAAGGGGCTCGTCAGGCCCCCGTGTGTTCCCTGTCTGTTAGCGTTTCCCACATGGAGACCCGGCGTGCGCTGCTCTTGATCGCCGACATCGGCGGCTACACGGAGTACATGCAGGTCCACCGCACTATCCTCGGGCACGCGGAGGCAGCCACGACGCGCCTGCTCAAGAGGGTGGTCGATGCGGCCCGCGACTTCGACCTGATCGAGATCGAAGGCGACGCGGTCTTCCTATCGCGCGGGGCCGACGCGCTCGATGGCGGCGCGACGGTCGCCGCCATCACCGAGGCTGCCGTCGCCATGCACCGCGCATTCCACGCGGAGCGGCGGCTGGTCGAGCTCAATATCTGCCCGTGCGACAGTTGCACTCAGACGAGCGACCTGAAGCTGAAGTTCGTCGCGCACGTCGGCGAGGTCGCAACCCAAACGATCAAGCGACGGCGAAAACTCGCCGGCATCGACGTGATCTTCGTCCATCGCCTGCTTAAGAACCCTGTGCAGGTGCCCGAGTACGTCCTTCTCTCCGAGGATCTCTACCGGAGCGGCGGCACGTCTCCGACCGACCTCCCGATGCACGAGATCTCGCAGGACCTCGAGGGAATCGGACCCGTGCGCACCTACTTCGTGGAGGTCGAGGACCTCGCCGGGCCTCTCGCTCCGGTGCCGGATCCCCCCTGGCTCCGGCGCTTCGGCGAGACGGTTGGCATCCTCGGCCAGGGCCTGCCGTACATGCTCCGCCTGCGACGCCCACGTCGTACCGCTCTCGCTCACTGATACCTCCGATGCGCTAGGTACGGGCTTAGAGCACGAGTCTCCCGCCGTCGATGATCACGCCCGACGCTTCGCCGAGCCATGACCACGGTGCTCGCTGAGCGGTTCCGCGCACCAGCGGCGGGTCGGCGGGCTCGTAGTCTGTGGCTGCTGGTCCATGTGGTCCTCCGTTGGTGGCGCGGCACCGGTTCGGTCTAGCTGAGGGGCTTGTCCACGTACGGAGTGAGGACAACAGGCCCGATCAGAGCGGTCTGCTGGTCCGGCAGCCGGTAGGTGCTACCTCCGGTCGCCTTGACCACGTTGTAGAGCGTGGTCGAGACGGTGACGGTGAGGGTGTTGGCTCCCGCGTGCAGCCGGGGCCGAGGTCGATATGGCTGAGGTCGCTCTGGTCAAGGTCGCCGACGGTGTGGCTGTGAACCTGCACGCTCACGGTGTCGACCACCTTCCCGAGGTTCAGATAGGCGCCGGAGGCCTCTGTTCAGCTGGCGGGCAGGACGACCGTGGTCGTGTAGGTCCCGACGCCAGAGGCGTGGTTGAGGTCGACCCTGCCGGTGACCTCGCTCCAGGAGGGCAGGGTCCCGTCGGCGTTGGCGGCGAGCTGGGCAGTTTGCGCCCAGGGAGTCGGGGCCGCAGCCTTGGTGCCGAGCAGTCTGAGTCTGCTCACGATGACCCACACCGGCGAGCAGCTGGCTCGCGCGCTCTCGATCTGGAGCGCCACATCCGGCTCGGCCGGAGCACTCGGCCCGATGCTTGGCGGAGTGATCACGAGCGCCTTGGGGTGGCGCTGGGTGCTGCTGATCAACGTCCCGATCGGCGTGGCGTTGTGGGTCGTGGCGTCGGCAACTCTCGTACCGCCACGTGTGCTCGATCGACGGAGCCTGCGGACAGAACCAGCGCCGCAGCGCTGCTCGTCGTCCCAGCTGACAACAGTTCCGGTCATCGATCCCCTTGCGGCGCCCCATCGTCGCCGCCACGATCGCTAGCGCCGGTCGACCTGATCGATCCGGCGCGACGACGACTGTTCAATCGCGCACACACGACGTGTAAAGCGTGCGGCGATCAACCGGCGGCTGGCGGCAGGCTACTCCACGGCACTGCTGCGAAAACGCTCCAGCTCTGACACAGGTAGGCGTGTCCCTGCGGCTTTGAGCAGCGAGACCACATCCTGCGTGCGCCGGTCGAGCCGTTCCGCGAGCACGAATGCCAAATCGGCCACGATTGCCGTTGCGAGACGTTCGTGGCGGGCGAGGCGGCCCTGGACATCATCCGCACGCCATTTGATCATTCGCACCGGAGAGTTCGCTCTGGCTGTGGCAGTGCGAGAGGCGGATGGCACGAACAGCGAGAGCTCGCCGAGAACCGCCCCGGGGCCGAGCGCCGCGAGGATCCGGCCGTCTTTGAGGACCTCGACACTTCCTTCGAGAATGGCTGCGACGCCGTCTGCTGGGTCGCCCTCTTCGAAGAGCGTCGAGCCAGTTGCCGCGTCGCTCATCGTGATCTCTCGGTTGAGCTGGTCCATGTCCTCGTCAATGACGAGTCGAAACGGGCACACGGCTCGAATCGCTGCTGGTCGCTCCGCATTCAAGCGCGTTCTCCGTAACTGTCGACGGGATCGGCGAGAACGATCCTAGGACGGGCAAGGGCAGGCTTGTTAAGCAACACGTTAACCCTGATCCATCATGAGTGAACCGCCCGGGTTTGCTAGAGACTCCGTTTAGCGTTTACCGCCGGTGTCCGACGGTCTGTAGCCCAGCGTAGTGGGATGTCTCGAACTCGGCTGGTGGGCCATCGCCGATGGCGGAGTGGAGTCTTTGGGTGTTCCACCAGTACACCCAGGCCAGGGTGGCCAGCTCGACGTCTTCGACGGTTCGCCACGGGCCCTGCATGGTGATGAGCTCAGCTTTGTAGAGGCTGAAGACGCTCTCGGCCAGCGCATTGTCATACGAGTCGCCCCGCGAGCCGACCGAGGCCGCTGCGCCAACCTCGGCTAGGCGATCGGTGTAGCGGATCGACAGATATTGGGCGGATTCAACCGGTCGTCGCAACGCCTCGACGCTGAGGAGTTGCGATGCGTGAGCAAGAGCGGCGCCGGCTGGACGCAGCAGGTCGGCTGCCGATGCGGTCCCCTGGCCGGCCGCCCGCAGGGCGGCGGGAGGAGCGGCAGCGGTTCTGGGCGGCGATCGCGCGCGGGCTGCCGAGCGAGGATGCCGCGGTGGAGGCCGGCGTATCACCTGCGGTTGGCACGCGGTGGTTCCGCGAAGCTGGTGGCATGCCGCCGATCACCCAAGGCCCCGTGTCGGGGCGCTACCTGTCCTTTGCCGAGCGGGAGGGGATCGCGATCTTGCGGGCGCGTGGGTGCGGGGTGCGGGAGATCGCCCGGCGAGCCGGCCGCTCGGCTTCCACGATCTCGCGGGAGCTGCGGCGCAATGCCGCGACCCGCGGCGGGTACCTGGAGTACCGGGCGACGGCGGCGCAGTGGCACGCCGATCGGCGCGCCCGGCGTCCGAAGGCCGCCAAGCTGGCGGTGAACGAGCCGCTGCGGCGCTGCGTCGAGGATCGGCTGGCTGGCGCGGTGCGACGGCCCGATGATGGGGCCTGCATGGAGGGCCCGCGCGTCCGCTGGATCGGCCGGCGTCACGGGCGGCGTCAGGACCGGCGCTGGGCGACCGCGTGGAGCCCCGAGCAGATCGCCAGCCGGCTGCGGGCCGACTTCCCTGATGATGATTCCATGCGGATCTCGCATGAGGCGATCTACCAGGCGCTGTACGTCCAGGGCTGCGGCGCTCTTCGCCGCGAGCTCACCGCGTGCCTGCGCACCGGGCGGGCGCTGCGGTCCCGAGGGCCCGGACCAGGGGACGGGAAGGGCTTTGTCCGCCCGGAGATCATGATCAGCGAGTGGCCGGCCGAGGCCGAGGACCGGGCGGTGCCCGGGCACTGGGAAGGCGACACCTCGCGCTTCTCGCCACTCACGCAGCAGGCGCACCGCCCGCTCACGGAACTCGTCTGGGTAAACCCCCGGGCCGTGCCATCGCTCCATCCTCTCGTCACAGAATGGAGCCTCCGCGGATCCTGGGACGGTTCATGAGAGCCCGTTGCGCCTGCTAGTCGGCTTCGCGCACTCTTGGGCGACGGTTGAGGGGTGATTTCGGGTTCGTGTGGATCGCTGGAGCGGCCATTCCGGGTGTTCGGTCGGGTGCGGACCGGTATGGAGGCGCGCGTGGCCGGCGTGACATCGATCCGGGCGGAGGGTGAGACCCGGTCAGTTGATGAGGGCGGAGCGCCGGTAGGCGGCGAGGACCCGTCGCCGCTGGGCCAGGTGTCGAGATACGTACGACCCGTCGGCGGGCGCGGCGCACAAGCCGGGCGGGGGTGTGCCACAGCATCAAGTGGAAGGTCTTGGGTTCGGCGGCGGCGAGGGGCCCTGCCAGGCAGAGCTGTTGGAACCAGCGGACCAGAGCGTCGGCGAAGCCCGCGAGGGCGAGCCACGCCCGGTTGGCGGTGAAATCGGTGAAGGGGAGCCGCTGCGCGCCCGAGTCTCTGAGGCGGCGGATGTGGTCTTCGACGTGGGCGTGGGCGCGCGCATGTGCACGTCGAGGTCGACGGCGTCGCCGTCGGCGTCGATGTAGTGGCCCCATTAGCGGAACATGACCGAGGGGAAACAGGGCCTGTTGTGCGCCGGGATGAAGGGTTTCGCGGCGCACGATGAGCCGCGTGCCTGCGGCCAGTCCGACAGGTCGACCCAGCGCGGTGAGCTCAGCCACCGCGGCGCCCGGCCGGTCTTCGCCGTCCTGGCGGACCGCGGGCTGCCAGCAAGTCCGGAACCGCTCCCCAGCGGGCGGGATCCGCGCCGACAAGGCAGCACCGAGGCCGAGCCGGTCCTCGAAGACGCCCAACGCATGCAGCCCGACATGCGCCACGGCCTGGTCGCCACCCCGTCCCACCTGCGGACCGTTCTGTTACTGTTGACCTCGGGAGTGCCCTCCTGGCTCGGGGATCCGACGCGTCGAGAACGTCAGAATCCCTTGCCAGGAAGGTGAGCATCCGCGGATGGTCACCCTCGAGCGGCCTCAGCCCCCATGAAGGATCAGGGTTTAGGATCACGGGCCGACGGGAGGTGGTGATGGGTCGGGGTCAATCGAGGTTCATCGAGCGAGCGTCATGGCTGTTGCGGCTCCCACTCGAAACTCCGACAATCCCGTTCGAGGATGAGGGGAGCGGATGCACGCTCTGGTTGAAGCTCGACTACCTGCTGCCAAGCGGATGCACCAAGGATCGGATGGCCACGAACATCGTCGCGTATGCGATCGCATCGGGCGAAGTGTCTCCCTCCACCGTCGTGGCTGAGGCGTCGAGCGGGTCGACCTCGATCGCGTTGAGCATGGTCTGCGCCACCGTCGGTGTGCCGTTTCGCGCGTACATGCCCAAAACGGTCAGCGGAGAGCGGGTCTTGATGATCCGCCGGCTCGGTGGCGACGTGGTTCTCACCCCCGCTGAGCAGGGCATGGATGGAGCGGTCGCTGCATTGCTCCGCGACTCAGGCACAGAGGCGGACCTGTACGCCGCCCGGCAGTTCGAGAATCCCCGCAACGTGTTCGCGCATCAGCACTCGACCGGGCCCGAGCTCATCCAACAGGTCGGCGTTCGGCTTCACGGCTTCGTCGCCGGTGTCGGCACCGGTGGCACGCTGATGGGCGTGGCGCACGCGCTGCGGGATCACGGCTACGACACGATCATCGCTCGAGCGATGCCGACCGCGACGTCCACTGCGGAGGGCGACCCAGAGGTCGTCGGGGGGATACCGGGCATCGTCGAGGGCATGAGCCAGCTCCTCGATCCTGACGCCGTTGGACTCGAGGATCCTGTGCTGGTCCCGGAGCCGGAGGCAATGGCTACAGCGCGCGAGTTCGGTCGTCGCGGCTTGGGCATCGGCCCGTCGAGCGGGCTCAACATCGCTGCAGCGCGGCGGCTTGCCGCCCGCCTTGGCCCCGGGCACCACGTGGGCACGGTTCTGCCAGACCGTATGGAGCGGTACTTCTCAACTGCGTTGTTCGACGACGTGACAGCGGAGCTTTAGCGCGATCGTGGACGCGGCGTCGTGGGGTGCTCTGGCCTAGTCGTCGAGGAGCGAAGTGTGCAGCTCCCGCTCCGGCAAGACCTGGATGAAATACTCGACGCCGAACATCTCTCGGAGGATTGGATCGGGGAACATTCTCGGGTCGATCGGATACTGAGAGCGATGTGCGGCCGTGGCTCGGATCTTGTGGCCAACGAAGTCCAAGACGTCGATACACGTGCTCACTCTGGCGTCGATCTGATCCCCTGACGGAAGCGATCTGGTCCGGAGAAGGAAGGCCTGCTCCCCACGTCCGTCGATGGGGACGGGTTCAGATGCTGAGAATGTCAGGCTTGTGACGTCATCCACGGCAACCACATGCGCGTTGCGGGGCTGGCCGGTGGCGATGCCCACTTCTCCGATGAACTCCCCCGGGCCCGACCGGTCGACCACTCGCACACGACCGTCCTCGCCCTCTCGCCGGATCTCCACATGACCAGACAGAAGGAAGTACATCATCGTCGCGGCCTCGCCCTGTTCGATGAGGTAGGAGCCGGACGGAAACCATTCGACATTGACGAAATCGGCCGCATATCCGAGCGCCGTCGCCTCGCGCGAGAAGACCGACAGTGCGCGGACGAAATCCTTCGTGCCTTTGAAGCGGGTTGTCAGCTCGACGACCCACTCAGCCAGGCGGTCGCGCAGTAGCATCCTGCTTCGCGGCAGGTGGCAATGGAAGAGTCGGATCGATGTGGCGGACCGCATCTGGTAGCAGGCCGCGGTGACCGCTGCTCCCACGGCTATGTGGTCTGGATGACCGGAGAATCCGTCAGGCCCGAACGTGATCACCACATCGGGATCGATCTCGCTGAGCAGCTCCGACGCGAGCCTGACCAGGATCTGACCGTCGATTTCGGAGAGCCCGCCATCTGGATAGTCGAGACATCTCGTCTCGGTGAGCCCGAGCTCGTTTCCGGCCGCATCAAGTTCCTTCTCCCGCACTGCTCTCAAGGTCGTCCGGGTCGCCGCGCTCGCGTCCCTGATCTGGCCGGCTCCGCCCTTGGTAAGCGAGATCACACGGACCTCGGCGCCGGCACTCGCGTACTTGGCGAAGGTGCCGCCAGCGCAGAGGGTCTCGTCATCGGGATGGGCGAAGACTCCCAGCAGACGCGGAGGCTGCCGACTGGAAGCGTTCACTGACGTGTTGTGCGCCACGATTACCATCGGATCTGCTCGTAGGTATGACCTGACCTGCGGATCGGCCACCTGGTCGAGGGCCCACCGTACCTTCTTCACTGAGCAAGCGAGCGAGCACCGGCGTTGGCGCCGGTCAGGAAGGTGACGCCGATGTTGAGGGTAGTGGCCGACGAGGCGCGGGGCGAGGTTCGCGGCGTGTTGGATGAGATCGTGGCTGAGGGTGCCCGGCGAATGTTGGCCGCGGCGTTGGATGCCGAGGTCGACACGTACCTGGCCGGCCCGGCCAGTGAGCGGGACGAGCGCGGGCATCGGCTGGTGGTGCGCAACGGGCACGCCGAGCCGCGCACGATCGCGACGGGGGCGGGGGCGATCGAGATGCGGGCCCCACGGGTCGATGCCGCAGCGTCACCGCCGCCACGTGGCGCATCGCCGCGTCGTCCTCGCTGAACCGGGACAGCCCCACCGACCCCGCGAAGATCACCGTCTCCCCGCCGACGTCCAGGCGGTGCAGATCACGCGGGCAGGGCATGCCCTCCAGGATGGCGGCGGCAGCGGCGGACATGCCCGCGTTTTACCTTGATCTAACATATTATGAAAGAAATACGGACAGTAACCGCAGGTCACAGTCATACCTTCCGGAGATCTGAGGCCGCCGACGGCGCCGCGACCCGCTTGGGGAGCGCCCTTACCAGCCGCCCTCGGCCGGGCCGGGAATGCCAGGCGAGGCTCCGGGGCTTAGGACACCAGCCGCCCCGGCCATCGGGAGCGGCACCACTGCGATGGCCGGGCACCCCGCCCGCAGGCGACGGCTCCGCAAGAGCCCGGAACGTTGGGGGCATCGGTGGCCGCGGCGCGTGCAGGAAGCGCCCATCTCGACGGGAGGGCTGAGTGGGGACGGTTCGCGACGCGCTCCAGCTCCCCGACATGCGGCGGATCGAGCTTGGCTACGGCATGTCAATAACGGGAGAACTCGCAGGCACCGTCGCGCTCGTGGTCTACGCGCTCGGCGCGGGCGGCGCCGCGCTGGTCGCTGCTTATGCCGCCTCCAGGACCGTGGCTGGCATGGGGGTGGCGCTGGTCCTGACCGGTCTGACCAGCCGGCTGCGGCGCGATCGCCTGCTGCGCTGGATCACCGGGGCTCGCACGGTCCTGCTGGCGGCCGCGGCACTGCTTGCCGCGTCTCACCAGCCGCCGGCCGCGGTCATCGCGGCCGCCACCGCCAGTTCGGCGCTCGCGGGAACCTACCGTCCGCTTCAGGCCGCCGCTCTGCCGTGGCTGGTGCGCACGCCAGCCGAGCTGGCCGCGTCCAATGCCGTCACCGCCGTAATGGAGAACTCCGGGGCGGTGATCGGCCCGCTCCTGGCCGGCGGCCTGCTCGCCGCGGCTGCCCCGGCCGCCGCCATGGCGGTGGCGGCTGGCGCCCTCGCCGTCGCGACCGCGTTGCTGCTCAGGCTCACCGTCCCGGATACGCAGAAACTGGCGGGCCCTGGCGACGTTCACGTGGTGCGCGACGTCACCAGCGGCCTCGCCGAGTTCCTGCGGATGGCTCCGCCCGGCGGCGTCGCGATCCTGACGTTCACCCAGACCTTGCTCCGCGGCGCGCTCGTCGTGCTCATCGCCGTCCTCGCCGTCCATGTCCTGGCCCTGGGCGGATCCGCCGTGGGCTGGCTCAATGCCGCCTTCGGCGCGGGCGGTCTGGTCGGCGGCGCGGTGGCCGCGGGGGCAGTCCGCATCACCCGGCTCGGCCGGAGCTTCGTGGCCGGCATGCTGGCGTGGGGCTTGCCCCTCGCTTTCCTGGCCCTCTCGCCGACCGCGGCCCTTTCCTACCTGGCTCTCGTCGTCATCGGGATCGGGAATGCGATCGTCGACGTCTCCGGCTTCACGCTGGTGACCCGGCTGGCCGGGCCCCGCACCGCGGGCAAGGTGCTCGGCGCACTCGAGTTCGTGGCGCTGGCCGGGCTCGCCACCGGATCGATCCTCACGCCCCTGCTCCTGCACGTGTTCGGCGTCCGCGGCACCCTCGTGCTGCTGGGCGGCGGACTGGCGGGTCTCGCCCTGGCTCATGCCGTTCGGTTCAGGCGCCTGGACCGTGCGATGCCCGCGCCGGGCCCGGAGGTCGGGCTGCTTCGCAACCTGCCGATGTTCGCGCCGCTGCCGCTAGCGGTGACTGAGCTGCTCGCGGGCGAAATCGAACCGCATCAGTTCCCGGCCGGCGCGGTGGTCATGCGCGCGGGGGAGGCCGGCGACCAGTTCCACCTGATCGTCGAGGGGTCCGCGGCGGTCAGCGTGCAAGGCGCGCCCAGGCCGTCCCTTCATCGGGGAGACTGCTTCGGCGAGATCGCGCTGCTGCGCGACATCCCGCGGACAGCGACCGTCACCGCGGAGCAACCACTACGCACCCTCGCCCTTGGCCGTGAGGAGTTCCTCACCGCTGTCACCGGCAACAGCACGAGCACGGCGGCGGCCGGCGCACTCGCGGCACAGCGGCTGTCCACTGACCCGCCAGACCGCAGCGATGGACCTGCCCGCACATGACCTGTCCGGAAACCCGCCAGATCAACGGGCCGCGGCTGGCGGCGCCGGGAGCCTCGTTGAAGCAGGCATTCCCGGCCGGCCTGCGCGGCCTGCCCGGGCCCGTCGCGGCGGTCGCCCACGGCGGGGTCACAGCCGAGCTGCTGCGCAACCTGCTCGGCGATGATGCCCTGCCGCCCGGTGTGCTAGCTGCGGGCATCCCGCCGTACGCCATCACCACCGTAGACGACTTGAACCCGGTGATGATCGCATCCGTGTCACACCTGCGTGAACGCCGCTCAACCGCATCGCACCTGTCAGCGGCAGCTGCGGACGAGTTGGCGTCTGGTCGTGTTCGGTGCTGGGCTGGCCAGCATTAGCTCGCGGTGGTGGCCTTCTGGCGGGCGCGGTAAGCGGCCACGGTGGTCCGGCTGGCGCAGGTGCCGGAGCAGAACCGGCGGCTGCGGTTCCGGGAGTCGTCGACATAGAAGCGGGTGCAGCCGTCTGCCTGGCAGCGGCCCACGGTCACCTCGGGGTCCCCGCAGATCACATGTGCGAGCGCGGCGGCGCAACTGCGGCAAAGCCAGGGGACGGGCTCTTCTGCGTCGCGGGCGAAGTGCAGATGCCGCTGGCCCTCCCCATCGTGCTCACTGATGTACATGGCGGGCGGGAAGTGCTGCAGGAGGAGGTTGACAGGGCCGATCGGACCGCCGTCCGCGACGGCCGTAACCGCCTCGCGCAGAGCCGGAAGCAGGCCTGCCAGATCCTCGGCACCCGGGTCGGCGATCTGGTGCTGCAGGAAGAACTCTCTCCGCAGCTCGCTTGGCTCCTCACCGTTGACCAGCTCGACGGCTATCCGGGTCAGATTGCCGATGTAGGCAACGTAGCGCACTTGACCACCTACCTCTCTGCCTTGAATAGTAGGCAGCATGGATACGGACACTGCCTACATTGTGAACCCGGCCGGGGACAGCGCGCGAGCCTTGAAGCGTGCGGGCCTGTGGGATCTCGCCTTGGAACTGCCGGGAACCGTCCCGACGGCTCTGCGCCCCGACATCCTGACGGACAGATTCTGGTGGCGGCTCGATGAATCAGCCGCGGCTGAGGCCGCCGTTGCCGCGATACTGCAGGAGGATCCCCTTCTCGGCGGGTTCTACGACGCCCAGCTCGCCTACACCCGAACGCTGTTCGGGATCGATTTCCGGCCCGGCGACCCGCAGCGGGCCCGCGCCGGCTTCGCCGTCGCGGCCGGCGACGAACGACTCGCGGGCTGGGCGAGCTTATGGCTGGGCGTCCTCACCGAGCACGTGGACCACTGCCCGCAACAGGCGGCCGGCCACTTCAACCGGGCTCTTGACGGGGCCCTCGACGACGAGGACCCGATGCTGGAGTCCTATGCCATCAGGCACCTCGGCAGCCAGGCACTGGAAAACGGCGACCCAGCCGGGCTGGACCTGCTGCGCAAGTCGTATCACCTGCGTGCAGCCCTCGGCGCCCGCCCCCAGACCGCGGCCGCAGCAGCCACGCTCGCCGCTTCACTCCCACCAGGCGGCGAAGCCGGTCAACTGAAGAAGACCGCAGCACGAACAGCCCGCGAGCTCCGGCTGACCTGGCTGATCAAGGCCCTATGAGATCCGCCCTGTGCCCCTGCCCAAGCTTCCTCGGCGACGGAATCCGGCCGTCGTCACCACACGCAAGCTTCCGTCAACCCAGCGTATTCAGACCGATACTATGGACGCCCGGTCATCGGCACCCACCCATAAGGGCCACCACTGTCAAGAGATTCCGATTGCCCGCTGGGCCGCTCTCGGGGATGAGAATGGTGGTGCGCACGTGGCCCGCTGACGTCGGTACGCCATGGCTCTGCGAGAC
>Ga0210408_10004259_pt1 | contig 12821 bp, 19 predicted proteins | sample IncBWH4MmetaG_FD_155471 | JGI IMG/M metagenome (GOLD analysis project Ga0210408, IMG submission 155471) | Forest soil microbial communities from Barre Woods Harvard Forest LTER site, Petersham, Massachusetts, United States - Inc-BW-H-4-M | ecosystem: Environmental > Terrestrial > Soil >...
GCCAACAGCCGGTCGTGCCGGACATTGTCAAAGTAGGCGCGCAGATCAACGTCGATGACCCGCGTCTTCCGCTGGACTATCGCCTCGGCCACTCGCTTGACCGCGGGGAGCAATTTATCTGAGGCAACGGCTCAACATTCGGGAGCTTTTAGGTTGAGGCAATGCGATGATCCGCGGCTACCCTCGCAGAAGATGGCGCCGCGAGGCCGGCGGCGTCCGGACCCCTTGGCCGAGGTTTGGGACGGCGAGATCGTGCCGATCCTGAAGGCGGCTCCGGGCATTCGGGCCATTGCGGTGCTCGACGAGATAAGGCGGCGTTACCCGGCTTCAGCGGTACTACGAACCTCTCCGCATCCCCACGGCGCCCGGCCTGTCCCTCGCGGGCGTCCGGTTGATCATCCCTGACCACGCCGTGGGGCCTCCCGTGTTGCGTACGCTTTCCTTGTGTACATACTGTCGCCACTACCCCGGCCCAGCGATTGGGGGTATTGCTTCGCTCACTTCGTCCCCAATCGTGTCAGCCTTCCCTGATATGGCTGTCAGGTCAGCCTGTGCATCGTCCTTTTCGAGGTTTGCTCGGCGTTTACTTGCGTTACGGCCTGCACACTCGCGCTGTCACCAATTCGTGACACGCATTCCGAAGGCTTCAGCCACTTCGTCACCTCCATAGCTGCTCCGGTTGCTTCCGGCTGGAGCGTTCGCCGGGTGGGACTTGCACCCACTGGAAAGCGCCGCCTTATCACGGCGCACGCCAGAAGAGGACTGTCTTAAACCCTGCTCTCGTCTCGTCATAACCAGACCCAAGTCGGTACAAAAAGGGTCGCAGACACCTCGGCGACCTTTTCGTTGTCCGGACTTAAGCGTCGCGCCTCGCGATCACCAGCCCCCATAGTACCGAGGGCCATAGTACTCGGGACCATAATAGGCGGGAGCATAGTAACTCGATCTATATCCGCCGTAGTATGCGGGAGCGTAGCCGCCGTTGTAGTACGCTGGGGCGTATCCGCCGTAAGCAGGGGCGTAGCCGCCATAATAGCCGTACCTTGGTCCGCCATAATAGCCGTACCCTGGTCCGCCATAGTAACCGTAACCCGGGCCATAGGCGTAGGCGCTGGATGCTATGCCACCGATCACCGCGCCAGCAATTAGTCCGCCTGCGAGACCGGGGGCCCAACCACCCCGCCACGCTTGAGCCGGTGATGGAGTCACCAAGGCAGTGAGACCGAGGGTCGCAGCGGTCGCTAACGCAAGAACTGCTTTTTTCATGTCCGAAGCCTTTCCAGTTCCCGAAACTCTAAACCGCCGGGCCGGCAATAGTTTCCCGGAGCGCCCTTTGCGAAAGGGCTGCCGTAAAATTTAATGATGATTCAATCGGGTGCTGCCAAAACAGTTCCTCGCAATTTAGGCTCAGACTCATTCCCGCGCGGCGTAGGCAGAAGCAGCAGAACTATTCTCGCGTTCAATCCGACCGACGAGAAGCGCGACGTATGGACGCGAACGATGGGATGTGAGGCAAAGGCGTTAGAGCGTGCCTTGCTGGACGAGGCGCTAAGTATCGTCGCGCACGCTTTGGCCGTGAATTCGACGAGCCAATCGCTCTGTCGAACGGGCGCGATGTCCCCATGAGTTAGGCGGCGCCGCCAAGGACCGCGCCCCTCCAATCAGCGGACGTTGAGGCTTGTCTCAGGGGTAGAGTTTTGGCGTGGCTTGGAGACAGCCATGGGGACACCTATTGGCGAACCTGCCAAGCGCACCTATCGCAGTATCAAGCTCTGGACGGGACCGAGCTTCGGTTCTGGTCCGTCGTCGGTTCTGGCCTTGGCCGGGCTCGTAGCGCTGTTTGGCTTTGCGTTGAGCCTGCGTATGGATTCGGCGTCGTTGAAGGTCATTCGCGGCGCCCGGCTGCAGGCGGGCAGTCGAGGCCTGAAGGCCTTTGCCCGGGCCTGCGCCGCTGAGTGCCGGATCCACGGCGATGGCGTTACGCTGGTGCCGTCTATCCCCATAAGGCGCGAGCACGAGGCACGGCATTTCCTGATCCTCGGTAATGTCGGAGGCGGCAATGCCGCACCGGAGGGGATGGCCTCCTGGTGCTCGACACCAAGGGCGACATGATAGGAGCCCTTCCCGCTGATGGAGACCCCTTCTTCGTCGTTCCTCATGACCGCAGATCAATTGGTTTGGGACATAGCGACCGATTGCAGCATCAAGCAGGACGCCCGCGAACTCGCCGCCCGCTTCATTCCGCCGAGCTCCGATCCGATGTGGTCGGAGGCGGCGCAGAAATCTTTGTCGCCTGCATCGTCCATCTGCAGGCGACCAGGAACAAGGATTGGGGCTGGGCCGACCTGCAACGGGTCGTCACCGCCGATATCGAACAGCTCGCGACCTTTGCGAGGGATCACAACCCAAATGCGCTGAAGCTGTTGGGCCAGTCCGACAGCAAGACGACCATGAGCATTCTGACGACCTTCCAGACCCACATGCGGATCGTCTGGCCGAGGCCTGGCCCGATCCGCTCGCCCGTCGCATCTCGATCCGCGCCTGGCTGCACAATCCGACACCCTATCGCCCGCTGATCCTGCAGCATGACCCCGGCTATCCCGAACTGGCGCGGATCTGGATCGGCAGCATGCTCGGCCTTCTCGCCTCGGCAGTGGGCAGCCCTACCCTGACCGAAAAACCCTCGGCGGCGGGTATAGTTGTTCCTTGATGAGTTTCCGCAGCTGCCCCCGATCGAGCAGTTTCCGACCTTCCTCGAGCTCGGTCGCTCCAAGGGCATCGCCGTCGTCATCGGGGCGCAGGACACGGCTCAGATCCGGGCGGTCTATGGTGCTGACCAGGCAAAATCCTGGTTCGGAATGACCGGCACCAAGATCATCACCCGCATCAATGCCAGCGAAGCGGCCGAAGACATCAGCCGGCTGATCGGGGAGCAGGAGGTCGAGCGGCGCACGCGGAGCGAGACGCGCGCCGCCCGGCAAGACCAGTGTTACCGAAAGCACCCACTGCGAGATGCGCCGCGTGGTCACGGCCTCAGAGCTGGCCTCCCGTCTCGGGCCGACCGACGGTGGCGTCCGGGTTCTGTTCGTCGGTCTTGGCGAAGACGTCTACGAGTTGGAGCTACCTTACATCTACCTGCTAAAGCTGCGCGATCGATCTGGCCCGCCGATTGGACCGACCCTTGGCCCCAAAGCCCACAGGCCCCTCCAATAAACCCACAAATTCTGTGGCATCGCCGCAATCCTCGCGCCTGACCAAGGACCTGGCCGACCTGATCCGGCAGCACCGGACCTTGCACTGACATGGTGGCCTCGATCTCCGCCCGAGGAAGCGCCGCCGCGTCCCTGCGCTTACGACCATCTGCAACGGGACGACTACTATAGCCGCGAGGGGGAGCCGCCCGGCTGCTGGGCTGGCCGAGGCGCCGAGCGGCTGAGCCTCAATGGACCGGTCACGCATGCCGAATTCGACGCCGCGCTGCAAGGCGTCGACCCCAAAACCGGCGAGCGGCTTGCGCAGGTTGGCGGGCGCGGGCGGGAGCATTCGGCTGGCTGGGACATGACCTTCAGCGCCCCTAAATCGGTCTCGGTGTTATGGGCGCTCTCCGAAGGCCATGAGCGGGAGGCGATCGAGCACGCCCATCGCTCGGCGGTGCTGGCGGCGACTTCGCATCTCGAAGCAACCGCCGGCTGGGCCAGACGAGGCCGCGGCGGAGCCACGCGGGAGCGAACGGCGGGGCTCCTGATGGCGCAGTTCGACCACCACACCAGCCGCGAATCCGATCCGCAGCTGCACACCCACGCCTTCATCTTCAACCTCGGCCCGCGCCGCGACGGCAGTTGGGGCGCTATCATCAGCCGTGAGCTCTACAGGGCGCAGAAACAGGTCGGCGCGACCTACCGCCGCGCGCTTGCTTCAGAGCTGGAGCGCCAGGGCATTCGCCTTGAGCGGCAGACCAATACGTTCCGGGTCGCGGCTATCCCGCGCGATGTCGAGCGGGCCTTTTCCAAGCGGCGCCAAGCGATCGAGGAGGCCGCCCGAATTCACGGCTACAGCACGCCCAAAGGGATGGAGCTGGCAACCCTTCGGACCCTCCGTCCCAAGCGCGACGCAAGACTCGGCGACCTCATCAAGCATTGGCAAGCAGAGGCCAAGGCGCTCGGGTTCGAGCTTGGCCAAAGCCGCCAGCACGTCCAGACGATGGTCGCCTCCAGCGGCCGACCTGGTCCAACTCGGTCCGCGGGCCGGCAGAATGCCCCCTCTCCGCCCACGGTCGGCGTCCGCACCATCAACGGTCGCGCCGGCAATCACAAACACCGAGCAACACCGCGCGGCCCAACTCGGGTCCCGGCTCGGCCAGGCCATTCGTGCACTGGATCAACCTGCGGGCATGTCCGGCGGCAAGATCAAGCTGCGCTACCGAGAGCGCGAGCGGGAATGACCGACAGCCAGCAAGGATTTCGTTTTCTGGAGCACCGCCAACGCTCGGGCCGGTCGACTTCGTCGGCCTGACCGCCCGCGTGAAACCGATCGAAGTCTGGCACCGGCTCGACGCGAAGAACAGCTTCCTTCTGCTGTAATCGCCGCCCACGCGCGCAAGTCCTTGTCAGTGATTGAATTTCCGCCAAGTCAGACGGCAGGCCGTCAGCGCTTTTAACTCATGTGTAAACAGTGCTCCACAGAGAAAGATCGTCTCACCCCAATGGGATAGCCGCACTCGGCCCGCGAAGCGTCAGCACCGTAGGTGCATAGGGTGTGAGAAACTCTCTTGCTTTCTTTCCTTGGCCTGTTGGATTGGTTTCACTGCCGCGTTCTTTGTCACTGCGTCCTTTTTCAAGTCCCGGCGCGAAGACTCCCGCCGACGCACCGCACAGCACACGAGGGCAGGCTCGAAAGAGCGCCATCACCGTCTCGGCCGCCACCATTATTCACATTAAATCTATTTGAATTATTTATTTCAACCGAAGATAGTGGAAGCCCGAAACAGGTCAGATGACGCACGCAACACTTTGAATTTACTAACAAATCAATCCGGTCCGAGAGCCACGCTTCTCGGTTGGGTCACTGGTAGCGACTCCGGAAGTTCGAGTGGCTGAGATGCGCAACTTCCCCTGCCTGCCTGGGAGCGGCTGCGGCACGTGTCAACGAGTTCCAAGGAACGTGAATTTTAACCCCAAGGTGCCGCCGAATTATTTTCGACCAACCGCCTGCAGACCGGTCTTACCGGCATTAAACGAAACTAGATCAGGCGACCGGTTAAAATTTGAATGTTTCGCCGGGCTCCGGCCTGGCAAATCAAGCCCTTTTCTCGGCAGGTTAAGCAGTTCGGATGCTGGACTGCTCCCTACAGGAGCAAGGAAGAAAAGGCGGCACCGCCCCGGTCAGTTTGGCGCTGCGATTTCCGAGGCAGTACTTGCTGACAATTAATAACCAACTCGCTCTTGCCGAGCGTCATTCATTCTGCGGATCGCTACCATTGCTGCTTCGCTCGCCTCGATACGAATTGGAGGTTGTGCAGGCGAGAGTGCAGGAGCTGATGCGGCGTTCCCCAAAACACATCGGGGCCTTTGCCGCGAATATAGCCACTCGCATGACGCGGGAGATTCATAATGCTCGATGCGACAGATAGCAGGATTTCCGTCCTCGACGAGGACGATCAGCCAGGTCAGGAAACTCCCTGGCGCGAGGGGATCGGCCTCAGGACATTTCTCGAGAAAGTTCGCCAGCGCCGTCGCATGATAATGGTTTTGACGGCGGTCGGCGCCGCCGTCGGATGGTTGGCGGGCCGCGCTTACGTTACCGTCAGAGCCCCGGCGTTCTCCGCCTCATCGGAGCTATTGATTTCGAACACGACGCTGCAGTTGTCCGGCCCCGAGGCGGTCGTGACCCCCCAGATCCTGCTCGAGAATTCCCTCATGGATAGCACAATTCAGATGCTGAGATCAGGGATCGTGCTTGAGCGTGTGATCGACAAGCTCGGATTGGAAGAGATCGAGCGCATACTGCCGAAAAAAGATGCCTTGCCCTGGAATGCCTCCGATTCGGAACCGGAGTCTTCGGACGCCAGCAGGAAACAGGCAGCGATCGCGTTATTGAGATCCAACACGACCGTCGCACGAGTGGGCGCCTCGCAGATTGCGTCGATTCGCGCGAGAGCCGTGACTGCAATGGACGCGGCCAAGCTCACGAACGAGATTGCGGAGGCATTCGTCAAGGAGCAGAACGATGAAAACGCCATCGTCACCACGAACGCTGCATTGCGGGCGCGGATCAAGGTGCTCGGTCCGACAGCCCGAATCATTAGTGAGGCTGTTCCACCCAAGTCGAAGGATCTACCGACGGCTCGACTGGCTATGCTGCTTGGCATCGTGCTGGGCGGCACCTTGGGCGCGGGCAGCGGCTTCGCGTTGTTGCTGTTCGATCGGCGCTTGCGCGGTGCAGAGCAGCTCGCCGCCGTGACTTCCGTCGAATGCTTCGGATACGTGCCGAGGATCAAGCGGCGATCTTCGTTGCCCTCGGAGCCCGAAAACAGCTTTGATCTCGAGTCCATGTTGAGGCGGTCGGTGCTGCGCCGCGTACGCTCGGCAGTGCTGGAACGCTCAACGAGGGTCCCCCACATTGTCGGCGTGACGTCCTGTAGCGCCGCCGAGGGGAGGACAACGCTTGCCGCCAGCCTGGCCCGCTTCATTGCACGTGAAGGCTCACCTGTGCTTTTGATCGATGCACGTTGTCCTGGGGTGGCGAGCCGTCCGGGACAAAGCGAGATGCGAGGTCTCCAGGAGGTGCTGCGGGGCACGGCCTCCCTGGACGAGGTGGTCCTGGCCGACATGTGTCTCAACGTCGATTTTCTGCCGAACGGAAGAGCTCGTGGCGATCTCGACCTGGTGTGGGGCAATTTCGTTCGGCCCATCAAGGGCGGGCGTGAACGCTGCTATGAATGGGTCATCCTTGATCTGCCTCCACTTGCGACGGTCGATGTGCGCGCCGCCGGTCAGGTCTTTGACGACCTCCTGATCGTGGTGGAATGGGGCAGCACCTCGGAGGGACGGCTCCAGCACGGGCTGGGCGCACTTGGATCCTTGCGCGACAGGATCGTCGGCACAGTCATCGACAAGGCGCCATGGACTTCCATTGATTCCGAGACGGCAAGGCTGGCTCGCGCCAGCGGCGGGGTTGCGACGATCATCGATCCGAAATCGCGGACGGCGAGGCACAGCTATGATCAAGAGAAGGTTGATTGAGATTGCGGCGGCGCTGAGCCTCGCGCTGGTCTTTGCCGCGCCGCTGGCGTCCGTCCGGGCCGGCGATTACAGGCTTGGGATATCCGATCGGGTGAAGATCAAGGTGGAGGAATGGCCGGATCTCAATGGGGAGTATACAGTGACTCCCGATGGTGTCGTTTCGCTGCCTCTGATCGGGAACATCATTGCCGCCGGCCTGGGTCTCAACGATCTGTCGCTGGAAATCTCGGATCGGCTGCAGCGACGTTCCGGGGGAGCGGAGCGGGCATTGGCCGCGATCGAAATCGCCCAGTACCGTCCATTCGCAATCATGGGAGACGTTCAACGACCCGGACAATATCCGTATCGACCGGGCCTTACGGTGCTCGAGGCGATCAGCATCGCGGGCGGGTACTATCGCGTTGAGTTGGGGCTTCTCCGCCTCGGTCGGGACGTTGCGGTCGCCAGCGGCGAAATCAACACCCAATCAGTCAAACTGAACCTGCTGATCGCGCGCGAGGCGCGGCTGAGCGCGGCGTTCGATGGGCGCGAGGAGCTTTCCCTGCCGCCGGAGCTTGCGAAGCTGACGGACGATCCTACGATCTCAGCGATCATGAAAAATGAACAATCCGCACTCGCGCTAGAGAACGAGATGAAGCGCGCCGAACAGGCTGCGGTCGACGGTATCAAGTCTCTTTATCAAAACGAGATCGGTTCACTTGGCGGACAGGTGACGGCCCTCACGCAGGAGCAGGGCAGTATTGAGACGCAGCTCAAAGAGATGCGGTCGCTGTCCGCGAGAGGGCTGGCGCTTGCCCCGACCATGTTTGCCCTGGAACGCTCGCTTGCCCAGGTTGTGAACCAGCAGATGGGCGCGGAAACCGCCATCGTGAGAGCCCGGGAGAACATCACATTAGCCGAGCAGCATTTCACGCAGCTTCGGCAAGAGAGGAGCCGTGTCAACACGAAAGATCTACAGCAGACGAGACACGAAATCGCCGAGGCGCGCGCGAAAATCCGGACGGCAACCCTGCTGCTTCACGAGGCGCAGATCAGCGCGCCGGCCGAAGCGCGAGAGCGATCGTCACAGAACGGTCAACGGCCAAGCTTCACGATCCTTCGAAGAGACGGCGAGACCATGCGGGAGCTTGTGGCCGACGAAATGACATTGGTGGCTCCGGACGATGTCATCAAGGTCCCAACTTATGCTCCCACGAGCTTCGTCAACTTTTCGCGGGCAGACCCACCGGAACGCTAGGCCGCGGCCACAACACACCTTGGATCGGTGTGTCCCAGAAGCGGGGGTCAGGCGGCTGGCTGGGGCGGGAGGGATCGAACCTAGCAAGGTATGCCCGCCGTACAAGGCTTTCTCCTTCATCCCCCCTGGCCTTTGATTCCATTTTTGATTCAACCCTTGGGTTTTTCGCCTAGCGCCCTAGACCTAGCTAATCGCCCCGGGGCACGCTTTTTACCGACTTTAAATGCCCCTCAAGCCCGACCCTGCCCTCACCCGCCGCCGCGATCCCGAGTCCCGCGAAGAAGCGTGGCTGATCTTCTATGGCGACGTGCACGTCGGCACGATTGGCATCGATCTGACAATCCTACCGACGGCGACCAATGGACGTGGCACTGCGGTTTCTATCCGGGTAGCAATCCCGGCGACGCTACCAACGGCACCGCAACCAATTTCGGTGCGGCGCGGGCGGCGTTCGAGAGCGCTTGGTCGGTGTTCCTCTCGGAGCGCACCGGAGCCGATTTTTCTGGAATACCGGCGTTACCGTGCATCCGATGCCTGGAAGCGCGCGATGTGGGACCCGGGCTGCAAGCTGCCGACCCAGGTTGCGGACGGCCGCTCGTGATGCTTCTGTGGCACGGAGATTGGGATCGCGAACATGGACCAGCACATCAACGCGGCGCATCTGGAGATGAGATGAAGCGCGCCGCTTCTTCGTGGTCTTTGGCCACAGTTCGTCCTTACCCGGACTAATGAAGCGAGCGAGGTCCTTCGACGACGGTTGTCTCCTCCTTGTCGAGATGTTGTTTGATCCATTTCATTACTTGAGGAAGCCCAGCTTGGTGCGTCGCTGACGGGACATATTCCAAGCCAAAAATCGCTTTGAAGGCCTCTTGGAAGCGCGTGTCATCGCGGACCGTATAGAATACTGGCCATTGCTGGTACTCCTGAGCGCCCACCTGGCCGCGGGGTCCGATATTGGTCATCAGTTCGACTACCTGCTCGCGTCGCCCTTAACCGCCGCGACGGATATTTTGAACTGGTCCCCTGTGGCGCTCCAGTCCTCAGAAGAAAGCACCTTGATCGCCGAGGCGTCATCCTTGGACAGTTTGTAAGCGTTGGCGAGATTTACGATGTTCCTTCGTCTTCGCAGGTCGCTCGATACGTTTCGCAAGTCTCTCGCAAACTGCAAAATACGTATTGCGAGTGCGTATTGCCCGCGCGCGATCAGTTCATACCTGAGATCGCCGATAGCCTCGTCCGCAGCCTCGGTTTCTTCGCTCGTCTTACGCCAAACGACTTGGAGGAGCATAACTCCGAAATGTATCGCGTGATGAACTGAGGCATTGAAGTACTTTGGGCGGGCGTGCAATTCAGTCCCGAGCACGATTGCTTGGCAATTCGAAAGTTATATTTCGCAGCGGCTTTCAGATAAGTGTCGTTAACGATACCGTTAGCGTGGACAAAGAGGTTTCGCCTCGACCAGCGCAGGCCAGTCTCGATATTTGGGCCTGAAATCATCCATGCCAGCCTTCGAGGTGCCCACGTTATCTGATGGTCGAAGTTTTCTCGTTGTACTTTATCGATCTCATCGTCGATAAGGCGCTTCCTCAGCTCTTCAATCTAGCCGAATTTGACAATCTCATAAACGGGTAAAGTCCGATCCCGGCCGAATATCGCCTCAGGATTTCTGACAGCAATTTCCCGCATGATTAGATTGAGGTGGTACTCAAGTGAAGTGACAAGGCCAACCGTGAGCAGGCGAGGTAACGAGCGGACAGTCGAGCTTGCAGCATCCATTTTCTCGTCACTCGCAACGAGGGCCCCGAATGAGCCAGAGTGGTCCTCCGCGCGTAAGAGATTTTGGGAACTCTATTGGGGCGAACTTGGTGTAGTCGAAAGCCCCGAGGTCGGCAGCGCTATGGTAGCTTTCGGGCAAAACTTGCGCAGCATCGAAAAGTGCGTGGACGACCGCAAAGGCTGCGATGGCATGCAGGAACCCCTTGCTGGAAAGGCTTTAGGGCTCGCGCACAGCGTCAGGGGATCCATCCAAAACGGCTGGGGATATCAACTGCCCGAGCTATCCTCCAAGAAAGTGAATTGAGTTCGAGATCACTCCCGACTGGTCTGGTTAGATAGTTTGGCGTTGCTATTGGCGATCGCCAGCACCTCGCCTGCCTAGGTGAGCACACCCTATCGGGCCACCATCGAGCCCCATAGCGTCGTATCAAGTCACAACCTCAAGACCTAGCGGCTTGCGATCCACGCTCAACGCGGCGCATTCTCTGCCGGCATGAGCACCAAATCGCGCAACCGGATCTACGGCATCTCGGTCCGCGCCGCAGCCGAGCGGGCCCCGGCGGCTCGGAAGGATGCCGACAAGCTCGCTTGCGAAGCCTGGAATAAGCGCATGCGCGGCCCGGCGCAGCCGTCGCCGACGCTGGGCGACGCGCTCAATGCCGGATACGGCTTCCTCGAGGTGCGGTGCCTCAGCTGCGAGACCCACCAGACCGTCGCGCTTGACATCGTGCGGCGGCCGAAGTCGACGCCCATCCACGAACTCGAGCGGAACACGAGGTGCCGCGACTGCTCCCAGCTCCGCGGCTACCCCTACAAGCGCAGCCACCTGGTCGCGCTGCGCACTGCGAAAATCTCGGCGAGCGATCCGCCGTCGACCTGGTGGCCGGGCGAACGGTAATCCCACTGCTATCGATTCGAATGCACCACGTTGTGCTTTGACGCAGCGTGCCCGCAATTGGTTGGGGATTGGGACCGAACGCCCCGGAAAACGGCCTACTATCGAGTAAGCTCCCAACGCGACCGTCAATCAATCCGGGTGATCTTGCTTCATTTGGTGGAACGCATCGATGGGCGATACTGGAACGGAATTATTGGATCAGTTGGAGAAGCGCTTTCCGGCGCTTACGGCCTCGCGATCTTTGGTGCTCGTGATCGGTATGGCGGGTGCCTTTGGCTTCGGATTTGCGAAACTCCTAGATAATGCCGAAGAAAGCGGTCTTGAGAAGCAAAATCAGGCGCTGGCGGCCCAGGTCTCACTGTACGAGGCGAAACTAAAAGTTGGTTCGCCGGAGGAGGCCCTTCGAAGATTTGACCAACTCCAAGCGATGGTGGAGCAACTGCGTCCAAAAGCCGACCAACATCTGGATGATATTCAGAAAAAGGACCTTGCTGCAGCTCTGGCTCCAATCGTGAACCTCATTAAGCCCTTTCTCGTCGTCACGACCGAAGGCACCGGGGAAAGTGTGCGCTATGTTCAAGACTTTGCAGACATCTTGTGGACATTGAACATCAACGTCATGGCGTCATCGGATATGCCATGACCGGCGAGCGAGGGGTGTTTGTAGGCTTACGGGATCCGAAGCAACCGTCCGACGTAGCACTAAAGTTCATCGACGCAATGCGCCGTGCAGGGATCCAGGTTAAGACCGCTCACTGGACCGTTCCTATATTCGTACAATACCCGCTTGATTTCGACCTATTCATTGGGCCTCCTGATTGAACTGCTCTGGTCGAATGTCCCAATGTGCAACCTCTACAGCATCACCACGAACCAGGCCGCGATCGCGGCGCTGTTCCGCGTCGTCAATCGCTACGTGGGCAACCTTGCGCCGATGCCGGTCGCCCAAGCCAAGAAATGATTTTTAGACGGGCGCTAGTGGCCGCTAGGACATATCTGCAAGACACCAGTCGGTACATAGCTTTGCTCGAGGCCCGACTGCGCGCTTATAGGCACAACCTCGAAGATCTTTTATTGACCAAGCGGGACTGACCGCCCCGCCATGTCCTTTCTGCCTGAACCAACCATGTGCAATCTCTACAGCATCACCACGAACCAAGCCGCCATCATCGCGCTCTTCCGCGTGATCAACCGCTACGTCGGCAACCTGCCGCCGATGCCAGGCGTCTTCCCTAACTACTTTGCCCCAGTCGTCCGCAATACTGAGGCCGGGACCGAACTGACGACAATGCGATGGGGCATGCCGCCACCGCCGCGCACGCCAGGGCCGCCCGTCACCAACATCCGCAACCCGACGTCGCCGCATTGGCGCGGCTGGCTGAAGCCGGAAAGCCGCCGCTTGGTGCCGGCCAACAGCTTTGCCGAATACGCGCCTGAGGCGAATCCCGAGACCAAGAAGAAGGATGTCGTCTGGTTCGCGCTCAACGAGGACCGGCCGCTGTTCGCCTTTGCCGGCATCTGGACCACGTTCAACGGCGATCGCGGCATCAAGTCAAAACCGATCCCCGGCCCTCACCTCGTCTACGGCTTCCTGACGACTTCGCCCAACGACGTCATCGCGACTGCGTGTGATGAGCACTCCGCCCCGCCCACAGCCCCTCCCCCTTCA
>Ga0210408_10004260_pt1 | contig 12820 bp, 12 predicted proteins | sample IncBWH4MmetaG_FD_155471 | JGI IMG/M metagenome (GOLD analysis project Ga0210408, IMG submission 155471) | Forest soil microbial communities from Barre Woods Harvard Forest LTER site, Petersham, Massachusetts, United States - Inc-BW-H-4-M | ecosystem: Environmental > Terrestrial > Soil >...
CCGATCTTGGTCAGTGCATCGGCCGTCATGCAGGAGGGTGCGCGAACGGTAACCCCGTCGATGGCATCAGCCGGTTTTCCGGTAATGGGGTCGATGATCGCCGAACTTTCCACCTCCGCGGAGTGGAAGAGATCGAAGCGACGCGCCGACGATGCCAGCGCCTCGTCCTTCACGTTGACGGCGCAGATGGTATTGCGGGGATCGCGCGGATGGCGAACATGGATCAGTCGCGCCTCTTCTCCGAAAGCAGCAAGGTCGCCGCCGGCGTTCACCAAGGCGCTGGTCGCCGCGCCCGATTTGCGCAGGACGTCCAGCGCCTGATCGACCGCAAAGCCCTTCGCGATGCCGCCGAGATCGATCCTGAGATCGGGGAGCCGGAAGCGGATCATTTGCCCATCGAGCAGCTCGATCGCATCGAAGGCTGGACATTCGTTGCCGAGTTGGCGGTCTTTGCCTGTCGAGGGCAGTAAACCCATGTCCTGCAGGATCGGTGCTACCGAAATATCAAAAATGCCGTTCGACCGACGATGCATGTCAACGGCGGCTTCCAACACGCGGAATGTCCAGGCATGTACGCCGACCGGCCGATCCATCGCTTCCCGATTGAGGCGGCTCACGTCACTTGCCGGCTCATGAAAGCTCATCAGCCGGTGGACATGCGCAACCGCCTCGAACGCGTCATCGATGGCTTGATTGATGCGAGATTTGTCCGGCCCCGTTGCCTCGACCTCCACGAAGGTCCCAAGCAACGGTCTGGCGCGGCGAATCCTATCTGAGGCGATTGCCATAGGCTGCCAACACTCTTTTCACGCCTTCTGTGACATGCGCCGACGACAGCGTTGCGCCAGCGATGTTTCTGATATCGCCATTGATCCTGAGCGAACTCCCGGACGTCTTGCCGACGAATTGCGCAAGCCAGCTCGCGCTTCTGATTTCGCCGCCATAGGACTCCCGATATTCCAGGATCTCGACGCGCTGGACGGCACCGGCCGTATTGAGCGCTACCGCGTAATCTATGTAGAGGTGCTTTCCAACTACGCGGTCGAAGATGAGAAACCCGGCGACACGACCGCCGGCCTCGGCTTTCCAGACCCGGCCGGCCTGCACCTCGGTGAAATGCGTGGCCGACGGGAAGGCCTGCTTTTGGGCTTCCTCAATCGAAAGGTACCTTACCGCGTAAGCGGGCGAAGCCGCCGAAACGATAGCGGCTGCCGGCAGGGTGTAGCGAATCCATTGTTTCATGATTTGACCGTGCTCCTGACCGCTTCGTCCGCTATTGCTCTCAAAAGAAAAATCCGACGCCGCCCAGAAACGAGTCCGAAAGCGCGCCGACGAGGCTCTTGTCGATCACCCTTTGATAGGTTGCCTTCAGCACCAGTTTTGGTGACGGGAAGACCGCAACGCCCATGGTGTGGAATTGGAGCTGGCCGTGGCCGGTCGGTATATTGGCGTCGGTTCCGGCAAATCCGCCGGTCTGAAAGTTTTCGTATGTGTAGTTATAAAACGGTACCGCCTCCCATTCGCTGTTCAGGATCGTGCCCATCGGCACATGGTAGGCAATCTCCCCATAATAGCCGTACATCGACTTGCCCACATTGTCGGTCGGGTCACTGTCGTTGTTGGCGCGCAGGTTTTCGGGATGACCAAATTCGACGAAGACATACTCACCGCGAAATTCGAACCCGGTGTTCGGCACGCGATAACGGAACTCGGCGTCAAACATGGCGAGGCTCGAGCTGCCGAGAAAGTTGCCCAAATCACCATGGGCGCCGCGCGGCACCACATTGGGCGAGTAGTAGGCGCTGATGCTGCCACCGAACCCTGGCAGGACGGTGGGCGTCACGTCGAGCCGACCGGACACGGCCAGGCTGTTGGTGAGCTGCTGGAAGTCGCCGAGGGGCGGATTGGAGAACGTCAGGGCATTGAGCCCGTCGATACCCGGAAAATAGGGAATGGGAGGCGGAGGCACCGTCTTGGCCTCCGTGCGGAGGTCAAATAGATCGCCGAAATCCTCGTTGCTGGCCGAGAGCATCACCTGATACTTCAGGTCTTCGCTGATCGTGCCGTAGACGCTGGTGGCCGGCACCTTCCAGGTCGACGGAATCAGGCCGTTGTAGAGTTGGGGCCGGTTGACGCTGTAGAACTGCGTCGGCTCGTGATGTTGATTGATGTATCCAATCGGCACCAGATCGATACCGGGCGCGCGCCAGTTGAACTGATCGACGATCTTGAAATCGATCCAGAGCTGCTCGATTTCGGATGTCCCGTGCAGCTTGTCGTCGTTGTCGAAGCCCGAACCGGCATGCTCCCACTCGATTTCGGCGTTGAAAATGATGTTGTCGGTTATCGCATAGGTCGGCAACAACACCATGCGTGCGGCGTCGAAACCGTTCTGCCATTGGCCGTTGGCGGCAGGATTTTGCATCGTACCGAACTTGACCTCACCATAGGCGCCGATGCTCAGTCCCGCCACAGGCGAGGGCGCCAGGCCAAGGATCGGCAGATCGGACGGCGGCGTCGAAATATCGAAGGGCTTCGCCTTGGAAGCTGACTTGTTGGCGGAAGCCTTGCTTTGCCCATCCGGCGCGGCATCTGCTGCGGGCGCCGTGTTGGCGCTCTTGTTCTGGTCCGCCGCAGGCGCTTTCCTCGAGATCTTCTCGGACGAAGCCGGTTGCTTTTCGGCAGGCGTGGTTTTTTCTCCAGTCGCTCGCTTTTCCGAAGCAGGCGCCTGCTTTTGCCTAAGCTCGGCCTCGAGCGACTGAATGCGCTGCTCCATTGCTTCCATCTTCTTCAGCAGGGCTTCATTGACGTCGCCTTCCGCGAAGGCGCTGCCGCTGCCGATGACCGATATCGCGGTTGCGAGCAGCAATGCCTCGCGTCGCGGCCAGCTTTGAAATCGAGATGATGAGAAGGTGAAATGATGTTGCAATGACATAGAGCCCCCAATCCGCGGAGGTCAAAGGCTCCGCGATTTCGTGGACATCTATTAGCGCTGCAAATCATTTTATGAATTTGGAAAACGGCCGGCGCGATTGGAATCCCTCCACATTAGAATTAGAACAAAACCAAGGTGGAAGCTGCAGGCTGGAATGATTCCAAATTTCGACAAGGCGCAGATCGACGCGAGCCCCGATCTCGACCCGACCCAAATTCTGCGGGCACACCTAACCGGCGCCGAGGGCTACGGCGATATTGTAGGTTACCAGGCTCGCGGCGTAAGCGAGCGCGAACATATAGGCAAAGGTGAGGGCCATCCATTTCGAACTGCCGGTCTCGCGGCGGATCACCGCGAGCGTAGAGGCGCATTGTGGCGCGAAGATATACCAGGCGAGCAGCGAGAGTGCCGTCGCCAGGCTCCATTTCGTCGAAAGCACCTCGCCGATTTGCTCGGCGGCTTCCTTTCCCCCCTCGATCGCATAAACGGTGCCGAGCGCCGCGACTGCGACCTCGCGTGCCGCCATGCCGGGGATCAGGGCAACCACGATCTGCCAGTTGAAGCCGAGCGGAGCGAACAACGGGGCCAGGGCCGTGCCGATCATGGCGGCCAGGCTATAGTTGATGGCGGGGTCTTCGGCGCCCGCGGGTGGCGTCGGAAACGACGCCAGGAACCAGATCAGCACCATCATCGAAAATATCGTGGTGCCCGCTCGCTGCAGAAACATCTTCGCCCGGCTATAGACGCCGATGGCGATACTGCGGGCGCGAGGCATCTTGTAGTCGGGCAATTCCAGCATGAAGGGCGCGGGCGCGTAATCCCGTAGCATGAAGAACTTGATCAGAAACGAGACGCCCAATGCACTGGTGATGCCTGCCGCATAAAGACCGAACATCACCAGGCCGCGCAGATCCACCCAGCCCCAAAGCTGTTCGGCGGGAATGAATGCGGAAATGATCAGCGTATAGCCCGGGATACGCGCCGAGCAGGTCATTAACGGCGCGATCAGGATTGTTGTCAGCCGGTCGCGCCGGTTATCGATCACACGCGTCGCCATGATGCCTGGAATGGCGCAGGCGAAGCTTGAGAGCAGCGGGATGAAGGCGCGGCCATGCAGGCCGGCACCGCCCATGATGCGGTCCATCAGGAACGCTGCACGCGCCATGTAGCCGAAGTCTTCCAGAAGCAGAATGAAGAGGAAGATAATGACGATCTGCGGCAGGAACACGATCACTGAGCCTACACCGGAGATCACGCCGTTCTGGATGAAGCTTTGCAGGAGACCTGCGGGCAGGGTGTCGTGCACCAATTGGCCAAGCGCAGCGAAGGCGTGCGATAGCAGTTCCATCAGTGGCTGCGCCCACGCAAACACCGCCTGGAACATGACGAAAAGAATCAGGCCAAGGATCGCCAACCCCGCCACCGGATGCAGTACGACAGCGTCGATCCGCGCCGTCCATGTGTCGGGTCTTGCCGGCAGGCTGACCGTGGTCGCAATGATACGGTCGGCCTCGCGCTGAGTGGCACGCAGCTCAGTCACGGAAAGCGGGCGCCAGCGATTTTCCTGCGGAAGAATGGGATTTTGCTCGGCGATCTCGTCGGTTTTTTGCAACAGCTCGGATGTGCCGCCCTTGCGCACGGCAATCGACGTCACCACGGGTATTCCCAATAATTCCGACAGGCGGGCAAGCTCGACAGTGACGCCGCGTCTCGTGGCGATGTCGTACATATTGAGGACCAGCAGTAGTGGCCGGCCCGTTCGCTTCAGCTCGAGCACCAACCGTATGGTCAGACGCAGGTTGGTGGAATCGGCCACGCAAAGCACGAGGTCAGGCAGCACTTCGCCGGTGGCGCGCCCGAGCACGAAATCGCGGGTGATTTCTTCATCGGGGCTACGGCCGCGCAACGAGTAGGTGCCCGGCAAATCGACCACCGAAACCTGGCGTCCCAGCGGAGTGACGAAGAAACCTTCTTTGCGCTCAACAGTGACACCCGGGTAGTTTGCAACCTTTTGACGGCTGCCGGTCAACGCGTTGAACAACGCCGTCTTGCCGCTATTGGGCGTGCCCACCAGGGCCAGATGCATCAATGGGGCTTCCATGCGCTGAACCGCTTCGTCAAACGACAATGACGGCCATCGCCTCACGCCGACGCACCGCGACCGTGACATTCTCGATGCGGACCGCAATCGGGTCACGCCCAACAATGCCCTCGTGGAGCACCTCGACCCTGGCTCCTTCGACGAAGCCGAGTTCGATCAGGCGGCTTTCCAATTCTTCGGCGGAAAGCGCGGAGTTGGCCTCATCCGCGGCAAGATGATGGATAGTTCCGCAGTAGCCGCGTTTGGCCAATCCCAGCGGGAGCTGCGATGGCACATCGGTCGGTGTGGTGGTGCTGATGGACATGGTTTGTATTTCCAACCGCAGGCAGATAGGTCAAGCGTGCCGGCCTCACAACGCATTGACCTTAGAGCAATTTTAAATCGGCGAGGGTGCTTGTCGCCGGAGAACGGACGGAGGCCGCCTCGAAAATGCCTCCCCGGAATAGAGCCATTCCAATGTCTTGCGATGGTCGGGGGGCGGGGCAGGGGGCGGCGCCGTCCCGCCGACACTAATAGCCGATGATGGCCATCGCGATCACCGCGCCGAGCGCAGCCCAGCCAAAATGTCGGCCGCGCAGAATCACGGCATTGCCGATCATGGCAAAGGCGTACATCGCGGACACCGTTACCACGATCCAGTGCCGCGCCGGTGCGGACGCTATCGCGGGTGCCGCAATCAGAAGCACCCCGCCGCAGATCCAGCCGACCGTGCCGGTTTGCCAGCAGAATCGGATCAGACTGCGCAGCCGCGGCGGCTCGATGCTGGCGCGGGCGAACACCCTGGTTTCGCCAAGTGTGCCGTGGACCAGGGCCACGATGATCGCAGCCACGCCCGAGCATTGCAGGAACAGATCGCGCATCGGCAATCCTCCATACACAACTGTATGGTTACTTTGCCGTGTATGCTGGCGCCTGTCAATACAGTAGTGTATGTTGAGCCGGGCAGGACCGCAAATGGCCGATCAACTCTCCGCGAAGGACTGGCTCGATCAAGGGCTCAAGGCGCTCGCCGAAGGCGGCTTCACGGCCTTGAAGGCCGAGCCGCTTGCCAAGATCATGGGCGTTTCGCGAGGCAGCTTTTATTGGCATTTCGCCGACGTCGAAGCTTTCCACAAAGCGATCCTCAGGCATTGGCGCGATGTCGCGGCGGAACGCATCATCGCCGACGTCGAAGCTTCCGCGGGCAAGGGGGATCTGTTGCAGCTTCTGCTGCACCGGGTTTTCAGCGAGAGGTTGGCGCTGGAAAGCGCGGTCCGCAGCTGGGCTGCCGTCGACCGCGCGGCAAAATCGGCCGTGCAGGCCATCGACCGGCGCCGGTTGAGCTACGTTGAAAGCCTGCTCAGGGCGTCCGGACTCTCAGCCGACGTGGCCCGCGCCCGGGCGCAAATCCTGTACTGGGCTTTTCTCGGCTTTGCGCTTTCCGACAAGCCCCTGCCGCGGGCTCAACAGCAGTCGGTACTCGAGGAGATGCTCCGGATCGCGTCGCCTTAGCCTTTGATTCTAGCTTTCGCAAAAATGTCCGTCGCCATGAAGAGCAACGGCAGAATCGCCGAACCACGCCTCGCGTCTTTTCTTTCGCATGGTGAACGACATCTCTTCAAACGGCTGCGGCGGTAAAACGCCCCGGCGAGCGAGGACAGCGCGCGCATTCACGTCCCCTTACCCGCCTGTTCGCGCAAAAATTCGGCGATTGCGTATCCCTGGAGCCGACCGATCCGCACGAATTTAATCGATAACGATACGTTCACCATGAGGACAAATGCCACGATCGCTTCCGACAAACAATTTGGCTCTCAAGCTCGCCTATACCTTTACCGCTTAGTCATGCTTAGAAGCGAGGCTGCGGCCGAGACATAGTTCAGTATCCCTGCGTAAGCGTAGATAAGCGTATGAATATCGCCCGCATCGTCGTCCTCGCCATCGCTCTCAGTGCGGGCGCCGTTGCCGCCTATCTGGCTAGCGGATCAGACAACAAACCCGCTCCCGCCGAGCCGGTCGCGCAACTGCACACCATCGACGTTCTCGTGGCAAAAGCCGACATCGGCCTTGGCCAGACGCTCACCACAAACGACGTGCTGTGGCAGACCTGGCCGGCTTCCACGACAAGCAGCAATTTCATTCGCCGCAACGAGCGCGCAGATGCGATAAACCAGATCGCCGGCTCGATTGCGCGGGCTCCGTTCGTGGCTGGCGAGCCGATCCGTGAAGCGAAGCTCGTCAAGGCCGACGGCTCGGGCTTCATGGCGGCGATCCTGCCCACTGGCATGCGCGCCGTCTCGACGGAAATCTCGCCAGAGACCGGCGCCGGTGGCTTCATTCTGCCCAACGACCGCGTCGACGTCATTCAGTCCTGGCGAGAGAAGAACCCGGATCGCGGCGCCTCGAACGATATCGTGGTTTCCAAAATCATCCTGACGAATATTCGCGTGCTCGCCATCGACCAGGCGCCAAAGGAAAAAGAGGGCACCAACAGCGTCGTCGGCAGGACCGTCACGCTCGAGTTGAAGCCCGCTCAAGCACCCCTTCTCGCCGCCGCGCGCCAGGGCGGCACGCTGTCGCTGGCGTTGCGCAGCATTGCCGACGCGCATCAGGCCGAGACCGGCTCCGACGATCAGCCGAGGCAAAGCAGCAACATCAATGTGGTTCGCTACGGCGTCACAAATCAAACGACCAGCCTGAAGTGACCAGAAGGCCGCTAGGTGACCAGAAGGACGCAAGACATGAAGTGCAGGCAAAGCCGGCTGTTGATCCGAAACCTTCTGATCGGAGCCCTGTCGTTATCCGTCGCCGCGCTCGCGCTTGGCCCGGCGGTTGCAGCCGAGACGGACGACGCGCCGTCGGTTGTCTCGAGCATTCCGGTGAAGGTCCGTTTTCTCTCGCTTGGAATCGGCAAATCCGTGATCCTCGACCTGCCGCGCGACGTCAAGGACGTGTTGGTAGCCGATCCAAAAATCGCAAATGCCGTGATCCGCTCGCCGCAGCGCGCCTACATCATTGGTTCCGGGGTCGGCCAGACCAACGTCGTGTTCTTTGATGGCGAGGGCAATCAGATTGCCGCCTACGACATTGCCGTCAAACGCGACCTCAACGGAGTGCGCGCGGCGCTGAAGCAAATGCTGCCCGGGGCATCCGTCCAGGTCGACGGCGTCGGCGAGGGCGTCATGCTGACAGGCTCGGTAGCAACACCCGTCGAGGCGCAGCAGGCGGGCGATGTGGCCGCACGGCTGGTGGGCGGTGCCGACAAGGTCGTCAACTCCATCGTCGTCCGCGGCCGCGATCAGGTGATGCTGAAAGTCAGCGTCGCGGAGGTACAGCGCGACATCATCAAGCAATTGGGCATCGATCTCAGCGCCTCGATGAACTACGGCACCGCCGTGGTGAATTTCAACAACACCAATCCGTTCACTGCAAACAATGGTCCGCTCGTTCCGGGCAACGGCCTCGCCGCCTCGGCGCTATCGAAAGGCCTGCCGTCGGTCACCGCCACGCTGCGCGCGATGGAAAGCGCCGGCGTGGTGCGCACGCTGGCCGAACCCAACCTGACAGCCATCTCCGGGGAGTCCGCGACGTTTATCTCGGGCGGCGAATTTCCAATTCCGACGGGTGTCACCTGCCAAACCACGACGAGCGGCGTGATTGGACAATGCGTTCAGACCGTCAGCTTCAAGAAATTCGGTATCTCGCTGAATTTCACGCCTGTGGTGCTGACCGAGGGCCGCATCAGCCTGCGGGTCATGACAGAGGTGTCGGAAGTTTCGCAGGAAAACGCACTGCAGGGCGGCGCGGGCGGAACGACGATTCCCTCGGTGAAAACGCGCCGAGCGGAAACCACGCTGGAAATTCCATCCGGCGGCTCGATAGCGATGGCAGGCCTGATCCAGCAACAAACCAAGCAGGCCGTCAACGGATTGCCCGGCGTGGATCAGATCCCACTGCTTGGTCAGCTCTTCAGGAGCCAGGACTTCATCAACAATCAGACCGAGCTGATGGTCATCGTGACGCCCTATATCGTCCGCGCGGTTGCGCAGAAGGAGCTGTCGCGTCCCGATGACGGCTTTGCGCCTGCTTCCGATTCCCAGTCTACGCTGCTGGCCCAGATCAGCCGGATTTATGGCGTTCCGGCTCGCGTCGATTCGGTCGAAAACCATCAGGCCAATTTCGGCTTCATCATCGACTGAACCGGCGGGACGAGGCACGCATGATCACAAATAAACCTTCGCTCGATCGCCACCGGATGCTGCGTCTGATGGGCGCCTTGTTCGGCCTCTCGATCACACTCGGTGCGTGCACGGAAACCACTGGCGAAATCGCAGCTACCTCGCGCATTCCGGAAGATTATCGCTTGCGTCATCCCATAACGGTCCAGGAAGCCGAGCGCTCCGTCGTGGTCTTCGTCGGTCATGCGCGCGGCGGGTTGTCCGTGACCCAGCGTGCCGACGTCGCAGGGCTGGCGCGGGTATGGGTCGGCGACGGCACCGGCGCAATCGATGCCGACGTTCCCGCCAATACGCCCAATGCCCGCGCTGCAGAGAGTGCGTTTTCCGAGATCAGGGCCGTGCTCGCGGCCGGTGGCGTGCCCGCCAATGCGATCAGAGTGCGTCACTATACGCCCGACGACCCTCGAACGCTGGCGACGATCCGCCTGAGTTATCCGAAGATGACGGCCGTGGTCGGTCCCTGCGGATTGTGGCCTGAAGATCTTGGACCTTCCGTGAGGGACAAGAGCTATTACGAGAACAAGTCCTACTACAATTTCGGCTGTGCCTATCAGCGCAACATGGCGGCGATGGTCGAGAATCCATCGGACCTCGTGCAGCCGCGTCCCGAAACTCCTGCCTACACCATGCGGCGGACGGAAGCCTTCGAGAAATATCGCAAGGGCACAACGACCGCGACCGATTACCCCGAAGCCGAGAAGGCCAAACTCAGCGATACCGGAAAATGAGCTACGCGCCTGACGATTCCGAACAGACGGATATTCCGCCGGCACCGGCCGACGATTACATCGCGCCGGCTCCGCGCGTTTCGGTGCAAGCCTTCTGCGAGACGGCAGCGACCGCGGACGCCGTGCAGTCTGCGGGCCTCGATCGACGTCTGGCGAAAGCCCATCTCACGATCAAGATGGGGGGCATGGAAGCGGCCATCGAAACCTATCATAGCGTGCCCACTCCGAACGTGATCATTCTCGAGACCGCGGGCAGCAACGATATCCTCGAAGGCCTCGATGAGCTTGCAACGGTCTGTGACGCTGGAACGCGCGTCGTGGTCATCGGCAATGAGGACGATGTCGCGCCTTACCGCGAATTGGTGCGCCGCGGCGTCAGCGACTATGTGATCGGACCGGTCGACACCCTGGATGTGGTTCGCGCGATCTGCGGCCTGTTTTCTGCATCCGAGACGGTTGCTGTCGGCCGCATCATCGCCATCGTCGGCGCCAAGGGCGGCGTCGGAGCCTCTACCGTCGCGCACAATGTGGCGTGGGCCATCGCGCACGATCTCGCGCTGGATTCGGTCGTCATCGATCTTGATATGGCGTTCGGCACGGCCAGCCTCGACTACAACAAGGATCCATTGCAGGGAATTGCCAACGCGGTGTTCTCGTCGGATCGGCCGGATAGCGCGTTCATCGAGCGCTTGCTGGCGAAATGTAACGACCATCTCAGCCTGCTTGCTGCGCCCGCGGCGCTCGATCGCGTCTACGACTTCGGCGCCGACGCCTTCGATGCGATCTTCGACACGCTGCGGCTGACGACGCCATGCATCGTTCTCGACATTCCGCATCAATGGTCGGGATGGACGCGCCGCGCGCTGGTCGGCGCGGACGACATTCTCATCGTCGCCGAGCCTGACCTTGCCAATCTGCGCAATGCCAAGAACATGCTGAGCATGCTGAAAGCGGCGAGGCCCAACGACCGACCGCCGCTCTATTGCCTCAGCCAGGTCGGCATGTCCAAACGGCCGGAGATCAGCCCGCGTGAATTCGCCAAAGCCATGGAGAACCAGCCGATCGCCTCAATCCCGTTCGATCCGCGGATGTTCGGTACGGCGGCCAACAACGGTCAGATGATCGCGGAAATCTCCGCCAATCATCGCATCAGCAAGACTTTCGTGCAGATTGCGCAGCAACTGACCGGCCGCGGCGACGCCAAAAAGCCCCGTGGCTCGCTCCTGGCGCCGATCTTCAGGAAGCTGCGCGTCAAAGGCAGGTGAAGGCAGCGCCCTCGCCGCTTCTATCCAAACTGCGCCCTAGTCGGGTCGAGCGAAGCTTATCGACGCGGTGGTTTCGCCGTCAGACTTTGCGTTGGCGCGCTTGGCCAGCATTCGCCTGAGATCGGCGACATTGGCCGCCGCTTCCTCCGCCGGGCGGCCTTCCCTCGCAATGCTTTCGGCTTCGCCAATACGGCCGCGCAGCCCAACCACCAAAGCTAGATTCTGCCGCACACGGCGATCTGCGTCGGCATGACCGTATGCGCGGCGCAAGGTCTCCTCTGCCTTCGGCAGATCTTTCGAGAGCATGTACGAGAGTCCGAGGTTGGACAACACTGATGGCTCGTCTGGTGCGATCCTCAACGCGCTTGCATAGTATTGCCTGGCTTCCTCCCCCCGACCGAGCTGGTCGAGCGTCGCGCCTTGAACGGAAAGAATGCGCCAATCGGGATCGTCGGGGGAATGCGCACGGCTGAGGACATCGAAAGCCTGCTGGAAATTGCCGTTATCCGCCAGCGCCCGCCCGTAACCCGCGAGCAAGGCCTTATCGTTGGGGTGAGCGATCGTGGCCTGCTCCAGCACGGCAACCGCCTGGGCGCGCTGTCCGGCTGCGCGAAGCGCCCTTGCGTAGTTCAAAGTCGCCTCGGCGTCTTGCGGATTGGCGCGCGCGCGGTCGCGATAATAGTCCAACCCGTGCGCGGGCTCGACGGGCTGGCGTTTTTCCGTCTTGTCGCCCAGCGCCCCCGTAATATCCGATATGCCGTCGGTCTGGCAGCTGCAAAGCCCGAGAAGGAGAAGCGCCGATGGGGCTTTTGATCTAAGAAATCTGGCGAGACCGCGTTGCGGGGGCATTTCAGGACCTGTCGTCGGCGACTGGCCCGGAATGCTCACAGGTTAACCCTAAATTCCGGTTAAGCCGGCAAATCGCGGCGGCGACCACTGAGCAACGCCCGCATCCCCGATTTAGTCGACGAACTGGGCGCCGAATTCGTAGCCGATCCGCCATGCCAGACGGCATTGGCGAGGACGACCCTCCGACATGATGATGGTGAACTCGGAGGGAACATCGAAATGTTCGGCGATAACTTTCACCCCGCCGTCGGATATGTCGGTGATCGTACAGTCGCGCGGCAATGTGCCGGTTCCAAATTGGATCTTGGCAAAGCTCCTGCACAGGCGGCGTTCGCTCTTACGTCGATTCACTAGCGTCAGCATTTCGATCCTTCACCGCTCAGATTGAAACTCATCTGGCTCAATTGCGGTCTTAAAGAAGAAGTATTGGGATCGGCCTAGCGGAAATTCTCGCAATCTAACCGTTCGCTTTGAATTCCCTTTACCGAGTTCCCGGCAACTGCCGAAAACCCCCGGGGATGACCACCAAGAGGGTGGAAAAACGACACTTCTGGACCCGCTTTCGCAACTATTGCAAACATGGAAATGCTTTTTTACCCGCAAACTTTAACGCTGGATTACGCGCGGGGTCCGGATTTCTGAGCTGGCCTTTTCACACGATTGGCCTTTTTTGCGGGTTTTGCCCATCGCCCCGGTCGAGGCCACCTTCTCACCCACCTGCGGGT
>Ga0210408_10004262_pt1 | contig 12817 bp, 7 predicted proteins | sample IncBWH4MmetaG_FD_155471 | JGI IMG/M metagenome (GOLD analysis project Ga0210408, IMG submission 155471) | Forest soil microbial communities from Barre Woods Harvard Forest LTER site, Petersham, Massachusetts, United States - Inc-BW-H-4-M | ecosystem: Environmental > Terrestrial > Soil >...
CGGTTGCGCTATTCAGATTCGGCATATTCACGTTCAGCTTGTAGACCTTTTTATACGCAAAAACTGCTTCGGGCTTTGCGCCGGGGGGAAGCGCCGCAAAATCCGGCGGGCCAGTGCGCTCGGCCACGTCTTCGGTGTCGTTCTTCGGGTCCGGCCGCATCATTAATTTCCGTGTAGGCGCGATTATTTTTGCGCCGCCGCCAGAAGCATTGGCCGACGGATTGCCGCCGCTGATGCTGATTCCCACCGCGCTCTTCCCTCCACGGCTGCCTGAATCCGCCGGAGCGCCGGTTGCGCCGGGCTGCTTTCCCTCCGGCGAAATGGAGACGCGCGCGGCGAGATTGCCTTGCGGCGGTTGCACCGGCGCGGGCGGCGCGGGATTGGCGGAGAGCGCGATGAAAGCGTTGGGACCGCCATTGGCGGCGGTCAGCTCCGTTGCGCCAACTTCCGGCGCGGGACCGGCGTCGCCGGATTGCGCTTTCTGCGCAATGCGCGGCGCGGCTCCCGCGTTCAATTCGACCTTGGGCCGCGCGGGTCCGCTCTGCGCGGCGGGAAGATTCATGTCCGCGACACGCTGCTCCATATTGGGGATGTCGACGGGCGGAGCCGCGGTCGCCGCTGCGGCGCGCCTTTCCCTGGGGTGCAGCTTCTTGAGCATTGCTTCGCTGATTTGCAGGCGCGGCTTGGCGGGTCCGGCGACTTGCTCGAGTTGCACGATGTTGGGCAAGTCGGGAAGCAGCTTGGGCGGCTCGAAGGGAACCTTGGGATTGACGAGCGTCTGACGCGGATGCGTGGGTCGCACGGGATCGGTAAAGATGCGCTGGCGCGGGTGAAACGCGTCGACGCTGGGCTGCGGCACAGGCTCCTGCAGCTTCGGTTTCGGCGCGGCTTTGGGCTTTGCGCGGGCGATTTCCAGGAGCGGAAGATCGTCGATCGGGCCCGCCCAACTGAGCTGCACGTTTTGCAGCAAAGGATTCGTGTGCGGCATGCCGGTCAGCAGCGAAAACGGCAAGGCCAGGAAAGCGGCATGCCATAGCGCCGCGGCGATGACGGCTCGCTTGGGAACTCGGCCGTCGACCCAACTGTCCCGGAACGGGCTGGCGCCCGGAAAATTCTTTGCTGCCGCTGGGCCAAAGAGAGCGAAAACGCTGCTCCAAAATCCCTGATGGAAGCCGCCCCAGGCAATTTCGAATTTGGGTTCGCCGCCGCCGGGCTGTTGTTCAGGACCGCCAATCTCCCGATTGGCATCCTCCCGACGCGGCGGAGGAGGAGGGGGCGCTGGTCCCAAGAGATCGATGGCGTTCTGAATACTCTGAAATTCCATAAGCGAATGATTATACCGTGGGTCGCAGAGTTTGACGGTCGCAAAGCTAGTAAGGCTGCCTCGGACCCTCCCTGTAGCGGCGATTTCATCTCGCCACTCTCTGAAAGCGCCACAGGTGCGTCACAGGTTAGCCCAGTGCGTGAGCGCTGGGTAGGCACAGCAAGACAATCCCGAGCGCCGATTGCGCATACTTCCCGTCACCACGGGGATGTACGAGGCTGTGTGGCAATCACAAAAAGGTCAGAAGGTCTTCTGCTGCAACAGCGCTTGGCTGCGGGATTGTTGAGGTATACCATGGCGGGCGTCGTTTGCGGGAGGACATGATGGCGCGGAAAAGCAGATTCACCCGGGTGGCGGTAAGAATAGGAACGGCGATTGGGAAGGCGGATCGCAAGGCGCATCAGGTGGCCAAGGCGGGGCCGGTGGTCAAGCAGGAGCTGGAGGATATTGGCAAACAGGTGGAGGCTCTGAAGCGGCAGCTGCTGAAGACGACGAAGCGGTTGAAGCGGGCCCTGCGCTAGGAGATCGCGGGAACGCTTTGCGCAGAGGCGTGGCAGCCGAGACAAGGGCTCAGCGATTTTTCCTGAGTTCGTTCTGGGCGACGCGCGCTTTCACCAGCTTTTTCACGAGGGCGGCGGACAGCGGCTTGTCCAGCGGGAAGCGCACGGTCCCTTTGGATGCGAGGAAAGGCTTGAGCTCGTTCTTGAACGCGTCGATTACGGACAGACTCATGGGGAACAAGCTGCAGTGGTTCGTAAACGCGGCGAAGGCCAGCAGCGATCCTTGTACTTTGAACGTGGGAATGCCATAGGTGATGGCCTCGGTGGCTTCGGGCGGCACCACGGAGCGAATCATTGTGCGAATCCTGTTTAGAGTGGTGCGCGCGGGTTCCGCGACGGCTGCGAGGTACTCGTCCACGTTCTTCGCAGGGGCGCTGCTTTTTGCGGATGAACCGCGATCGCCGGATTTTATTTTTTTCATTTACGTCTCCCCCCAAACGATTTGTGCGTTCAAGACTGCGATACATTCTGCATCAGGCGGAGCTTGCCGCCCAGCCAGGCGCATGGCAGGGCGGTGACGGCGAGCGCGAGAGAATACCAGTGAGGCCCGAGCGGAGGCTCGTGGTTCCACGTTGCGACAGCGCCGACAGTGCTTACGACAAGGCCTATGCCGCCGCCCACCAGGGCGTGCTGCATCGGCCGATCGGGCGCAAGGCGCGCAATCATGTAGCTGCCGGCGACGCCGTAGACGATGCGATAGGCGGTGGCAAGCAGGAAGAGCGAGTCGCTCATCGGCGGCTGCTGCCCCAAGGCCGGGAAGATGCCGGCGGCGCGCAGCGCGCTATCGGTGCCGAGGGAGAGAACCACGCCGACGACGATGCCAGCTAACACGGCGCCGATGCTTTGACCCGTGCGCCTCGGAGGATGCGTTTCGCTCATAACTGGCCTTTTCCTTTCTCGGTTGCTTCCGCTGGCAGTGAGTCTAACAGCTCTGTACGGCAATCGCGTGATAGCATTTCGGGGCTGCATCCTCAGTTTTTCTAACGTGCATTCCAGGAGATTTATGGAACGAACTTTTCAGGGTTTGGCGAAGATTGCTGTAGTCAGCGTGCTCGCATGCATTGGTTTGTTTGTGGCGGCCGTCGCCAGCGCGGAAGACAAGACAATTGCCTCGCGCACGGAAGAAGTCGACGGGGTGCGGTTGCATTACCTGACGGCTGGGCGGGGTCCGGCGGTGATTTTGTTGCATGGCTATGGGGAAACCTCGCGGATGTGGAAGCCGATCCTTCCGCTGTTGGCCGAACGGTTTACGGTGATCGCGCCGGACTTGCCTGGGATCGGGGACTCGGCGATTCCGGCTGACGGTTTGGACATGAAGACGGCGGCGATGCGGATTCATGCGCTTGCGCGGAAGCTCGGCGTGGAAAAGGCGCGAGTCGTCGGGCATGACATAGGGCTGATGGTCGCGTATGCGTATGCCGCGCAGTTTCCGGGGGAAACGGAGAAGCTGGTGGTGATGGATGCGTTCTTGCCGGGCGTGGAGGGAGGGGATGTGGTGTACAACAATCCCAATTTGTGGCATTTCCGCTTTCATGGGCCGACACCGGAGGCGCTGGTGAGGGGACGCGAGCGCATGTATTTCGATTACTACTGGAACGAATTCGCGGCGGACAAGAACCGGTCGTTGCCCGAAGCGGACCGCGAAGCTTACACGGCGGCGTACGCGCGGCCGGGACGTATGAGCGCGGGTTGGGCTTACTTCGCTTCGTTCCCGCAAACGGCAAAGGATTTCGCGCAATTGTTGCAGACGAAGCTGACCATGCCGGTGTTGTCGATCGGGGGAGACAAATCACTGGGCGAAGTGCTGGGACAGCAGATGAAGTTGGTCGCGACGGACGTGACGGTGGTCGTGTTGAAAGACACGGGGCATTGGGTGCTGGAGGAGCGACCTAAGGAAACGACTGACGCGCTGGTGAAATTTTTGTGAAGGCAGTTGTCACTCGGCCTTCGGCGGCTGAAGCCGCTGGGACGCGCTAAAGCGCGCCCTTACAACACCTGCTATGCGGCTTCGGGGATTTCGTCGGGCTCGGCGGCTTGGTGTTCGAAGAAGCTGAGGGCGGCGTCGCCTTGGCGGAGGATGCGCGTTTGGAGCAGGCGGCCGACTCGATGGGGCAGCTCGAAGGTGCGACGATGCTCGACGACTACGAGGCTGCCTTGGCTGAGAAATGGGGCGGAGCCGAGGAAGCCGAGGGTGCGGTCGTATTGGTCTTTTTTGGAGTAAGGCGGATCGACGAAAACGAAATCGAATGGCGGGTCCGTGGGCTTGTGGCGGGCGGCGAGTTTCTCGAGGGCGCGGAGGGCGTCGAGGGGAAGGACTTGCGCTCCGTTGGTGATTGCGAGCGATTCGAGATTGCGACGAATGAGGACTGCGGCGGGGGCGTGATTTTCGATGAAGACGACCTCGGTGGCACCGCGGCTGAGGGCTTCGATGCCAACGGCGCCGGTGCCGGCGAAGACGTCGAGGAAGCGCGAGCCGGAGACGTTGGGGCCGAGGACGTTGAAGAGGGTTTCGCGCAGGCGGTCGCTGGTGGGACGGAGGGCGGTGCCTTTGAGACTTTTGAGGATGCGGCTGCGATATTTGCCGGCGACGATGCGCATTTGCTTGAGGAATCGTACGGTGGAATGGGGGCTTGGGACAACAGGAAGAAAAAGACTTAACAGAGAGGGCACGGAGATAAGAACACCGAGAGCACGGAGAGGAAGCGTTGACCCGCTGCTTGGTCTAGTGGCTCACGCCGTGAAAGCGGCGACCCTTCGCGACTCGGGGTAAACAAGACTGCCGCAGTCCAAAAGGGTTTAGCACCATTCAATACATCGTGGCGAGATGGGGCGCAGCGTGCTGCGCCCCTACGGGGAGTTAGCCGACTTTAGCTAGGTGGTAGCGGCGCTGCCATTCGGGTGGGAGGCCGCGGAGGATGCGGTCCAGCGCGAGCTTTTGCGACGGAGAGTCGGCGATGGCGAAGGCTTCGCGGCGGGCTTGCTCGAGGAGCTCGCGGTCGCGGAGCGGGTTGGCGATGTGGAAGCCGAAGGCGCCGGACTGGCGGGTGCCGAAAAATTCGCCGGGGCCGCGGAGTTGAAGATCGGTTTCGGCGATTTCGAAACCGTTGGAAGTGCGCACCATGGTTTCGAGGCGGGCACGGGCTTCGTCGGTCATGCGCACAGGACCGACTAGGACGCAGTGGGATTTTTGCGCGCCGCGGCCGATGCGTCCGCGGAGTTGGTGGAGTTGGGAAAGGCCAAAGCGCTCGGCGTGCTCGATGACCATTACGGTGGCGTTGGGGACGTCGACACCGACTTCGACGACGGTGGTGGCGACGAGGATCTGCACTTCGTTTTTGCGGAATTGCTGCATGACTTCGTCTTTTTCGTCGCTGGAGAGGCGCCCATGTAAAAGGCCGAGACGCAGCTTCGGGAAAACTTCTTTCGACAGCCGCTCATACTCTTCGATCGCGGCTTTCAACTCTAGTTTGGATTCTTCAATCACGGGATAAACGATGTAGGCTTGGTGACCAGCTTCGACTTCTCGCCGAATACTGTTCCAAACGCCGGGGAGATGCGGCTCGGAGGTAAGGTGCGTTTCGATGGGTGTGCGGCCGGGCGGGAGCTCGTCGAGGACGGAAACGTCGAGATCGCCGTAGAGGGTGAGCGAAAGCGTGCGCGGGATAGGCGTGGCGGTGAGGACGAGAACGTGGGGGGCGTGGCCGTGAGACGCCGCTTTGTCCATCAAACGCTTGCGCTGGAGCACGCCGAAACGGTGCTGTTCGTCGATGGCGACGAAGCCGAGGCGGGAAAACTCGACGTTGTCTTCGATAAGAGCGTGCGTGCCGATGACGAGTTGCGCTTCGCCGGAGCGAATGCGCTCGAGAGCGGCGGATTTTTCCGCGGCTTTCAGACCGCTGATGAGGAGCTCGACGCGATAGCCGCCGCGCTCGAGGATGCGGCGCGCGGAAAGAAAATGCTGCACCGCGAGGATTTCAGTGGGCGCCATGAGCGCGGCCTGGCAGCCGTTTTCGATGGCGACGACGGCGGCTTGCAGGGCGACAATGGTTTTGCCGCTGCCAACGTCGCCTTGCAGGAGACGGTTCATGGGGGCGGGCATTTCGAGGTCGGCGGCGATTTCGGCGAGGACGCGCTTCTGGGCAGCGGTGGGCTTGAACGGGAGAATGCGCTTAAGAGCTTCGCGAATGTTTTCTTCGCGGAGGCGAAAGGCGATGGCGTTTTCCTTGCGGGCGGCGCGGCGGTCGAGCGCGAGGCTGAGCTGATAGATGAAAAATTCTTCAAAGATGAGACGCTGCTGGGCGGGGGAGCGGAATTCGTTTAGAGCTTCGACGGACTCTTCGGCAGCGGGAAAGTGCGTTTGCGCCAGGGCTTGAAAGCGCGAAGGATATCCGAGACGCGCGCGCAGGTCCTCGGGCAAGACGTCGGGCTTGCGCGGGTCGAGAGTTTGCAGCGCGGTATAGATGGTGCGGCGGATGGAGCGCGAGCCGAAGGTGCCGATGGCTTCGTAGATGGGAACGATGCGGCCGACTTCGGTGGAATCGATTTCCCCCTGCGCGGCGGTGCGATCGGCTTCGTGGGCGGCGAGGGAATGGTCGACGCTGCTGAGTAGCTCGATTTGCGGATTGACCATTTCGATGCGCGCGGGGCGCATTTTGTCGACCTCGGCTTTGCCGTGGAGGACGAGGAGCTGGCCTTGTTTGAGGCGGCCTTCGAGGTAGCCGCCGTGAAAAAATTTGCAGGGAAGCTGGCCAGTGGGATCCTGCACCAGGAGATGATAGATGGCGTCGCGCCCGCGCATGGTGCGCACGGCCTGGCCGCTCATGACGCGAGCGCGAATGGTGTAGATGCCGTCGGGCTTGATGTCGCGAATGTTGGAGAAGTGGATGCGGTCTTCGTAGCGGAACGGCAGATAGTGAAGAAGATCGTCGACCGTGTAGATGCCGCGCTTGGCGAGGAGTTCGGCGCGGTTGGGGCCGACGCCTTTGATCATGCGGACTTCGGTGGTCAGGGAGAGGGGCATCGATAGTCTTTTATTTATATCATTGCGGGTAATGCGGCTGCGAAAATCGCTACGGTGTGGGTCCGACTGTCGGAGGGACTGTTTTGGTGCAGATGGCTGAAGAAGACTCGGAATGCGGGCGCGCTTCAAAAAGCGAAGCGAAAGGCCTCAGGTCCAAAAGGCGGACCTGAGCTACACGGGTGTGCGTTTAACGAGTTTGCTCTTCGTTTGATCTTGCAAGAAAGGACGATACCAGCAAATTCACTCCTCGCGGAGGAGGATCGCAGGATCGATGGAGAGAGCGCGCTGCGCTGGAATCCACGTAGCTACCAGGCCGAGTATCGACATGGCTAGAACAGTGCCAGCCAATACGAGCGGGTCGCGGGGAGTCGCTTGATACACGATGAAGGCGAGCACCCGGCCGGCGAGGATTCCCAGGAGCAATCCTGCCGCAGAACCAGAAGCCAACAACTTTAATGGGCGTCCCAACGCCGCCTGTAAAACTTCCTTGCGCTGCGCGCCGAGGGCCATGCGAATTCCCAACTCGCGCAGGCGTTTGCTGACGGAGTAGGCAGCCAAGCCAAAAATGCCAGTTACCGACAAGATCGCTCCCATCGCGCCCAGCACGCCCAGGGAAAGCGCCGCCATACGTGAAGGAAACAGAGCTCCGTCCATTGCTTCGGTCCACGTTTGGATGAAAATGGGCAAAGTTGCGTCCAGGTCCTGAAGTTTAGTTCTTATGGCCGCGGCCAGTTGGCGCGAATTGGTGCTGGAGCGGACAACCAGCCACGTCTCGGTGGAGGGTGATTGCAGAATGGGCAGAAACATCGCGAGTCGAGGATCTTCAGTGATGTTCGGACTATATTTTCCGTCCTCCACGATACCTACCACTTGAATGCGCGTTCCATCGTCCAGTTTGTAGTATCCGCCGAGCGCATTCGCGGCAGAGCCGAACAACCTGCCAGCGAATAGCCGATTCACGACGGCAACGCGCGGCGCATTCTTGTCGTCATGCCATGTCAAGTCTCTGCCGGCCAACAGGGGCGTGCCCGCCACCTGGAGATATTCGGGGGAGATGCTGAAGGTTATGACGCGCGCGGCGGCATGCGATGGCATGAGATCCGCCGTTTTGTCAGTAAAGATATTCGCTTCGCTGCAACAGGCCGGTTGTAATGGAGGGAGGTTGACAAGGCCTACGGACGTTACGCCAGAAATCGAGGCCATTGCGTCGAGCATGCGCTTTTGCATTGCGGGCATGCGATCGGCTTTGTAACCCGCCATATTCAGGTCCGTATCAATGAGCATGGCGTTGCGCGGTTCAAAGCCAAAATTGCCATGCAGGGAGCGCGCCAGTCCGCGCACGGCAACCATGGAAGAGGTAACCAGCACTGCGCAGATGGCGATCTGTGCGCCAAGCAACAGGTCGCGGGCGGTAAGGCGGCGGCCCACCGAGCCGGTTGATCCTGACTTGATGACCTGGTAGGGATCCGTGCGAAGCACCTGCTTGACGGGAACCGTGGCAAACAGGAACCCACTGACTAAACTCAAGAGCAATGCGACTCCATAAACGGTTGCATCGGGATTCACCGGCAGATTTATTGGGAATTGGGGAAATGGCTGCCACACGCCCAACCAGTGCAGAAGCACTACGCCGGCCCAAAGTCCGGCAGCGCCGCCCATAAGTGAAATCAGCAGAGCTTCGGTAAATAATTGCCGCAGAATGCGTGTGCGGCCCGCTCCCAGCGCGAGCCGCAGGGCAACTTCGCGGGAACGATCGGCGGCGCGCGCGGCAAAGAGGCTGCCCAGGTTGGCGCATGCGGCCAAGAGAATCAGTCCCGCGAGCAGCATCAATCCCGCAACGAACGCCTGCACAGCAGTGTTAAATCCGCCACCGGGGAGGCCTGAACGCTCCAAGCTAAAGCTCATCTGCGCATCGTCTTTGGGATAGCTCTTTTCGAGAGCGGAGCCAATCGAGTTCAGGTCGGCAACCGCCTGCGCCGGAGTGACTCCCGCCTTCAGATGCCCAAGCGCCTCACCGATCCAACGGTTTCCGCGGGCGTTCAAGAGATTCGCCGCGTCGTCCTGTTCCTGGTTGACGATGGGTACAAAGAAATCGGGCGAGAAGATCAATACTGTCCCGCGGAACCCGGGCGGCGTTACACCGACGACGGTAAAAGGATGCTTGTTGAGATGGAGAACGCGGCCGACCACGCCGGGGTCATCCTGAAAATGGGAGTGCCAATACGCATAGGTAAGCACGATATCTGGAGCATGCTCATCGGAGGGGTGAATGAGCCGGCCAAGATACGGCTGAATGCCTAATGCGTCGAAGTAGTTGCCGCTCACTTCGTAAACCCAAGCGGGGGACGGATTCTTGCCGGTGTCCAGAGCTGCCTGGGAGATGTTGTACGCGATGAGGCTATCAAAACTGCGGTTGCGATCACGCAGATCGAGATAATCGGGATACGACTCACTTGGGTCCTTGTCGCTTCCGTGTTCGAGTGTGAAGAGGCTTTCCGGCTGGGGCACATTCAGTGCACGCAGGATCAGCCCATTCATCACGCTAAAAACTACGGCGTTTGCGCCGATAGCTACGGCCAGCGTCAGCACCGCGACAGCCGTGAAACCGGGATTTTTCCTGAGCATGCGAGCCGCAAACCGTAGGTCTTGCCAAAGAGTTTGCATGGGCACATCCCCTAAATTCTGGTGAGGTAAGGGCACCTATTCTTCCGAGCTTTCTGTCGTTCAAGTCCTTGTGGGGGCTGCATTTACAGATTTTCTGGCGATATGGGGGCCGGTTGGAATTGTCCGGTTGCGGGAAAGGCGTTGCGGAACCGGACATCCGTTGCGGGCAGTTGCCAAGCACTCCAGGCTGAGATCCTTCGGCCCGGCTGAACGGCGCCGGGACCTCAGGATGACGGGTTTGGGTAGGCAGGGCTGAGGAAGGAAGGCTTGCTGGGGATCGTGCCAAGCTGGGGCGCAGCGGTGCTGCGCCCTACATCATGCAATATGGTCACTTGCGCGTGTGGCGGGCGTATTTATAGAGTGGAACGGCATTTGCGGAGGCTGGTGTGGCTGGTGAACGGCTTAGCGGGTCGGAGAAGCGGGCGCTGTTGTTGTGGGTGGCGCTCGGAATCGTTGGCACGATTTTCGCTTACGAGTATTTCTTTCGGGCGTTTCCGGAAGCGTCGGTGGATTTCCGCGTCACGCGTTCGGAGGCGTTGCAGAGGGCGCAAAGTTTTGTGGGAGGGCTCGGCGAAAACGTAAGCGGGTACCGGTCGGCCGTAGTCTTCAGCGTTGACGACGATGCGAAAACATATCTGGAACGCGAGTTGGGATTGCGGCAAGCGAACCAGATGATGTCGTCGCAACTGCATATCTGGTATTGGGACGTGCGGTTTTTCCGTCCGCAGCAGGAAGAGGAATTTTTCGTGCGCTTGAGCCCGGCAGGGAACGTTGTGGGCTATACGCATAAGATTGAAGAGGCGCGCGCGGGGGCCGCGTTGGATCGCGCGGCGGCGCAGGCTAGCGCGCAGACCTTTCTGGTTTCAAAACTTGGACTCGACCCGAGCCAATGGGACTTCCTAACGGAAGAAGCAAATTCGACGAAGAGGCCGAACCGCACGGATTGGGATTTCACCTGGGAAAAACACGGATTTCGCGCGAAAGATGCGCCCTACCGGCTGACCGTGTCGCTGCAGGGCGAGCACATCGGGGGATCGCAGGAATATTTGCGGGTGCCGGAGGCGTGGCAGCGAAGCTACCAGCGGCTGCGATCGGGCAACGATACGCTGGCGCTGGTATTCACGGTTCCTTACATTTTGTTGCTGGGATTTGCGGTGTGGCTGGCGTTCAAGCTGACGAATTCCGGGCAGTCCTCCTGGCATGGCGCGATTGTGCTGGGATTTCTTGTGGCGGGACTGCTGTTTTTGCAGAACCTGAATGACTGGCCGCTGTGGAGCGCGAGCTACAACACCAATACTTCTTACAATGGCTTCCTTTTAGCAAAGATCGGAATGGCGCTGGTGCTTGCGCTCTTGACGGCGCTGACGGTGACGCTGGTGCTGCCGGCGGCAGAACCGCTGTACCGGGCTTCGCAGCCGCAGCGATTGCAGTTGTCGAAAGCTCTGACATTGCGGGGATTGCGGTCGAAGGAGCTTTTTTCGGCGGCGGTGGTGGGGCTTTCACTGGCGGCGGCACATATTGGTTACGTGGTTGGATTTTACGTGGTGGCGGCCCAATATTTTGGAGCGTGGGCGCCGCAGGAAATTAATTACGAAGAGTCGGTGAACACGTTGTTCCCGTGGATTTCGGGAGCGGCAATCGGCTTGCTGGCTTCGACGAACGAAGAGTTTACGTTTCGCTTGTTTGCCATTCCATTTTTTACGCGGCTGACCGGCTCGCGATGGATTGCGGTGATCGTGCCGGCGTTCCTGTGGAGCTTTCTGCACAGCAATTATCCGCAGGAGCCGCCGTACATTCGCGGGATCGAAATTGGTTTGATCGGAATCGTGGCTGGGGTGGTGATGTTGCGGTGGGGGATTCTGGCCACGCTGATTTGGCATTACACGGTGGATGCTTCGCTGGTGGGATTGCTGCTGGTGCGCTCGAACAATTTGTATTTCAAGGTTTCGGGAATTGTGGTGGCGCTGGCGGCAGCGGCGCCGCTTCTGTTTGCTGGGATCTCGTATCTGTCGCGAGGGAGATTCGAGACAGATGAAGACTTGCTGAACCAGGCGGTACCGGCTCCTGAGATAAGCCTGGCTGCGGGGCCGGAGGAAGTTTCCGCAGCGGTTTCGACGCGGCGGTATGACGCGCTGTCCTCGAGGATGCTGGCGCTCTTGACGGTGTGCCTGGTGGCGGGCGGGGCGGCGGCCTGGAGGCTCAAGCCTGAATCGATCGGCGACTACTTGAAGCTTTCAATGAATGCGCGGTCTGCGCGAACACTTGCGGATGCGATTCTTCGACAGCATGGGCTCGACGCGAACAGCTACAAACACGCGACGGTGCTGGTAAACGTCACCGATCCGACGACCAACGAGTTTTTGAGGGAGCGAGTGGGCGTTGCGCGACTGAATGAAATTCTCGCCACGCAGGTGCCGGGGGCGCTGTGGCGGCTGCGGTATTTTCGAGATTCACAGCCGGAGGAGTATGCGGTAGTGCTACGGCCGGATGGTTCGCTGCATGCGATTCGGCATACGGTGGCGGACGAGGCGCCGGGAATTTCGCTGAGCAAAGAGGAAGGGGTCGCGCGCGCGGAGAAATTTTTGCGCGAGGAGAAGAAGATTGATTTGAGCCAGTGGTCGCTGGTGGAATCGAATTCGGACAAGCGGCCACACCGGACCGATCACACCTTGACGTGGCAGCAAAATGCGTCGCTCGATCCCGGAGCAGGGGGCACAGCGGAACACGCGTTTGCGCGGATCGAGTTGGTGGTGCTGGGCGACGAGGTTACGAACTATCGGACGTACATAAAAATTCCGGATGAGTGGCGGCGCAAGCAAGAAGAGGCAACTCTGACAAAGATCGTGTTTGGGTACGCGATACCAATCCTGATCGTCGCCGGATTTGCGATTACGGCGCTGATTGTCTTCCTGAAGAATCTGCGTTCGGTGGCGGCGCGGACGATTCCGTGGAAGCGAGTGGCGCTGTGGGCGCTTTGGGGACTCGCCGGCGCCGCGCTGACGCTGGCCTTTGGGGACTTCCTGACCAATGCTTTGACGAATTACAAAACGGCGATTCCGTTCAAGACGATGATGGGGGTCACGGCGATCAGCGCGCTGCTGGGCCTGCTGTTCTCGTATGGGTTCCTGGCGCTTTTGATTGGTGCGGCTTGGTATTACGCGACGCGAGCGTTTGGCGCGGAGCGGATACCGGAGTGGACCGGCATGCCGAAGGCGTATTACAGAGACGCTTTGTTTATCGGATTATCTG
>Ga0210408_10004265_pt1 | contig 12814 bp, 8 predicted proteins | sample IncBWH4MmetaG_FD_155471 | JGI IMG/M metagenome (GOLD analysis project Ga0210408, IMG submission 155471) | Forest soil microbial communities from Barre Woods Harvard Forest LTER site, Petersham, Massachusetts, United States - Inc-BW-H-4-M | ecosystem: Environmental > Terrestrial > Soil >...
CCTCGATCCCGAATGGCGGGCGGATGCGGGCACGTTGGTCGCATTTGTGCGCAGAAATTTTACGCACAAGGAATTTGGCGTGACCGTTTGCCAAGAGCAGGATGAAGACAAAGACGCTTGGGGCGGCGTGAATTCCACGTACGGCGCGGTCCTAGCTCTGTATGCACAGTCGACCGGTTCTAAAGATCTTGCAAATGAGGCTCACCAGGCACTGAATTTCACGTTGTATTCCATTGACGAGCAAGGCCGCCCGCGCGATCTGTTCAAGAGCCCCGACCTAGGCGGCTGGCAAGAGGATGCGCATACCGATGTAATTCACAATTTCGCAGATGCATTGCGCGCCTTTCCAGAGTGGGGAGGCGCAAACTAAAGCAGAGTATGCGAAGCCGCAAGAATTCTTGTTGAAATTTTGCTTTCAAGAGGCCGACCTAAAGGTCGCCGCTACGGGAGGAAATTCGAAGAGCGGGCGAGGCCCCGACCGGATCGGGGCAGGCAAGCCCCGCCCCTATGGCGTCATGGATTCCGACGAGGCCCTTCACGATGACGCACCTTCACGACGAGGGCCCTTCACTTTGCCGGAGCTTCGGCTACTCCGATAAACTTGTCGGCGGCGCCGTAGTAGAAGAGATAGCGATTTTTCTTCCGCACCATTGCTTCACTTTTCCCTTTAACTAGAAGCATGCCTTCAACGAATGTGACATTGGGGACTTGGCCGACTTTCTCCCATTCTTTTTCGGGGGCGAAGATGGGCGTGTCGGAACGGGAGAGGAGTTTGCGGGGATCGCGGCGGTCAAAGATGGCTACGGCGGTGCGGTAGACGAGGTGATCGTCGGCGGCGTTGTAGATTAGGACGATACCCTGCTCGGTGAGGATGGGCGGGGGGCCGGGTTCGACGACGCGGGAGTCGAACTGGCCGGGGCGGCGAGGGAGGACAGGCGTGGGGGTGGCTTCGGTCCAGTGGAGGAGATCGGTGGAATAGGAGAGGCCCATTTGGTCGGTCTTGTACGTTTCGCCGGCCTTGCTGGGGGCGGTGCCTAGCCAGTACATCCAGTATTTGCCGTCGATTTTTATCGGGACGATGGCGCCGGATTTGGTCCACCCGACGTTCCAGTTGCCCTTGTATGCAGGAAGGAGCACGCCCTCGCGGTTCCAGTGGAGCAGGTCGTGGGAAGTGGCCAGGCAAAGCTGCGCGTCCTTTTTGTTGTAGCCGGTATAGGTGAGGTAGTAGGTGTCGCCGAATTTCTGGAGGCGGGGGTCTTCGACGCCGCCATCTTTTTCGTAGTCGGTCTCCGGCGAAAGTACCGGCTCGGGTCTTCGCATGAAGTGGATACCGTCTTTGCTTTCGGCGTAGCCGAGACGCGATGTGCCGGAAGCGTCCTGGGCGCGGTAGAGCATGACGAATTTTCCGTTGTGAAGGACGACGGCGGGGTTGAAGGTGCCGGCGGACTCCCAAGTGGCACCTTGGGGGGAGAGGATGGGTTCGTTGGAGGGGCGGGTCCAGGGGCCGAAGGGGAGATCGGCGGTTGGTGCGGCGTAGGCTAGCGCGGCAGCCAGGAGGGAGCTGGATAGAACGAGTTTGATGCTGATCTGGCGCATCGCTTGTGACGCTCCGCGGAAGTGTAGATGGTCACACAAATGGAATCGTGTTACCAGAACGGGCGGTAGTGGGTCAGTTTGAATTTTGACCTCTATTGTCACGATTAATAAAATTCAAACTGACCCACTACCGAACGGGCGAATACGCCGGGGGGCGCTCCTCGCGGCGGCTCTGTAAGGAGGGAGATTATTTAGGAAAAGGGCCGGCCATGATGGGCCCGGAGAGCACGGGCTCCCAGGCCTGCTTGCAGTGGGCACATTGGACTTCGCGAGCAGCAGCGTTATTGGCGCCGGAATGGGTGTCCAGTGCGACGGAATTTTTCTTGCGGCAGTGAGGGCAGGTCAGATCGACCAAGACGCTGAGTGGAGCGGCTTCTGTCTCCGTTTGAGCGCGTTGTTTTGGCGCTTGGTGATGGCCTTTTGCGAGCGGTCGCGTTTTCTTACCGGCGCGCTTTCTGGCGTACAGAACCTTATCCGCGCTTGCCAGCATTTCCTCTGGCCGCTCGCCCAGTTCGTATTGCTTCCATCCGGCGGAGAAGGTGATGGGAATTTCTTTGCCGTGCCAGTCTACTTCCAATGAGCCGAGACGTCCCAACACAAGTTTCAACTGCTGCGAGGTGCACTCCGGAAGCAAAACGAGAAACTCGTCTCCACCCAAACGCACCGCCAGGTCGCCTCCCCGAATCGCGTTATTCAGGAGGGCGGCAAATTTCTGCAATACAAGGTCACCGGCGGGATGGCCGTAGGTGTCGTTGATCTCCTTGAAATTGTTCAAGTCCAAGGTGAGTACGGTCAGCGGGTGTCCTTTGCGCTCCGAACGAGCCACTTCGGCGGCCAAGCGCTGCTCCGCAAAGCGACGGTTATACAGACCGGTCAATGGATCAACCATGGCCAGATTGCGGAGAAGGTCGGAATGGCCCTGTCTCTCGGCGAGCTGGCGGCGAAGCCTCTTGATAAGAATGGCTTGAGAAATCACATGGACGTTAAAAAGCACGACCAAAACGATCAGACCAAAAACAACATCGACAATGTTGATCCGGAAGATGGTCTCCGCGCCGCGACGCACTGCCGGGAGACTGAATGCGATGACTGTGAAGACGAGGAGGAAAGCAACAAAAATCGAGTAACCCCAGACCCACCAATCACGCTTTTCAATTCTCTGAAATTCGCGCGCCAGTTCTTGATCGCTGGCCTCTACAGAAGCTGCGCCGGGATGAATGGGGGGTTCATTCATGAGTTGGAAGTTAGGGACAAGACTGCGCCGATTCAACTAAATTAGTCTGTCCGGGTGTGCGGGTCAAGACTGTTCCACCTTGGAATTACAAGTTAGTTACTCGGAGATAGGAAGAGTGGGCAAGACCGAATGGTCAAGCTGATAGACTCACTAACATATTTGTAATCAGTGACTTACGGAAGACCTCCGGCTGCACAAGAGTTCTACCTGGCTGGTACCCGCGTCCCATTGGAAAAAGAGCTGAATCCTAAGAAACTTACGTTGAGCAAAATATGGTCTCAATCTTCATCCTCGTGTTTGCGGCGTTCGCCCTTGTGAAGTTCGGAATCTCACAATGGCGCGCGATTTGGATAACGACCGCAAATCAGCCGCTGTCTGAGTCGTTGCAACTGACGGCTGGGATTGACGGAGCACACGTCGGCGCGGGTGATTTCAGCACACTCCTGCATTTGTGCCACGAGTTGTCCCCTGATTTGAAGAAGAAGAGCCCCTGGCTAAGAGAAGTATCGGTGTACTACCGCGCGGTTGCGAAACTGGAAAACGCTTTCCGAGTGAAGCTTCCGGCCATTTCCGCATGGGCAAAAGGTGAAATGCAAATCTGCTCGCGCTACGTGGCAGTGGTACTTGACCAAAGTCTGTCCATGAGCATGGATCGCCAGTTCGCCACGCGCAGCAACTGAGCACAACAGGCGCGATGCGGGCGCAAGATGGCGACGTTCAATCGCCGCCACAAATCAAAAATCAAATAGAGGTCAGCGCCAAGTTAGGGCGCGTGAGGGGCGACTACGCCTAAGTCGGCGATGTTGTCTCCTTTTTTGAGGGAGGGGACGGCGTTGACGTGGAGGACTACGGCGGAGACGGGGGCGCGAGGCTCGGCGATAACTTTGCCGAAATAGTCGGTGATGGTGCCGAGCTTCATGCCGGCGGACACGTAGGTGCCGCGCTTGACCAGGGGATACCAGATGCCGGGGCCGTCGGCTAGGACGTCTACTAGCTTTTCAATCCAGACGGGATTTTCGATTGGATGCGGATCGCCGGGGAGCATTTTGAGGGCGCGCATGGTGCTGAGGGTGCCGTTGACGAGGAGGGCTAGATCGTCGGAGTCGACGGTACCGGCGTGGCCAGCTTCGACGACGATGGAAGGCTTGCCACGGACGGCGGCGGTGTTATCGAGGTAGCGGGTTGCGGCGGGATCGGTGGGGCGTTCGCGCCAGATAATAATGTGGTCGAGGCCGAAGGCGAGGACCATTTCCTTGGAGGTGCGATCCTGGGCTTCGCGGCCGGTGGGGCCCCAGTAGGCGTAGGGACGGAGGCTTTCGTCGAGGTCGCCGCCGTGGTAGTCGATGAGGTAGTCGCAGCGGTCGACGATTTCCCTGGTGATGAGGTAAGAGGCGCGTTCGGTTTGCGTGCCATCGGGCTTCCCGGGGTAGAAGCGGTTCATGCTCTTGTTGTCGATGGGATTGACGTGGGGGACTTTTTGCTCGAAGGACTGGATGTTGATGAGCGGAACGAGGATGACGGTGCCGGCGACTTGGGCGGGGTCGAGAGCGGCGATGAGCTTTTCGATGGCGATGATGGAGACGTATTCGGTGCCGTGGGCGCCGGAAACTAGGGCTAGGACTTTGCCGGGCTTGGCGCCGTTCACGACGACGACGGGGATGCTGGTGGCGGCGTCGACGCCGGCAGGAACTTCGAGGGTGCCGGTGGATTTTTCGCCCGGGGCGGCAGAGGCGGTGCCTACGGTGAACCGGGATTGCGCCGAGACCGAAATGCAACAAAGCAGGGAAAGAAACGCAGCCAGAATCGAAACACGGGCAGGCATTATTCGCCTCCTGCTTTCGTCGCTGGCACCTGCGGGGGTTCGGCAGGACGTGCGGGGGCGGGGTCGCCTTTTACGTAGTGGTTGTACCAGGCGAGGTGGCGCTCGAGGCGGTCCTTGAGGTGGGAGGGCATGGTTAAGCCATGATGTTCGCCTGGGTAAACGACCAGTTCGGTGGTTCGGCCGAGGCTTTTTAGGGCTTGGTACATCTGCTCCCCGCCGATGATGGGCACGTTCCAGTCAATGTCGCCGCCCATGAAAAGCGTGGGCGTGGTGATGTTGTTGACGCGGTAGAACGGGGAGATTTTTTCCCACACGGCTTTGTTTTCCCAAGGGTAGCCGAGTTCGTAGAAGTAGTCTTTCTGGTATTGATCGTGGCCGAAGCCGCTGGTCATCAGAGCGATGCCGGCGCCGGAGATGGCGGCTTTGAAGCGCGTGGTTTGCTCGATGATGAAGTCGGTGGACATGCCGCCGTAGGACCAGCCACCGACGCCGAGCTTATCGGGATCGGCGATGCCCTGGGCGATGGCGTAATCGACCATGGCGATATCGTCTTGATAGTCCTTGTTACCCCAATCGGCAAAGATGGCTTGGCAGAATTTCTGGCCGTAGCCGGAGGAACCGCGGGGATTGGGGAGAAGGACGGCGTAGCCATTGGCGGCGTAGAGCTGGGCAAGGTGGTAGAAGGAAGCGGAATATTGGCCGACGGGGCCGCCGTGAGGATTGAGAAGGGTAGGAACTTTTTTGCCCGGAGCGTAGTCGAGAGGTTTGTAGAGATAGCCGGCGACGGAGGTGCCGTCCTTGCTCTTGAAATGAACGTAGTCTACCTGGGCCAGGCGGAGTTGGGCGAAGAGCGCGTCGTTGGTTTTGGTTAGGCGGGTGAGCTTGTTGTCGCTGAAGGTGAAGATTTCATCGGGGCGATCGAGCGAACTAATTTGCGCGGCGATGGCGCCGTCTTTGCCGACGGAATAGTAACCAACACTGAGAGGGCCGCTAATGGTACGCGAGACTTCGCCACCTGTCGCGGGAATGCGGAAAAGATTGTCCGTGCCGTCGTCGTCGGCGATGAAGTAAAGGGAGCGGCCATCGGCGGAGAAACGCGGGCGGCGCACGCTGCGGTCGAAGGCGAGAGTCAAAACTTTGGCTTCGCCACCGGAGGAAGGCGCGATGGCGAGGTGGTGGGTGGCGTAGATCATGGCCTTAAGGTCGGTTTCGGTGACGTAGGCGATCCACTTGCCGTCAGGGGACCAGGCGGGTTGGCGGTCGGGGCCGGGATTGGTGGTGATTTGGGTGAGGTGGGCGCCTTTGTCGGTATTGTCGGCAGCGACGATCCAGATATCAGAGTTGTAGTTGCGGTCGGGGTCGGGCGTACTGCGGTTGCTGGTGAAGGCGAGGGACTTGCCGTCGGGCGACCAGGCGGGATCGGTGTCGTCGAAGTCGCCGCTGGTCACTTGGGTGGATTTTTTTGAGGCCACATCGAAGACGTACAGGTGGTCGCGGCGGCGATCCAGGTAGCCAGCATTATCTTCCTTGAACTGGAGGCGATCGATGACAAAGGGAGGGGGAGTCTTCGGTTTGGCGGCAGGCTTTTCTTTATCCTTTTCCTTGTCTTTGGCAGCTTCGAGGTCCTCAGGCTTGGGATCCTGAAGGACTAGAACGAGACGGGTGCTATCGGGGGACCATTCAAAGTCGTTGACGCCTTGGGCGACCTCGGTGAGGCGCTCTGCTTCACCCCCGCGGCGGTCGAGCTGCCAGACTTGGTTCTTGCCGCCGTTGCGCGCCGAGAGGAAGGCGAGATATTTGCCGTCAGGGCTCCATCGGGGGTGCGAGGAGGAAACTCCCTCGGCGGTCATGGGGATGGCATCGCCGCCGTGGGTGGAAACCATCCAGAGGCGCTGCTCGCTCTTATCTTCCTTGAGCATGCGGGTCCGAACGGAGTAGGCGACCCAATGGCCGTCGGGGCTCAGCTCGGGCTGAGCGACATCGCGGATTCGGAAGAAGTCGTCGATGGTGATGCCGCGGGGAGCGCTTGGAGCTGTGGGAGATGGCTTGGGAGCCGGCTCCTGGGCATTAGCTGAGAACGAAAAGCAGGTGGCAAGGGACGCGAACACAACGCACGACATTAGCTTCATGCAGACGACTCCTCAATCTTGGGAATGTGGGCCCGAAACCGGGAGCGAAGTGTAGCACAGGCTCCTTGATAGACGGTGCAGGGAGAGAATCGGGAAGCGGCCGCGAGGGATTTGGAAGACGGGTGAGCGGGTAGTGCGGAAGCGTGTTTGGCGCGGCTGAAAAATATTTTCGCTGGTACGCATTTTTTTCTTGCATGCAGGGGCGACTCTTGTATTCTGCGAATGCGAACTCGCTCTACCGCAGCGGCGAAAGCGAGATTCCCTTAGGAGGACGAGAGTAAAAATTGAGTTCTTTACCGCTCCACACCCAGCTACCTTCCCTTTCCATCCCAACAACAAGAAAAAGAGTCGCTAAGCTCACGCTCTGGCCGCTTGTGGCTGCCACGTTTTTCATGGTGTCCGGCGGGACGTATGGGACGGAAGAAATCATTCATGGCGCGGGCTACGGCCACGGGATTTTGATATTGCTGTTCCTGCCGGTGCTGTGGTGCCTGCCAACGGCGTTCATGATTGGGGAGCTATCGAGCGCGCTGCCGCAAGAAGGCGGCTATTACGCGTGGGTGCGGCGGGGGTTGGGGAATTTCTGGGGGTTCCAGGAGGCATGGCTTTCGCTGGCCGCAAGCATTTTTGACATGGCGATCTACCCGACGCTGTTTGTCTTTTACTTGAAGCAGATGTCGCCGTGGTTTGGCGTTGGGAATCACGGAATTTATGCTGGACTGTTTGTGGTGGCGACCTGCGCGGCGCTGAATCTTGCTGGAATCCGCGTGGTGGGAATCACTTCGCTGTGGCTTTTCTTCCTGCTGTCGGCACCGTTCGCGCTGATCGTGGTGATGGCACCGTTCAAAATGGGAGCGCTTGCGGAAACCCATGCCGCGCCTGCGGCTACAGGGCTGGGGTTGCTCGGGGGCGTGCTGGTGGCGATGTGGAACTACATGGGGTGGGACAACGCTTCGACGATCGCGCAGGAAGTCGAGCGGCCGCAGCGGACTTATCCGAAAGCAATGATCGCGGCGGTCGTCCTCGTGGCGCTTAGCTACGTGCTGCCGTTCGTGGCGGTGTATTTGACGGGAATCCCCTCTTCTATTTTTGGGGAAGACGGATCGTGGGCAACGGTGGCGGGGGCGATTGGCGGGAAGTTCCTGGGAATCGAATGGCTCAGATTCCTGATCGTCCTCGGCGGGATGATGAGCGCCTTCGGCATGTTCAATGCGCTGGTGCTTAGCTATTCGCGTTTGCCGCTGGCTATGGCGCGGGATGGCATGCTGCCAAAGTTTTTTGCGAAAATGAGCGCCCGGACTCAAGCGCCGTGGGTGGCCATCATCTTCTGCGCGACTTGCTGGGCGCTGTGCCTTGGGCTGGGTTTCAAGCGGCTCATCACGCTGGATATCATGCTTTACGGAATCAGCTTGATGCTGGAATTCGTGACGCTGGTGGCGCTACGCATCCGCGAGCCGGAGCTGAAGCGCGGCTTCCGCGTGCCGGGCGGACTGACCGGCGCGATTAGCTGCGGCGTCTTTCCGCTGCTGCTCCTCAGCCTGGCGATGGTGGAAAGCAATCACGAAACCGTGTTGGGTCTGAACGGGCTGTTGTTTGGCGCACTGATTATCCTGGCTGGCTTCTTGATCTACTTTGTTACCGGGAAATTGAAGATTCGCCACACGAAGCCGGTGGTTCTGGAAGAGATCGAGGAGTTGGAAACCGCCTAGGGGCCATTTTTAGTTTAACGATTCCCTGCCGCCCGGTTCGAAAGAGCCGGGCGGTTTTGTTATGCGGGTAAGATATACTCAACAATCTTTCAAGACGCTTGCCGATTGCCAGGAGACTTCCGACGTGAAACTGCGCGACTTCGTTCTTGGTTTGCTATCAGTCCTACTCTTGCTCGTTGCTTCGGTTCGGCTTTTGGCCGGACCTGATGCACCCAAACAGTACGATCCAAAATTTTTTCAGGATCTGCGGTGGCGATTGATTGGGCCGTCTCGCGGGGGGCGGACGCTGGCGGTGGCGGGGGTGCGCGGGCAGCCGGAGGTGTTTTATTTCGGGAGCGTCGGCGGGGGCATTTGGAAGACAAATGATGCGGGGCGAACTTGGAAGCCCATTTTCGATGCGCAGGGGATTGCGTCGATTGGGGCGATCGCCGTAGCGCCGTCGGATGCGAATGTGATTTACGCGGGGTCGGGAGAGGCGGACATGCGCTCCTCGATTTCCTATGGGAATGGAATGTACAAGTCGACGGACGCAGGCAAGGCTTGGACGCACATCGGACTGGAGGATTCGCGGCAGATCGGGCGAATCCTTGTGGACCCGCGGGACGCGAATCGAGTCTTTGTGGCGGCGCTGGGCCATGCGTATGGGCCGAACCAGGAGCGCGGCGTGTTTCGTTCGAAAGATGGGGGAAAGAACTGGCAAAAGATTTTGTTTCATGATGAAAACACCGGAGCGATCGATTTGGCGTTCGAGCCGGGAAATCCAAAAACGATTTACGCGGCGCTTTGGCAAACGCGCCGGCCGCCGTGGAGCATTTACCCGCCTTCGAACGGGCCGGGCAGCGGGCTTTATCGCTCGATGGATGGGGGCGATCACTGGGAACGGGTGAGCAGTCCAGGCTTGCCATCGGAAGGTCTTGGGCGGATCGGGATTGCTTTTGCGCCGAGCAATCCGCGGCGGATTTATTTGATCGTGGACGCCAAGGAGGGCGGCCTGTTTCGCTCGGATAACGGCGGGCAGAGTTGGCAGCGCGTTTCGAATGACAAACGCATCTGGGGGCGTGGTTGGTACTTCGGTGAAGTCAGCGTGGATCCAAAAGAGCCGGACACGGTGTACCTGCCGAACACGGCAACCTATCAGTCGCATGATGGAGGAAAGACGTTCACGGTATTCAGGGGCGCGCCGGGGGGCGACGATTATCACGAGCTGTGGATTGATCCGGACGAGCCGAAGCGGATGGCTTTGAGCAGCGACCAAGGCACAATTGTGACGCGCAACGGCGGCGAGACGTGGAGTTCCTGGTACAACCAGCCAACGGGGCAGTTCTATCACGTGGCGACGGACAACCAGTTTCCGTATTGGGTGTACGGCGCGCAGCAGGATAGCGGCTCGGCGGCCACTCCAAGCCGCGGCAAGTACCGCTCGTTGAATTTTCATGATTGGCAGCCGACGGAAGTGGGCGGCGAAAATGGCTACATCGCGCCGGACCCGCTGAATGCCGGCGTGGTGTACGGCGGCACAGTCGCCCGGCAGGATTTCAGCAACGAGCAAGTGCGGGAGATGCCGCCATCGATAGCTCATCCTGGGGATTACCGGCGCACTTGGACGCTGCCGCTGGTGTTTTCGCAAATCGATCCGCACGTGTTGTACTTCGGCTCGCAAATATTGTTTCGGACGGCGGATGGCGGCGGCTCGTGGCAAGTGATCAGCCCCGACCTCACGCGGGAAGATCCTGGCGTTCCGCCGAGCTTGGACGCGGCGACGGCTGCGGATGGTCCGAAGGGCAAACGGCGCGGCGTCATTTACACGATTGGACCTTCGTTTGGGCGGGCAGGGGAAATCTGGGCGGGCACGGACGACGGCTTGATTCAACTGACGCGGGATGAAGGGAAAACGTGGGAAAACGTTACGCCGCCGGAGTTGACGGCATGGAGCAAGGTGACGCACATCGAGGCGTCGCACTTCGATGCGGGGACGGCTTACGCGGCGGTGGACAGGCATCGGCTGGATGACTATCAGCCCTATCTCTATCGCACCCGGGATTTCGGCAAGAGTTGGCAACGTGTGTCGAATGGGATTCCTGAAGGAAGTTTTTTGAATTGCGTGCGAGAAGATCCGGCGCGAAAAGGGTTGCTGTACGCCTGCACGGAGAAGGGCGTCTACGCTTCCTTCAATGACGGGGACGATTGGCAGTCCTTGCAATTCAATCTGCCGGTAACGTCCGTGCGCGACTTGGTAGTGCATGAAAATGATTTGGTCGTGGCTACCTTCGGCCGTTCGTTCTGGATACTGGACGATGTGACGCCGCTGCGGCAGATGGATGCGCATGTCGCCGGTGCCGATGCTTGGCTCTTTCGCCCCCAAACCGCGATTCGCATGCCCGCGAATTCGGACCAAGGCACGCCGGTGCCGATGGACGAGTGGTTAGCAGCGAACCCACCGGAGGGCGCCGTGCTGGATTATTTCTTGAGGGAGAAGCCGGCAACGGCTATTCAGATGGAAATTTTCGATTCTGAAGGAAAACTAGTCCGGCGGTTCGCGAGCGATGACGTGTTGCAGAAGACGAATCCCAAGGACGTTCCGATACAAGTCGAGTGGATACGCGATCCGAAACCGCTATTGGCGGAGGCGGGGATACACCGGTTCGTCTGGGATCTTCGTTACGCGGCACCGAAGGGCGTTCGCGCCACGTACCGGCGACTGGACGGACCTTTGGTAGTTCCGGGCAACTTTACGGTGAAGCTCACGGCGAATGGCAAGAGCAGCACGCAGCCGCTGACGATCAAGATGGATCCGCGCGTGAAAACGCCGCAGGACGCGCTGGTGCGGCAGTTTGAGTTGGCTTCGAAGCTGGCATCCCGGCTCGGGGAAGTTTCGCTGGCGCTGCAACAGGCCGGTGAGCTGCGAAAGCAGCTTGCGGAGCGCAAGAGGGAGGCGGGCGGCAATACCGAGCTCTTGACGGCCTTGCAAGAGCTGGAAAAAAAGGTTGCAGCGGCAGTGGAAAGCGATAGAGATGCTGAATTTGGGTTGTTTGGAATCGCCGCTCCAGGCAGAGAGCGTGAGCCGCTTCGGCATGTCGAGGCGGCGCTCAGGGGATTACTAGTCGTCGTGGATAGCTCCGATTTGGGACCGACGTCGGATGCTGCCAGCGCAAGCGAGCGGTGGGATGAGGCCGCGCGCGAGGAACTGTCGCACTGGGCCGCCTTCCAAAGGGATGAGGTGGAGAGTGTAAATGCTTTGCTGCGAAATGCAAAATTGAAGCCTCTCTCGATGTAGGGGCGCAGCATGCTGCGCCCCTGCGAGCTACCGGCGACCCGGTTATATGCGGGGCGCCAGGGCTTACATCCTCTCGCTGCGTTGTCGCTTCTCGGACGGCGCGGATTGAGGTACGGATTTGGTATGCTGCTGTAGGTGAGAAACATCCTCCGAAGCAGGTCTCTCTGCTTGATTGGGCTGCTCTCCGTGGCTCTTCTGGCCGCGGTGATGGTTTCGCCATCGCAAGTTCCTCCACAGACCCAGCAAGTTGCGCCCGGCACGTCGGCGCCGGCGACTCCCTCCGCGGGTTCTCCGCAAGGGGTGGCGGGACCGGTGGCTTCTGCTTTCGGCGCGCAAGCGCAGCATGGCGGGCTGAACATTGTGGTTCTGGATCCGGCGCACGGCGGAACGGACCCCGGCGCGCGAGGCACAGGCGGCATGCGCGAGAGCGAGATCGTTCTGGATTTCGCGACTCAGGTTCGGCGGGCGCTGGAACTGCAAGGATTTCAAGTCGTGCAGACGCGGCAGGGGAATGAGAACCCTTCTTTCGATGATCGCTCCGCGACGGCTAATGCGCAACGCGGGGCGGTGTTCGTAACACTGCACATTTCCTCGACGGGATTGCCGGGCACGGCGCGCGTGTACGTGAATTCGGATTTGCCGCCGGTCGCGGGTGCGAATGGCTTGATTCCGTGGGAACGTGCACAGGCGCCATTTCTGGGACTGAGCCGGAGGTTTGGCGATCTGGTGCAGGGATTTCTGAGCCAGCGTTTTAGAGGCTCGCCTGACACAGCGCAAACTGCCAGTGTGCGGCAGCTTCGAACCACGGCAGCGCCGGCCATCGCCGTGGAAATTTCGAGCGTGACGGTGGAGGACCGCGCCGATTTGGATCGCATGGCGCCGGGGGTGGCGGACGCCGTCGCGCGCGGCGCGGCCGCGTTCAAGCCATCCTACGTAGTTCCAAATACGCCGGGAGCGCTGCCGTGACGTCACGGTGGAAAATTGTTCTGATCGGCGGCTTGGTCTTCATCGTACTTGCTGCCGCGATTTATTTTCCAATTCTTCGCCGGC
>Ga0210408_10004266_pt1 | contig 12814 bp, 10 predicted proteins | sample IncBWH4MmetaG_FD_155471 | JGI IMG/M metagenome (GOLD analysis project Ga0210408, IMG submission 155471) | Forest soil microbial communities from Barre Woods Harvard Forest LTER site, Petersham, Massachusetts, United States - Inc-BW-H-4-M | ecosystem: Environmental > Terrestrial > Soil >...
GCTCTACACTTGCAGTCCGTTGGAGCACGATGGAGGCACGCGATGATCGTCGAACAGATCTGGACCGCCAACGCCGGTCGCAACTTCAATTATCTGGTCGCCTGTGAGGAAACCGGCGAGGCGCTGGCGATCGATCCTCTCGATCATCAGAAATGCCTGGCCGCCGCCAAGACGAAGGGCTGGACCATCACCCAGATCCTCAACACGCACGAGCATCACGACCATACCGGCGGCAACCAGCAGGTGATCGCTGCGACCGGCGCCAAGTTGTCGGCGCACGCCGATGCGAAGGACAAGATATCCGGGATGGATCGCGGGCTGCGTGCCGGCGACGTGATCAGAGTGGGCAAGACAGTCGAGCTCGAATGCCTGGACACGCCGGGACACACGATGAGCCACATCTGCGTCAGGTCCCACGGGGACACACCGGCCCTATTTTGCGGCGATACATTGTTCAATGCAGGCGCCGGCAATTGCCACAACGGCGGCCATCCGAACGAGCTCTACAACACCTTCGCCGCCCAGCTCGCCAAGCTGCCGGAGGGGACGCTGATCTATCCGGGGCACGACTACATCGCGCGCAACCTCGCCTTCACCCTCGACCGCGAGCCGGACAATGCGAAGGCTAAGGAGATGCTGCCCCAGGTAGAGAAGCAGGAGACCGCAAAGGCGCTCGTCACCACCTTGGCGCTGGAACGGGAGATCAACACCTTCTTCCGGCTCACCAGCCCGTCGGTGATCAAACGCCTGCGCGACGCCTTCCCCGACCTCCCCGATAATCCCGACCCTAAGACAGTGTTCCTGCGGCTCCGCGAGCTCCGCAACAAGTGGTGAAGGCTCACGCCTTATCTAACCAGAATGTATCCATTCTGACCACGTCGTATATGCCGAAGTAATCATAAGGGTTGTGGCCTTTGACATAGTCATACCAGACGTCGTTGATTTTTTCCCACGCGACCGGCAACACTGGCGGGTCCTGTTCCATGATGGCTTCGGTCTGCCGCACCAATGCCAGCCGCTTGGCGGGATCGACTTCGTGGTCGATCTCGTCCACCAGGGCGTTGAACTTCGAGTTGTCCCAGAACGAATAGTTCTGCGGACCGCCGGTGCGGTACCAAGCGTTGAAATAATCCGACGGGTCGAGCAGCGTCGATACAATGGCGCCGATCGACAGATCGAAATGCCCGTTGGCAGCATCGTCGAACCAGACTGATTCGACGACGGTGCGCAGATTACACTGGACGTTGAGCCCTTCCTGCAGCATCGCCTGAATGGCTTGTGCCCACAGCTTGAAGCTAGCGACGTCGCGTACCAGGAAATCCAGCCCTTTGAGGCCATCGGGGTGACCGGCCGCCGCCATCAACGCACGTGCCTCCTTGAGGGCGGCCGCCGTGTCTGTTTGATACCCAACCCGTTTATCGAGCTCCTCGGGCGGCGTGGCAAAATCCGAGAACGGATAGATGAAGCCACCGACCCGCATCGGGGTTACGTCCTTAACCACGTCGATCAAGGCCGGCCGATCAAAGGCGAGGTGCAGAGCGCGGCGCACCCGCGGATCATCAAACGGCTTGCGCTTGCTGTTGACCCAAGTGCCTTGAATAACGCTCTGATTGAACGCGGTGGTCGACAGCCCAGGGGTGGCCTTGGCCTTGCGGGCCGTGACCGGATCGGTGATGCGAATGTAGTCGACGCGACCTGACAGGATCGCCGACCCCAAATCGGTGGAGAACGGCAAGGCGTGATAGAATTCGATGCCGTCGAGGTAAGGCAGCCCCTTGTTCCAGTAGTTCGGGTTCCTTTCCATGACCCAGACTTCGTTCTCGACACGGCGGACACTTTTGAAAGGGCCGGTTCCGGGGTAGATTTCGACTTTGCGAAGGTTATAGTTATTGTCTTCGAGCGTTTTCTTGCGGACAATCACGTTCCAGCCGCTGGCAATTGCGGACATAATAAACGCGGCGGGACGAGGCTCGGACAATTTGAATTCGATCGTGTATTTATCCCGAGCGTTGATCTCGCTGACCGCCTTAAACAGGATACCGCGCGAAATGCTAATCCCTTGCGGAGGCTTGGCAATGCGGTCGAAGGTGGCTTTCACGTCCTCGGCGGTCAGCTCCGCCCCATCGTGAAACAAGACCCCCTTGCGCAGAAAGAAAGTGTAGGTTTTGCCGTCTTTGGCAATCTCCCAGCTATGCGCCAGATCCGGGATGATGGTCCTGCCACTGTCGCGCGGATCGCGCCGGATCAGGTTGTCGAACATGCACCCCTGGGAGCCGAGATTATTGATGGTCCCGGATTGATGGACGTCGAAATGCGGCGGTCGCATCGTAATGCCATAGCGCAATACGCCGCCGGTCTTGGGGTTGGGCTCGGGCGCCCTGAGCTGAAAACTCGAGCCGTCGAATTTATCGGGTATTTCGGCGGCCAGCGCGAACCCCGGTGGCAGTCCATAGGCTCCCGCGATCATGGCGGCGCCACCCTTGAGAATTTCGCGGCGGCTCCACCATGGACGTCCGAGGCGCGGGTCGCTCATCTGTTTCCTCCTTCATTGCAAACTACTTTTCGGCACCCTCCACGCGAAGATATTGGATCGGGCGGCCTGGTCAATCAGCTTGCCATCCGTGCGTTTTGCCCATGGTGATCTGACGAATCATTGTCTGATGCAGGCTTGGATCCTGCGACTCATGGTTGTTCGAAATATGACAGTTCGCTGTACCTGCAGCTGATCTGCAGCAGAAATCGACTTCAGGTTGTAAGGTTCGAATGCGGTTGGACCGCGGGGTGGCGCGATGAGGGTCGGGTCCGGGCAGCCTCAAGCATCTCCCTTATCCGGTACAATAGTGGCCAAGTGTGACCCCGCCAATTAGTTAAAAACGTCGGCGCACCGTACCACATCATTGCGATATTGTCAACTCCGCGAGTCCGGTCGGGACGCTCGCGGCCCGAATGCATCTCACCCCCGGTCGTGCCCAGCCTTTCGCTGCATAACTCGTGCTCCATTTCGTTGTCGACCTCGTGGTGGGCACGACCGCCAACGCGACCCGCAATCCAGCCTCTGACGAGAGCGCAACTGTCTCGATGGCTGACAAACCGGTGCCAGCCAGCAGTGGCTAGAATGGGCGGACGGAGGCGACCCCTCCCCGACAATGTTCATGAGCGGGGGGGGGCGCCTGTGCCTCGGCCAATAGGACTCCGCGATCTGATGTTTTATTCCGGGGGGAGCGATTGTGGGATTCGTTATCGACGTGGCACCGGTGAACCGGCCGTTTGAGCGTTGATCTATTGGAGGCTGTAAAATTTTCGTGAACGGCCATCAGCGCACATCAATAGCAGGCTTCTTGCCAGGTTTTTCCAGGCGCCGGCGGGATTGCACTCTGGCTTGAGAACGCGGCCGTAGGTCGGCAAGCCGACACTGCGGGTTTCTGCCCGCAATCGTGTAGCGCAGACCGGAATAAAACGCGTGGCGTGGCAGTCTGGTCAGGACGGCGGCGGCCAACTTGCCGACCGACCTCGAACGGCGATCGCTGCTGGTTGCCGGGTCTCTACAGCCGGGTCGACGGACTCGCGCTAACGCATCAACTTGAGTGAGGTCCGAAATGAAAACCATACTGCTCGCCGGCACGACTGTTGCCGTGCTGGCCGCCGCAAGCCTCGCGCCCGTAATGGCCCAGGCGACGCAAACGGTGAGCCAGGTGGTGCAATGGAATAAAACCCTTCTGTCGATCGTCCGCACCCCTGGCGCGCAGCCGGCAACGATCCACCCCACCCGCAGCTTTGCCATCATGCACGCCGCGATATACGACGCGGTCGACGCCATCGACGGCACACACAAGCCCTACCTGGTTCGCCTCAGCGCATCCCACTTCGCTTCCCAAGAGGCGGCGGCGGCAGCGGCGGCGCACGAAGTGCTGGTAAAGCTGTATCCAAACTTCCAGGCGACCCTCGATGACCAACTTCAGCGCGCGCTGGCGCAGCTTGCCAATGCAGGAAGGGCTGACGGCAGCCAAATAGGGAACACCGTCGCTGATCGAATCCTGGCTTTGCGAGCCAATGACGGCTCGAATGCCCCGCCGATCCCCTATGTTTTCGGCACTGCGCCGGGGGATTACCAATCGACACCGCCGAATTTCCCCAAGCAACCGCAGTTCACGCATTGGTCCCGCGTTACTCCATTTGCCCTGGGGAGCGCGAACCAGTTTCGTCCCGGCGGTCCGCCAAAATTGACCAGCGACAGGTACGCCGATGCTTTCGACCAGGTCAAATCACTTGGGATCGCCAACAGCACGACCGCTACCGCGGACGAGGCGCTGACCGGCCGTTTTTGGAACGGGGCCATTCAGAACTATTGGAACGAGATCGCTCAGACCGCATCGCTGGCGCACAACCTGACGACCGCGGAGAATGCCCGCCTGTTTGCGCTGCTCAATCTGAGTTTCGCCGACAGCGTGATCGCATTCTACGATGCCAAGTACACCTACAATTTCTGGCGACCGGTGACCGCGATCCGTGCGGCCGCGACGGATGGCAACCCGGAAACCGAGGCCGATCCCAATTGGCTTCCCGAGGTCGGCAACACGACTCCTGACCCATCCTATCCGGGCGCTCATGCGGTCATCAGCGCGGCCGGAGCGGAGGTACTGACTTCCTTCTTCCGCAAGCACCATTTCGAGTTCAGCGTGACATCCGAAGTTATGGCGGGGGTGGATCGCTCATTCACCAGCTTCTCGGCCGCTGCGGAGGAAGCAACGCGGAGTCGCATCTTTGCCGGGGTGCACTTCCGCTTTGACCTTACGAGTGGCCGACGGCTGGGTGATGACGTAGCTGATTTTGTCGTTGATAATTTCCTGACGGCCCGCGACCGGGACGACTGAATTCCTCGGGCGTGGGTCAGCAACGGAGGCGGCGAGGGCGGGAATTCTCCCGCCTTCGTCGAGCTCGGCCGCGAACGCCCGCGCCAGCGTCATCGGGAACACCCGCGTGGCCCGAAGGGCCAGTCCCGCCACTCCGTGGCGAGGCTAATGTTGCGCCAAGCCGACCAAGCTCGCACCGACTTCGCTGCGATCGAGAGCAATCTCGAATTCATCATGAGCCAACTCGCCCGAGTTCCGACTCGGGAAGCAGTTGGCGCGCTACTCTTTGCTGGTCATGGTCGGCACGGCGTGCCTTGTGCAGACCTTGGCATTCCTGTTTCGCTAATAGCATCAGACGAGGCGTAGGTATGGCACGAGAACTTAATACGAGGGAAATCGTCTGTCTCTCGGTATTGCGCGGCAAGTCCTCAAAACAAACCTGCGAGGAAGTCGAGCGGGAGACCGGCAGAATATACAGTCAGAACTATATCGACAGCCTGCGGTCTCGCGCAAAGAATCTGATCCGAATGCGGTGCCGGGAGCTAGACCCTCCGCCGATGAGTTTTGCCGTGCTGCGGGAGATTGTGGAATTCTCGGCCAAGTATGACCCGCCATTAACCGAAAAGGTCTACGGCAGCTTGCCAATGCCGCGAATATTGATCAGGATGTTGTCGTCCAGAGGCATCAAGAACGGCACGAACATCATATGCGTGCACAGGTTAGGGGTGTCATCGTTGACCGTTGGACTTGGAGTCTCTACTAGGCCACCAATTTTCCATCTCCGCTTACAGAACTGCTATTTCTCGTGAGTTTCGAGCCGCCAGTAACGTCCATATAACTCAGCGTTCGCCCGGTCCTGTAGTTGAGCCGTATCGCCTTTTTGCTGCCGTCGTGTGCGGCATTACGCTGATGCCTATCATCGCTTCATCTGGCGAACATCGGTCGCGGGCAGTCGCTCGCGATTTCCAGCAACAGCACCCGTGCCCGTCGACGGGCCGGACGACCGGCCCATGTCCCGGTTACCGTGAAGGATCATATCGTGCCGCTCGCCTGCGGCGGACCCGACTCGGCCTCCAACCTGCAATGGCAGACCGTTGCCGCTGCGAAGGCGAAAGATCGCTGGGAGCGGAAGGGTTGCGCTCGTTAGCCCGACAATGACACACATCCGCTCGTTTCGGGCTCTCCGAAGCGATTATCTCAAATATTTATCGGAGTTAGTAAATAATAGTTTGGTGTCATCTGAGAGTCAAATCATGCGAATTGTCGAGATCTTATTCTACAATAACGATCCCATCGAGCGCCGCCCAATACTGGAACTGAGTTGATCCCGAGAGGCAGTTCGGAGCCGGTTGGCGCTGGTGAAAGCAGCCATATAGCCTGCCGGCGCCTCCTCGGCAGCAGCGCTGCCGAGACGGCGCTGGTAATGGCGTCCGCCCTTGGTGTAGGTGACCCGCCCGCTGCGGGGATTAACGTCCTTCCATTCCGCCCAATCAGCCAGCCGCGCCTTCTCGGCCGCCGCCAGATAATGGTCGAGAATGTTCATCGACGGTCCGACATGCGTGTCGGAGTCGAAAATCCTGAAGCCGTCCCGCGCCATCTCTCTGCCTTCTCCTAAATTGTCGCCCGTCAGGCGCCGCGATATTTCGCCAGGGCGTCAGCGGAAAAATAGCGCTCTTCGAGCTGGCGCTGTTTCTCCAGGCCCTCTTCCTCCGCTCCCGGCTCGGGACGCGGATAGGGGCGATCCTGGCGGGTCCGCTCGAATTCCTCCCATGCAGCGATACCCTTCGCCTGGAACTGCTGCATGAAGTCCCACAATGCCGCCCAGATCACCTGATGGGTGAAGCCCGGATACCAGGCGATCGCTACACCAAGGGCGAGATGCTCGTCGAGGCCGAGATAGCGCGGCAACCGCCCCTTCATGAACGAAAACGGACCAGTGACAACGGCGCGGGCGCGGCGGATCTCGTCCTCCGAATGGGGCGATTCGAACTGGACCCAGTCGACCCCGGCCTCGCTCTCGTAGGCCCGCAGGCGTCTCAGGCAATCGACCAGCCCACCGCCCGCGGCATCGCGGGCGTAGCATTGGGCCATCACGACAAAGTCGGGATCGAGCTCGTTCTTCATGTCGACGGCGGCGCGATAACGGGCGACCGCCTGCTCGATCGGTACGACCTCGACCCCGGCACTCTGGGTCTTGCGCTTTCCTTCGATCGGCTGGTCGTCGATGCGCACCCCGGCGATGCCGGCGCGGATGCACTCGCGCACCATGCGCCGCACCGCCATGATCCCGCCGTGACCGGTGTCGCCGTCCATGATCACCGGGAATTTAACGGTCTGCGCGATCCAGCCGGCGATCGTCACACATTCGGTCATCGTCGCGGTGCCGACATCGGCGAGGCCGGTATAGGCGCCGACCACGCCCGAGGTGCCGACAAAGCCGGCCTCGCACCCGCCGAGTTCCATGATCCGCGCCAGTGCCGCACTCGGCGTGTGCAGCACGGCGAGCACCCGGTCCTTGCGGCTGATCAGCTCGCGCAGCTTCGCACCCGGCGATGAGCCTTGCTGTTGCACCATGCTCAGACCTCCGCGCCCCCTTGGTCGAACTCTCCTTTGCAGCCGGTGTTACGAGGTGTCAACGGTCGGGCTAAGATCCGCCGCGAAATCGGGGCTGGAGGACGACGACCAAAGCGGGAACTTGGACGCACCGGGCTGCCGGTCACGGTGCTGGGCTACGGGGCAATGGAGCTGCGTGGGGCGCCGCGCGGCCCGCGATGTCACCGAAGCCCAGGCGGAATCGATCCTCAACGCCGTGCTCGACGCCGGCATCAACTATATCGACACTTCGATCGACTATGGGCTGAGCGAAGAGCGGATCGGCCGTTACATCGCGCATCGGCGCGCGGAATTCTATCTGGCCAGCAAATGCGGCTGTCTGGTCGGCGCGACACCAGCTCCACCCGGGCAGCGCAACGCCCACGTCTTCACCCGAGAAAATATCGTCAAGGGCGTCGAGCAGAGCCTCGCTCGGATGAAGACCGACTATCTCGACGTCGTCCAGTTCCATGCCTCGCCATCCAAAGAGACCCTGGAGGAGCACGGCGCGCTCGACGCGCTGCTCGAACTCAAGGAGGCGGGCAAAGTGCGGTTCGTCGGTATCTCCGCCACCTTGCCGCACCTGTCGGACCATATCGCGACGAGCGTGTTCGACGTTTTCCAGATCCCCTATTCGGCGGTCGAGCGCGAGCACGAAGCGGCGATCGGCGCGGCTGCCGAAGCCGGGGCGGGGATCGTCGTCCGCGGTGGTGCGGCGAAAGGTGGGCCCTCCGAAGAGAAGCGGAGCGGATGGCAATGGGACCGCTGGCGCCTGGCACAGCTCGACGACCTGCTCGCGGGCATAAGCCCGATGGAGTTCATTCTCCGCTTTACATTCACCAACCCGGATCTGGATACGACAATCGTCGGCACGGTGAACCCGGCGCACCTGCAGTCAAACCTCGACGCCGTGCAGCAGGGACCGCTACCGCCCGATCTCTACGACGAGGCCAAGCGCCGTCTCGCTGCCGCCGGATCGGAGCCGCGCAGCGCCCGCCAACGATCGACGGCCCGGACTGAACCCGCGAACCCCAGGCGCTATTGCGGCCGCTGTGCCGAATTTTTGAGCGAGGAGCGCGGTCTCAGCAAGGAGGATGATCATGCAAGCGGTCGCCGGCTATGCGTGGGCCATCGTGACGGCAACGATGATGGCGTCGGTGAGCGGCGCCTGTGCCCAAGATGCCAGGCTCAAGGTGCCCAAGGTCATCGTCCTCGCGCAGGCTGCCCCGGTCGAGCCGCCCTACATGCGCGATCCCTGGAAGGCTTACGCGCGAAATCCTTATTTCGGTCGATATCGCGTGGAGGAGGATAAATTCGCCGAGGTGTGAAGCGCATCACACTTCGAAAATTTTTCGCCGGCCAGGGCCAATGACGCCTCATGCGGCCATCCGGCCCCTTCTGGGGGCGTAAGTACTCGGGGGCCAGGACGCTGCTCAATTTTTGCCCGTCCGCTTAACATCCACCTTGGCTCAAAACGAAGAACCCTAGGCACGCTCGGATTGCGGCGGCTCCTCTTTCAATAGCGGGTTTCGGCCGTTGGGAGGATTCGGACATCTTGGTGCCTCTGGTCCCGCTGTCCAACGGAGCCGAGACGACCATTATATTGCTGTCACCGGAAGCTGCTGCATTACCGGCAGGAAATTACACGGTGCGCTTTGCTCGACCGCGACCGCTGGACCGCCACGGCTCCCGGCGATCCGGAGCAGCACTACCATGACAGCTGGGCAACCCCGCTCGGCTGGTGACGGGCGACGCTTGCGCGCGCTATTGCCGAAAGAGTCGGCGCAGCAATCCCGAAACTGTCGCTCCGGCGATCAGCAAGCTCGCGGCGGCAACGCCGATCAGCACAATTCCCGTCATCAACAACAACGCCCCCGCCAACGCCGCGCCGATCAGCAGCAGCGCGATTACGACGCCGAGCGGTCCCGGCCTTGCGATCCGAACGTGCACGACGCGGTCGGGGCCGGAAGCTATCCAAACCCTCTCTGAGTACGTGTCGCGCTCGCTGGGTGGGATGATCTCTGGCTCGACCTGTCGCGATTCGGCCGCCGGTGTTGGTTGCTGTCGCATCACTATGTTGACGACTACTCCGCGATATATGTGGGTCGAAGGTGCTCTGATGCAAATGGATCGGGTCGTTCGACAGACGCCGAAAGGCATGCCGATCGGTGCGCAAGCTGTCGGCTAGCACGTGAGCGTCGCGCCGGTCATCCGTGGCGCCTGCCACGGTGAAGCGGTCGCGGAACCGATCGAGCTGCTCGGGATTGATGCCGTAGACGCAAAAACCGCGTTCCAACAAGGCCTCGACGACCGGGCCGTGGGTCATTTCGATGGCCACCCCAATTACCTCGGGCGTGGCGCCGGTGCGGGCAATCAACCAATCGCACAGCTCCTCGATCCCCGCGCCTCCATGCGCAACGGCTCGCTCGCCCAAGCACTCTCCGCGAGCATCGACCAGGCAAACCTGATGACTCTGGCTCGTCCAGTCTATACCCACAAACCATTCAATCTCTTCCGCCACGCTCGGCCCTCCTCTCGCATCACTCCCATCCGGGCCGCCGCAACGAGCGTCAATCCCTGTACTGGCGCTCGAAGCGCAACCTCCCACGGGACTTCCGTCGCGGCCCACGTGCCGGGGTGCAGGTCCCTTCGAGGTGCTCAAAACACAGGATTCGCGGGCTACTCCCGGTAGGCCGGCCCGGTTCGGCCAGTCTACAATGCCGACCAGCCAATAACCGCTTTGAAGGGTACAGGGATTCGAACCCTTGGTCCCTCTCGCGTAAAATACGTCTCACGGGGGGCCAAAGGTCCGAATCGCTCTTGCTCCACCGGAGTCCGTCTCTGCAAGTCGATTTCGTGCCTGTAGGCGGAAAGGGCCACTTTCGGAAAGGCGAGCGCTCTTGAACTAAGCTATGATTGGCGACCCATGGGTTGATGGTTACATTCAGCCGGCCGTGCAAAATTTTCGATGCTCGAGAGGCCGAAATGGCATACGAAAGGCTCGATAAAGCACTTCGACAGCTGAAAACAGATCGCGAGCGCGCGGAAGCGACCGAAAACCAACGGAAAAGGGCGGGTGAAGAAGCCAGGATCCGGTTCGCGCGAATTAAGTCCGCGGTGATCGGGCCTATTTTCGATGAGGTCGTTGCGCGCTTAGTGGCCAAGGGCTTCTTCGGAGAAACGGTGGACGAACAAAACGACGCCTCTGGCCCAATTTCCCTCGACGTGAATTTATCGGAAGATGACGGACCTAGCCGGCAAGGCCGCCTCCAAGTACGGTTTGATTTAGATAAACATACATGTGAATTTGGAAAGTCAACGTCAGCTAAGACCGCATCAACGACTCAAATGATATTCGACGACAGACATTATAAATTTGATGAAATTACTGAGGAGTTGGTTCGCGAGACAGCCGAACAATTTGTACTTGATTTAATTGCCGAGAAGCTCTTCCGTTAGTAGAGAAACCCCGCTTTAACCACCCTCGGACGGCGCGACGAGATTCCAGGCATCTCCGTCATCATTTCGCGAAATTCATCCGGCTCGTAACCCCCGCTGCGCAGAACAGGCGCCATCACCGCATCCGACAGAAGCTCGTCAAGTGTTACCCGAGAGCGATCGAAAATTACCGGCGCCTTCGCGACGAAGGCTTCCTGGCGCTGACCATCGCGCGCAAATGGGGTGGCGCCGGTGCCAACTTCCTCGATCACACAATCGCCTATGAGGCCCTGGGCCGGGGCTGCCCATCGACGGCGCTCGCCTTCAACATGCACGCCCAGGCCTGAAGGCAGCTCCAGCTCGATCAACGGCATGGTGTTCGTGCGGGGCCAGGCGCAGGACTTCGATACCTGGGCGCAAATGGGCAACCGCGGCTGGAGCTACGCCGAGGTCCTGCCTTTCTTCAAGCGCATGGAAAGCTATGCCGGCGAAGGCGACGCTGCCTTCCGCGGCCGACAGGGCCCACTTCGCGTCACCAATCCGGAACCGGGCGATCCGCTCTTCGTGACGATCAAGCCACCAATTGGTCGTCTTCTGGTGTGAGGATCAGGTTCGTCATCTTCGGGCGCGAACTCCTCACGGACCTCCGATGAGAGAACTAGCGGCACGGCGCGGAGGGGGCGGTTTTCTACGTTCGGTCCGCTTCGGCGCAGGCTGCGGCGTCATATCTTAAGCTCATCGACGGAATCGGCGCCGAAGAGCCACTCGTCGGTGATCGTGCCATTGCCATTGTCGATTATGACTTTCGCCGGCTCGTCGGCCTCGGCCAACCGAACCGCTTCCGCGATCGCATCCTCGCGGCCGGGAAAGTCGGCCCGTGGATGATCTTCCCCCTCTTTTGTTAACGTCCAACCCTGGTCGGTCGGGTGAACACGATACACGTGACGTCCCAGCATGATCCCTTTTCCGTGTAGTTGCGCCGAACGACTCGACAACACGCCGACCCCGCGTCCGTTCCCAAAATTAAGATCCGGCCCGCCAATAGGAGATGTCGCGTCCACGCTCGCGGCATCTGCCGTTCGGCACCATGGGACGCCAGGGGAAGAGGAAGTCAGGTTCGCTTCAGACTCGCTGGCGGAGGGAACAGGATTCGAACCATCGGTTCCGCGGGGGAAGGGCCCGGATGTCGCTCGGCGTTCCGAGATGATTTCGCCCGCCATTCCGGGATGATGTCGCCCGGTTAAGCGGAAGACGCGGTTCTCTTGTGACTTTCCGCTGGAGGGAGCCGGATTCGAACCATCGGTTCAGCTTGAGGTACTCACCGTCGGGATCGTCCCTTGTCGTCTCCGAGGACCTTTCCACGCTTCCCTCCCGAAAACGAAGTTCGCAGCGGACTCAGCGCTGGAGGAAGCCGGATTCGAACCCTCGGTCCCTCCTCGCGGACGACGGCGCGGTGTGAGATATTCGACCCTCGCGCCAGCTTACTTGTGACCTCTATCCCAGACCTCCGGCGAGCCTGACAGAATTCGTGCGTGCTTTCACCCGGGAAGGGCTGTTTGGACGAGTTGAGGAACTGTGTGGCGGCGCTTTTATGATTCCGGGTCAGGCGGTCGCGTGTGCCTGCTCCGTTGCGGTCGGTGTCGCATAGAGTTTGCCGTCGCGCTCCTGGATCCGTCCCACGCGGATATGGCGCTGTACCGCCATGCCGACATGGTTCGGGCGATCGCTGGGACACGCCGCATATAGTTCCTGTCGGGTTTTGCCGGTAGCCAAAGCCAGGACGCGCTCGCCGAGGCTCGGTGCGTTGGGTTTGCGTCCCGCTGACTTCCTCGTGGTTGCTTTTGGCGGCCGCCCGGGGCCTCGAGTGGCAGTCGGCGTCTTTGCTTCTGCGGCGGCAGCCGATGTGAGTCTCCTAGCGGTCGGCGTCTTGTTGA
>Ga0210408_10004267_pt1 | contig 12813 bp, 9 predicted proteins | sample IncBWH4MmetaG_FD_155471 | JGI IMG/M metagenome (GOLD analysis project Ga0210408, IMG submission 155471) | Forest soil microbial communities from Barre Woods Harvard Forest LTER site, Petersham, Massachusetts, United States - Inc-BW-H-4-M | ecosystem: Environmental > Terrestrial > Soil >...
TGCTATCGATTTCAGCCAACTTGTTGGGAATGATATTAGTCTGGGAGTTGCCACTCCGAGCGCGGGTGGCACGAGTGACTGGCGGTATATCAGCGGAATTTGTGCCTCATTTTCGCAGGGTAATCGCAACGAGGAATTCACGAGTTATTACGCAGAAGTTGTTCCAAAGGTCTGGCTGCTTACGCGGCGATGCCAGAGCCGAATATTCCAGCAGAAATCAGTCCCGGAAATCCTCAAAGAAGTGTTGAAAGGATTTGATTGTGACTTCCAACTGCACGGCCAATACGAACACCGGGAATATTGCGTTCAATATCGCGAAACAGATTTCGATTTTGTCAGCCGCCTGATGGAAGAGGAGGGGATTTACTATTTCTTCCTGCACAGCAAGAGCGGCCATAAAATGATTATCGCGGACAGTTCATTGTCCCACACGGATGTACCAGGGTTGACTAACGCCAGGTATGAAGTGGTGGGGGGCGGCGCACCGCAGGGCGATCACATCTTTGAGTGGAGAAAGACCCAGGCAGTGCGCGCAGCCAAGTTCTCGCTGCGGGACCATTCCTTTCAGGAACCAACCCAGAATCTTGAGGCCAAAGAGTCCATCATGGATTCGGTTCGAGCCGGAACGGTGACGCATCAATTAAAAGGTCAGGCAAATGAACCGCTTGAAATCTATGATTTCCCGGGTGGTTATGCCGTTCGCTTCGACGGAATTAACCCCAGCGGTGGCGAACAGCCCGATCGGTTGCAAAAGCTTCTCGATGATAACAAGCGAACGGCAAAACTTCGAATGGAGGCCGAAGCGTGGCCATCGCTGATGATCCAGGGGACGTCCGGCTGCAGAAACTTTGTTGCCGGCCACAAATTCACTTTGGATCGCCATTTCGACGCCAATGGCAACTATGTACTCGTTGCAGTTACACATGATGCGTCGCTAGCCAATCCGTACCGTAGCGGATCGAATGGAGCCGACCTTACCTATACAAACATTTTTACCTGCATACCCTTCCAGCTGCCTTTCCGCCCTGCGCGAAGAACGCCAAAACCATTCATCCAAGGGGTCCAAAATGCCTTGGTAACCGGACCGCGGGGGGAGGAAATCTTTACTGACAAATACGGCCGCGTGAAAGCGCAGTTTTACTGGGATCGCGAAGGAAAGAAGGACGCAAATAGCTCGTGCTGGCTGCGGGTGAGTACTCCCTGGGCCGGGAAAGGATGGGGTAGTATTAATATCCCCCGTATCGACCAGGAGGTAATCGTCGCCTTTGTCGAGGGTAATCCGGATGAGCCGCTGATCATCGGCAGCGTTTACAATCGGCAAACGATGCCGGCAAATACACTGCCAGACAAAAAGGTAGTGTGCGGACTCAAGTCCAATACTCACAAGGGAAAAGGATCCAATGAGATGTCCATGGATGACACCGCTGGCAAGGAGAAGATCGCCATCCATGGCCAGTACGACATGAACACTACAGTGGAGCATGATCATACCGACACAGTCCACAACAATCGCGTGATCACGATTGATGGCACGCATACCGAAACGATCAAGAAAGACACGACGATCAAAATCACCGAGGGCAAGCTGGATCACGATGTGGTAGCCGGCACCGCCAAGTACCACGTACAAGGCGCGGTCATGGAAGACTTCGACGACAAACAGGAAACAGTGGTTAACAAGGACATCATCATTGTTTCTGAGAGTACAAAAATTCACGTAACCGCCGCGACCGAGATCCAACTACAGGTGGGTGCCAGCACATTGTTGATGGAGAGCAACGGGAACATTTCGCTCAAAGGCGTCAACGTGACCATCGACGGATCGACCTCGGTGACCGTTCAGGGAGGAATCGTTCATTCGGAAGCGAAATCAGAGCACCAAACAAAAGGTGCGATTGTGCTTTCCGAGGGCTCGGCGACCAACACCGTCAAAGGCGGCATGGTCATGCTAAACCCTTAAAATGCGCAAGCCGCTGAGATAAAACCATGGCGAACCGTTCTAATGTCTTCGAAATCGTGCTTGGCAAGGACCATCTTGGCAACCACGTCGCCTCAGTCATCGTGAAACGCTCATTTCGGATCACGCATGGCGCAAAGGTGACTCGATGCGAAGCTGATCATCCTCTTCGCAAGATCGATCACTACTATGACGATGGTGATCCCGAATGGGCGACCGTCCAGCATGAATACGAACTGGCTCCGTACAAGCCAGAGACAGACGTGGTCGTTATTGGCAAAGCCTGCGCCCCCCAAGGTGCGGCAACGCAGCAAGTGAACGTGAGCGTCAAGGTGGGCCGCAAGGAGAAGACCCTCATCGTAATCGGCGATCGCGAATGCCGTTTTCGCGAGAACCGGGAGCCGGCGTTCTCCGATCCAGTGCCATTTTCTGAAATGGAAATTCGATACGAGCGGGCCTACGGGGGAAAGGACGAAACGAGTGTCCGGGAGATTCCCTTCTATTATGCCCGAAATACAATGGGAAAAGGTGTTGTGCTCCGCAACACCAAGGATTCTGTCGAGGGCTTGCCGTTGCCGAATATTGAAGATCCGAATGATCGATTGACGCCCGAGCGCCTAATTATTGAGCAGCCGGAGCGATGGCACCAGCAACCGTTGCCGCAGGGATTCGGTTGGCGCCAACGGACGTGGTATCCGCGGTGCGCCTTGCTCGGTGTTTATCCGGCCTTCACAGATGTCGGCACCGTGACGGCGGAAGAATGCATGGGGCTCCTGCCCAAAAACCACATCGCGCTAGCCAAGCAATCGAAATTGCCAACCTATGAGGCGGAGTTCAACAATGGAGCCTCGCTCGGTATGACCTTTCCAGACCTGGAAGGGAACGAACAGGTCTCCTTGACCGGCTTTTCACCAAATAGCCAACTTGTTTTCTCACTCCCGGCAGAGAAACCGGCCATCTCGCTTGACATTGGGAAGGGCGAGAAACAGCTGGACACCCAACTCCATACCGTAAGCGTTCGCCCAGACGACTTGGAAGTCGATTTGATCTGGCGAGGCGCTTATCTCTACGAAGGTTTTAGTTGGTGGTCCCATTCGAAACGACTGCACGCGGAGGTGGCGTAATGTTGAACGGACTGGGAGACGCAAACAAGGCGGCCGCCGCGGAGAAGGGCAGGGTCGAGAAAGTCGTTCTCCCCGGGCAGACGCCGCAGGGTGAGCCCATCCTCAGCGTGCTGATCAAGCGGACCTACGACATTGTCCCTGGAAGACGGTGCGAGCGTGCGATGCAGGATAGAAAATTGATCCCTGGGGATGTGCCCTGGGGCAATCCGCTCAACACATCAATTCGCTACGAAAGCGACTTTGTCCCGTTCAAGCTGGCAACGGACGTGGTGCTCGATGGCAAGGCCTTTGCCCCGCGTGGCGTCCCGGCCGCCTCCTGGGAAATCACGCTGCAGGTGGGAAACCGGCGCAAGGAGGTCCTCGTAATCGGCGACCGGGTTGCGCGGTTCGTGAAAGACCAAACGCCCGTCTTTACCGAGCCTCAATCGATTGCCTCAATGGAACTCCGGTACGAACGGGCCTACGGTGGTACCGACGTCTTTTCCGACAAATCGACGATTTTTGCCTACCCGAGAAATCCGCGAGGCTGCGGCTTTGTCGTTGCGAACACGGAGCAGAGCGTTGATAACCTCCCGCTCCCCAACCTCGAGGACCCTGCCAATCGGTTGACGCCGGAGCGACTCTGCTTGGGAGACTATGCCAAGTGGCAGGACCAGCCCATGCCCAAGGGACTGGGGTGGTTCCCCAAGACCTCGCTTCCGCGCGCGGGATTTGCCGGCATCATGCCAGGGGATCGCGCAACCGAAAAGGAACTGCGTGCAGCGTACGCCCAACTCGTCCCGTCAAGCCAGCGTGATGCCTATGTGAAAAACGCCCTTCCGGAGATGGACTTTCGCTTCTTCAACGGCGCTTCTCCCGGACTCGACCTGCCCTACTTGACGGGCACTGAGGAGATCGCTGCTCGCAATCTGAGCCCGGAAGGCCTCTTGTCTTTTTCTCTGCCGGGTGAATGTCCTCGCATCGGACTGGATATTGGGTCGGGCATCCAGGAACCGAACGTCGTCCTGCACACGGTTATGATTCACCTGGAAAAACGGCAAGTTGATCTGGTCTGGCGCGGAGCCGTCCCTTATCCGGGGTTTGATTGGCTTCCGCAGATGCGAAAAATGGAGGTGGAATTAGCATGAATCTTCCTGCAGATACAGTCACGCCGTATAGCGCGAATCCCTTTGTCTTTCTGTTCTCGATTGCGGCGATCGTGGCCGTGTCCTTGTATTTCGCCTACGGTGCGGTTGACCGCATGGGGCTCGAAGTCCGATCCATGGACGCGACGGTTGTGGACAAGCAGTACAACCCTAGCCGCCAGACCTACAACACAACTATTGCCGGTGGTCGCGTGTGGACTCAGTCATACGAAACGTCGGGATCGTACGTGGTTACTCTTCGGATTGATGGGGCTCAAACCGTCGGACTGATCTCGAAGCAACTGTTCGACTCGCTAAAAACAGGGGACCACGTGCAGGCGAAAGTTCGGCGTACGAGAGTTTCGCGAAGGCTGGAAACGGTCGGCGTGACCCGGGACCCTTTGGTTCGGCTTGAGGAGTAAGCGCAATGCTGTGGCCTGCTGCAAAAATGGGTGACATGGTGATCGGGCTGGATTTTCACGCCGTGATTATCCCCCCCGCGCCATCGCCGATTCCCATGGTGCCGCACCCTTATTTCGGCTCGATTTTTCTATGGATGACGCCCGAGTTCCCCAAAGTCAATACGCTGATCAATGGCATGCCCGCCTGCGCCGCGGGTGCGATGGGCTATTCTGTTCACATCCCCATGGGCCTCCCTTGTCCGCCTTCGATGCTCAACATGGCCTATTGGCGGCGTTATCTTTTGAACATACCTAAGTCGCTCATGCTGGTTGCGCTCACCCTGTTGGCCAACCTCGCGATTTCACGCATTTCCGCGTTATTCGTTTCCCCAGACTCCGCGACCGGCAAGTTCGTGAAGGATGCCACCGGTGTTGATACTTCCAGTTGGGGTGGCGTTTGGGGGACAATCAAGGGGAGTTTCGCCGCTTACACCAAGTGGTCCACCTGGATTAAGCTGTTGATGCCGCCCGTTCCTTATCCTGGTGGACAGGGTTCGGCTGCCATCGGCAGTCCCAACGTCACCGTGAATGGCGGTGCACTCGCCTTCGTCGCTCCCCTTATGGCGACATCGTGCACCGACCTCATCATCGTACCCAACGCCGCGACGGTAGGGTTCAGCAATGTCATGGTGGGGGTGAGTATCGCGGATATGGTGCGCGCGCTGGCAGTGAATGCCGCGCAAGGTGCAGTGAGTGCGGGAGTGTCGGCGGGGGTGAATCGGATCGGAAAGAAGCCGGAGCCGAAGCCCACCCGCGATGGCGATAATGACTGCGGCTGTCCGCGCTAATCGTTCGACCATATGAACGCAACCCAAGGACGCGACGCCAATGCCCGTTAACATCGCCACCGGCGCGGCTAGCCTGGAGTTCGACGACATCGAAGTGGCGGGGCGGGTCCCGCTGCTATGGAACACTCGTTATAGCACTGGAATCGTCGACCAGGTCCATTCGCCGATCGGTCGCGGCTGGTTCGGGCTGGCGTTCTGCTCACTGCGCCTGATCGAGGGCGGCTTCGTGCATACGACCGCCCGTGGTGCGCAAGAACGCTTCGAGGATCCCAGTAATGTTGTGGCCAATGGAGGCGTGGTTCGCAACCTCGGCGCTTACCTGGAGGTGTTCCGCGACTCCAAGCGATACGTCATAAGGTCTTGGAATGTCGAGACTGATGACATTCGGCACTTGTGCTTCGACATCTCCGCTAATAGCGACCAGAACCTGCGGCTCACTGCCATCGAAGATGTCAGTGGCGACGGCATCGATCTGATTTGGCAGTCCGTGGCGAGCGGGTCAAGGCTGGTGGCGCTGCGGCAGCGCGTCGAGCGGCGCGAACTGCGCATCGGTTATGACCGCGCGGGATGGATCGATCGGCTCGACCTGCGAACGCCAGAGGGTACTGAACATCGCCTTGTCACGTACGAGCATGACGCAGCCGGGCAACTGGCTCGCATTGCGGATGCCGCCGGCTTCGTCGACCGCTTCGAGTACGACGCAAAAGGCCGCGTCACACGCGAAATCAATAAGGACGGTGGCGTCTTCCACTACCGCTACGACGATCTCGGCCGCTGCGTTGTGCACACCGGCCTAAATCACTACAACGAGCGTCGGCTGCGCTACTTGCAGGCCGTTGGGATCACCGAGATGTCCGACAGCTACGGCAATACCACGACCTACAGGTACCTCCCCAGCGGCCAAATCGTGCTTGAGATCGATCCCTTAGGCGGGCAGAGGAGGACCGAGTACGACGAGCACGGCCGAATCGTCGCCAGCACTGATGCCATCGGCGCGGTCATACGCTATGGCTACGACGATTGCGGCAATCGAGCGCTGGTGACCGATGCGCTCGGTAACACGACGCAGCTGAGGTACAATGCGCGTCACCAGCCGGTGGAGATGATCGACGCCGCCGGCCGGCGCTGGCGCCGGGAGTACGATGTGGTGGGGCGCCTGACGCGCGTGATGGACCCGCTCGGCGGGAGTTGGCTGTATCGTTACGACGCGGCCGGCAACGTGGTCGAACTGCGCAATCCGCTCGGTGCGGTGCGGACGATGGCGTACCAAAACGGCGCGATGCAGTCGATAACCGACTGGATGGGGCATGCGACGCAATTCCGCTTCGACTCTTGGGGTCGCGTCGTAGAGCGCCGTGACCCGCAGGGCGAGCTGACGCAGGTGCGCTACGACGCGGTCGGCAACCCTATCGAAGTACGGCTGCCCGATGGCACGTCGATCTTGGCCACCTACGACCACTCGAGCAACCTGACGCGCCAAATCGATACGGCCGGGCGAATGACGCTCTGGTGCTACGGACCGTGCCGGCGCCTGCTGGAGCGCACAGACGCGGCTGGCGGCACCTTGCGCTACACATGGGGCACCGAACCCGGCCGCCTGGAGCAGGTGATCAATGAGAAGGGCGAGGTTCACACTTTCGAGCACGACCAGGCGGGACGCGTCGTCGCCGAGACCTCGTTCGACGGCGCGCGCCGGCAGTACCGCCTCGACGCCGAGGGTCGCACGAGCGCATTCGTTAACGCCAATGGCGAAACAGTGGCGATTGCGCGCGACGTGCTCGGACGCATCGTCGACCAGCGCCTGCCCGATGGCGAAAACTTGCACTTCGTCTACAACCCGCTCGGCGAGCTGATAGAGGCGGTCAACGACGACATTGCGTTGGCGTACGAGCGCGATGCGCTCGGCCGAGTCGTGCGGGAGATGCAGGGTGAGCGCTGGGTGCGCAGCGAGTACGACGCGGCGGGTGGTTTGCTGCGTGTGCAGACAAGCGAGCACCATTCAGTCGACTACCAGGTCGACGCGAACTCCCGTTCGGTTGTGTGCGACGTCCTCGGCAAAACGCTCCGCTTCGAGCGCGATGCCAATGGCCGCGAGATCGGACGCACGCTTCCCGGCGGGGCGCGGCTGGCCCAGCGCTACGACGCGATGGGGCGCCTGACGGCCCAGCAACTTACGCCGAGCCATGGAGCTTCCTATGGCCCGGCGCCCGACACCGTTCGACGCCTCTACACCTATGACAAAAGTAGCGGGCTGGTGCGGTCGACCGATATCGAGTGGGGCCGGGCTGACTATGCCTACGATCCGGTTGACCGCCTGCTCAGCGCCTTGCGCAGCCGCGGGCCGAGCGAACGCTTCGACTACGACCGCACCGGCAACATCACTCACATCCAAGCTGAGGGCGCGCGGCTGCGAGACGAGGTCCTGCTCTACGGACCCGGCGACCGCCTGGTGCAACATGGCAGGACGCGCTTAGAATACGACGCCGAAGGGCGCTGCACGCACCGCATCGAGGACGCAGACGGGCCGGCGCCCAGGGTGTGGCGTTATGAATGGAACGCACTGGATCGACTGAAAAGCCTGACGCGGCCTGACGGGAAAGTGTGGCGATACCGATACGACGCGCTGGCGCGGCGCATCGAGAAGACCTGCGACGGCGCGACCGCCTGCGAGTACTTGTGGGACCGCGATGTTATCGCGCAGGAACTGCTGCCCGATGCGCCGAGCCGGTGCTGGCTGTGGGAGGCAAACAGTTTCGCGCCGGTCGCGACGGTGCAGCACGGACGGATCTATAGCGTCGTCAACGACCAGGTGGGTACTCCCAGGGAGCTGGTCGACGACCGTGGGTCCGTGGCCTGGGCCATACTGCTCGACAGCTGGGGCGAGGTGGCTGAGAGTAAATGGTCGGCCGCCGCGGCGCCAGCGTGCGACATCCGCTTCCAGGGCCAGTGGGCCGACGCCGAGTCGGGCCTGCATTACAACTTCTTTCGATACTACGACCCGGCCAGCGGTCGCTACATCGGCGACGATCCGCTCGGCCTGCAAGGCGGCACCAACGCGTTCCGCTACGCCCCGAATCCGCTCGCGTGGATCGACCCGCTTGGCTTGTGCAACGGCAACTCGAAGGCAAGCCAGAATGAGCAGCATGGCTACGAGATAATCGACACCCACAACGGCAAGGTGGTAGTCAAGGTTGGGGTGAGTGGCCAACCGCTTAACAAGAATGGCTCGCCGCGCGCCAATAGCCAAGTCAATCGATGGAACAATGAGAAGCCGGGTAACGCAGGCCGCTACCAGGTGAAAAAAATTACAAAAATCGAGCCGGCAGGCCCGGGCGCGCGGCAAAATATCCTCACCTGGGAAAAGAACAGGGCAAGCACACTACGTGCGAGCGGCCAGCTAAACGACCCAATACGACACAAACGACCATGATCCTCAAACAGATCTATCTGGCGCCCGATTCGCTGGAATTCCAGTCCGCCGAGAACAGCGACTTCCAGTTCGAGACCCGGCACATTTGCAACTACATCGAACGCCGGCTCGCGCCCGAAAGGATAGTGATGGAGGGCTTCAACCGTATTGTGGTGGTGGGGCAGTCCTCACCTGGTGACATGTTTGTCCATAGCACCCAGGTGCTTTCGGTGCCAGTGTTGATCAACATGGACGAATGGCGGTCGCTCGCCGAGGCGCGCCGCCCTGACTACTATGCGAGTTTGCTGAAGACCGGTTTTGACCGTTGCGCGACTCGCTATCCGATTCCGGTCGACAAGATGACGCTGTGGCTGGCTGAGCTGAAGCAGGATGGCTACCGCAACGAGTGGGTGTTCAAGAAGCGGACGTTCGCCCGATACGGCATCCGCTGCGTGCTCGAATGCAAGCTCACGATGCGCGCCTTCACCTTGACGCTGCGGGTTTCGGGCCGGCAGGGCGAGATCTTCTGCGACACCATACTGACTACGAAGCCAGACGAGATCATCTTCCACCACCAGTTCAAGGACATCAAGGTCGAGAACGGCGAGATCGTGGTGACCAAGCGGACGAACGACGGTCCGCTGTACAGGATGCCGATACCGTCGATCCAGTGATGCGCACTCCGCGCTCGTCTTGGACAGGAGCCAGAAGCCGGCTGCGATTAAGAAGACGATCGACGGCCTGCTCGAGTAGCAGTCCCAGGAGCGTGGTATCGCGTAATAGCCAGAGGGATAGGGCGAGGGAGAGTCGGAAAAAGGGGAGTGGTATCACGTGATCAGCCGAGTCACCGAGTGCTGACGGATCTTTCAGTCATCCTCATTCGGCCGGTTTATCGATGTGCTCAGAGAACTTCATTGCCGCGATGCCTCGACATGAAACCGCCCATCTATTTGGACTACAATGCGACAACTCCGGTCGACGAGCGCGTTCTAACTCGGATGCTACCCTCCTTCTTCGAGCGGTTCGGAAACGCGGCAAGCCGGGATCATGCATTTGGCTGGGACGCGGCCGAGGCAGTTAACGAAGCTCGGGATCATGTTGCCGCTCTCGTTAATGCCCAACCGCAGGAGATAGTCTTTACAAGCAGAGCAACCGAGAGCATCAGCTGTGCCGTGCGGCAGGTTGCCCAACTCAAGAAAACCTGCCGCTTGATGACCTGTTTGACTGAACACGAAACCGTTCTGGAAACCTGTCGCGCCTTGGAAAAGAGCGGTGCTATTCCGATCGATTACCTTCCCGTCGATGGTTCGGGGCGGATCCGGAGCCAGGCGCTCGCAACGTACCTTGAACGCGAAGCGGCAGTGTTAGCATTGATGATCGGCAACAATGAAATCGGAAACATCCACCCGCTGAGAGAGGCAGCTTCGATCGCCCACACCAGGGATCTCTGCGTTTTTTCCGATATCACACAAGCCGTCGGTAAGGTCCCTGTCGACGTTTATGCTGAGGGCATCGATCTAGCCGCTTTTTCCGCCCACAAGATCTATGGGCCGAAAGGAATCGGTGCGCTGTTCATCCGTGGCGGCGGACAGGAACGGGGCTCGAGAGCCGGTACGCTTAACGTCCCGGGTATTGTCGGCTTTGGTGAAGCGTGCAGACTCGCGAAGCAAGAGCTTGGAGATGAAGCTCAGCGTATAGAGAAGCTGCGCGATAAATTCGAGCAAGGGCTGTTGGCAGAACTTCCGGACGTTTGGATCAATGGAGACAGACAAGATCGTCTTCCTAATACGAGCAACATCGGTTTTCACGGTGTGGATGCGCGTATCCTCATCCCGGACATGCACGATGTCGCGGTATCGACGCGCTCGGCTTGTTCCAGTGGTTCAGCGGGTCCAAGTCACGTCCTCAAAGCGATCGGATTGACCGATGACGAAGCCTATTCTTGCGTTCGCTTCTGCCTCGGGCGGTTTACCACGGAGGAGGAGATCGACTATGCTATCGAAGGGGTCATCACGTCAGTTAAGAAGCTCAGGAGAAACTTGACCGGGAGAGCGGATCCATGAGTTGCCGGCAGCCGCAACTATCTTCGCCCGAGGAACTCTAGAGCCTTAGGGCCGAAGATTCGACCCCAAAACCAGCCCCCCTCCATTCGAAGCGATAAGTAACCTTGTTGTCGTTCTGTTACTCTAAGCGGCTGCACTTGGTGCTGAGGTACTCGCCTGGGACAGGGCACTTGGCGCTCGGCGACATGCACCCGCCTAAAACCCTCGATGAATTGTTCGATTCTTTGAAACTCGTTGGTCCAGATTACTGTGTAAAAGTAGAGGGAGTTAATGTTACTACCTATTAACAATACCATTGCATCGATTAATTAACGACTTATGAAACTTAAAAACACTGCAGCTGTTAAAACAGCGCTAATCACAAATGTCTTCGCCCTGCTGTGCGCGTTGCCAGACGCGGTTCACGAAACCTCAGCTCACGACACTGCTTATGCTATCGGCTATTGGGGCTTTTACCTTTTCTTCGCCGTAGCGACTTTTTTGGGAATGATCCAATTGTCATCGCTGCGTAAGCAAGCCAAAGAATTTGCGGAACGTTTGAAATCAGGCGTCGACAGCGTAGGCGCCCACGCGCAGTTTGCTGCACCGTTACGCTAGAAAGAGGCCGAATCTTGAAGAGTCCCACCAAGCGCTCTAATAAATCAGATCGTTCGTAAGCAAATATTTTTCAGCAGAGTCCCACAACCAGCAGAACTGGGTGAAAGTCAGGACGTGGGCCTGGTGATTTTTGCCTCGCCCACTGTCGAAGTGGATTCCTATAGGCGTGTCATCCATTTGAAATAGCTTCGAGTCAACAACTCTTCAGCTATCGCCCGTCGGTGGCCCGAAAACAACTCAGCCATCTGCACGGTGCGATCCGCTGGGTACGTAGACGCAACTGGTCAAAGACTCTATAGCGTAAGCGTCTTACCAACCCCATCTGGCGAATGAGTTGGAGATCTGAGACGAATTGCGGATGCAGGAGAATGAAGGCATCGAGATCAAGGCTCGTCGAAAACGCCGGAGTCTGGAACAGATCACAGAGCTGGTACAGGAATTTGGATCCAGCGGATTAACGCAACGGAAGTTTTGCAAAAATCGCGGGATCGCGCTGAGCGAGATCGTTCGGCGCGAGAGCAGCAACAAGCCCAAGCTGATGGCGGTGGAAGTTGAAGCCGACGGGCAAAGTGCTGGCGAATTGGAACTGCTAATTGGACAAGCTTACCGGATCAGAATTGGAACGGGCTTCTGTGCCGTGACATTGCGCCGGCTCATTGAGGTGCTGATTCAAAGGTAGGTGCCGATCATGCTTGGGATTGGCGCAGCAACGCGAGTTTATTTAGCCATCGGCGCAACAGATATGCGCAAAGGCTTTGAGGGCGTGTTCGGGATTGTGCGTGATCGATTGCTGATCGATCCATTAAGTGGACACCTCTTTGTATTCTGTAACGCTCGAAAGAATCGATTGAAAATTCTTTATTGGGATGGGAAGCAAAGAAGCCGGCGCTCGTGTCGCCGCGATAGTCTCAGTTGTCGAAACTTGCCGCCGGCTGAAAATCCCGGTTCGCGATTACCTCGACTCGATCCTGCCAGGCTTGGCTAACTTCCCGATTAATCGCATCGGCGAACTTACTCCAGGCGTCTGGGCGGCCCGAACCTAACCCCCGTTCAAGTCGATCCCTCCGCAATCTTCAGAGTGGAATTGGTAAGAACGCTTACTATTGATCTAGACTAGCCTGCGGGGTCGAGCCGTGGTCCGAACGGCGCGTGGTTGAGTTTCTCGCAACGTCCGTCGGATAAACGTAGCGCGATCCGTGTTCCGCAATCCGCATTTCAAATTCACCTCTCGTACAACTTGGCGTACTCGCGGAGTTCTTCGCCGCGGTTCTTCCACAAATCATCGAGAGA
>Ga0210408_10004268_pt1 | contig 12811 bp, 10 predicted proteins | sample IncBWH4MmetaG_FD_155471 | JGI IMG/M metagenome (GOLD analysis project Ga0210408, IMG submission 155471) | Forest soil microbial communities from Barre Woods Harvard Forest LTER site, Petersham, Massachusetts, United States - Inc-BW-H-4-M | ecosystem: Environmental > Terrestrial > Soil >...
CCGACCTGCCGGCGATCGGTCGAGGCCAGGCTCCGGATCAGCGGGGCCAGCTCCGCCGCGCGGGCGCGCCGGCCGGCTTCGGGCAGCGGCTCGTAGCCCGCGATGACCGGGCCGAACGGGTCCGGCTTCCCGTTCGCCCCGATGAACTCCGCCGCGGTGCGGATGATCTCCAGCGAGCGGGCCTCGCACTCGGCGCTGGTCGCGCCCCACGCGGTGATGCCGTGCCCGCCCAGGACGACCCCGATGGCCTGCGGGCTGGCCGCGGCGATGGCCGCGATGTCCAGGCCGAGCTGGAAGCCGGGCCGCCGCCACGGCACCCACGCCACCCGGTCGCCGAAGCACTGCCGGGTCAGCTCCTCCCCGTCGGCCGCGGCCGCCAGCGCGATGCCGGAGTCCGGGTGCAGGTGATCCACGTGCGGCGCCCGCAGCAGGCCGTGCATGGCGGTATCGATGGACGGCGCCGCACCCCGCCCTGTTAGCCCTGACCCCACCACCCCGCCCAGGCCGTGCAGGCAGAAGTCGAACCCCGCCACCATCTCGTCCTCCCGGTCGATCCCGGGGTAGACGTCCACCAGCGCGCGGAGCCGGTCAAGCCGGAGCACGGCCAGCCCGGCGGGGGTCAGCGTGCCCAGGTCCCCGCCGGAGCCCTTCACCCACATCAGCTCGACGTCCTCGCCGGTGACCGGGTCGCTGGCGGTGCCCTTGGCCGAGGTGTTGCCGCCGGCGTAGTTGGTGTTCCGCGGGTCCGCGCCGAGCCGGTTGGACCGCCCGATCAGTTCTTCGATCTGCGCATCGCTCACGATCTCAAGATCCCCAGCCGGCCGGCGTCCCGCCCACCCGTTCGGCAATAATCTTCTCCCCGTAACCCGACCGGGCGTAGGCCGAGAGCGGATCCGCGTCCAGCCCGGTCTCCTCGCGCAGTTCGGCGAGCAGCGGGCGGACGTCGGTGCTGAACGCATCCGTCATAGCGGCGTTGGCCCCCAAGACGTCCCCGGCCAGCTGCGCCGCGGCGAGCGCGCCGGCGTCGATGAGCAGCGCCTTGGCCGTGGCCTCCTGGACGTTCATGACCGAGCGGATCTGCGCCGGGATCTTCGGCTCGATGTTGTGGCACTGGTCCAGCATGAACGCGACCCCCGCGGCGGGCTTGAGCGCGTCCGCGCGGGCTACCTCGTGCATGATCCGGAACAGCTGGAACGGGTCGGCCGCGCCCACCATGAGGTCGTCGTCGGCGTAGAAACGGCTGTTGAAGTCGAAGCCGCCCAATCGCCCGGCTCGTAGCAGCATGGCCACGATGAACTCGATGTTGGTGCCGGGGGCGTGGTGGCCGGTGTCCACCACCACCTGCGCCTTCGGGCCGAGGGCCTGGCAGTGCAGCAGGCTGGTGCCCCAGTCGGGGACGTCGGTGGTGTAGAACGACGGCTCGAACAGCTTGTACTCGAGCAGCATCCGCTGGTCGCCGCCGAGCCGGGCGTAGACGGTGGCCAGGGCCTCGGCCAGCCGGTCCTGCCGGGCCCTGATGTCGTCCTGGCCGGGGTAGTTGGTGCCGTCGGCGAACCACAGCTTGAGGTCGCGCGACCCGGTGGCATCCATCACGTCGACGCATTCGAGCAGGTGGGCGACGGCCTTCTTGCGCACCCTCGGGTCCGGGTTGCAGACGCTGCCCAGTTTGTAGTCCTCGTCCTGGAACACGTTGGCGTTGACCGCGCCGATCCCGATGCCCAGGTCACCGGCGTGCCGGGCCAGTGCCGCGTAGTCGTCCACCTTGTCCCACGGAATGTGCACGGCCATACGGGGAGCGACCCCGGTGTAGCGGTGCACCTGCGCCGCGTCCTCGGCCTTCTCCCACGGCGTGCGGGGCACTCCAGGCTGGCCGAATACCTTGAACCGCGTCCCCGAATTCCCGAAGGCCCAGGAGGGCAGCTCGATCTGTTGCGTGCGGAGTGCGTCCTTGACTGTCTGGAGGTCAGCCATCGCGGAACCTGGTTTCTGGTTGGGGACGGTGCGGTGTGCGTCGGCAGCGGTCACGGCGCGACCTCGGTGAGCTCGGTCCCGAGCAGGTCTGCGGTGGCGCGGAGCTGAGGCAGCAGGTCGCCGGTGCCCAGCGCCCAGTGGTGGGAGATGCCCGTCGCGCTCCAGTCATCGGCCCACTGGCCGGGGTCGCAGCCGAAATCCACCCGGGACGTGGTATTGCCGATCTTGAGCAGCGGGCCGTCGACGACCCGGCCGGCCGAGGCGACGAAGCGGAACGCGCCGTCACGCTGTTGCGCGATGCCGAACGCGGTAACCGGTCCGTGCATCACATCGAACTCGACTGAGACTCCCCAGCCACGCTTGCCGTGGTAAACGCCGAGTCCCCGGAGCAGTGGCTGGCGCTCGCTGATGGCCAGGTGCGCCGGACCGTCATGGCCCATCTCGACGACCCCGTCGCGGAAATTGAGCGCTTGCAGCTCGGTGAACGAGCCGCCGCCGCCGAGCCGGTCGGTAATCAGCATCGCCAGCGAAGTCCGCAGCTCGTACTCGCCGACGGCCGGGATGCCGCGCGCGGTGAGCAGGGAGGCGCCAAGAATCATGCCCGCGGCAAGCCGCTCGTGCTGCTCGCCTTCCAGCCCGCGGTGATAGTAGGCCAGGCTGTCCAGGGCGAATTCGTCGATCAGGCGGTCCAGGCCGACGGACACGCGGGCCGCCCAGCCGAAGTCTTCCTCCCGCACCGTCTCATCGACTCCGAAGATCTCCCGGGCCAGCGCCATCCGGTCGTCCTGCTGCGTATCGGTCACGGCGTTGACTCGGACCCGGAGGTCGTCGAACTCGAGGACCTCGACGTGGCCGCCGAAGTTGGCCGGCACCAGAGTCAGGTCGGTCGAGACGTCGAGCATCCCCGGGTAGAGATGCCCCATCAGCCCGTGGCGGCCGTGCCGCAGCATCCCGCGCACCCCGGCCGCCTTGATCCAGCGCGTGATCTTGGCCCAGGCTCGCTCGTCGCCGAGATAGCCCGACACGGAACGGAACGGGACGCCGCAGCGCAGGAAGGCGTTGGCCATCTCGGGCAGCGGGCAGGCACCGCAGTATGCCAGCCACTGTCCGGTGTCGAACGTGGCATGGTCCATTGCCTCGGTGGGCTGAAGGTTGATCATCAGCACCGGCGCCGCGCTGCGCTGGGCGATCGGCACGACCATGGAGGCGGTCATGTACGTGGTGAGGAAACAGACAATCAGGTCACACCCGGCGGCGCGCAGAGTCTCCGCGGCCTTGGCCCCGTCCCCGGCGTCGGAGATGAACCCGGCGTCGGCGACATCGCAGTCCAGCGCGCGTATCCGTGCGGACACGTGCGCGGCCGATCGCTGCAGCTGCGGCAGGAGGTCGGGGAACTGCGGCCAGTACGCGCCGAGGCCCCCGGCGACCAAGCCGACCTTGGTACGCCTACCCCCGGTCCTGGTCAGTCCGCCGGTGGCGTAGGAGCTGGTGGAAGCGGTCATCGTGCGTCCCTCGTGATGTGATCGATCCTCGCTAGCGGAGGCGGGCGAGCTGGTCTTCGAGGTTGAAGACCTCCTCGAGCAGGACAAAGCCCTCGTCCGGCGGCCGCCCGCCAAGCCCGGTGAAAAAACGGCTCATCTGTGCCTGCCAGCGCGCGTTCACATCGGTCATGGCCATCGCCCGCTGCGCCGCATCCAGGTCGTCGGCCTCCACGTACCCCACGAGCAGGCCGTCCGGGCGGGCGAACAGCGAGTAATTGCGCCAGCCGGTCTCATGCAACGCCCGCAGCATGTCCGGCCAGACCGCGGCGTGCCGCTCCCGATACTCGGCGAGTAGCTCGGGCCGCACCTGGAGGAGGAAGCAGTAGCGCGCCATGGAACCCTTGTCCCTTTTGTCCTCAGGTCCGGCTGCCTGGGTGCCCGGCCGGGCACCCAGGCAGCGGCGGTCAGAAGTTGAAGCTGGCGACGTTCGACTTGTCGAAGACCGTCGGCGGGCCGAGCACCACAGAAGGGCCGGTGCCGGCCGCCGCGGCCAGCACCTTGTAGCTGCCGAGCGAGCCCGCCGTGAAGGTGGAGGCAGGCGACAGGGTGGCGGTCCCGGACGCGAGCGCGGCAGCCGCGTAACCGGCCAGGTAGCCAAGGTTGGACGGGTTCCAGAGCTCGAACTCCTTGACCGTGCCGTCCAGGACGTAGGGCTTCATCTGGGACGGTAGTCCCAGGCCGGTCAGGACGAGCTTGTTGAGCAGGCTCTTGTGCGTGTTGAGGTACTGCGCCGCGGCCTGGATGCCGACCGTCGTCGGTGAGATGATGCCCCGCAGGTTCGGGTAGGCGGAGAGCAGGCCCTGAAGCACGGTCAGCGAGGTCGCCGGGTCGTCGTTGCCGTAGACGATCTTGACCAGCTTCATGTTGGGGTATTTCTGGAGTTGCTGCTTCATGTAGACGATCCACGAGTTCTGGTTGGTCGCGCTCGCGGCCGCGGACAGGATCGCGATCTGGCCAGTGCTGTTGATCTGCTTGGCCAGGATGTCCACCTCGGACGTGCCGATGGTTTTCGTGTCCGCCTGGTTGATGAACAGGTGGTTCGGAGCGGTGCCGCAGGCGACGTCGGAGTCGAACGAGAGGACCTTGATGCCCTGCTGAGCGGCCTGGTTCAGCGAGGGGCACAGCGCCTTCGCGTCATTTCCCGCGATCACGATCGCGTTGGCGTGGGCCTGGATGGCCGCCTGAATGGAGGGAATCTGGGCCGCCGCCGTGTCCACCGTGCCGCTGCTCACCACCACCTTGCCGCCGAGCTCCGACAGGGCCTTCTCGCCGCCCTTGTCCGCGAGGACCTCGTACGGGTTCTGGGTGTCCTTCGGGATGAAGTAGACGACCAGGCCCTTCTTTATCCCGGTGGAGCTGGGCGACGCGGTCGAGCCGCCCGTGGCGCCGCCCCCGGCGGAGCTACTGCTTCCCGAGGAACTGCACGCGGCGATGACCGACCCGGCGAGGACAGCCGCGAAGACCACGGCCGCCTGTCTGCGTAGGGTTCTGGAACCATTGATACGTTTCATGCTGATACCTCGCTGTTCAACACGGATAGGACTCCGACTACTGGCGATGGCGCTTAGGCAGCGCCCACTGTGGTTTGTGACCGGATGGACCCAGCCAGCGCGCCACCCGGCCGAGACTGGGGATGACCACGCTGATCAGGAGCAGGCCGCCGATCACGATTTGTTGGACGTTGGGGTCGATGTTCATCTGCGTCAGCGCCATCTGGAGGGAACCCACGATGGCCACAGAGAGCACGACTCCGGGTATCGTGCCGCGGCCGCCGAAGATCGAGACACCGCCCAGGAGCACGATCGCTACCACGTTGAGCTCGAGACCGAAGCCCGCGTTGTAGCTGACTGAGGAGTTCTGCGCCGTCAGCAGGATCCCCGCGAAGGCGCACACGATGCCGGAGAAGACATAGAGCCAGAACTTGATCCGCGCGACCCTGATGCCGGCGAACCGTGCCGCCTCGGGCTGCAGCCCGGTCGCAAACATCGCGCGGCCCAGCGGCGTGGCGTGCAGCACGATGCCGCACGCTATAGCCAGCACGATGAAGATCACGGTGGTGTACGACAGTTCGGTGCCGGAAACCGGGACTACCCCGATCTTGGTCAGCCAGGCCGGGAATGGCCGGTCGCTCGCGAGCGGTATGGTCTGTGACCCGAGCAGGATCTCGGCTACCCCACGGAACAGCGTCAGGGTGCCGATGGTCACGGCAATGGACGGCAGCCCCAGCCTGGTGACCAGGAACCCGTTGAGCGCACCGCCCAGGACGCCGGCGGCCAGGGCGAGCAGTATGGCCGGCCAGATCGGCCAGCCGTGATGCCACAGGTAGCCGAGCAGCGCCCCGGACATGCCCAGCATCGAGGCGACGGACAAGTCGATCTCGCCCGTCACCACGATCAGCGTCATCGGCAGGGCCATGATCGCGATGTAGCCGATGTTGATGCCCGCGTAGAACAACGTGATCGGACTGGTGAAGGTCGCCGATTCTGAACTGCCGAACAGCAGGGACGCGATGAGGACGACCACCAGGCCCGTCTCCCAGCGGAGTGCCATCTGCCACCACGGCGGGCGCGAGGCGGCCGCGGGCGGCTGTCCGCGCTCCGGCGCTTGCATGTCCGCGGCGGGCTGTGCGATCTCCGAGCTCACGGCGAACTCCCTCGGGCAGAGGCCACGGGCAGGTCACGATGGGCGCCCTCGGCCGACCGCAGGCCGCGCGCGACCCGCAGTGCCAGCCAGCGGTCGAACGCGATCGCCGCCAGCAGCAGGGCGCCGGCGATGGCCTCGCTCCAGAAGGAGGAACTCCGCACGGCGACCAGCGCCTGCTGGATCGTGTTCAGTAGCAGCGCGCCGAGTGCCGCGCCCACCACCGTGCCGCTGCCGCCGAAGATCGCGACCCCGCCGACGACGACCGCGGCGATCACATTGAGCTCGTAGCCGATACCGGCGCTGTTGTCGACCTGCGCGAACAGCGCCAGGAAGAGCGCACCGCCCAGACCGGCCAGCGCGCCGCTGGCGACGAAGGCCATGAACACACGCCGGCCGCTGGGTATCCCGGCCAGCGTGGCGGCCTCGGGGTTCGAGCCGATCGCGTACAGTTCCCGGCCCGAGCGGAAGGACCGCATGGCGTAGGCCACCGCGGCCACCACAACCGCGACGATGATCGCCAGCCACGGGATACCGAGGACCGTGCGGTAGCCGACAGCCGCGAACGCGCTCGGAACCTGGCTCGGGACGACGATGCTGCCGGACACGAGCTTGGCGTCGACGCCCCGGATGATGTACAGCATCGCCAGCGTCACGACCAGGCTCGGCACCCGGGCGACCGTCGTGATCAGCCCGTTGACCGCCCCGATGGCCGCGCCCAGCGCGACCGCGATGACGAACCCGGACCACACCGGGATGTGCTGGTGCCGGAACAGGTTGCCGACCACGAAGGCGCACAAGCCGAGCACCGACCCGACCGACAGGTCGACGTTGCGGGTCACGATGACCAGCGTCTCGCCCACGCCGAGCAGCGCGATCAGCGACGCCCCGGTCAGCAACTGCTGCACGCTGCTCGCGTCGGCGAAATTATGGTCCTTGAGCGTAGCCGCGGCGAACACCACCAGCACCAGCGCGGCGGTCCCGGCTTCCCTGGCCCGCAGGATGGAGGCCAGCCTGGGCGCCGTCAGCGCCGCCCGGGCCGTCACGCCGCGTCCTTCACGGCTTGCCCGGTCGCGGCGCGCATGATCTTGTCCGCGGTGACGTCCGCCCGGTCGAACTCCGCGGCCGTCCGGCCTTCGTGCAGCACCAGGATCCGGTCGGCCACCCCGAGCACCTCGGGCAGCTCGGACGAGATCATCAGTACCGCCACCCCGTCGGCGGCCAGCCCGTCGAGGATGCGGTGCACCTCGGCCTTGGTGCCGACATCGATGCCGCGCGTTGGCTCGTCGATGATCAGCAACGCGGGCTGGCGGGCCAGCCACTTGCCCAGCACGACCTTCTGCTGATTACCGCCGGACAGGGTGGCGACCGCGCTGTGTATCCAGCCGTATCTCAGCTGCAGGCGCTTGGCCCAGGTGACAGCCAGCTTCCGCTCGGCCGACCGGAAGATTAGCCCGCCCTTGCGCAGCCGGGCCAGCGACGCCAGCGCGACGTTGTCATCGATCCCCATGTCCATGACCAGGCCCTGCTGCCTGCGGTCTTCGGGAACGAACGCGACACCCGCCGTCATCGCCGCCGACGGCTGGCCGTTCGGCAATGGCTTACCCAGCAGGTGCACGGAGCCAGCGGTGCGCCGGTCGATCCCGAAGACCGCCCGCGCGACCTCTGTGCGCCCGGCGCCGACCAGCCCGGCCAGGGCTACGATCTCGCCGCGGCGGACGGCGAAGCTAATGTCGTAAAAGACGTTCTCCCGCTCGAGGTGCTCGACGTTGAGCACTACCTCGCCGGGCGTCACCTCCGTCTTGTGGAACATCGCGCCGAGCTCCCGCCCGATCATGGCGCGGATCATGGTGTCGATGTCGAGCTCATCGGCCGGCGCGGTCAGCACGAACCGGCCATCCCGCATGATCGTCACCCGCTGGCAGCTGGCGAACACCTCATCAAGCCGGTGCGAGATGAACAGCACGGCCGTGCCGCGCCGGCGCAACGCGGCCATGACGTTGAACAGCCGGTCGACCTCGACGTTGGTCAGCGCCGCGGTTGGCTCATCCATGACCAGAACCCGGGCCTCGAGCGAGAGAGCCTTGGCGATCTCGACGATCTGCTGGTCGGCCACTGACAGGCCGCGGGCCGGGCGGCCTGGGTCAAGCGCCACGCCAAGCTGGGCGAAGATCGCGACCGCCTCGCGGTTCATGGCGCCGCGGTCGATCCGGCGGGCCGCCCGCACCGGCTGGCGGCCCATGAAGATGTTCTCGGCCACGCTAAGGTCGGGGAACAGCGTCGGCTCCTGGTAGATGATCGCTACCCCCGCGGCGCGGGCGCTGCCTGGTCCGGCGAACGTCACGGGCTCACCGCCGATGACCAGGTCCCCGGCGTCGGGCTGGTAGACGCCCCCGAGGATCTTGACCAGCGTGGATTTCCCCGCGCCGTTCTCGCCGACGAGGCCGTGGGCTTCGCCCGGGTAGAGGTCGATGGATCCGTCCACGAGGGCGTGCACCGCACCGAACGCCTTCGCCGCCTGCCGCAGCGACAGGATCGGTCCAGTTCGCGCCGCGGCGGCCCCGTTGGCCTGCGCGTGCTCGGCACCGACGCCGCCGTCCTCGCCCGCCTGGTCGCCGGCTATGCCTGAAGGTCCCTCGCTCACCCTCCGTCCCAACCTCTCTAGCATCACGAGTGTCATACCCGTGGCGCCTGATAGCGTTAATGGAACGTTTCAATTAGGTTCGTAGTCTGATCGCGACCGGCACGGGTGTCAATGACCCGGCTGTCCCTCGCCGCCGAATCGTTATCGGGCCCGGGCGTCTACGATGGAACGCCGGGGGCGGATTGAGCCAGCATGTGAAGGATTAGGGGTCCGAGGGGCTGATGGCTGCGGGCATGAAGGACGTGGCGAGCCTGGCCGGGGTGGCGGTCGGCACCGTCTCGAACGTGCTGAACCATCCCGACCTGGTGCGGCCGCTCACCCGGGCTCGCGTCGAGGCCGCGATGGAGCAGCTCGGCTTCATCCCGAACGGATCCGCCCGCCAGCTACGGGCCGGCCGCAGCCGCTGCCTCGGGCTGGTCGTGCTCGACGTGACCAACCCGTTCTTCACCGAGGTCGCGCGCGGCGTCGAGGACTATGCCCAGGCCGAGGGCTACGCCGTGATCTTGTGCAACTCCGACGAGGCGGATGACAAGGAGCGCAGGTACCTGCGCGTGCTCGAGGAGCAGCGGGTGCGCGGCATCCTCATCACCCCGGTCCACGGCCGGGCGCCCGAGCTGCGGCGCATCCGCGAGCGGGGCACTCCCGTGGTGCTGCTCGACCGGCCGGGCTCGGCCGGCCAGTGCTCGGTCGCCGTCGACGACCGCCGTGGCGGTGAGATCGCGGTCAGCCACCTGCTCGGGCTCGGGCACCGCCGCATCGCCCTGGTCAACGGACCGGTCGCGATCCGGCAGTGCGCCGACCGCCGCCGCGGTGCCCTCCGAGCGGTGGAGCGGGCCGGGCTGGATCCCGCCGCCGTTCTCACCGAGGTCACCGTGCCAGCCATGAACGCGCGGGCCGGGGCGGTCGCGGCCGATGAGCTGCTCGGCCGCGGGCCGAGGCCGACCGCGGTGTTCTGCACTAACGACATGCTCGCCCTGGGGCTGCTGCGGCGACTGGGACAGGAGGGGGTGGTGGTGCCCGGGGACCTCGCCGTGATCGGCTACGACGACATCGAGTTCGCCGCCGACGCCGCGGTCCCGCTCACCTCGGTGCGCCAGCCCAAGTACCAGCTCGGCCGGGCCGCGGCCGAGCTCCTGCTCGACGAGGCCGACCGGCCCGACCAGCATGAGCACCGCCGCTTCGTGTTCAAGCCCGAACTGGTCGCGCGGGCCAGCAGCGGCGCGGCCGCCAGCCCTGGGACCACCGAGGGTGACGTCCTCTCACCCGTCCCGGCCTGACCAATCGCGTCGCGGACCTGACCAGCCGCGTCGGGGAACGGGGCCTTCCCCGTCCCGGTCGGCCTAACCTCCGGTGCCGTCAGCCCGCAGGTCATCGACCACATGGGGGGAGGTGAGGAAGGCCGGGCGGTTCCGTTCGGTCCGTATCATCACGGGAACACGCTGGTTGAACATCTCTCCCATGCCGAGCAACAATAGAACGTGTCTGTGCGGCGGCCATGCGGGCAAGCGGTCATCTGGTGTCGTAAAGCAAACAAACCCCGGAAGTTCTCCACGCCGTTCCAGGCGGCCGCCGTCGCACTCGCGGCCACGATGGTGCTCCCCGCCGCACCGTCAGCACCGTCGGCACCGTCACCGACCCGGCCGTCCCGCCAGGCCGGGGTTCCGGCCCCCGGCCAGACTCCTGGAGCCGTGCACGCGGTCAGCACGGCCGCCATCCGGGCCGCCACCGCGTTCTGGACCCCGGCCCGGATGGCGGCCGCCACCGCGCTCCAAGGCCGCGGCCAGGCCCCGGTCAAGGGGACCCCGGTCAAGGGGACCTCGGGCCAGGTGCCCAAGATCGGCCCGCCGCCCGGCACGCCCACGGCCTCGGCGTTCCGCGGCGTGCCGACGGTCGGGCCGCTGTTCTACACCACCCGTTCCGGCGCCCACTTCTGCACCGCCAGCGTCGTGGACAGCGCGCACCAGGACCTCATCGTGACCGCGGCGCACTGCGTCTACGGCAGCGGCTACGCGACCAACATCGAGTTCGTGCCCGGCTATCACGACGGCCGCAGGCCCTACGGCACCTGGCTGGTCCAGGCCGTCGTGGTGGCCAGGGCCTGGCGGCAGCGGCACGACCCCGATCTCGACTTCGCCTTCCTCACCGTGGTGGACCCGGCGCATCCGGCGCGGCGGATCCAGCGCGTGACCGGCGGCCTGTGGCTCGGCATCGGCCGCGGCTACGCCCACTGGATGAGGCTGATCGGCTACAACGACACCATCGACGACCCGGTGAAGTGCGAGAGCCGCAGCCACCAGTTCCGGGTCGGCCAGATGGTCTTCTTCTGCCGGGGCTTCCGCACCGGGACCAGCGGCGGACCCTGGGTTCTCGGTTTCACCAGCCGGGGCACCGGCACGCTCTTCGGTGTTATCGGCGGCTACCAGGAGGGCGGGCGCTACGACTGGGCTTCGTACAGCCCGGTGCTCGGCGCCACCGCGCTCGCGCTGTACCGGCAGGCCGAGACGACGGCCGCGTTGCAGTTACGGCGCCTACCTGCGCCGCGCCCGCAGGCCCACGGTGACCATCGGGAGCGTGAATTCGCCGTGCGCGGTCTCCGGCTGGCTGCGCAGGAAGTCGCCGACCCGGGCGAGGAGCCGGGCCCGTTCGGCCTCCTCCATGACCAGGAGGTAGGAGTGCGTGCCGATGGTGGCCAGCAGCGAATCGGCGGTACGGGTCTGGCCGTGCCCGAACTCGCCCACCTCGGCCGCGGAGAACAGGTCCGAGGCCTCCCCGAGCAGCTGCTCTTGCCGGGACTTGGCCACGCTGCCGCGCCACGTGGTCAGCGTGATGCTGGACTTGCGCTTGCTCATCTCGGCCAGCCCGGCGACCCAGCCGACCCGGTCATCGTCCACGTTCCACAGGCCGGCGAGCACGCCGCCCGGCCGGAGCACCCGGGCGATCTCCGGCAGCGCGCGGTTCATGTCAAACCAGTGCATGGCCTGGCCAGCCAGCACGGCGTCCAGGCTGGCATCGGGCAGCGGGATCTCTTCCGCGCTCCCCGGCACCGAACGCACCTCGGGCATCGTCCGCCGCAACTCGGCCAGCATCTGCGGGTCGGGTTCTACCGCGGTCACCTCGGCGCCCAGGCCGATCAGCGTCGCGGTCAGCTTGCCGGTGCCGGCCCCGACGTCGGCGACCCGGACCGGCCGGCCGTCCCGGACCGGCTCCAGCGCCCAGCGGACCGCGGCCTCGGCATAGCCGGGGCGGTGCTCGGCGTAGGCGGTCGCGGCAGCCCCGAACGACGAGCCGTGCAGCAGCCTGTCCGCCGCTTCGGCCTCGCTCTCCGCGCGGTTCGGGTTGCCAGGGGTGGTCTGCTCGCTCACGCGAGCGAGCCTATTCGGCCGGATGCCGGGCGTCGTAGGCGGCCCGGGCGGCGTCGATCTCCTCCAGGTGGCTGTCCGCCCAGGTGACCAGCTGGCCGATGGTGTCGAGCAGGGTGCGCCCCATGGGGGTGAGCGCGTATTCGACCCGTGGCGGGATGACCGGGTGAATGGTCCTGGTCACGATGCCGTCCCGCTCCAGCCCGCGCAGCGTGACGGTGAGCATCCTGGCGGTGATGCCGTCGATGCCGCGGTGCAGCTCGGTGAACCGCATCGTGCCCTGCCCCAGCAGGTCGATGACGTACATCGACCACTTGTCGCCGACGCGCTGAAGCACCGCCCGCGCGCGGCAACTCCCTGGCTCGCCGGCCGGCCCCGGTTCGCCGTTCCCCGCCGGATCGCACGCCGCCGCAGGCGGCTCACGCTCCGGGTCGGCTGGCCCGGCTTCCACAACATTCCCTCCCTGGTGTCACACCAGGTTACTTCCCTGATCTGGCATGTTCTAGTACTTGACGCTTCAATCACTCTATACTTACTATAAGGAAGTAACACACGCGAGTAAAGTCGCGTACGACAAAGAACCTTCTATCTGGAGGAAATATGAGCGAGACAGCCGTGGAGATTCCCGGCTACGTCGCCGGGACGTGGACGATCGA
>Ga0210408_10004269_pt1 | contig 12810 bp, 8 predicted proteins | sample IncBWH4MmetaG_FD_155471 | JGI IMG/M metagenome (GOLD analysis project Ga0210408, IMG submission 155471) | Forest soil microbial communities from Barre Woods Harvard Forest LTER site, Petersham, Massachusetts, United States - Inc-BW-H-4-M | ecosystem: Environmental > Terrestrial > Soil >...
TCAGCAGCGACGACCCGATAAATATCCAGAATGCTCTGGGGAGAAACCTCGGAGATCAGAAGAGCTACCGCCGTTCCATGGCCTAACGGATCGCGATCATCGACACCGCCAACAAGATCACGGAATTTACCTATCCGACGCTCTAGGCGCCGAATAGTGAAATCGCATCCAGAATCGATGATCGCGACTCGCTGCCCCTGTCCACGTCGACCTAAATCATGAGCGTGGTTCACGGCCTTCCAGAAGTCGTTATCACGGGAGAAGCGCCATTGGTCGTTCGCAGCATCGTAACCTTTGAGAATGTCTGCAGAACTGCCCAATGCTTCCAATTCAAACGTCACCAGAGCCATGTCGCCGCATTTTCTCCAAACGGGAGTCGCAGGGCGCCAATGGACAAACCAACGTTCCAGTCTGACAGGACAATTGGGGTTACCGCGATCACGATTGAAGCAAACTGAAGCACCGGAATATGGCTAACATCGACGGCATATTGCCAGTCGAATCGAAACCACCTCGAAACCATTGGCGGTTTAAAGTTTTCGCTGTCTTTGCTCATTCCAAAGAAGTGCTTGTGTTCAACCGAATGTATTCTTGCTTCGAGATTCGGCAAGAACATTCGAAAATAGGTTCTGAGGTTCCAGGCTGGCTGTTCCCTGAACGGAAACAAAATCCGCGCACTTGTAGCTACTACCTGTAATGGTCACAAAAACTGCCTGGCGTCTTTGGTTTGGACTTGTGGGAATGATTGTGAGCCTTGAAGCGAGTTCGACGGCAGTAAAAAGGCATGCCAAAATCCTCTTTAAAATCAGGCACACTGTGACTCAAACTCCAGTAACTGGATGGTTTCAAATAATAATAGAACGTTATGTCCCCCGGCGGCGGCGATTTCCAAAGCGCGTTTGACAGATTCCTGGCCTTTGACTTCAGCAAAGTCGATTTCATCCTCGTGGTCGTGATCAAAGAGGCTGACAAGACTCCACATTGGTTATTGCCAGCTCACGAGCGCGCGGCACGAACGGTCCCTTTACCCTCAACAATCATGCTCCGAAATCCGAAACATATTCCAAGAAAGAGCTTGCTTTCTCCCGCGCTTCTGTCAGAAGTCATTCTGAAGCCACAGATGAGGAGCAAGATCTGCGTGCTTTAGCCAGGACAGTTCGCAACGGACGGGGTAAAACTCTGCGGATTTTTGAAAGACTTGGTGCTTTCAAGGCCAGAAGATAAGAAAAAGACATGTTGTGAATGAATTGTGTTACTTGAAATGGGGCTCAACGCGACGCCGCGGCAGGCTGGCTTCGCTTTGCTCGAAGCTGGGGCAGGGCGTGAAGGCCGTAAGTATGCCAAAACTCACGCGCATCCCTGTGAACAGGAATATCTTGCGGGCCAGCGTCCTTTTACCTTTCCTCGCTTGTTGGGCGGCCCGCGCTCAAGTTTCCCCGACAAATACGACGTCCGGACCGCCTTTGCCTCCGCCTTGGCCGCCACTCACCTTATTGACAAATATCATATTGACAAATCCGCCACCCGGCGCGGTCCCTCAATTTCCCAGTTTCTCCATTCAGCCAACGACCGAGGAAATCAAAAGTGTCAGGGTTTTTGAGGAACCACTCATTCCGATAGGCGGGGAGCCATCCCAAGACGAGAACACCGCGCTTGCCAATGCCCTCCTGGCCTTTGCCAACCGCACCAACGCGGACGATTTCTCCGCCCTGACCGATTATTTGGACCTCGCGCCCAATGAGCATTGGTATGCTCCGGTTTTGTTTACGCTGGGCTCGGAGTTTTACAATACTGGCTATTACTCCAGAGCGCTGGACACCTGGGAGGATGCCTGGTTCTGGTTACAGGATGAAAGGGGCGGAGCGGGAGGGCGCCTGGCGGACCGGGCGATTGGCGAACTCGCTAAAATGCACGCCCGTATTGGGGACTTCGCGCGTCTGGAGCAGATCTTTGTCGAGCTTGGCAACCGCCGCTTTTCGGGCTCCGCCAGCGAACTAATCGCCGGAGCGCGGCAGGCGCTTTGGCTGATGCAGCACCGTCCCGAAATATCGTTTCGATGCGGCCCGTTGGCGCTCAGAAGCATCTGCCAGATTCTCAACCCGCCGGTCAATGTGGATGAAATCGTCTATGGGTCAGCCTCGACCCAGAAGGGTTTTTCGTTGTTGCAGCTACAGAAGCTCTCCGAGGACCTCCAATTGAATTTTCAGATGGCCAAACGACAGGCCGGAGCTTCGGTCATCCTGCCCTGTCTCGTCCACTGGGGTGTCGGCCACTATGCCGCGATCCTCGACCAGAGAGACGGCCGCTTCTTTGTCATCGACCCCACCTTCGGCCGCAGTCGCTGGATGAGCCAGGCGGCGCTTGATTATGAATCCTCAGGCTATTTCCTGATTCCGCCTGGTTCGTTGACAAACGGCTGGCAGACGGTCGATGCGACCGAAGGCGAAACTGTCTGGGGCAAAGGCGTCACCACCGGCAGCGACCCAAATGACACCACGCCTTCCGACCAAATGGCCGATCCAAACTGTGATTCTGCCGGAATGGCCACCTGCAACGCCCATCTCATGCTGGTCAGCGCGCACATAGAGGACACACCGATTGCCTTCACCCCGCCCCGGGGCCCACCGATCCGCCTGACCGTCACCTACAATCAGAGGGAGGCCAATCAACCCGCCAATTTCACCTATTCCAACTTCGGCCAAAAGTGGACTTGCAACTGGATCAGTTATCTCACCGACAACAGCACCAACACCGCCGCCGATGTGGATTTCTATGTGCCTGGAGGTGGAACCGAGATTTTCACTTATGACACTAACCACTCGGTGTTCCAGACCCAGTGGCGCGACCAAGCCACGCTCGTGCGTTTATCCAGTTCGAGCTACAGGATCACTTTCCCGGACGGCTCGGCCAACATCTTCAGGCAGCCCGATGGCACCGTGGGCAGTTCTCGAAAGGTCTTTCTGACGCAAGTCATCGACCCCACCGGTTACACCAACCTGCTCAATTACGACCCCAGCCTCCGCGTGGTTTCGGTCACCGACCCCCAGGCCGGACTTACCAACCTCACCTTCTATTACAACGCGAATCCGTTCTCCTTCGCCACAAATCTTATCCAGCAGGTCACCGACCGGTATGGCCGCTCGGCCATTTTTTCTTACACAAATTCCACCCAGTTGCAAAGCATTACCGACGTTCTCGGCCTGACTTCCCACTTCGTTTATGACGACTTTATTGTCTCCCAACTCCAAACCCCTTACGGCACCACCGCTTTCAATTCCGGCGATGACGGCCAGATGCGCTGGCTGGAGATAACTGATCCGCAAGGAAACGCCTCCCGGATCGAGTACAACGAATCCGAGTTTCTCGGCATTCCTATTTCCGATCCGGGTCCTCTGGTGCCCAAAAACATGTACACCAGGAACTACATCCTTTACGGCCGCAACACATTTTATTGGGACAAGAAGGCATTGGAAGAGGCACCGGGAGATTATTCCAAAGCTCGCCTTTATCATTGGCTGCACTCGCCCGATGGGGCTTCCGCCACCGGGGTGCCGGAGAGCACCAAAGAGCCGTTGGAGAACCGCGTTTGGTTCAATTATCCCGGGCAGATTGCGGGGAGCGACGGGGCGAGCTTCCAGCCGCAACTCTCAGGAGCCGTCAATCTCCCCTGGCTCATCGGTCGCGTTCTGGATGACGGGAGTACCCAATTGTATGAATTTGATCGCAATTCCCTCGGCAAAATCACCAACGCCATCGATCCGTTGGGCAGGAAATTCACCTTCGATTACGCCACTAACCAGATCGATCTGCTGCGAGTGCGCCAGACCGGGGGGACGAACAATGAATTGCTGGCCGGCTTCGCATACAACTCCCAGCACCTCCCGCTGGCCGTCACGAACGCCGCCGGCCAGATTACGCGCTTCGCTTACAATGCCTACGGCCAGATTACATACCTAACCAACGCGCTCGCGCAAGTCACCAGTTTTAGCTACGACGGTTCTGGCAGGCTGCTCAGTATCGTCGGCCCGACCATCAGCGGCTCAGCGCCAACCAACTCCTTTGGCTACGATTCTTATGATCAGGTCAAAGCCGTGACCAACGCCGATGGGTACTGGGTCACGATCACGCACGATGCCTTTGACCGGCCAACCACGAACACCTTCCCGGACGGAACTTCGGAATCAATCGCTTACCAGTACCTGGATCCGCAAACATTCAAGGACCGGGCCGGAAATACCACGCAATTCGCTTACGACAGCCTGCGGCACCTCACGCAAATCACCGAGGCCACCAACTGGGTTACCTTCTTCGGTTGGTGCGACTGCGGCGGCCTCAGCAGCATCACCGATCCCCTGGGACGGATAACACAGTGGTTCTACGACCTCCAGGGCCGGGTGACCTCCAAACAATACCCGGATGGCAGTACGGTCAAATACGCGTACGAACAAACCACCAGCCGTGTCCATTCGTTCACCAATGAGCGCGGCCAGACCAGGCAATTCTTTTACTACCAGGATGATGATCTGTTGGGGGTGCTCTACGCCAATGCGAGCACTACCCCGACGGTCATCTTCTACTACGATCCATTCTACAACCGCCTCACCTCGATGGTGGACGGCACCGGGTCCAACTCTTACGCCTATTTTCCGATCACTGCACCGCCCGCTCTCGGCGCCGGGCGTCTGCAATCCATCGCCAGACCGCTCAACGTCGGGACGCTGCTTTACAGCCACGACGCGCTCGGCCGCGTCGTCTCGGAATCGATACTGAGATCTGGCAGCCTGGTTTATTCGAATGCCTATGGTTACGACGCCATTGGCCGCCTCTCCAGCGCGGTCGCGGACGTTTCTCGGACCTTCACTTACGCCTACGACGGTGCCTCCTCTCGGCTCACCGGCATCAGCTACCCCGACGGCCAGTCCGCCTCATACAGCTACTCCAACGCTCAGGCGGATTTCCGGCTTAAGTCGATCTCCAACTCCGATCCCGCCAACGACACTTTCTTCCAGTTCCAGTACGCTTACAACCCTCTTGGCGAGATCACCAACTGGATAAACCAGCTCAGCACTTCTTGGTCCACCTCCGCAATCTCCTACGATGCCTTGGGCCAGTTCACGAACGCTTCCATCAGTGGTTCCACCGTCTCGACCTTCAATTACACCTACGATCTGGCCGGCAACCGGACGGGCGAGAAGATTGGCACGAACCTCACGCGGGCGTGGTTCAACCCGATGAACCAACTTGCAGGCAAAGACACCGGCACTTCCGTCGCCCGCAGCTACCAGTGGGATGAGGAAAACCGGCTGGTCGGCATTACCGAAGGGACCTGGCACACAGCCTTGATATACAACGGTCTGGGCCGGCTTACCGTACTCAGCCAGACCAACAACGGTTCCTACCAGTACCTGCGCTGGCTGCTCTGGTCCGGAGACACGCTCCGCCAGGAATTGGTGCAGGTTGCCGGGCTCAGCACGTACTCGCTTCTGAACTATGACCAGATGTATGAGAACTTGTTCGGCTTGCAGGTTTACCTCACGCGGGATCATCTGGGCTCAGTGCGCGAGGCTGTCGGCGCCGGTTCGTACATGTACCAGGAGTACGGCTATGACCTGTTTGGACGGCAAACCACTCTCGCCGACACTACTGGCGGTGGCTCCGTGCCCTTGAAGGCGAACCTCGGTTTTGCCGGGATGTACATCATCCCCGTCCACAACTTGCCCTACGGACTTAATCGCGTTTATGACCCTGACTTGGGGCGCTGGCTCTCCCGTGACCCCACCGGTGAAGGCACTGACTTGAACCTTTACCGATACGCCAGGAACGATCCAGTCAACTTCGTCGATCCAGACGGATTGTGTGCTCAGCAAGGCTTCGCCGGCGGGCCGGGGCAAACCCGAGATCCCAACACCGGACGAATATTGAACGGTAGCGGCACTGGCGCCGAAGACCAACTGAATCCGCTCAATCCTCTTAATTTTAAGGGCGGGGATTCGCCATTGGAAGATAGCATACCAAGGTTAATTGGAGTGCCACACGCACCTCTAAGCCGTGCAATCGCGCGGCTCATGGGCCTTCGTGTGGGCGACGAGAATATTATATTGTCCGCTGAGGCCTTTGGCTCCCGGGCCGGCAGCACGTTCCGGGGAAGGGGTCCCCTTTCGACTTCGGATCTGGATGTCCTCTTGACGGTCGACCCCAGAGTCTGGGGGAGCAGAAGTGAAACATGGGTTAAGTTCGTGCTCGAAAGTATCGCAAGCGACTTCCATGCTGAGGCAGGCTTTCCTTTAAGCCTCCATACCCCGAAGCCCGAGAATATGCTTTTGTTCCAAAGCAGCACTGGTGGTGGATTGCTTCGGCTATTCTAGCAATGAATCAACTCCCTTCTATTGCAGTATGTATCGGCGAAAAGGAAGTTTCCCTCGACGAGATCGATTTATTGTATCAGAGAAACCCGTTTCCTGGTGGGCAGCAGTACTGCCTGCGCGTCGCTGCTCCCGACCTCAGCCGGAACTTTCGTTCACTGGAGGTGGGAGAATACCTTGAGCCTACCGAGAAGCACGCGAAGGATTTTTTTTGGCACCTAACGAGCCTGCTTCATCAGCAGCGCCGGGAGAGAACGCCGTCGCTCTACCTCATCAACTCCGTGACCAATCTCTCTGTCAAACCTCATGAGATTGTCGCCCATGGGGTTTGCTCGCAAATTGTACAGACCAAGCTCTCTTATGAGTGACGAGAAGATCATGCGGCTCAGGAAGGGTTTGCTGGACAGCGCAGACATGTCCACAACAGCGTGGGTCTATCTTCCAGCAGACAAGAACTGGAATCTGAATTCCAAGTGTGCAATTTTGGAAAGAGAGGAAGTCCCGCCGGAATCAGAAGATGACACAAATGCAGGCCTGCCTGGATTCGCGAATCGGACCAACTTAGTGCAAGCCCTTCCTGTAACGGTTGTCCAAGATGTTGTGACAAATGTGAGGGCACAAAAACCAAACGCGACTTTGGAGGATCTCCTCAGAGCCTTCCATTATCATTACAACCATGATGTCTTTCTTAACCTGAGAACCTGAAATGCGGCATCTTATCACATGCAATGGGCAGTTCCTGCCGACTCTCCACCGAGATGACAGGAAGAGATTCTTATGTTTGGAGTCCTTGCTGATCTGTGCTCTGGGCAGCCACTTAAGCCACTGCAGAGCCTTAGCCCCTGTGTGCCTGCTGGTGCCCGTCTTCAGCCTTTTTGCTCAAACAACAGGATCGCAGGCGCCTTTGGTTTTATCACCGCCTCTGAGCCAGATCACTTCGCCGGGCGGCGGTGTTACCTTTGGGGTTACGTACGCAGGAATTCCTCCTTTTTCCTTCAAGTGGTATTTCAATGGCGCTCCTATCCCCGGAGCCACGAGCAGCACTTTGAGCCAGTCCGCCGTGGATACAAATGCGGTTGGGCCTTATTCTGTAGAAATCCGAAATGCTTATGGGACCGCGAACAGCCCAAATGCCTACCTTTCTTTGTTTGAAATCGTGCCAAGCGGAGCACTCACCATAACAGGTAAAAAGGGCCACCCGGTGCTTGTGGCCGCGATCGACGATTTGCAAGACACGAACGGGTGGCAGGTGGTGACCAATCTTGTTTTGGCGGACAGTCGCTACACCTTTCAAGCCGGGGTCCCCATGACGTCCGGGCAGAGGTTCTTTCGCTCCTCCCTCATTTGCGCGCCGGGAGGCCTGACCGGCTTGGAAATCTACACTGGGTACGGGGCCGAAACGGTTACATTCATAAGCACAAACCGCGTTTACTCAACGGTGTTTGATTACGGCGTTTACACACTCTCGCGCGGCTTGAATTCGCTGTCACTCCATATCGATTACACCGTCGTTGAGGGCGGCATCGTCCACGCCCAAATGGATCTCACGTTCTCCAGCCCGGAGGACGGGACAATCTCACAATACTGGGAATACGGCGTGAATGCCTGGGGCCAGTCGGGTAACTTCGCAGTGCTTGCGCGTCCATGAGATCGCAGTTGATAACTCTCGATGAGAAATCCATCAAACACGAAGATTAAGCACGGTTTTTGGCTCATAGCTGCCTGTCTGGCCGGCCTCATCGCACGACCGGTGCAGGGCCAGATGGTTTTTTACTACGACGCTTCGGGTAACCCCACCAATTCAGTCCTGAGTGGTTCCACTTCCGTGAGCGATTCGGTCACGAACAGCACGCCCATCACGATGAATGGAGGCGCTATTTCCCTTGAGGTGCTCGCAGACGGGAGCGGCCCGATTTCCTACCAGTGGCTACTCAATGGCGTCAATATTACCGGTGCGACCAATGCGACATTCTTCAAAACCAATGTCAATGTGGGCGACGCCGGTGCATACTCGGTCATCATCACCGGTTTGACCGGCTCGCAGACAAATTCCCTCGGCAACGTAACGGTCCTGGCCAACACGAATACCCTCTACGCGGTCGTTTATGGCCTGAGTCAATACATTGCCGTGGGCGCCAACGGGACCATCGTCGGTTCTTCGAACCTGGTTTCCTGGTCGGCGCCAACTTCCGGGACCACCAATCATCTGAGGGGGATCACCCTCGGGAGTAATATCGTCGTTGCGGTTGGGGCAAGCGGCACCGTAGTGACTTCAACAAACGGAACGACCTGGGTGCAGCGTACATCCGAGGTCACGAACGACCTGAACGGTGTGGCGTTCGGCAGGGGCGTTTTCGTTGCCGTTGGCACTGGCGGAACCGCTTTGACCTCTCCAGACGGGGTAACCTGGACCCGGCAGACCTACGACAACCCAACTTTGGAGGCTGTGACCTTCGGGACCAACCTTTTTGTGGCGGTCGGGACCGGAGGAACCATTTGGAATTCAAGCAACGGAACCAACTGGCTCGGCCACGACTGGGCCACGACGAATTTTCTGAGCAGTGTGGCGTTCGGAAACGGTCTTTTTGTTGCCCTCGGCGGCAGCGGTCTTATTCTGTCTTCTGCGGACGGCACCAATTGGAGTCAGCAGGCTACCAGCACGGACGAAGCGTTTACGTCGGCTTTGTTCTTCAACAATACCTTCTTTGCCCTCGGGGCCATCGGCGAGAATTTTATTTCCGCAGATGGCACCCATTGGGGTGAGATCTCTGCCGGCACCTTCGTCCCCTTGTTTGGTTCGGGCGCCGGGAATGAGGTGCCTGTCGCCGTAGGCGAGAACGGAACGGTCGTGCAGATTCCGTACAGTCTGTTGGATCATTTTTCCTGGAGCGCGATTTCCTCGCCACAACGTGTGAGCCTGCCGTTTGCGGCAAGCATCACGGCCCAGGACGCCGCGAACAACACCGTGACGAATTTCACCGGTTCAACGACGCTGTCAGCAGCCACCGGCCAGACCTGGAGCACCAATACGCTGCTGGGCAACATCGACCAATACTATACCGGCATAGGCAGCGGCAACATTGGCAACGCTTTCACGCCCAATGCCGACATCTTAGTCACCCAGGTAAGGCATATCCTCGGCACCCAGGTTTCTATTTGGGATGAAGACCAAAATCCCCTCCTGAGCATGAACGTTACAAATAATCCCAATACCTGGGTTTCCACTCCTGTCCCAGTGCCGCTTGTTCTCAAGGCTGGCAAGACCTACGTGCTCGGAGTGTACTGCGCCAACGGCACGAACACGAGCTTTTACTACAGCGAAGACCTCCCCACCACTTTCAATGACGGTACTCTGGATCAAGCCTTCTGGGGCGCTACGACGAGCAATCTTTGTCCGGCTCTTCCAGAAACAGTTTTCTGGAACCTGATTGATCTCACCTATGTCGTCCAAAGAAATCAATCCAACAGTGTCAGCCCAACCACGGCCACGTTCGCTAATGGAATCGCGAGCGTGAACGCGTCGGTCAGCAACGCCGGCCAGGGGGTCACTCTCACCGCGACCGACAGCGCCGGGCACACCGGCGCGAGCAATCCGTTCAACGTGTACGCAACGAACGACCTCGCCCTGACCTTGACCGCTTCGCCCTCTCCCGTTCCGGTGAACAGCAACCTGACCTATACGATCATGGTGGTGAACGGCGGGCCAAATTCCGCTACTGGCGTGAACGTGACAAATGTGCTCCCGGCCAATGTGGGTTTTGTGTCGGCGAGCTCCGGCCAAGGCACCCCCCAATATGCGAACGGAAAAGTCACGTGCAATGTGGGCACGCTGGGGAATCTTGGCTCCAACACGATTTCTATCGTAGTGACTTCCTCAGTCGCGGGCATCATGCTTACCAACACCGTTAGCGTGACGGAGACCGGCTCTGATTCCAACCTTTCCGACAATACTGCCACCGTGACCACCTATGTGCCTCCAACGCTCTCGATTGGTAGCTTTGGGAACTATGAGGGCAACACTAACACCAGCTACTGGCTTGTTCCTGTGACGCTTTCCTCTGCCAGCGTCCTGCCGGTGTATTTCGATGAAACAACGCTGGACGGCACAAACTCAACCCCGGCTATCGCCTGGAGGGATTACGTCCCCTCAAGTGTCACCTGGTACTTTCCGCCAGGGATGACCAGCAACAACATCTCCGTCGGAATCCAAGGCAACACGATTATCGAGCCGGATAAACAATTCCTGGTAAGGCTTTCCAACCCGGTGAATGCCACTTTCCTCCAAAGCCAGGCCACGATCACGATTTCCAACGATGATGGCTTGATCGGCCAGGTTTACCGGCTTGCGTGGGGCAACATCCCTTCACCGCAGCGGACCAACCAGTCCTTTGTAGCAAGTATAACTGCCCAGGACACGAACGGCACAGCGGTGTCAGGTTTCTCGGGGCCGGTGACTTTGACCGGCATCAATGTCAATGGACCATCGACCACCAACATGCTGACGGACCTCAGCGCGGAATCATCGGCCAATGCGGGAATTTTCACGATTGGCTACCAATTCACACCCTCGACTAACATCTACGTCACCCATGTACGCTCTTATGGCGGCACTAAAGTTTCCATCTGGACGGATACCGGAAACCCAGTGGTCAGTCAAACCGTCTCGAACGTGCCCGGAACTTGGGTCGAAACGCCCTTGCAGACTCCGGTGCCCCTGCTTGCAGGCCTCAACTATCGCATCGGCGTCTTCACTGACGGCGGCTCCTACTATTGGCGCGATGACGCCTCCAGGTCGTTTGCCAACGGGCAAATCACAGAAGGGTATTCTTCTCCGGGTGATTCCTTCCCAACCAATGTGGATTCCGCCCAGTGGTATTTGGTCGATCTCCGCTACGTGCTCGCAGCGTCAGAAACACCGACATCTTCCGGGAATTTCACAAATGGCCTGTGGACAGGCAACATCACCGCCCAGGAAATCGGAACAAACTTCATCTTAATGGCCGACGATAGGAACGGCCATCTGGGTTTCTCGAATCCATTTGGTGCTTATCAAATCAACGACCTCGCCCTGACTTTGTCGTCTTCCCCCGCCGTACCTTTGGTCTGGACCAACATCATCTATGCCATAACGGTTCTGAACCCTGGCCCAAACGCCTCGACCGGTGTCTTTGTGACCAACACCCTGCCAGCGGGCGCAACATTTGTCTCGGCAGTTTCGAGCCAGGGCACGTGCACCCAGTTCAATGGGATTGTGACGTGCAATTTGGGAACCATTAATGGTCTCGCCAGTGCTACGGTGACGAACACCATCACTCCCTTGGTCGCCGGGTTGCCTCTCACCAACAGCGCCACCGCGACGCGCAACGAGGCGGATCCCAACTTGAGCAATAACTCGGCCGTTTCGGTGCTCATTCCGAGCTTGGCCCTGAGCTTGGCACTTTCGCAGGCAACGGAGTATTTTTGGACCCCCTGGCGCACCGGTGGCGACGCGCTCTGGGGTTTCGAGACCAACGTCACCCATGACGGAATCGACGCCGCCCAGAGCGGAGCAATTATTGACAGCCAGCAAACCTGGATGGAAACAAGCATCAGAGGCCCCGGCACGCTCAGCTTCTGGTGGAAAGTATCCTCGCAGGCCGGCGGGGACTTCCTCTCGTTCAGGACGAACGGCGTGACGGTAACCAATATTTCCGGCAACGTTGACTGGCAGCAGGTCACCTTCTCGCCGCCTCCGGGTCCGCTCACTCTGCGTTGGAGCTATATCAAAGACGGCAGCATCAGCTCGGGATCAGACGCAGGCTGGCTCGATCAAGTTTCATATTCCGTCCCTCCGTTCAGCCTGATTTCCCCCACACTGGCCACCAACGGCAACTTCCTTTTCACTGTCACTGGGACAAACGGTCAACAGTTGATTTTGCAGAGCTCGACCAACCTCCACCAGTGGACCTCTCTTGTCACGAACACCGTGGCAAACGGCATGATTAACTTCACCGACACTTTCGCGACCAATTTCATGTCTCACTTCTACCGCGCGCTCTTCATGAACCAATGACATACCGAACGTTTCATAATAGGCAATTCTTTCAAGCACTTGCGGCATGGGCACGCTCCTCTTTTGGCCCTTCCAACTGCAACAATTTGGTTTCGAGTTCACCCACTTTGCGGCTGGCCTGCAACAGTTGATTAAAGAAGCCATCACGTTCTTTCTGCAATTGTTCGACCAGATAATCCTTTCCCCGGTTCGTGATCTTCAAATCAAACACTTCCTTTTCCAGTTCACCAACCCTGGCGACATCCTGTTCCGAAACCTCTTGTGATGTCTTCTGCGGCCTTTCCGAATTGTCATCGGGCAGTTCAAAACCGGCCACCGGAGGGCAGTTCAAAACCGGCCAATCCGAGGTGAGAGATTCATAACACTTTTCTGGTTTGATTCAAGGGCTGTTCGACA
>Ga0210408_10004273_pt1 | contig 12801 bp, 11 predicted proteins | sample IncBWH4MmetaG_FD_155471 | JGI IMG/M metagenome (GOLD analysis project Ga0210408, IMG submission 155471) | Forest soil microbial communities from Barre Woods Harvard Forest LTER site, Petersham, Massachusetts, United States - Inc-BW-H-4-M | ecosystem: Environmental > Terrestrial > Soil >...
CGACGGACGGTACGATTCACAATTATGCTGAATTTATAAATGGGCTGCATGACGGTCACTCGCTGGTTGTCGTGGCTGCCGATCTTCTAAGTCTGACCCTTCTCGTTCCACCCGGCGAGTTCGGAGCTGACGTCTGTGTCGGATCGACTCAGCGATTCGGCGTTCCGATCGGATTCGGTGGCCCGCATGCGGCGTTTTTTTCAACACGCGACCAATTCAAACGGCATATGCCGGGACGACTGGTCGGCGTTTCGAAGGATCCCGCCGGGCGCCCCGGTTACCGTCTGTCTTTGCAAACGCGGGAACAACACATCAGGCGTGACAAAGCGACAAGTAATATTTGTACCGCTCAGGTACTGCTAGCTGTAATTGCCTCGACTTATGCAGTGTACCATGGCCCGATCCGCCTAAGGCGGATCGCGGAGCGTATCCGGTTACAGACCGAGACATTGGCCCTTGCGTTGGAAAAACTCGGTTACGAAATTGGAGATGGTCCGCGTTTCGATACCCTCCATGTGAAGCTTGGCAAACGCAGGGACGCTGTCCTGGACAAGGCGGGGAAGAGCTTGGTCAATTTCCGGCTTTTCCACGACGATTCGATAGGGATCACTCTAGACGAAACGGTTTCTGACGACGATCTGCAGACGCTTCTGAATCTTTTTGTCGACGATGAACCGCTTTCGGTCCAGGAACTTTCCGAGAACGTAACGGTCGATATTCCCAAAGAGTTCGTGCGCCGCTCTCCTTACCTGACGCACCCGGTTTTTAATATTCATCATACCGAAACCGGGTTGATGCGTTATTTGCACCGGCTCGAATCGAGGGATTTGTCGCTGACGACTTCGATGATCCCGCTCGGATCTTGTACGATGAAATTGAATGGAGCGGCAGAGATGCTACCCTTGACATGGCCTGAAATCGGCCAGATCCATCCGTTCGCGCCCGAAAGGCAAACAGCGGGATATCGTCAACTAATCCGCGAGCTCGAGACCTGGCTGGCCGAGATTACAGGGTTCGATGCCGTGACCGTCCAGCCTAACGCAGGGTCGCAGGGCGAGTACGCCGGTCTATTGGCGATTCGCGAATTTCACGGCGAGCGGGGACAAAATCAGCGAACCGTTTGCCTGATCCCCGCATCTGCGCACGGAACAAATCCGGCCTCTGCGGCGATGGCCGGATTCCGCGTCGTCCCGGTTCAGTGCGATTCCAACGGGAATATCGACCTCGCTGATCTCCGGGAAAAAGCCGAGCAATATGCCGAACGACTCGGCGCTTTGATGGTGACCTATCCTTCTACGCACGGGGTGTTCGAAGAAGGTATCAGAGAGATCTGCGGTATCGTGCACAAATTCGGGGGCCAGGTTTATATGGACGGCGCGAACATGAACGCCCTTGTCGGGCTCTGCCGCCCGGCTGATTTTGGAGCAGATGTTTGTCACCTGAATCTTCATAAGACCTTTTGTATCCCACATGGCGGCGGCGGTCCCGGAGTTGGCCCGATTGGAGTGAAGGCGCACCTCGCTCCATATCTTCCGGGACATCCACTCGTCGATCTCGGCCGAAAATCGGGACTCGGTCCGGTCTCCGCAGCTCCCTACGGAAGCGCGAGTATCTTAGGCATCTCCTGGATTTACCTCCGTCTGATGGGTCCGGATGGATTGAGTCACGCCACCAAAATTGCGATTGCGAATGCGAACTACGTCGCCAGCCGGCTTGCGCCATTTTATCCGATTCTCTACCAAGGAAAAAACGGGTTAGTTGCGCACGAGTGCATCATCGATCTGCGGCAGTTCAGGAAGTCTGCCGGAATCGAAGTCGAAGACGTTGCCAAGCGCCTGATGGATTATGGATTCCATGCACCGACGATGTCGTGGCCGGTGCCGGGGACAATGATGGTTGAACCGACCGAGAGCGAATCGAAAGCTGAATTGGATCGCTTCTGCGACGCCATGATATCGATCTACGGTGAAATTCGTGCAATTGAAACCGGGGAGGCGGACCGGGAAGATAACGTCCTGAAGTGTTCGCCGCACACGGCACAGGATCTTCTCGCCGATCACTGGGATCGAAGCTATTCGCGCGAGTCGGCTGCCTACCCGGCACCATGGACTCGAGAGCACAAGTTCTGGCCGGTGGTCGGTCGGATCGACAACGTCTACGGCGACCGTAACCTCTTCTGCAGTTGTGTGCCGGTCGATGAAGAGAGTCTGGCTCAAGGATAAACGTCGGCGATCAAAAGTAACCGTGTCATCAGATTCAGGCAGCCATAGAACTGTAGGATGAAGATCCTTGATAGATACCTTAGCGGACAGATCCTGAGTACTGTTGTTTGGGCGGTCGGGCTTCTTACGATGATTCTCGTGCTCGGGAACGTCTTGCGCGACCTGCTTGGCCTGCTCCTCAGCCATCAGGTTCCGGTCACCTACATCTTGACCTTCATCGGTTATCTCCTGCCATTTTCACTGATCTACTCGATCCCGTGGGGTGTGCTCGTTGCGGTACTACTCGTATTCGGAAAATTGTCTTCCGATAATGAATTGGTTGCGCTTCGGGCGAACGGCATCGGAATGCCGCGAATCTGTTCTTCGGTATTTACTATCGCAATCTTGTTTCTGGGTCTCTGTCTCTGGATCAATCTCTATGTCGCGCCGATCGCTCAAGTGAAGCTTCGCTCCGCGGCATTTGACCTCGCTTCCAGTGATCCGCTCGCCTTGTTTGGCAGTGACGAAGTGATCGACCAGTTTCCGAATCGTAAGATTTATGTTGGCAAGAAGGAAGGATCGACCCTCTATGATCTGCATATCTTTCAAATGAACTCACAGAATTTGCCAATGCGAGTCATCTACGCACGCAGGGGCACGCTTGAGGTCGACAAAAAGAACGAACAGATTTTACTACACGTTTATGATGCCCGTTACGAGGAACGCGACCCAACGGCTCCGGATGACTTAAAGAAAATGCGGCATGGGATCACGATGCGCGAAGGCGTGTTACCGATTTCTTTGGAAGAATTGCTTCGCAAAGCTCGGATTGGTCAGCGTCCGAACGAACTCACCTTGGACGAATTGCGGGACGCGCTGGACCAAAGCAAGAACCTCTCGGATGATTCCGCGTACAAGACCGAGGTTAGCAAGCGATTTTCTAACTCGATGGCGGTTTTCACATTTGTCCTTGTCGGGATCCCGCTTGCGATCACCGCCCAGCGACGGGAGACATCGGTCGGTATCGCCCTCAGCTTGGCAGTCGCTTTTTCATATTTCATCATCATCGTGATAACGGACAACGTGAAGCACCAGCCGAACCTGCATCCCGAATTTCTAATCTGGCTGCCGAACCTTGTTTACCTGACACTCGGGGGCACGTTATTTGTTCGGATGGCAAGAAGGTAAAAGTGTAAGCGAAGGCTCCAGCCTTTGCCTCTCCGGCGGAAATCCGGAGAGTTCCGCTGCCACAGCCTGGATTTTGGCTTGGACTGGACGCAGGGGGCCTTGAAGCTTATTATCCAGAGTCTGCATGAGTTTTGAACGAACTGAGTGTATCCTTCACAAGATTTCGCCCGGGAGCTTTCCGATCCGGAAACAACCGAGCCATGGACTCGTGAAGCCGAGAGAACGCCCAAAAAAACAACCCGACGCTCTATTTCAGGAGGCCTTGAATTATCTAAAAGAAGGCGGCTTTCGCGTGACCAAGCCGCGCGAGGTGATTGTGCGCGCCGCCGTCTCGTTTACGGATCCTTTTCATGCTGAAGATCTTTTAGCTAAAGCGCGCCAACTGGATAGGCTCATTTCGTTGGCTACGATTTATCGGACCCTGCCGATGATGCTCGATAGTCACCTAATTCGTGAGGTTGAGCTGAATCGAGAGCATCGCTATTACGAGGTGAATCGCGAACAGTCGCCGGCCGCTTTCCACATCGTCTGCGTCGACTGCAAACAGGTGATCCAGGTTCAGGACGAATGCATCACCCTGCGGGAGCGGTTCCTGGCGAACAGCTTAGGATTCAAGCCCCTCAAGCTAAGCGTCCGCATCGAGGCGACCTGTCTCGATCTACAAGAAAAGGGGAGCTGCGAGCGTCGGCCCGTATGAATCCACCTCGCCTCCCGTTATACGCGGGACGTAAACCCAGCAGTTCAGATTAATTTCGACGCATTTTGGCCAGCAATCGGAGGATCTCGATATAGAGCCAAACGAGTGTCACCGTTAAACCGAAGGCGGCGTACCATTCCATCCATTTCGGTGCCCCCGAAGCGATCCCGTTTTCGATAAAGTCGAAATCAAGAACCAGGTTTAATGCAGCGATTCCGACCACGATGAGGCTGAAGGTGATGCCGACCGGACCGTTGTCGAAGATCAATGGTATAGCAGTGTGGAAAAACAATTGGAGCACCATACTGACCAGATAAACGACAACTATCCCGACCGTAGCGCTCACGACGACGGCCTTGAAAGTCTCTGAAGGTCGAATAATACGGGACTGATACGCTGCTAAAAGCGCGAACATGACGCCGAAAGTAAGTAAAATCGCTTGCATGACGAGACCTGGAAACCGCTGCTCCATTAGCAACGAGATGCCGCCGATAAACAAACCTTCCAGGATCGCGTAAATGGGAGCGGTGACTGGCGCCCAGCTCCGCCTAAACGAGGTTGCCATTCCCACCACAAATCCTCCAAGGGCGCCGATCATCACCGTCGAGTAAATGATCGTCGGGTGAGAAACGGAGTACGACCAAACAGCCGCCGCACTCGCAGTAACGAGCAGGAGCAGCAGTGCGGACCGGTTTACCACTCCGGTCAATGTCATCGGTTGAGAGTAACCGCGCCGTGATACGTCGGTGAACGTTGATTCCTGAAGAACTGGATTGCCTGATCTCATGGTTGTAATTCTGTTCTGATAATCGTCCGACGGATTCGCTGGTGCAAATTACAAATGAGTAAGGAATCCATCCAAAAAAAAAGCCGCCATGAGTGGCGGCTTTCTCTTTTTTGGATGAATTCCTCTCAGCTCAACACCTCTTGCGGAATGTCGATCGGTTTCTCCTTTTTGCTGAGAGCCCTGCGCAGCTTCGCCAGGGCAATATTCTGCAGCTGCCGGATCCGCTCTCTGGTCACGCCGAATTTCTTGCCGACTTCCTCGAGAGTTTTCGGTTTTCCGCCGTCCAGCCCAAATCGCTGGAAGATAATCTTCCGTTCACGGTCGTCCAACACCTCCAAAAGCTCGCTCACTTCGTCGCGCAAATTCTTATCTCTGAGCAGCTCGAAGGGTGTCTGCGCATCTTCATCGCCGACGATCTCGCCAAATTCGGTCGAATCATCATCGCTGATCGGAGCATCAAGAGACGCTGGGCGAATCGAAACCGTTTTCAACTGAGAAACCTTCCCGCTCGAAATCCCGATCTCTTCGGCAAGTTCTTCGTCGGTCGGTTCACGACCCAACTCCTCGCTCATTTGCAGCGAGACGCGGCGCATCTTAGAGATCTTATCGACCAAATGGACTGGAAGCCGGATCGTCTTGCTTTGGTTTGCCAGCGCCCTCTTGATCGATTGCTTGATCCACCAAGCTGCATAGGTACTCAGCTTGCCACCCTTTGCCGGGTCAAAGCGCTCGACGGCCTTCATCAGACCAATGTTTCCTTCAGAAATCAAATCCAGGAGCGGAAGCCCTAAATTCGCGTAGTCATGAGCGATCTTAACGACCAGTCGGAGGTTTGCCTTGATCATCAAAGCCCGAGCCTCTCTGTCGCCCTTTTTGATTCGCGCGGCCAGTTCGATCTCCTCTAGCGGAGTCAGCAGCGGGATCTGCCCGATCTCCCGAAGGTAAATTTTAATGCCCGTATCAGAATCTTCACCAGCCATAAAAAAATATTACTTGTGTTAACTTTTAAGCAGCCAACCTGTCATCCGTGTTTGCCCCACTGGGGCGATTAGGGAACGAAAAGTTAACCACATTAAAAAACCTGAACTTCGACAGCCCTTACCGTCGAAATGTTCAATGGTTTTCCCCAATTTCCCTTTTTTTACCACCCTCACTTGCTACCTGGTCAGGCTTTTCCGGTCGCAAGATTCCGGCGGTCTTGTGTCTGATCGCAATCTCCTAAGCTATTTTCTGTCTCGTCCTACTTAGTAGTACAGTTGGTAACGCTCCCTTATTCCTTAAAATTCGTTCCAATGCTGGCTTTCGGACTTGGAAGGTGTTGAGTTAAGCTCGATTCGCACAAAAAGTCAAGTCGTTACTCTATTCCTACGTGACAGACCGTGCCAGACATTGCAAAACGCCTATTGTAAGGCCCCATCCGGACTCTGGAATCCCGTTCGACTGCAATTTTCTTTTCTCACGAGTTAAGTTCATGCTGGTACTCTTTTTGCAATCGTGAGAATCCGGATAGCGATGCTTCGTTACCCTAACCTCCGATTGACCTGTGGGATCTTGTTTCTCTGCGAGAATCCCGGCTGCGACCTTCAAAGAGCGAGTACGATTTGGTCGCGGCTGCTGCGCCGTGCTGCGATCGGGAGGAAAAAATGATCGACGGCGAGCTTCACTGGGTCGCTTTGGTCGTCTTTATCAGCCTGTTTTTGTTTGTGACCGTGCTTGGGTTTGTCGCGGCACGCTGGAAGGCGGGCGATCTCAGGTTGCTCGACGAATGGGGGCTGGGCGGACGGAGGTTCGGCATTGTTGTTACCTGGTTTCTGCTGGGCGGAGATCTTTATACGGCCTATACGGTGATTGCGGTGCCGGCGCTAGTCTACAGCGTGGGTGCTTACGGATTTTTCGCTATCCCATATGCGATTTTAATCTATCCGTTCGTCTTTGCCGTCATGCCTCGATTCTGGGGCATTTGTCACCGTGCCGGTCACCTCACCGCGGCAGATTTCGTGAGAGAGCGCTTTAGCAGTCCCGCCCTCGCCATCGCCGTCGCGCTGACAGGTCTGATCGCGACCATGCCTTATATCGCCCTTCAGCTTGTAGGCATCCAAGTCGTAATTGCGGGTCTGGGCCTCGGAAAAGGCGAGTTTCCGCTCATTATCGCCTTCGTTATCCTGGCGTCCTACACCTACACGAGCGGCTTGCGAGCGCCGGCAATGATTGCATTTGTCAAAGACGTCATGATTTACGTCGTGGTTATCGCGGCAGTCCTCGTGATTCCTGTCCAACTCGGAGGGTACGGGGCGGTGTTCGAAGCGGCTGGCAGAGTCTTCCAAGCAAAAGGGGGAGCGTCAGGCCTGACGCTCCATCCCGCCCAGATGCTGCCGTTCGCATCGCTAGCTCTCGGCTCTGCGTTTGCCCTCTTCATGTACCCGCACTCGGTGACAGGAATCCTTAGTTCCTCGAGCTCTCGGGCCGTCCGATGGAATTCAATTCTCCTGCCCGCCTACACGCTGCTTCTCGGGCTGGTGGCGCTTCTTGGCTATATGGCCATCGCCGACAATATAAAAGTGGCGAACCCGAATGAAGTCGTTCCTGCACTTTTCCTCCGCATTTTTCCCGAATGGTTCATCGGATTCAGCTTCTCAGCCATCGCTATTGGTGCTCTTGTGCCCGCCGCCGTCATGTCCATAGGAGCGGCCAATTTGTTTACCCGCAATCTCTGGAAACCCTTAGTCAGGCCCGGCATCACCCCAGCTCAAGAGGCCACGGCTGCTAAAATCGCTTCACTCCTGGTCAAATTAGGCGCCTTGATGTTCGTTATCTTTCTACCGACTCAGTACGCGATCGATCTCCAGCTTCTGGGTGGGATCTGGATCCTGCAAATTTTCCCGGCCGTAGTGCTCGGACTTTATCGCATACCGCTTCGTGGTCAGCCTCTTTTTCTTGGTTGGGTCGTTGGCATGGGCGTCGGAACCTGGTGCTTTGTCTTGGCAGGGTTGAAGCCAGTCCTTCCAATCCAAGTGTTCGGTGGAAGCTATCCAATTTATGTCGGCGTCCTGGCGCTCGCCTTGAACCTCGTGATTAGCGTCGCCGGATCGAATTTCGTGATCGGAAACAAACGTTAAAACTTTTCCTCGGGTATCGGTACGTTCGTAGTGGACGCGATCGCTGCGCTGCGATGGATCAGTGATGCAAGGTGCAGAAAAGTAACATAGCTCCGAAGCCAAGTCGTATGAAACCGCAGGTAATCCACGTTAAGTCCTGGTCCAAACTTCACGATGCTCTGTATCATGACTCGTGGGCGGAAGACCTGCATCGTTACCGGTCTTCTTACGTCTATCGCGGCTTGGCGGATCGGTCCTACGATCTGAGCACCACTCTCAACCGGCTCGGCGAGTCGCACCTTGAACGCCACTTGCTTCGAAACTTTATCAAATATTCTCAGCGTTCGGACTCGCCGCGTAATCTCTGGTTCTGGCTCGCATTGGGTCAGCACCACGGGTTGCCAACTCGCCTGCTCGACTGGACCTATTCACCTCTCGTGGCGCTGCACTTCGCAACCTCCGACTTCACCAAGTATGACCGTGACGGCATGATCTGGGCGGTGGACTACGTCAATTCCGTGAACCATTTACCGAAGAAACTGGCCACGATAATCAAGAGTGAAGGGGCCCACGTCTTTACCGCTGAACTTTTGGACCAGGCGGTAGAATCGCTCGGAGATTTGGAAAGTCTGAAGACGGAATCCTTCGTGGTTTTTTTCGAACCCAGATCTTTGGATGAGCGCATTGTCAACCAGCACGCTCTTTTCTCTATGATGTCCCGTCCGGATGTGATTCTGAGCAGTTGGCTGCAGCAACCCGACGTCGAAGTGAAACATTTTCAAATCATCATCCCCGGGAGTCTTAAATGGGAGATACGTGACAAACTCGATCAGGCGAATGTGAATGAGCGAATGCTCTTTCCCGGTTTGGATGGCCTCGCGACCTGGCTCACGAGGCACTACAAAGACATCCGGCCGAAGCGTAGCGCAGGAGGCAAACCGTGACCGAACATGCCATCCCGGGTTGCACGTTCAATTGGTTAAGACTTCGGTGAGCGTGTGGAGTGCTATTTCAAACTCGCCGGCAGCCCCCCGACTAAGCTCTCGCCTGTGGGCAGGTCGTCAATTACCGCGAGGGCAACCCGACAGAACTTGTGAACGTCGTCGATATTAGTGAGTCCGATGGTGTGCTTTCCGAATTCGTCAAAGGAAAGGTCGCACACATTTATTCCATTCAATATTAAGCTGAACCTTTTCCTGTTTACCAGGTCTGAGAGGTGTTGAATGATTTCCATTTTGTCTATTTCTACTCAAGTTATCGTTTAACTTCGAGAATCAGACAGAGATACCGCCGTCGTCGGAGTTCCGTGTTGATTTCTCTCAGCATCCTGGTTTGGTCACTCCTAAACCGGAGTGTTTTCCAGAATGCCCAGAGAATTTCTTTGGAAACCTATACCGCTACTCCCGTTCGAGAGCTAGATCTGTGCCAGGCTTTTGCTGGATAGGGATTTGATGTTCCGGCAAAAGCGCTTAGGACATTTCGCCTATGTTCATCCGTTCACACCTTGATCTTGTGTGAAAACAGTGTTGATCTCCCCAACGGGTAGTGTACCTTCGGGCGATCCCCATGGAGAAGGCGCGGTCAGCTAGTGCCAGGACTTTATCGCCGGTACTCGGTGTACCCGGTGTGGAGTCACCATACTCGAGAGGAGAGCATGGACACTGAAACTGTCGTCGCGGTAGGTTTCGTGATCCACGAGCTGCTTGGTTTGGTCGGAGGTCTTATCCTTTGCTACTTCGGTTACAGGCTGTTGATGAGACGCGTCAGGGCCCAACCGCGTGAAATACGCGGGACCTGGAACTTGGCAAAACGCTTCATAAAGAATGCGGCTCCGGGCACGTTGTTTGCCCTGTTTGGGGCAGTTGCGATCTGGCTAACTGCATCCAATGCCTTAACCCCGAAGACGTTCGCACCGAAGAATTCCGTTGATTTCGCTCTGCTTCCGTCGAAAGAAGGGCGAACGACTACGCCTGCGCCTGCCGAAAAAGAGGGCGCCATTGCGATGACCTTAGGGGCGGCGGCGCCGGCCCAGGCTCATCCTGGCAATATTGCAGAAGATAACTCGAATATTGACCCATCGCCGGCGCCTACTCCAGCTCCGATGCCCACTCCCGCAAGCGGAATGCAACCGGATCGGAATGCGCTCGCGACCAATAGTCGACTTCCTGAGGCGGAAACAGGGGAGACCGACGGTAGGACCGTTGAAGGTGAACGACAGAAAACTGGACGCAAAACCCTCGAGAAAGAACGACGAGCGGCTGAGCGCAAAAGATCTCGCCTGGAAGAAATGTATCAGAGCCATCTGATTTCGATCGAGGCTTACAAAAAGGGCGAGGAGGAGTACAAAAGCGAAATCGAGAAATATCGAAGCGAAATGAATGCCGGCAGAGGGGTGGCAGAATAAACTACGCCTTTGCGAGCTGGGTACTGGACGTGACCGCCCTCAGCGTGTCCTGAAGCGTATGAGTTAGCAGCGGCTTGCTCAGGTAACCGTCAAAGCCGAGCCCTAGGAATCTCTGTTTGTCGCCCTCAAGAGCCTCTGCCGTCAGCGCAAAAATAGAAGGACATTTCGCGCCCAGTTTCTTCCGGATGAGGCGAGCCGCATCGATCCCGCCCATGTTGGGCATTTGAATGTCCATAAGGATCAGGTCGTATTGGGTCTTCTCGACAGCAGTCAGCGCCACCTGGCCGTCCGCTACCAAGTCTGCGGTATATCCCAGTCGTGAAAGCATCAGCAGACCAACCTTCTGATTTACGGAGTTATCCTCGGCCAGCAAAATCCGTAGCGGATGTTTGGTTGCCATAGTGCTATCGAAGTTTTTCTCGGCGATTTTCAGCGGCTGTCTTGGTTCCGCACCTATTATTTTCAGCAAAGCGTGGAACAGAGAGGAGTGCCTGATGGGTTTGGAGATTTGAATCTGAAAGAGATTGGCGTCTTCTCCTGCGATAATCTCGTCTGATGACGAAAGAAGGATGAGAGGCGTTTGGGTCCGCTGGCGAATCTTTCGCGCCAGGGTGACGTCATCCATTTCCGGCATTTGGAAGTCGATCAAAACAACGTCAAAGCTTTGTTCCGCCATTTTCTTCAGCCCCCTCGGCACCACTGGAAGCGGAGGTCGTTTTCATTCCCCAGATTTTCAATTGAATCTCCAGAATGCGCCGATTGGTGCTGTTATCGTCTACGATGAGCGCGGTGTGGGATCCCAGGAGACTGGATTTGGGTGACTGATGGTCGGGAACAGGCGCTTCGGAAGCCTTCAAGGTTACCGAAAAAAAGAAGGTAGAGCCAGAGCCGCTAACGCTTTCCACCCACATCGTTCCTCCCATAAATTCAGCCAATCGTTTACTGATCACGAGTCCGAGTCCGGTTCCTCCGTAACGGCGGGTGGTGGACGTATCGACTTGCTGAAATGCTTTAAAAAGCTTCTCAATCCCCGTCTTGGTGATGCCAATACCCGTATCGATTACCGAAAACAGAAGCTCGTAGCCCTTCTCCCGGTGCACTTTGCATTCAACGTTGACGGCGATTTCACCCTTAGACGTGAATTTAATGGCATTGCCAATCAGGTTGAGCAAAATCTGTCTCAGGCGCATGCGATCGCCGATTAAGTGGGAAGGAACATCAGGGGCGACAAGATAAACAGCTTCAAGACGTTTGATTCGAATCTGGGCGGCAAAAAGATCAAGCGCCTCTTCGACACAATGCCGTATGTTAAACGGACGGCTTTCGAGTTCTATCCTTCCTGAATCGATTTTTGAAAAATCAAGGATGTCATTGATCACGTTCATGAGCGATTCGCCGCTGGTACTGATGGTGCTGACGCAATCCCACTGCATGTCTGTGAGTCCCGTATCAGCAAGAATGCTCGTCATACCGATGACTCCGTTCATCGGCGTACGGATCTCGTGGCTCATGACCGCTAGGAATTCGCTTTTGGCCAGTTCAGCAGCACTTCGTAGGTGTGTTCGCGCCAAAAGTTCGAAGTTTTGAGCTTGGAAAAACTGACAGTGGAAACAATGGGGATCATCATGATCAGGGCCAGGGAAGCCGTCACTGGTAGCCACTGCAGAAGATTGCCCACTTTTTTAACCGTTTTGACGTTTGGTTTCATGCAGCCAGTATTTTGTCGCCAGGGTTCAGTCCGGGGCAAAGCTCGCGGATCGGTGATCTCCCCTGCATAATTACCGTATTTACAATAATAACACGTTTAATGATATTAAACATAATCATAAAAAGAGGCAAACGACCGATTTGATAAAGCATTTCTTGCAAATATCGGTTGGAAATAACAGAGTATCTTTCTGTTATGCCATCGAAGGTTTATTCCGCTGCGGTCGTTGGTGTCGAAGCCTTTGAGGTAGAGATCGAAGTCCACGCCGGGTGGGGTAACGCCGATAAGATCGCGGTCGTCGGGCTACCGGATACCGCGGTCAAAGAGAGCAAAGATCGGGTCACGTCGGCCATTTGCAACAGCGCACTGCGCTGGCCAAGTGGAAAGAGAATCACGATTAATCTTGCGCCGGCCGATGTCCGAAAGGAAGGACCCAGCTTTGATCTGCCGATCGCGCTTGGAATGCTGAAGTTGGAGGAAAACAATCGATTGCCCGACCTTGAACCGTTCTGTTTGATTGGCGAACTGGCGCTTTCCGGTCAATTGCGTCCGGTCAAAGGAGTTCTTTCTATTGCCTTGGAAGCAAAGCGTCGCAATCGGCGGGTCCTCATCGTGCCCATGCAAAATGCTGCGGAAGCCGCGGTGGTGGAGGGTGTCGATGTATATGGAATTTGTTCGCTGTCTGAGGTCGTCCAATTTCTTCGAGGAGAAAAGATCTTGG
>Ga0210408_10004274_pt1 | contig 12800 bp, 7 predicted proteins | sample IncBWH4MmetaG_FD_155471 | JGI IMG/M metagenome (GOLD analysis project Ga0210408, IMG submission 155471) | Forest soil microbial communities from Barre Woods Harvard Forest LTER site, Petersham, Massachusetts, United States - Inc-BW-H-4-M | ecosystem: Environmental > Terrestrial > Soil >...
GTGCCCCCGCGATGGGCGTAAACGAGCACGTTTACATCAGGCAGGATCAGCGCAATCCGTCCATCAGGTCGCGCAGCGCGGCCGAGTCATCCAGATCCACGCCTGGGAGCGTCTGGGCGTTGCCGAATCGGCGTATCGCGATGCGCCCGGCCCGCTCCGTGGAACGCTGGGCAAGCGCCCGCCTGAGCGCGTCTTCGATCAAGGACCCGAGAGTCCTACGATCCGCCGCAGCCCGCTGCTTGGCTTCCGCCAAGAGGTCGTCATCGAGCCTGATAGTCGTTCTCACGCATCAAAGTGTACCAGCTTGACATTTTGATGCCAATTCTGATTCCGTCAGGCGCCCCGATGCTCCCCGCGGGGAGCAAGATCGGCGCAGCCCCTCATGCAAGCGGACCCTGCTGCCGATCACCCTCACGGCTGGCGAGCAAGTGCGCCACATGCTCCTAGAGACGGCCTGAAACGCCAACGAGACCGACCACGGAAAGCGACCCTGAGGAGGAGACCATGCAGCTGCCAGAGCCGATCCCGACGGCCGTCCACGACGAGAGCTTCGCGGGGGTGACCTACCACGTGCGGGGGGAGCTGGTGCCCGAGCTCCAGGTCGAGGTGGGCGGGGCGGCGGTGATGTTCGAGCACCACGTGCTGCTGTGGAAGGAGACGGGGGTCAACGTGGAGCTGAAGAAGCTGCCGGGCGGGGTGAAGCGCAAGATCGCGGGCCTGGAGTTCTTCGTGACGCGCACGGCGGGGGCGGGGCATATCGCGTTCTCGCGCGACTCGCCGGGCCAGTGCGTGCCGATGCACCTGCGCCAGGGCGAAGGGCTGGACGTGCGCGAGCACCAGTTCATCGCGGCGACGGACAACCTGGACTACAGCTTCGAACGGATCAAGGGCGTGCAGAACATGCTGCTGGGCGGCTCGGGGGTGTTCATGGACAAGTTCCGCGCCACCAACGGGGACGCGCTGGTGTGGCTGCACGGCCACGGCAACGTGTTCCTCGTGCAGCTCGGCCCCGGCGAGCAGCTCGACGTGGAGGCGGGCGCGTGGCTCTACAAGGACCCGACGGTCTCCCTGGAGGCGGTCACGATGGGCCTGAAGACGGGGATCATGGGGGGTGGGGGCAAGCTCACCTGGAACCGCTTCACCGGCCCGGGCCGCCTGGCGATCCAGACGATGTTCATCGCCCCGATCGAGGGCGGGGACGGCTCCAACGCCCAGGCCGCGACCGCCGGGGGGATCGCGGGCGCTCTGATCGGGGGCCTCACCCGGGGGTAGGCCGCCACCAGGTCTGTGCGGCTCGAGCAGGCGTGCCGTGCGCCAACGGTGCGGCCAGACGAAGGGCCCTCGCGGCTGGTTTTGAAGACCGGGCCTCCTACTTCTTCTTGCTTTTCGTTGTGTTGGTCGCGCCGTATTTTCTGTGTGCGGCCTTTTCGCAGTTTGCGCGGTTGGCTTTGTGTTTTTTGTGGCATGCGTTGAGTGCCGCGGTGAGTTTCCGTGCGTGGGTGGTGGTCTTGTGCTTGGGGCAGCCGGTGACGGTGATGGGGGTGGAGCGGTTGATCAGGGCGCCGTTTTGGGCGAGGAATTCGGTTGGCATCGTGAGTTTGCTCGCGCAGAGGTTCCCGTTGGCCGAGAGCGCGGAGTAGGGGCCCTGGGGGAGGCTCAGTTCGAATGTGCTGACGGGTACGTCGGGGACCGTCTTGAATGTGCTGCTCGTGATCCCGGCTTTGCTGATGAAGGTCGTACCGACGAGATCGACGGTGACACCGTAGCCCTGCAGCGCGATGATGAGGCTGGGGAACGCTTCCCCGCCGTGGCTGACGAAGTACGCGGGTCCTTCCAGGGGGACGGGCAGGATCGGGGTGCTCGCCCTGGCGTGCCCGATGATCGACGTCGCGGGGCAGCCAGCGGGGTTCGCTTGGAATTGCGCGACGGTGCACGCTTTCTGCAGCGTCGTTAGCCGCGAGGGTAGCTGCTTGGGAAGCTCGACTTTGACCCTGGCGATGTTCGCCTGTGTGCCTTGCGGCGCGCTGGGGTAGGAGAGCTTCACGGTCAGGCTCGCCCCGTTCAACCGGCTGTTCTTCCCGCTCGCGGAGACCGCGAATTTAGGCGCGAACTTCAGGACCGCGCAGTTCGTCGCCTGGAAAGGCACCGATAGCGCCGAGGTCGCCTGCAGCGTGCTGGTCAGCGCCCCTGTGATAGCCATCTTTTCGCAGTTCGTCGGGTTGAACGTGAAGCTCGGACGGTCGATCAGAACGTTGATGCGCTTGATCTGTAGCGGTATTCCCCGCAGGATACGAGGGATCGCGTAGGGGCCGGTCGTGTCCGTGGTGATCCTCAACGCCGCGGTCGCGGGGTCCACTTCGATCTTTGCCCGCACGATGACCTTCCCGAGATCGAACGGCCCGGCCTTCGCCGGGTTGACGATCGACAGGCCATACGGCGCGCCCTTATAGGGGCCCGTGATGAACACTTCGCCACCCGTCACGGTGTACGGGTTACCGCCCACCCCGACACCAACGATCGTGTGCCCGATCAAGCTTTCAGGGCCACACGTCCCGTCGTCGGCCTGTGGTTCTGGGCAGAGCTTCACCGACCCCAGGGACCCCGAGAGGCCCTCCGGCATCTGCAGCTGCACACCGCTCAGGTCCTGGTCGCCGTCTTCGCGGCTCATCGTCATCGTAAACGGGCTGAAGTCCCCAGCCTGGATACTCGTCGTGCCCGCCGTCAGCGACGGCGCGAACGGCAACGGGCTATGACAAGGGCTGCCGCCCGCGCCCGTAGCGATAGCGAACGTCGAGGATGCCCCCACCGCGCCCTGCCCCGACCACGGCGTAAACGACGCCGCGGTCGTATAGGCCCCGCATAACGGGGGTGTCGCCAGCGGCGCGCGCGCACCACCGAAGAAATGCATCCGCAACGTTTCAAAGGGAACATCCGGCGTGTCCTTGAAGATCGCCGTCACCTGTCCCGTCGCGCTGAGCGCGACTTCGCCGGGGAGCTTGACGAGCACCCCCGACACCGGGTCTTCAGCGACGATATACATCGCTACCAGCGACCCGAACGGGTTAGCGCCCTGCCCGGCGAGATACACAGCGCCCTTCAACGCGTTCGGCAACAACGGCGTTTCGATTTCCACCGTACCGATCTTCGACGCATCCGGGCAAAACGGCTGCGGCAAGCCCGCCGTAAACCGCAACGCCCCCGGGCTACTCTGACCAGGCAGGAACCCAATCTGCGCCTCCGAACACGATTCCAAACCATCCGCGCCACCAGGATTCAACCCCAAGCCTTCCGGCAACGCGACCGTCGTATCCTTCAGCGTCGACTCCGCCAACCCCGCCGGGTTCAATGCCGCACTCTGGGAGATATGCACCCCCACCGTCAAACCCGTCGGCGTACTCGCCGCCGTCACATCGGGAGCTATCGAAATCGACGGCGTGAACGGCAAATGATTACACCCATCAAGACTCGGCATCGGTTCGCTCATCCCCGCCGTGACGACTTCCTTGGGCGCCAGCCACGAATCCGCTTCGATACCAGCCTGCAACGGGCCACCACACGACGTCGGCAACGACAACAACGGCGGCGTCGACAGCGCATTCAACGGCGCGCACCCGGCAATGCCAGCCAGGCAGTTCCATCCGCGCTGCGCGTCGTGGCGCGGGTCACCGGGGACACCCCAGAAAGTGATCTTGCTGCTCAAGAGCCCCGCGATCTGCGAAATGTTATTCGAGCTGACCGTCACACCATAATCGTCGCCCGTCCGCACAGAGGTATCCAGGATCACCCGCAAAACCGTCGCGTCGAACCCGAACCGCGCCGGCTCCCCCGCCTGCGGAACCATGTTGAACACCGGCGACGTGGACGTGAAATAGCCGAGAATTTTAGGTTCGTAGAACGTGATATCGGCGACCCCGACAGCGGTCTCCGGTGGACAGTCGCTCACTGCTCCGCTTGCGCTTTTTCTTGAGAACTGCTCGTCGGTGCATTGCGGGAACGGCGTTGGGTTGCCGACCAGCCCGCGGGGTAGACGGAACCGGATATCCTTCGCATCGGCGACCGGCTGCTGCTGAGCGGTCCCGTTCCCTGCCGTTGCGGGGGTCCGGTTGAGCGTGACGATGCTCGTCAGCTGGAACGGGTGGGACCCGGCCTGGGTCGTAGGCTTCCCGCCGAATTCTTCGGGCATCAGCACGCCTTCTTCGATCCCGAATTCTTCTTTACCGCCGATTCGCAGCGGGCGCGCAACCGTCTTTGATGCCGTGGCGCCGCCACCGAACGCGCTCGCCTGGTTTTCCTCACCCGCGCTCGCACCCGGTTCAAGGTCCACCGAAACCCGGATTTCAAACACTTCATACGGGCCCAGCGTCCCAGCGAACGAACACTTCAACGGCCTTTCATTCAGATCTTCCGAGCATGTCACAGGGCCCTTTTTGCCATTACCCAGGCCGGCGAGTCCTTCGATCCCTACCACCTTGAGTTTTTCGGGTGGCATGTCCGTGATCGTGATCGGCGCGGTCGCGCCGTTCGCGCTGCCGTTACCGAGATTCTCCGCCATCACGACGATCTGCCCGTCAGCCCTCCCCCGCGTCTTCTCGCTACCCCTCGCTTCCGCCCCGGGCCCACTCAGCGCACCACCGTACACGAATATCGGTTCGACCGGCTTGTCCGCCAAACCCCCCGTGAACGTGATCACATACGGTTTCGTGCCCTGTTCGTCACCGGGCCCACCGCTCACTTCGACGTTGCCCGCCCCATACATTTCTTCCAGGCCGGCCTGGAGTTCTTCATGCGTGGCGTCCCATTTGAAGAACCCCACCTTGAAATTCGTAAGTTCAACCAAAATCAATTCGCCGCCGGTGGCTTTGACCGTTACTTCCTGCACCTCGTTCCTGCTCAGGCCCGGGAGTAGATTCGTCGGGTTCGCGTTGGAGCTCAGACCCCACCACGGCGCTTCGGCGTACGCCGGGCTCGCGCCGATCGCGCCACCCCCGAGCAGCACCATACATACCGCTCCCAGCGCGCCCCGCCTCCCGATCGCCCGTATCGCCCTCATCGCCCGCTCCCCTTCCTCGCGTTGACCCGCAGTACAGGCCGCCTCCCGGCCCTCTTCGCATGCCTCGACCGGCCCTTCTTCGGATGCTTGTGCTTTTTCCTAACGACCCTGTGCGAGGCGGGCGGCTTCCCAGCCGCCGGTTCCGCCGCGGCGATGTTCCCCGTCCCCGAGAACGTCGCGCTCGCGGGCGCCCCATAAGCCGCGGGCTGGGACAACGGCGCGGCCCTGCACGCATCGGACGTCGTGCACGCCGGCACCGACACCGGCGCGCCCACGCACGGCTCCCGCGTCGTGCATACACGCGCGTCATACACATCCAACGCCGTATCCACATCCTGAGGCACCAGCCTGTCAGCTGTTAGGAAGAACACGTCTTCGCCGTTTTCGCTGGCGTCCAGGAACCCCGATTCGCCCGCCCCCGTCCCCGAAGAGATCAGATCCACACACCCACCCGAACGTTCACCGAACGTCGCAGAGGACACCGTGCAACTCCCGATCCCCGCAGGCTCATACTGGTAGACATCCTCATTACCGTTGATGTCCTGCGGAACCAAAGCATCGCTGCTGTTGAAGAAAAGCCGCCCCGAATCCGACAGATAACGAGGCTGATACAACGATTCACCGTAACCACCGAGAAAGACCCCCGTGGCCACGTTCGCCGCCACCCAACTATGTACACTAAATACGTCGCCGTGCGACATGTCGACAAGCCTCGGGGTTAGAGCTGAACCGACTTCGACACCCACCGGCCGCGACCCGGTCGGGTTGCAGGACGCGCAGACGAGATGGTTCGCGACCGCGTCATACTCGTAGACCTCCTGATCCGGGCGCCCGCTGTTAGCGTCGAGATTGTCATAGCCGACGAGATCCCTGCTGGACATGAACTCCAGATAACGCCCACTGGGACTCACCTCCGAAGTGAATTTACCCAAGTTGCTGAAGACGGGATTAGAGCCGCCCCAGTCCAGTTCGTCCTCCTGGGAGAGGGACGCGATGAACGTGCTCACCCCATCGTGGTACTCATACAACGCCAACCCATTGCCCGTGACGAAGTACACATACGACCCGTCTTCGCTGGCTCCCAGCACCATGTTCTCGACTTCGGCCGCGTGGCCCCCGGTCGCGGGGGTCAGATCCCGCAACCCGCATTTGAGCTTGCCGGCTTCTTCGACGATTTCACACTCATACAGGTCATCGCCCCGTTCGTTTGACTGCGCAGTCAGCGGCTGGCCGTCCGTGAAGAACACCTTCGACCCATCGCTGCTTGCGATCTGAAAGGACGGTTCGGCCGTCGGGTGCCCGGACGCACCCGGCTGCCGCACGTCTAGCCGTACGGTTTCACCCTTAGCCAGGTCGCGCATATAAAGACGCCGTTCACCCCCAAGGGTGGTGCCCACCACCCAAAAGACCCGCGAGCCATCGGCCGAGACCGCACGCTGGCCTTCCTCCCATTCCCCCCTGGGCGCCAAGCCGAGACCGATCCCCCCATCGTTAACCTGCGCCGGGCCGCCGCCTTCATCGGCCGGCAGGATACTCACGAGCTGCACCTGTTCATCCGCGGGCTTTTCCGCCGACCACTCGTAGATCTCATTACGGGGGATGGCGGTGGACGTCAGGGCCACACGGGACAGGAACATGATGTGCTTGAGATCCGGTGTCGCCCCGATGAAATGGACCGCTTCACCGAATTTCGTCCCGGGCGGAACGTCAGCGACGCCCTGCTTGCCGCTGAGGATCGGCGAATAGCATTCGCCCACCGTGGCAGGAGTTTCGCAAAGCGCGCTCCGGCGGAGATACGGAGTCTTTTCAGACGCGTTGGGTGAGAGCGGTACGAGACCGAGACCCTGCGGTTCCAGCAGACCGAGAGAGAGATCCCTCGAGAAGAACTGGTATTCCGGCGCGGCGGAAAGGCCGTTGGCGCTCTTGTGGGGCTCGGGGATATCGCGCGAGGACCAGCCACCGGGGCCGCGCGTGGAGAACACCTGACCCACGCCAGGATAACCCGGCGGTTCGACTTCCGTGGGAAGCGTCGCCAGATACGTAATCCCATTACCATCCGCGGCGGCCTGCGTCACCGCACTTACCTGGCCGATCGCCAGGATCAGCGAGCCGTGCTTGTTCGCCGGCGAGACCTGCTCCCATCCCCGCCCATCCGGCAGCGTCAGCGCGCCACCAGTGTGCTGGGTGGTGAACGTCAGGTCGGGACCGGTGAAGGTTTCCACCCGCCCGGGTGCTGTTTCGCTGACCACCACGACACGGTAGTGATAGGTGGTGTTCACCTGCAGACCCTGCACGTGGCGGCTGACGTTCACATCGCCCACCCCCGAGCCGATCGCGGCACCATCGGGAGCCTGCCCACTCAGAGCGGGCGTGTCGGCTTCATAGGCGCTCGTCTGCCCGTACTGGAAATAGTAACTCGTCGGAGCCCCATCGGGGTCGATCGTCGCCGCGAAACTCGCCGCTTCCGCCGCGACGGACGTCACCTCCTCGCCATGCATGCCCGGGCCGATGGTCTTGAATTCCCGGGTCTGCCACGTTTCGCCCTGATTGGTGCCGTTCTTGTTCGTCGCCTCCATCCGGTAGAAGTAGGTCGTGTCCGGTTCAAGACCGCTCAGCGGCGCCTGCGTCACCACCGGGCTGTCACCTTCGGGGATCGTGGCAGAACACGCGCTGCTATGACCGAATTCGAGAGTGGCGCCCCACACAACCTGACAGCTCGCCGGGCCTTCCCCATCCGGGTTGACGGTACCATTCACAGTCGCGCCGAGCGCCCCCACACCCGAGACCGACCCAGTCGTCACATCGGGAATCACGATATCCGGACCGAACACATCCACAACAGACGGCTCCTGCGGAGACTGTGCCGCTCCACTGTCAAGGACGTAGAGCCGATGCGAGACCGGGTCAACCGCGAGCGACAACGCACTAAGAAAACGATGCCCAGGCGTTTCCGAACCAACGATCTGCCCCAGGTAAACACCAGCCATACTGAACTCGTCAACCAAGCTTTCCTCGCGCCCTTCGAAGACCTGCACTCTTGAGACATACACGTCGCCGCTGGCACCATCGACCGCCAAACCTCCGACAGGGCCGAACGTGCCGCTCGGTGGCGGGCCCCCGATCGCGCGCACGAATTCATAAGAGCCTTCAAGCGCCCCGGGCGCAAAAACATCGATAACAGTCCCGGTGCCCCTCTCATCGGCGACCAGCACATCACCATTCGATTCATCGATGGCCACCTGCTCCGGGGATTTGAAGGGTTCCCCCGGCGATACACCCGTCAACTGCGTGACGTATTTCTCTGCTCCACCAGCTTCCGGCTTGAAGACATCCACGACAGAGCGACCACGAACATACACGTCCCCCGCAGCCCAGTCAGACAGACTATTCGAGTTGTCGACCGCGAGCCCCCGGACGCCTTCTGCGCCAAAATTGCCTTCCGGTGTATCGGCACCATTCCAGCCCGTCAGGTGCGCGCCATCCGCGGAGAACACGTCCACACCCAGGGGCGACCCGGATTTATCCCCGACATACACCAATGGTTCACCGGTGGCGTGCCCGACCGCGACACCGCTTGGCTGCCCAGGCAAACCGGGGGCCTGTTCGAACTGCGAAACGAACGCGCCCGTCCCAGCATCAAACACATTCGTCCGGACCACATAGTTCCCGGCGACTATTACTTCCAATCGTTCTGTCGTGTAGAGGTCGCCGGAGTCGACCGCTATCCCTTCCACCTGGGTGAGATAACCCGGCGGCGGTTCGGAGAGTTTCGGCAGTTCCCTGAGCTGCGGCACTTCGGCGATCTGCCACAGATACTTATGCCTTACCGCGGCCGACGCGGAGACGGCCCCCGCCGCGGAGACACCGGCCACGCACAACCACGCGACGGCCGTCACGATCAGCTTACGAGCACTCATCAGACCATCCCCTCCTCGACATGACCACGACGACACACCGACACGCGCACGCGGCACACACACCCACCACGGTGTTGCGCCCGATCAGAGAACCGACCGACCCGCACGGGCCGACCAGCGCCCTGCGCCGCACGTGATGAATACAATCTCTCATGGACACATTCCCCTCCTCGGCCACGCACGCGCCGGTCGTAGACCCAGCGGTCCCTGTCACGTTGTCCCTCTCGAACTCACGCGGAAACTGCTTCCTCTATTTAACCTCCGATGCGGTCCCTCTCCCGGCAGCAACCGGTCGTCGTTGCCTCGGTGGCCACCTGCGGTGGCCACACCCAAGACCGAACCAGACCTATGTACGTTTAAAACGCGCCTGGCTACTTGTCACTGGAAACCAGGGTAGGACTACTATAAGCAGGATGGCGGGCACTTGTCAAGCCCTCTGTTGCCGCGGCCGTTTGGGGCGGGCCTGAGCGCAGGCTGCGAACGCCGCCCCCGGCCGGCTCTGCCGGCCCTCATCCAAATAAGAAAATGCGCTCCGGGACTGGGAGACCGGCTGTTACTGGTAGGCCGCCACCACCGCCACGATCACGTAGATCGCGGCCAGCGCCCAGCCCTCGAAGGCCGCCGCCTCGCCGTCGCCCGTTACCTGCCACACCGCGATCGTCATCAGGCCGAGCGCGCCGATGTAGATCGGCGAGAGCGCGAACGTCAGCTGGGTCGGCAGGGCCAGGGAGATCAGCACGAGGGCCGGGAACAGGAACGCCGCGATCTGCGCCACCGAGCTCTTGATCACCGCGATCGCCAGGTCCGACTGGCCACGGGCCGCCAGCACGATGCTTGCCACGTGCTCCACCGCGTTGCCCGCGATCGCCACGATCACGAGGCCCGCGAACGCCGTGGAGATATGCAGCACCGCGATCGCCGGGGCCAGCGCGTTCACGAACCACGCCGACACGAACCCCGACGCCACCGCCGCCAGCACCAGCAGCGTGAGCGTCCCTCGCAGCGTGAGGCGGGGGGCCGCGCCCCCGGGCGCGGGGGGCGAGTCGGCGCCGCTCCGCCCCCCCTCCCCGCGCAGGTAGGGGACCAGCCACGTCCCGTACACCACCAGCAGGCAACACGCCCCCACCACCGAGATCGCCTGCACGTGCTGCCCCGCCTGGCTGCCCGAGCTGAGCGCGAGACCGATCAGCACGATCAGGAACACCGTCACGATCAGCAGCGTCGTGGTGTCGTTGGGCAGGCGGCTGGAGAAGCGCATGATCCCATCCGGGGCCCGGCGCGCGCCGACCACGATTACGAGGCCGAGCACCAGCAGCGCGTTCGCCAGCAGCGAGCCCACCAGCGCCGTCTGCGCGACCACCAGCTCCCCCGCTTTCAGCGCGAATATCACCACCAGCAGCTCCGGGAGGTTCGCCAGCGTCGCCTGCAGCACCCCCGTCGCCGCCGCCCCCAGATGCTCCCCCAGCAGCTCCGTCGCGATCGACACCACCCACGCCAGGCCCGCCAGCGCGAGGGTCGCCAGCGCGAAGCGCGGGACCGCCGCCCACTTCCCGTAGTTCGCCGCGCCCGCCAGCCCCGCCAGCACGGCGACGGTGGGGAGCAACACGCGCTCCAGCTTGGTCAGGCCCGCCATGCGCTGGGCGAGCATAGCCCCCGCGCCGGCTGGGTGCTGACAGCGTCGCTTTGCGATCATCCGCGTCGCGCTCGGATGCGGGCACGTAGATCTCATGATAAGCTTCATGATCATGAGACCAACCAAGATCACGCGCGGCGGACAGATCTCGATCCCGTCGAGCATCCGCCGGCGGTGGGGCACCTCGACGTTGGCGCTCGAGGATCTCGGGGATCGAGTCGTGCTGAGGCCCGCGCCCGACGATCCGATCGCCGCGGCCCGCGGGGCCCTCGCGGGGGAGCTCTCGATGAGCAGCGCTCAGCTGCGCTCACAGGCCCGCGAGGCCGAGGCGCTCGCCGAGCGCCGGCGGCGCCCCGCGCGGTGAGCGTCCTGCTGGACGCCTTCGCGCTGATCGCGTTGTTGGCGGAGGAGCCCGCCGCGGACGACGTGGAGGCGCTGCTGCGGCGCGGCGAGGCGGCGATTACCGCGGTCAACCTCGCCGAGGCCCTCGATGTGCTGCAGCGCGTCCAGGGCATCCCCCGGGAGCGGCTGGAGGCGCTGACCGCACCGCTCGTGGGAGAGAGGATGACGCTGATCGCCATCGACGAGCGGATCGCCCGCGACGCCGCCGACATCCGCGCACGCCGCTACCACCGCACCCGCGCGCCCCTCTCGCTCGCGGACTGCATCCTGCTCGCCGCCACCGGCGAGTCCGACGCACTCGCCACCGGCGACGGGCCCCTCATCCGCGTGGCCGAAGCCGAGAACGTGCAGGTCAAGGCGCTGCCACGCTGAGCGCAGAGCACGCCCCCAACATACGAGCCTCCCGATTTCGAGGGCCTTTGGTCCACCATCTCGAGGGGCCTGAACCTCAAACGATTTCGAGCGGTGCAAGTCCACGATTTCGGGGCCAACCCGTCGCCTGCGCGCCCCCACGCCTCGGTTCGCGTACGCTGCCGCGATGCGGCTCGCCACCTTCCTGCCCCCAGATGCCCCCGTCGCGCGCGCGGGCGTGGTCCGGGACGGGCGGGTGTGCGCGTTCGCCGACGAGAGCCTGACCGTGCTCGACGTCCTCGGGGCCGAGGGGACCGCCGGCGCGGGAGACTCCACGAGCGTCGCGGCGGCCGCGGAGGGCCCCACGTGGGCGCTCGAGGAGGTCACCCTGCTCGCCCCGATCCCCCTGCCGCGGGCGATCTTCGGGATCGGCCTCAACTACGCCGACCACGTCGCCGAGACCGGCGGGCAGACCCCGGAGCGCCCGCTGGTGTTCACGAAGCTGCCCTCCGCCGCCGCCCCGCCCGGGGCGCCCGTGCGCTGCCCCGCCGTGGTGCGGCGCCTGGACTACGAGGGCGAGCTCGCCGTGGTGATCGGCGCCGGCGGGCGAGTCGCGGGTTATGCGGTCGCCGACGACGTGAGCGCCCGCGACCTGCAGGGGCGCGAGCCGCAGTGGACCCGCGCCAAGGGCGCCGACGGCTTCTGCCCCTACGGCCCCTGGATCACCACCGCCGACGAGGTCCCCGACCCCCACGAGCTGTGGCTGCGCACCTGGGTCAACGGTGAGCTGCGCCAGGACTCCAATACCTCCAACCTGATCTTCAAGGTCCCCGAGCTCGTCGCCTTCATCGGCGAGACCTGCACCCTGCACCCCGGCGACCTGATCCTCACCGGCACCCCCTCCGGGGTCGGCATGGCCCTCGATCCGCCCCGCTTCCTCGCCTCCGGCGACGTGGTGCGCATCGAGATCGAGCGCCTCGGGGCGATCGAGCACGCGGTGGCTTGAGGCCGCAAAGCCTGGCCACCGCACCGTGACCCTCCCGCGGTAGCCCTCACGCCGCGACCATACCCCCAGCAGCACGAGCAGCGGCAGGCCTCACGCGGCGGCCGTGCCGTCCCCCGCTGCGTGGCCCAGCCGCGCGCGCGCCACGCGCACCGCCTCGGGGTTGGAGTCGATCAGCACGTAGCGCCGGTCGAGCTTGGCCGCCGCCGCGCCGAGGGTGCCGCTGCCGGCGAAGAAGTCCAGGCACCAATCCCCCGGGCGCGTGGAGGCCTGGATCATCCGCCTGAGGATCCCCTCGGGCTTCTGCGTGGGGTAGCCCGTCTTCTCGCTGCCGCTGGTGGGCACGATCGTGTGCCACCACACGTCCGTGGGCAGCTTTCCCCGGGCGGCCTTCTCGGGGGTCACCAGGCCCGGGGCCATATACGGCTCGCGGTCCACCGCCTC
>Ga0210408_10004275_pt1 | contig 12800 bp, 5 predicted proteins | sample IncBWH4MmetaG_FD_155471 | JGI IMG/M metagenome (GOLD analysis project Ga0210408, IMG submission 155471) | Forest soil microbial communities from Barre Woods Harvard Forest LTER site, Petersham, Massachusetts, United States - Inc-BW-H-4-M | ecosystem: Environmental > Terrestrial > Soil >...
TAGCCGATGGGAGCCAGGGTCTTGAAGAGCTGCAGGTTGGTGCTGTGGCCCTTGATCTCGTTGCCCGGTATCGTCACGTCCGCCACTTGGCCGGACTCCACCTGGGCCATGAAATCGCTGAGCTTGACCGCCACCTCACTTTTCTGGGTCTGGGCGAAGTGCCAGGCCAGGAAGACAACGACCAGCAAGGTCATCCAGAGCATCACGGTCCGGAACGTTGGGAGAGGCGGATCCTTGCCCATCGATTGCCGATCCTGCGGAGAGGTCGTCAAGACTCGCCGAACGGGTCAAGGGGAGTCTACTCTTCTCGCGCCGCCCTGCGTAACGTCATGACCGCGGGCTTGAGGCCGCGAGCGCAGACGGAACTCAGCGAATATCAGGGAAGTTCAGGTGAGGGTAAAATGACGCGATTCGTCGGAATGCAAGAAGAACGCCGAGGGCCACCTTTAGGACCATTTCCTCCAAGAAACTTCAAAGAAAGGGGACGGTTGGCCCGCGCGTTCACAGCCCAGACCCGTTTGGTCGGCCCTACCGACGTCCACGGAGGTGACCATGCCACCAGATCCGGGCACTCCCGGGGGCCATGCTCCCGGCGCCGACAGCGTTCTGCGTCGACTCTTGGGAGGACTGTCGGTCTTCACCATGCTCATGACGGTGCCCCAGGTCCTGACCATATGGATCGGCCATCAAGCGGCCGGGGTCTCCATTCTCTCGTGGAGCGCCTACCTGCTCTCGGCGATGTTGTGGTTGTGGTTCGGAGTCCTGAAGCGCGACAGGAACATCTACTTGCCCTGCGTGGGCTGGATCATGCTGGATTGCGCCGTTATAGCTGGAGCCGTCCTCTATGGCTAGAACGCGCGCCGAGGTGAAGGGGGTTGGGCAGGCGCCGAAGTGCTTCGAGCCGGGGAAGGATCGATCCGGGAGGTTCCGTTGAGCAACCTCGCACCGTCGACCACGGCCGAGTCCCTGGTGTGCGACCCGTCTCCGGGGGCCACGATCGAAGCCTTGCCCGGCAACCTTGCCGACCTCGGTGGAATGGCGATCCGCCGCCTGTTGCCGCGCAGCAAGCGCCGCCTCGTCGGCGCCTGGTGCTTTTGCGACTCCTTCGGCCCGCTAAGCTTCGAACAAGGGAAGGGGATGGACGTTCCGCCCCATCCACACATCGGCATCCAGACCGTCACCTGGCTGCTCGCGGGCGAGGTGATGCACAAGGACAGTCTCGGGTCCGAGGGGCTCGCCCGCCCGGGCGTCCTCAACCTGATGACCGCGGGCCGGGGAATCGCCCACGCCGAGGAGACCCCTCCGCAGAACAGCGGTCACCTGCGGGGCGCGCAGCTCTGGGTGGCGCTCCCGGAGTCCAGCCGCAACGCGGCGCCGGCATTCGAGCAACAGGCGACGCTCCCCATCTCCTTGGGCGGGGGCCAGGCGACGCTGATCCTCGGCGAGCTCGCCGGCCTGAGGTCGCCGGCCCGGGTCTTTTCACCCATTGTCGGGGCGGAGCTAGCCGCGGCTATCGACCAAGAGCTCGTGATCCCGCTCGACCGCGAGTTCGAGCATGCCTTGGTACCGCTCGAGGGCGAATGCCAGTTGGAGAGACAGCCCCTTGCGGTCGACACGCTCTACTATCTTGGGACCGGTCGCGGCGAGCTCCGGCTCAAGGCTGGGGCCATGGCGCCCCGCGCGCTCCTCCTGGGCGGCGCACCCTTTGGCGAGACCGTGCTCATGTGGTGGAACTTCGTGGCGCGCACGACGGAGGAAATCATCGAGGCGCGGAGTGATTGGATGGCTGGCCGTCGGTTCGGAGAGGTTCGAGCGTACGCCGGAGAGCGTCTGGCGGCGCCACCATTTGTGGCGCGCCCTATCCCACGCTCCTGATCGGCATGACCTCACTCGCTTTCTCTGGGTAGTGCCACTGAGTTGATTCGGGTCAGAAGAGACAAGGGGAATATCCATATGGAACCACGCTTCTCGTCGAAGATGATCCTGGCAAACGTGCCTCTCTATGCGCTCCTTGCTGTTCCGCTTGCGGCCCAGAGTGCCGATCGACTCATAGGGAAGAACGTATCGATCGCGCCGATGAGCTTCAAAGGCCGGAGTGCGGTCCAGGTGATAGCGAATCCCGAGGCGGCAAACGGCACGTCGTATGCATTAGTCAAGGACGTTTCGTTTCGCGAGGGCGTGATCGAAGTGGAATTGGCTGGCCAAACTGCTGCGGCTGCGTCTGCCACCGCGCGCGGGTTCATTGGCATCGCTTTTCGGATGCAGGGCGACGGACGCTACGAGTACATCTACATTAGACCGACGAACGGTCGGGCCGACGATCAGATCAGGCGGAACCACTCCACCCAATACAGTTCTTACCCGGACTTTGACTTTGCTCGATCGCGGCAGGAGGCTCCCGAAAAATATGAGTCCTACGTCGATTTGGAGCCCGGCGTCTGGACCAAGTACAAGATCGAGGTGGAAGGCCGCAAGGCTCGCCTCTACGTGCACGGAGCTGAGCAGCCCTGCCTGATCGTCAATGATCTCAAGCTCGATCCGCGGGAGGGAGGAGTCGCCCTGTGGGTCGGACCGGGCACGGAGGGCTATTTTTCCGGTCTGAAGATTACGGCCAAGTAGCTATCACTCACTGCACGTCTCTAATCCATGCAGGGTGGCCGTGGTGAGCCAGGAGGCGGAAGTCAGGGGAGCAGCCCCATTGACCGGCACTGGTCATGGATCGCCCCCTTCAGCCGGACCACCTCGCCCTCGTGAGGAACGAAGGAGCGCTCCAAGCCGTTGCAGAGGGCACGGCGGTTCTCTTCGACGGGATCCTTCAGTCCCCGCTCTTGGAGCCCGTGAAGCGCCCAGAGCACACGTCGCTCGTCCACCGGGAGAACTCCACCAGGGCCGGCGGCCGTGAAAGGCAGGGCGTAGGCCTCGATCAGGGAGTCGACGGCCCGGCGTCGCACCCTGGGGTCGGGATCGCCCAATAGGGACACAAGGAGATCCTGGCTTGCCCCGGTGTGGTAGCTCGCCGAGAGGCGCACCTCGGCGGGAAGGTCCCGCGCTCGAACTACCTCGTCGAGGAGCTCACGGGAGCCGGGGCACCAGAGATTGGCGACGAGTTGCTGGGCCGCGAGCGGGTCCTCGCGAGCCAGGCGGCTCACCAGCTCGAGCGCCTGCTTGGTTTGAGTAGCCAGCCCACAGACCTCCTTACGCGTGGTCATCATTTGTCGAGCCGACCTCACCTGGGCCCGCGTCGCCCTCATTCCCTGCGCCGCCTGAGCGACCTCCCTGCAGCCGGGATTCGCGATCACGGCCTCGAGAACGTGGTCATAGCCTGCATCCTCCGAGCCGAAGGCGGGGTCAGGGGCGAAGGCGTGGGTGCAGGTCGAGCCATCGACGACCCGCGCCAGGGAAGCGGCCTCGGCGTAGGCGTTCCCGTCCCCGAGCCGTCCCAGTAGCAGCAAGGCCGGTCCACGGACGACGGGGTCCGGATCCCCGCGCGCTATCTGCAGCGCGACCCCGGCCCCGGCCTCCAAGCGTGGCTCGCCCGGATGGGCAACTCCGATTTCGTCCGAACCTGGTCGCAAGCTCTCGGTCGCCTGCAGCTTTTTCTTGATGAGCTCGACCACGGCCCTCCGAACCTCCGGGGACTCGTCGCGCAGGAAAGTCCTCAGTCGCTCCTCGTCATCCAGGCCGCTCGCTTCCACCGCCACCGCGCGAACCTGGGCCGGCACCTCGCTGGAGGTGGCCATCGCGCTCAGGCCTTCGCGCGCCGCGGGCCTCTCCTTCAGACTAGGGCAGGACAGCGCACCCCACACCTCCGTGGCCCGGCCCGGGTCCTCTCGCAACAGCTTCTCCAGATCAGGCACCACGCCGTCCAGAACCGCGGGCCACCTTGCCACGACCGAACAGGCAGCGCAGACGTGCTGCACCAAATTCGGGTCTTCGCCCCCGCGGTGCAAACGACGAAGGGCGGAGGAAAGGTCGCGCCGGCCCAGTGTCAGCTCGAGAGGCGTGAGCAGCACGACGGCCGTCAGCCCCAACGCGACAAGGCCTGGACCCCAGGGCTGGTTCCCCTTGGGAGCGTCGCGGCTCAAGATGGCCGCGCAGATGACGCTTACGAACGCTGCGGGAACACCAAAGAGGAGCCCCACCCGCAGCTGATACTGAGCGGACGGTCCGGCCGTGTCCGGCGCCGAGGCGGCCAGGCCCATCACGATCCTCCAAAGAAAGAGGGCCACCCACCACGCACCGGTTCCAGCCAAGACCGCACCCAGGACCTGAACTGATGCCCTCGGGGCAGTCTCCTCGTGCCGCGAGACCTGATTCCAGACTGCGACAGAGGCGAGCAGAGACAGAACCGGGATCGACCAGAACAGTGCCTCCGACCCCAGGAGGGGATGAAGGTCAGCGTGGGTTCCATAGACGTCCGCGAGCAGGTTGATAGCCCGCAGGCCGATCAGAAATGGAGCTACGAGCAGGACGAACGCCGGTACCCCCTCGACCAGCCGGCGCAAGTCAGGGACCCTTGAATTTCCGCCTTGACAGCAGGCCGGATGGAGCCCCAGCCCGGCGGGGGGAACGCTCCGGGGCGATGGACCCGTTGCCGACCCCGTAGCTCTCCGAGGCCGTCATCTGCCGATCATCGGGCACGAGAGCCCTAGGCTACCCCGGACAGAGCCCTGAACCCAAGGGCTCTCAAGGGCTCAGGAAGAATCGGCGAATGGCCGTGGCCTCGGCCTCGGTCACGCCATCCCAGACCGCGCCATCTCCGGAGGCGGTCGAATACCCGATGGGGCTCAGGCCTTCGAGGTAGGTCACGATGGGCTTGAGTACGTCTGGTAGGGCGTCTCCGCCCGGGTAGCCGAAAGCTACCGGCACCACCGCGTCCGCAAACGTCAGGCTTCCGTGGTTGCCGGGTATTCCTTTGTCGCTGTCGAAATGGAATCCGTCGTGCATGTTGGCGAGCACGACGATGTCGCCGCTGTTGGGCGAGTTGAGCCGGGCCAGACGCTCCGTGGGCAATGCATACTGCCAGCGTGGATCCGGAGGATCCCCGTAGCCCTTGCCCACCAGATAGCCCGGAGGCTGCAGCTGATTGGCCAACCGGCATTCGTCCGTCCCGCTCGCTCCGCAGGCGAAGGTCCCCGAGAGCTTGTAGTCGCGCGGAACCACCATGTAAGAGCTGTCCGAGAAGCCCGCCGTCCCCGGCACCCGCACCAGGATATCGGAGATGGGTCGGTTCGACCAGGACGTGCCCGCGGCAGTGATGTAGCTCTGATAGATCTGGTCCACGAAGGGCTCGAGGACGTCGAGGCTGGGCGGCCGAGTAAAATCCGGGCCCAGGGTTGGAGGGTTGCCGGCCACGGGGGCGTTGCTCGCGACGTAGACGTAGGCCAGGCCATATTGGGCATCGAAGATGACGCTGCTCCGGAAGACGCCCGTCAGGAGGGTGTCCCCGACCAGGGTATCGCCGTTGACCTGGAGGGTTCGCTGCCAGGTCTTGATCCCCTTGTTCTGCAGGAAGCTGCCCTGCTTGCCCAGATACATGAACTTGGACTTGGTCGTGTCGACTAGGCCGTGGTCCCCAAAGACGCCATAGACCGTCGTCTGTCCGAACGACTGCTCGAGGGCCCGGGTGATCCGGTTAAGCCGGCCGTGGAGGGCGGAGAAGAAGAAGTATTGAACCTGGTTCAAGGATCCCGTGCTGGGGCACCCGCTGTCCGTGTTGCCCGGGCTCACCCCGCACCCGTGCAGGTAGTGATCGAGGCCGGGCAGATAAACGACCATCAAGTCGAAGCTGTCGCCGTTCTTCCGGATCTCGCCGATCGCCCGGTTGGTCGAGCCCTCGTCAAGGTCCGTCGCGCCGCCGTAGGGGGAAAGGGGGTTTGCCCAACGCGCGAAGTCCGTCACGCCGAACGGGTCCCAGACATCGTCGCCGTGGGGGCCTGAATTCCCCATGCCCAGGCCCGCCTGCTGGCCGAGGACGATGCTGCGGAACTGCGCGTCTCGAAGATCGTCGTAGACGAAGCGGGTGCCGATGAAGTGGCGGTTGTACGCGTCCGAACTGCCGTTGACCCACTGGGCGAGGAAGAAATCGCCGTCCCCCAGGGCCTGGCTTAAGGCGCCGCCGAGGTTGCCGCCGGGAACGGGGAGACTGGTCCGGTTGAGCCATTCGTTGGCGGGCACCCCGGTCACGGCGGGGAAGCTTCCCGAGAACATGGTCGACCACCGGCTGAAGGTGATGGGCGGGAAGCTGGTAAGGAGCGGCTTCTTCTCGAGCAGGCCCTTCCCGCGGTAGGTGTCCCCGAAGATGCCGGCCAGGGCCGTACCCAGCGCCTTCGGACTCACGGGCGGCGCCGGGTCCTCCTTCACCTGGGTGAAGAAGTCGTACCCAAAACCGTCGATGGCGAAGATGACCATCCTTCCCCGGCTTACTTTGAGTATCTTGGGGAACATCTTGGTCTGACCGTTGTCCAGGGTGAAGGTGAGGTCGCGGACGCCGACGGTGGCCGTGCGGTCCACAGTCATCGAGAAGGTGGTGGTGACGCGGACGACCTCGAGCGAAACCGGCTGCTCCTGGCGCTGAACGAGGGTGGTCGTGACTCCTGTTCCGGAGACGGACATCCCCTTCACTTCCGGCTCCCCTCCCCCGGCCGTGATGTAGGACGTGGTCAGGGTGACCTGACTGCCCCGAACCACGACCGCAGGGGAGAGAACAATGGAGCCGGAGGGCCTCGTGATGCTCACCCCGCCGCTGTTGAAGGTGAAGGTGTAGGGCCGTGACACGGGTGGATTCTGTCCCTGCAGGCCGGTGAGGATGTTGGGGGCCTGCGAGCTTCCCTTGTCCGGCACCACGACCAAGGGCAGCCTCGCCCGAACGCCCGAGAGGGGGCCGCTCGTGGCCGCGGGCGAGGGAGCCAAGGTCAGGTCGAAGGCCTGTCCGTTGATCATCGCTTGGTCGCCCGATTGCAGGGTCGCCAGCCCGCTCGCCACGACCCACGCGGGCTCGAAGGTGCCTCCGTCGAGGGGCGGGTTGTTCTGGACGCTGACGAAAGCGGTCTGGACGGCCGTGTTCGGAGTGAAGACGGTGCTGGTCGGCCCGAACGACTGGCTCTTGAAGCGGTTATTGCCCGGCTGCTCCTCCAGGAGCTCCATGTAGAAGCCCTGGAGACTGAGGTCGGAGCTGTCGAGGAGGAGGCGCAGGCGGCTCGGCTGGCCGGGCTGGCTCAGGATGGAGGCGACCTGGATCGTGGTGGTGCCAAGCCCCGGCACCGGAGTCGACCCCGTGAAGGTCTGTGAGGCGGGCGCGGTCTCGGTCAGGGTCACCGCATCCTGGTCGAGGGCGGAGCGGACATTCACCCGAATGGTGTCGATGACGCTGGGATCGAGGGGACCGGCGAGGAGGACTTCCATCGTGTCGTTGCTCGGGAGCCGCAGCGCCGGATTCCGGAAGAGCCCCGATCCGGGGGCCGTCTCCAGGAATTCATAGGACTGCTTCACGATGGACAGCCCTAGGCTCGAGAGCACCGCGGGGACGACCCGCCGGGCCGAGGTATCGCCCGAGACGGGAGCCTGGAGAGACAGGCTCGCCGTACCCAGGTCGGGGGTGACCCCCGTGAAGGTCAGGGTGCCGACCCCCGTCTCTACGAGCGGGGTCTCGCTCCCGGTCGGACTGGTCGCGCCATGGTAGAGCACGAGGGAGTTGGGCACGGTCGTGCTCATGGCCGAGGCCACGAGGGTGAAGGGGTCCAGGAACTTCGTGTCGTAGGCGCTTCCGGTGGGCGCGGTGGCGGGGAGGGGGCCGGACTGCTGGGCATTGATGGTGAAGGAGCCGTACCCGCGGTTGCCGATGGCGTTCTCCGCCTCCACGGACACCGTGTTGGAACCGTCGCTGATCCCGACGGTAACCGTCGTCTGGAAGGTGGCCCGGAAGGCGAAGGGCCGGGTGACGCTGGCCGGCTCGGGGACGGGGGTCACGGGATAGGTCTGGTCGCCCACGAACACCTGCGTGATGTCCGCGGCGTGGCTGTCCACGATGTCGGCCAGGGCGTCCGTGATCTGTCCAGAGACCCTGACCTGGGCCTGGGTTCCATCCCCGATCAGGGTCACGTCGGAAGCAGCCACAGGGTCGAGCGTGACCACCGGCCGTGGATCGGAGGTGAGGGGAGCAAAGCTCTCCTCCCCGCGCTTGTCCACGAAGACGATCCGCACGAGGGGGATGGTCTTGAAGGCGGACTGGAGGACCTTGTCGGTCTGGGGTTCGACGACGGCCCGGGCCGTGTACACGGCCTTGGGATCCACGACCGCGCCCGCCGGCCAGGTGGCGCTTCCCTTCGACCCCGAGGTGGTGGCGGACAGGGTCTGTATCAACCCCCCGTTCCTGTAGATCTCGACCTGGGCGGTGCCGATTTGGTAGGAGCTGGGGACCACGCCGAAGTTGATCTTGACGTCCTTCTCGGTGACCAGGATGCCCTGGTTCCGGACCATGCCGCTGGGGGTGATCTGGTAGATCACGGCCGTGGTGGCCAGGGCCGCCGTCCTCAACCCGCTCAGGGGGGTGGCGTTCCCGGCCAGGAACGTGCGGTCTGCGGAGAAAAGGATGTTCTTGTCCGTGAGCGCGAGCCGGCTGGCCACCCCGGCTAGGGTTCCCACGAACTCGGGGCTTGCCGGCTGGGTCAGGTCGAAGAGGAGGGCGAGGCCGGAGTTGAGGCCGCCCGAGACCAGGACCGTGTTGTCCTTCACCAGGACGTCCCCCACCGAAGTCAGGCCGCTCAGGGGCAGGATGTTCAGGACCACAGGGACCGTGGGGTTACTGATGTCGACCACGGCCAGCACGGGGACCGAGCCCGACCCCGTCAGCGTTCCGTAGCCCCCGACGAGAGCCACGTCCTTGTCCGCGAAGTGGCCGAGCGCAATCGCCGTCCCCCAGTTGAGGCTCCCCTGCACGTTCTGGATCTGCTGGCTCAGCAGCACCTGGGCGTTGGTCGGGCTTGCCACCACGAGCCCGATCTGGGGCATGTTGCCCGTGGCGAATACGAGGGGCTGGCTCTGCCCGTTGACCACGAAGTCCATCACCTTGAGGTCGTTGACGTTCAGGATCGCGTTCTTGCTCGGGTCGGGGTCGAGGGGGATCGTCACGACCGCGCTCTGGTTGATCCCGGAGTTGAAGAGGCTCTGGTTGATGGGGACCATCGCGCTCGCCTGGGCGGGGTCGGGATTGGCGGTGCCGAAGCCGGCGTCGGGGAAGCCGGCCCTCGTCCCCGTGAGGTCCACTACCTGGATCCCCTTCCGCGCCGTGGCCACGTAGACGCTGTTCCCACGGAGGACGACGCGGTTTGGATACCCGTCGAGGATGTTGCTCGTGAGGCTGGCGGCCCCCACCCACTGCGGCTGGTCCGTGCTCACGTCGTAAACGAAGAGGTTGGCGGGGGTGCTGACGAGCTCCGTGTAGACCACGATCTCGCCATTCGTCGTGAAATACGTCCGCGGGGAGGCGGCGATGACCACGGTGCGGGTTCCGTTCCCATCGAGGCCCGCGGCTAGATCACGGGGCGGGTAGTTGAACCGGGTGGGGGGATCGAGAACCTCGAGGGGGGCCACGGGGTCCGCGGTGTCGAAGATGTGCAGCTCGCCGGACTGGGCGCCCGTCACCCCTCCCGGATAGAGCGTGCGGGCCACGTAGGCACGGTCCCCCAGCACGGCGAGGCCGGCCACCTGGTAGGCCCCCGAGCCTCCCACCGCCTCCGGGCCGAAGGTGGTGAAGGTGCTCTGATAGGGGGCGGGAGACAGCTTCAAGGGGGCGGGCTGGCCCTGGGCGTCCGTAGCGAGGTCGATGACCCCGTCCGTGACCCGGATCGTGTAGGCGGCGTTGAACTCGAGGCCCGAGAGAGGCTCCAGGGTCACGGAGGTGACCACCACGTCCTGACCCGTCACCAGGACCGGGATGGGGTTCCCGGAAGCGTCGAGCCCGATCCCCGTGAGGTTGCAGGGCACCTCGGTGCCATCGGGGGCGACGAGCTTCACGCTTCCCGGGATGTGCTTCACGGGCTCGGTGAAGAAGACGGCCGGGAAGACCCCCACCGGCACGCCGGCCGCGCCGTTCGCGGGCACGGTCTGGGCGTCGATGACCGCGGGCGGGACGCCCGGGGTTGCTCCGACGCTCCCTCCCGCGGCGATGACGCGGAAGGTGTATGTGGCGTTCTCGACCCCCCCGAAGGGCGAGATCGCGCTGGCGGCAATGGTGTAGCTTCCGGCCTGGCTGGGCGTGAATCTTCCGTCGCTGCTGGCGTCCTGGACCAGGAAGTTCATGGGCAGCACGGCCGGCGGCACCGACTCCGGCACCACCGTCTTCGTGGCCCCGTTGATGGTGGCGCTGTTGACGATGGCGAGATTGCCCTGGGCGTCCACGCTCCGGAACCCGATGCGCAGCGGCGTGCCCGCCACGATGAGGCTGGTCACGTCGTGGCGGCCGCTCGCGTCCTCGGTCATCACGTGAATGGCGAAGGGAGGCGGGGGCGCCTTGGCCGCAACCGCGGGCAGGAGGATGTCGGCCGTGGCCAGGTTCTTGAAGAGGCCGAACAGCTTCAGGTGGGCGAGCCCGGGGTCGCTGTCGATCTTGGAGTCGGTTGCCTGGACCGCGTACACCGTTCCCATGTGGTCGAGCCCGTCGCTCGGATCGACGGTGTGGACCTCAACTACCCCACCCGTGAAGTGGTCGTCGAACATCGTGTAGCGGCCGTCGCCTTGCGTGACCGCGACCGTTTCCGACTTGGTGGGATCGAAGGAGGTGCCGTTCAGGGTTGTAGCCCGGACGACCAGTCCCGGGACACCCTGATAGGAAGGAGCGGTCGACCCCGGGGGGAAGAAGGGGCGAAGGACGCTCCCCGTGATCACACCGCCCACGGGCGTGCCCGGGAGCAGGCGGTTGACGGTCCACACGCAGATGGCGTAGGCGAGCCCCACCCCCAGGGCCGCCCCCGTCGCGGGCACGTACTGGCCGATGCTGTCGACGTACCCGCTCATGGGGTACGAGGCCATCACCACCTTGGCCGTCGGCCCGCTTCCCTCGACGGTGGCCCAATCCAGGGTCTGGAAGGCGACCTTGCCGTCGGGACGGTCGATCTTGCGATAGACATAGTAGAAGGCGTCCCCGGGCTTTGCCGGCTGCTGGTCCGGGGGCACGGTCGTGAAGTCGGGGACGGGGAAGGCCAGCTTCACCTCTTTCTTGAAGACCGGCTGGTCGGCGGACTCGATCTTGATCCCGCTCCCGAAGTTGGCACCCCCCAGGTCGGGGCGATCGGGGAAGAGGTCGGGCCCGAAGGCGGTGATCCGGAGGGTGACAGCCTTGTCCAGGGCTCCCTCGGGAATGCGCAGCTCCACACCACTGCCGTCGGCGGCCTGGACCACGCCACCCCCGGCCCCGATGGCCGTCTTTCCCGTGGCGGGGTCCACGAACTGGCTGCGGTTGAAGGTGGTGACGTTCCCGAAGGGATCCGTGACCGTCACCATCATCTGGTCGTTGATGGAGGCGGGCATCTGGTGGGCCGCGACCTCACCCGAGTTCCCGGCGGTGAGCGAGAGCACGATCCCGTTGCCGGAATCAATGATGAGGATGGTGGTGCCGGGGGGGAAGGTCTGAGCGGGGGCAGAGATGGTCACGAGCCCGTTTGCGTCCGGGAAGGAGAAGGTGAGGGCACCCGTGTTGTAGACGGGAGACACGTTGTCCTTGGTGCGGAACGAGACCGCGGGCACGGAGACGAGGCCCCCGAAGACATCGGCCAGGCCTGAGGCCTGGAGCGTGTAGGTGGCCGAGAAATCAAGGGCGGCGGCGGGGATGACGGCGAGGGTCTTGCTGCTTCCCGAGAGGACGAGCCTCACGCTCACGGCTTGGGTGCCCTTGAGGAGCATGATGCTGGCCGGGGTGACGGTCGTGGGGTTCAGAGGGGCCGAAGACGTGATCTGGACCTCGACACCGGTGTCCACTCCCGTCGACCCGTCGGCCGGGGACACCGTGGCCGTGGTGACCGTCCCCGCCAGAGCGATGTTCTGGGCGGCGGTCTGGCCGGCCGAGACCGCGGCCGTGGCTGTGCCCAGGAGCGAGGTCCGGGGCACCGTGGCCGTGAGCTGGACGGGACCGGCGAGCGCGGCCACGATGTAGCTGCCGTCGGCGCCGGAGAGCCCGATGAAAGGGAGTTGATCCGTCCCGACGACGACCGACGGGACCAGGGCGCCGCTGGAGGTGGTCAGGCCGGCCACAAAGCCCAGGGGAGAGCCAACCCGGTAGAACACGTACCGCCCCCCGACCGTGATCCCGGGCAGGCCGGGATAGGCCTGGGTGACGATCTCGCTGCCGTTCAGCTGGCCCAGGCCCACGACCACCAGCCGGGGGATATCCAAGACCCGGTCCACGCGGGCGATGAGGAGGTTGTCCCCCGAGGCCACGCCTCCCGGCGAGGTCACGGACAGCTGGGCGGGGAGCGCCAGTGTCGCCCCCGAGGTGTCCACCACCACCTCCGTCAAGGGCTGGAGCCCGGAGGCGGAGGGCAGGAAGCTGGAGAGACTCGCCTGCGGCTCGAGAGCGATGGCGGTGTCCTGGGTCAGGGCGCCCCCCGGCACAACGAGCTGAGCCCCCGTCGCCTGGATGGTAAAGGGCTGGCTACCGCCGGTTGAGCCCCGAACCCCTTCGCGTCCCGCCACGATGTCGAGGTGGACGTGTCCCGCCGTGAGCTCGGTGTCGGAGAAGGTCCGGGAAGGAGTGGCGGGCAGGGTCGCAGCCAGGACGGCCCCGCTCGGCGCCGGCTTCTGGAAGA
>Ga0210408_10004276_pt1 | contig 12797 bp, 9 predicted proteins | sample IncBWH4MmetaG_FD_155471 | JGI IMG/M metagenome (GOLD analysis project Ga0210408, IMG submission 155471) | Forest soil microbial communities from Barre Woods Harvard Forest LTER site, Petersham, Massachusetts, United States - Inc-BW-H-4-M | ecosystem: Environmental > Terrestrial > Soil >...
CTCGTTGGCGCTGGCCAGAATCGCGGAGTCGCCGGGGATGGCCAGGATGTCCTCCAATTGCTGTTTGGTTTGGGGGACATCGGCATGAGGCAGATCGATTTTGTTGATGACGGGAATGATCGTGAGGTTTTGCTTCATCGCCAGGTGGACGTTGGCGACGGTCTGTGCCTCGACGCCCTGGGCCGCGTCGATGATGAGCAGTGCCCCTTCGCACGCGCTAAGGCTGCGGGAGACCTCGTAGGAAAAATCGACGTGGCCGGGGGTATCGATGAGATTCAGCTCATAGGTTTCACCGCTTTTGGCCTGGTATCGCATCGTTACCGGGTGCGCTTTGATGGTAATGCCACGCTCTTTCTCGAGGTCCATCGAATCGAGCAATTGGTCTTCCATCTCGCGCGTCGAGATTGTGCCCGTCCGATGCAACAAACGGTCGGAAAGCGTCGTCTTCCCATGGTCGATATGGGCGATAATGCTGAAATTTCTAATGTGCGCTGTATCCATCTGCCTGACTGTGCCGTGACGAGTCGCGGGTGACATATGCCTGAGTTCCGATTTCGGAGCGCTGGCATGACAAATGACACACCTGCCCGCGACGCAGACAAAATCTCCGCGTGGCGTAGGGGTGGTTGTCACCTGTTACCCGTGACGTTTAGTCCGAAGAAGATACGGCTTTTCAGCGGGAAGAAAAGGGAATTCACGAAACGATAAAGGGCACAGGTTAAAAGTCGAAGGTTGAAGGTTGAGCCGCGGTGGAGTGCGCGGCCCGGCCGACAACCTGCAACTTTCAACCTTCAACGTGCAACGAATCAGAGGCAAAGTAGCGGCGTGCCCCGGGGCAACTTCAAAACGACGGTGCCGGCGATTTTATCGTGCCACCCTTGTTTCTCGGGGTCCCAGGCAATCCAAAGCAACCCGAGGAACAGCACGAAGATGGAGAAGGCCCCGGCCAGGGCGCGCACCAGGGCCACAGGGAAAGTAACCGGCTGCCCGTCCAAACGCACTACTTTGAGACCGAGCACAATCCCGCCGATGGTGGACCCTTTCCAGGCCCAGAGACCCGCGAAATACGCCAGGGCTATCAAAGGCGCGATCGGGTGGAGGAAGATGCCGAGGATGAGGACCAACACGAAATCCAGAAAACCGGCTCCCATGCGCTCCCAAAATCCAGCCTTCGGGTAAGCCAGTACCTCGGGAAGAACCGGCGCGGGGGTTGGCAACGTGGCGGTAGCACTCCGCGCTTCATTGGCGGGTTGTGCCTCTCTGGTTCCTGTGGAGACCTCCGGTCCGCCGGTGGCCGGCGCGCCAGACGCCGCGGGCTCGGATTGCCCAACCGGGGGGGCTGCCGCCATCGGTTGGCTCGCGAGCCCATCCGAAGCGGCTGGCTTTTCAGGCATTTCCCGCCGCAATCCCCCAAAGGCTGCCGTAACGGCGCCGCCCAAACCCCACACGCTGACCACGCAAAACGTCAGCAGTCCCAAAATCGGCACCAGGTAAAGCAAGGTGATAATAATCGCACCCACAACAAAGGCGCCCAGCGGCTTGAGTGATGCCTCGCCTCCGAAATGGCGTGCCAGCCGGAACCCGAGGGATTCCAGGAATGCGACTTTCCCCAACATGGCGCCAAAAAACACTGCCGCCAAAATAAACGGCACCACGACCAGTCCGATAAGCGTTACAGCCAGTATGAACAGGACCACGGTCAGCAGCACTAGCGTCAGCAACCCCAGGAAAAAGCTGGTCGCGGGACGCTCTGTCAGCTCTTGCACACATACCTGGACAGGTCGCGGAAACAATACGGCAATCAGCATATAGAAAAAGAAGAACGCGCCGGCGATCACCCACACCCAACCCACCTGGGGCGCCAGCGGACGCAGCAGCAGCACACAATGAACGAACCATTTCTGGAGCCATTTTGGCGTTGGCAGTCCGACCGCGCTCAAATCGACTTCGTGGACTTTCCCTTCGATAGTCGCCCCCTCAGCGACCTCAACTTTTCCGCCCACGGCGACAACATCGCCTCGTATCCTGGCCCCCTTTTCCACCCTGACACTGCCCATGACCGCCACGACTTCCTGGCCCACGTCCCCGTCCACCTCAACATCTCCGCCGATCGCGGTGACTGCATCCCGCACCTTGCCGTGGATTTTGGCTGAACCTCCGATCGCCACAACGACGTCGGCTGAATCTCCCGCTTTCAACTCCGCGTTTTTGCCAATCACCACCATGGTCTCGCGGTTGACCCCTCCCCTGCCCTTTTCTGTTGCCGTCTCGCTGTCGGCGGGCGCGTTAGTGATAGTGCCCGGCTCTTCAGCAACTGCGGCGCCCGGCTGCGTATCCGCAGGCTGGGCCGTCGCCTTTGTTTCGAGGCCGGCAGGTGCCACGCCGGAGAACAGACCGCCGGCGAGTGCCAATGAGATTAACCAGGTTCGTTTCGTGGTTGTCATAAAACTGATTGCGTTAGCGTCGCGCAAGCGCGAGGCGGAAATAGACTGTTCCAAGGCCGATGCAAAAAGCCCACCCCAGCCCGATCACCAGCACGCAGGCAATGAAAAACCCCGTGCCGAGCTGCTTGACCACCAGCACCGCCGCAGATAAAACCGCGCTCACCACGTTCCAGACCACGCTCAGCCACGAAAACCAGCCGGCCACCTGGTGCAGCGTCGCGGCGACTCCCTCGACTTGCGGGAGCTTCCAAAGACCAAAACAAAGCGCAGCCACGAGCGCCAGCCAGAGGACGAAAGAGGCTGCCCGTACTGGCAGCGGCCACATCTGCCAGGACTGCCGATACCAGGGTGCTTGCGCCTGCCGCGCAATCGCCGCCATCACTCGCGAGGCGAGCGTGGGAGGAGCCGGCAGCTCGGGCAGTTCGTTCAGCTCTCGATGAATCCGTTCTTCCAGCCGCTTTTCGTAATCCGTGTTCATTGCGTATTATGTTTCCGTCCGGCCCTTGGTGTCATCCCCTGCCCTCTTGCTCGGGAGCGGGAACCTCAAGCTGGTGGCTCAGCCGTTTGCGAAGAGCCTCGCGGGCCCGAAAAATGTCTGTCTTCACCTTGCCGAGAGACACCTTGAGTTTTAAGGCGATCTCCTCATAACGCAGACCCTCCAGGTGATAGAGCACCAGCGGGACACGCTGCGCCGGCGGCAGCTTTTGCAGCGCCTGTTCGACGATTCGATGCCGGTCGGCCCGGTCCAACTCCTCGATCATATCTTCCGGAGCAGGAAATTCCACCTCCTGAGTTTCATCTTCACCGCCAGCCTTGAAGAAATCAGAGAAAAATGTCCAACGCGCGCGATAGCGCGAGAGGTGATTCAGGCTGAGGTTAGTGGCGACCGTTTTCAGCCAACCGCCCGCCGTGGGGCTTTCACGCAATTCGCTGAAGCGCTGGTAGGCCCGCAGGAAGACCTCCTGGGCAACGTCTTCGGCTTCGGCGGAATTGGCGAGCAAACGCATGGCGGTGCTAAATACCATGTTCTGGTACTTCTGCATGAAGGCCTCGAACTGTTGTGCGTCTGACATTGATTAGCCACGACCGCGCGGGGCTAATCCTACGCCCCGAGGGGTATTGGACGCAAAACTCTTGCATATCGGACTGAGAACGCTGTCGCGTGCATTATCATTCTGGTTTTAATACCCGGCAGGAGGCGGGTTTGTTTCAGGAAAAGCCGGCAGCCAGCAAAGAACACAAAGAAGGCAAAGAGAATCCCTAAAAAGAGCAAAATCATTTTGGCAGAATCATGTTTTAACGATTCTGCCCCAATGGTTTGGCCATTCCCTTCTTTGCGCTCTTTGTGTTCTTTTGTGGCTTCTTCAACCCGCCTTTTGCACGCCTGCGGCTCGCGCCAATTCGCGATGGATTCGAGCGACACGCTCGATCTGGCCCTTCGCCGCGAATCGCTCGTAGAAACCCTCGTTGCGGAAATCACGCACCCGTTCTGCCCATGGCGACAGCCGTTCCCGCCAGCGCTCGGTCCGCCCGTCGGCGGGCTCGGCATCCTGTCCCGCCAGATCAGCGCAGACGCGAATCATCGCTTTGAGTGTGACCGGTTTCGTCGCCATGTAATTATCGTTTCCCCAGGCATCGCCCCAAACCTGCGAGGCGCCTTTAAGGAAGTCGCGGACCGCCCCATAATAGCGTTCCGCCCCGCGTCGGTCGGTCCCTTCCTTTTGAATTTTTGTCCAGGCCTGTTTGACCCAGCGATGGATTTCGTTGAACAGCTCGGCCTGGAGAATCCATTTCTCCTGTTTGCTGCGTCCGCCCAAGCGATTAATGCGATATCGCAACGGGCTGTCGGACTCGCTGTAGAGCATCTGAACGATCTGCGCGGCGAACCGCCGGTCCGGCTCGGCCCAGGACACCCGCTCATAGAGATCGACCAGGTGACTTTTGTTGATGCGGGTAGGTGTCGAGTTGATGATGACGAACATCTCGGTGGCAAAGTCATCGCTCCGCCCATCGAAAATGACGCAAGGCACATAAATGGATTTAGCCTCATCGGGGTGTGTGCGCTCATAGAAATTCAGCGCCGCCAGCCGATGCTGACCGTCGATGACGAGGAACTTCTCCTCCGGTTCCTGCAGATGGCCGATAGTCTCATTGCCGTCGAGCGATTGAAACCGCAGCCTTTGCGGCGTGAACAGCAGAACGGTGCCCGGGATCGGCGGCTGCGAGGTAGCTGTCTCGTAGAAATTACGGATGGACTTCACCTTTGGGCGCGACAACCCGCGTTGGAAGGCCTTTTCGCTCCGTTCGATCCGCGCGATGAATTGCGCCACGTCGTCCTCCTCCCCAATCGCTTCGGGCTGGATCTGCTCCCCCTCGTCATAGAACCGGCTGATGAAACGAACTTTGGTCAGCAACTCTTCAGACGGATAAGCCACAAAATAAAATACTGCGTCTTTCTGCCGAATTTGTGTAGCAATCATTGTGTTCCCTTTCGTTCAGGTCCTTTTACGGCCAGGGGTCCTCGGAGTCAATGCCAATAGCTACACCCAGCGGCGCGAAAGACAAAGCCCCGGGCCCACTACACCCACGACGGGCGTTTTGCTTACTGCCACCGGAGTGCGCCCGTCCTCATCCTCGGGTCCGTCCTCGGGCGCAGCAATATCCGCCCGCAATCCGCGAGTGGCATAAGACGCTCTGAATCATTGTAAAGCTAAGCTTATGCTTGGCCGTTGTTTAAGTTAGTTTGTTGGACGCCGAACGCCCAAAAAACGCAACTCGGACTTGCTCCCTTTCAAGACATGTCGGCCGAAAGTGTCTTGAAAAACCGCAAACGCAAAGCAGAGGCAATGCCACCCTAGGAATTTCCTTGGCACTCGCAAAAGCGCCCGAAAAACAGCCCAAAACCCGGTGATTCCGCCCCCGATAGGCGGACCTTTTGGGCAGGCGCTGCCGCGGAAAAGAGATACCGCTGGGCTTCGGCTGCTGTTCCGCACGGAAGTTGGCAACCGTTATGCATAGGAGCGGTCAGTATGTTGAAAGCAGTCTTTGGTCGGGTGAGACGCGCGGCTCACGTAATGTTCGCTTTGGCTGGTCTTGCCGCGCTCGCGCCTTCTCTGGCCATGGCAGTCTCCCTCCCCCCCACCAGCGTCCCCCTGGCTTGGGACGCCAGCACGGACCCGACCGTAGTGGGTTATCATCTCTACTACGGCGTCGTCAGCGGCACGTACACGAACATGATCGATACTGGGCCGGCGACGAGCTGGATCGTCACGAACCTGGTCCAGGGCACCACGTATTACTTCGCCGTGACCTCCTACAACGCTGCCGGGCTGGAAAGCCCCTACTCCGGGGAAGTGTCTTATACCATACCAGCGGCCCCGCCTGCCCTGCCACCGACGTTGGACCCGCTCGTCGATATTACCATCAATGAAAATGCCGGGTCCCAAATCGTCAATTTAACCGGCATCTCTTCCGGGGCGACCAATCAAACCCAGACCCTCACCGTAAGCGCATTCTCCACCGTGCCCTCCTTGATTCCGAATCCGACTGTAACTTACGCCAGCCCGAATTCGACCGGCACGTTGACCTTTGCGCCGGTTAATAACGCCTTTGGCTCGGCCATTATCACGGTGATGGTTGATAACGGCGGCACCGTGAGCAACACCATCATTCGTTCATTCAACGTTGCAGTCAATCAAGTGGTGACGCAGTCGCCTTTGACCAATGCCGTGATTTTGCCTAATGCCAGTTTCAAATGGACGATCAACCCACCTTTTACCAACGGCGACAAGCTCGCTTTCAGTGTTGACCCGGGCGCGCCCACCGGAGCGAGTATTGTGAAGTGGAGAGGCGTCTATTCCTTGGTATGGATGCCCAGCACCGCCCAGGCTTCGACCACCAACCTGATTTCCGTCCGGATCACGGATAATACTACGCCGGCTCTCTCCACAAACCAACTCCTCCAGGTCATCGTTCTCGATTACGCCAATGTCAGCGCCGGGCGGATAGCCCTCCAGGCCGGCCAAAACGGAACGGTCCCGGTTTACCTTTCAGCCAGCGACGGGGTATCCAACTTCGTCTTCTCGGTCACGTGGCCCTCCAACCGGTTCACCAACCCGACACTGTTGAATGCGGTTGCCGGGATTGCCTCGAGTTCGCTGCAGAATCAAAACACCAACCTCCTGATCACCGTGCAAGCGGCCGCAGGCCAGGCCCTGCTGACCACCAACCCGGTGCTCCAATTGAGCTTTCAGACGGTATCGACGCAATCTTCGGCGTTTGTCTCTCTACCAGTACGAACACTCAGTGCGGTCAGGCCGACAGGCGTGCCCTTTACGAATTGCACCGCGGGTTGCGGTCGGGTCGTGGTAGTCAAAGACCTGCCGCTACTCGAGAGCTTGCAGGCCACCAACGGTGCGCGCAGCCTGGCTGTTTATGGACGTGTTGGCACGAATTACCAGGTGCAGTACAAGACGAGTTTAACCGCCGGGGGCTCGTGGTCCCCGCTGCTCACTTACGGGCATACCAATGTTGCCCAGACTTTGAGTATCGGTTCGAGCAGCCCGCTGATTCTTTATCGGCTGCTTCAGCAGTAGGCCTTCCGAAGTTTCTACGCTTCGGGTTATTGAGTCGGAAGCTGAGTCTGGCTCGTCTCAGCCCGGGAATCCTCCACAGAGGCGCGGTTTGGGGTCAACCCCTCGTTCAATTTGTGCAGCCACATTCCAGCCGCCGAGTTATCCTGGGAACTCCACCCCAACTGAAGGTTTTCTGCGGCCGCAGAACCAGCGGGAGTATTGGGGAATTGAGCCACCCAGTTGGCAGCCGCCTGCGGATCACTGCTCGCCCAGCGCTGAACGACGGAGACGGCTGCACGGTCCTGTTCCTGCCCCGGGTCGAGGAAGCCGGCAACGAGCGTAGCGGCCGGCCAGGGATTTTGTCCTGCGGAAGCGACAGCAATCGCAGCCAGAAGGCGTTGGCGTAAAGCCGTATCCGCCACCTGTACCGCCCAATCAAATGCCGCGGCGGGATTGGCTGTCCCCCACTGGCTTACGGCATGTGCCAGGGCTTCGTCGCGGTCGCGGCTGGGCTCAAGCGCGCCAGCCACTTCCAGCGCGGTCACGGGGTCGGTTCGTGCCGTTTCATAGGCGACTCCCAGAACGACTTTAGATTTGGCCCCATCATCGGGCAACGCGCAAATCCATCGGGTAGCCGTGGGCGGGTCGGAATCCGCCCAGGCGATAGCCACCTGCTGCAAGGCGTCGTTATGGGCGGTGCCGGGCGGCAGTTGCGTGGCCCAAGCGGCAGCGGTCGCGGGGTCGGATTCAGCCCAACGCCGAACCAGGCGCCGGCGAAGTTCCGCCGCGGTCGAGCTGGAATCCTGGATTAATCCGTTCAGCGCGCCCGGCAGAGCGCCCTCTGAAACGGATGCCTCAGCACGAACCAGAGCCTGCTCTTGCCGGTCCGGATCACTTTCAGCTTCTGCCGCCGCCAGGAGACCTTGGAGTAATGAGGAGCCCTTTCGAGGTCGAGCGGGCACGATCAGTTGTAATGAGGCGTCGAACTGCGGGTTATTGGCGAAAACCAGAGGGTCGTCGGAAGCAGGTAACTCGTCGTCGCCTTGTCGCTCCCGGGCAGGGTGCGAGGAGCCCGACAGAACCAGGGCCGTTATAGCTCGGCGTTGAATCCAACCTATCGCCAGCGCCAGGAGGATGAACCCAAGCGCCAAAATCGTTTTGGCTTGGAATTTCGGACTTGGGATTTTCGATTTGCTCAACCGCCCTCCCCTGCCCTGCTGGAAAGAAGCATCAAGCGGGCTCAAGGGATGAGGCTGACGTTGGTGAACGTGGCGGAGTTCAACGCGTTGGTGGTGCCGGAAGCAACGGCGAAACCGGCGTAAATATTAGCCGCCATGTTGATCGAGCTGCTGCCGATAAGAGTCCAGTTAGTGCCGTCGGCCGAGCTATAGCCCGTGAAGCCGGTGCCGCTGCGCGCAACCCGAATCCAGGTGTTCGGCATTGTGCCGGTACCTGAGGCCATCGAGGAAGTATTCGAGGCGGTCTTGCTGCGCCGTTGCCATTGAAACGCGCGTCCCGGGAGCAGGCCCATCAAGACGTAGCGCGAGCCGGGAGTGAGGCTTTCGCGGAGCATGACGCCGGCGCGGGCGGCGGGGTTCGTGCTTTGCTGAGAAGTAAGTTGCGCTTTGAAGTCTCCGTCCCCGCTCAGCAGTTGATAAACGAAACGAAAGTTATCGGCGGTACCGCTGATGTTGCCGGCGCCGGCGACCGTGTAGAGGCCACTGGAGGCCGCTGCGCTGCCGGCCATCCCGGTGCTGCCGATATCGGCCGCTTGCCACGGCAGCGGCAGCGCCGCTACAGGTGTTTTCATGTCGGTCTGAATCTGGCTGGCGCTGACGGGGCCGTTGTAGATTCGCACCTCGTCGATAAGCCCGGCGAAGTACGATCCGTGGACAGTATCTGCGCCGATGGACAGAGGGAGCGTCGAGGTGCCAATTGGCCCGGTCCGCGCAAAGGCTCCGACTTGAACGCCATTGACGAACAACCGCAAAGTCGCGCCATCGTACGTGGCGGCCAGGTGCGACCAGGTGTTGAGAGGCAAGCCCGTTGCCGAGGAGAGCATCGGGTTGCTGCCTGTGTCTCCCAGACCAACCGCGGGTCCGGTGGTCACCGAGGTTGAGCCCTCCAGAAAATAGAGGTCGTTGCCCTTGTAAATGACTTCGTGCCAGCCGGTGACGCTGGTCGGATAAACCCACGCTTCCAGCGTCATCCCCGCCGTCAGATCCAGGGAGGACGAGTCGTTAACTATCACGGCGGCCGACGAGCCATCAAAAGAAAGGGCGTTGCCGAACCGGCCCCCGGTTGTCCAGGTCGCGCCGTTGAGTGTGCCAAGGTTGCCATGGCCAGAGGCATCACTGAGCGTTGAACCGGTGCCTTCTTCGAATCCATAGGCCGCCACGAGAGTGGGGGCGGGAGACGAATTGGTCGGAGGCGGGCTCGAATTGGTGGGATTCGCGACCGTGTAACTAATCTCGCTCGAGGGCAGGCTCTCCAGCCCATTGATATCATAAGCAGTGACAGCGAAAAAGTACGTCGCGCCGACAGTGAGACCGGACACTGTGGTGTTGGTGATGTTCCCCAGATCGTTTGTCAGACTATAGGTTTCGCTGGCCTGCCCCTGATACAGGCGATAGCCGGCGATGGCTGGACTCAGGCTGGCATTCCAGGCGAGGGTAACGCTGGGAAGGGTTTGAGCGGGGAGGCCCAACGCAAAAAAAAGAAGAACTGCGCCTCCGAGGACTCGAACAGAGGGATTGTCCGACGTTTGCCGTAAAAAGCTTTGAGCTGGCTGGTTAGTCATGCCAGTCATTCTGAGTGAGCTGCGGCCAAGCTCGCCACGAGGAATTCTCCGGGTACACCTTCGCCATTTTCCTGGTTTGATCCAACGGGCGGTGATTCCTGCTTTATGAACGAGCGTCAGGGCCAGCCGCAAAAAACTGACGTCTAAGACTTGTGCGCACGGCGGCAATTGATGTTACATTGAAGGAATGAGAAGCCTGATAAGCTTTTTGACGCGGGTCTTCTTCGGTTTGCGGTTTCGTTTGCTGGTGCTCGTCGTGCTCACGTGCGCCCCGTTGATAGCGCTGATGCTGCGCACGGCGGGAGAGGACCGCCGGCGAGCCATGACGAGCTGGGGCCAGCGTGCCCAGCGAGTGCAGCAGATCGCCCGCCGGGAAGAACAGGAAGTGATTGGCGCCACGCGCCAACTGCTGCTGGCGGTAGCGGAGTCTGCCTCGGTAACGTCGTTGAATCCCAAGCGTTGCAAAAAGTTTCTCGAGGACGAATTCGGGAGTTATGGGCGCTATGCCAACCTGGGGGTGGTCACAACCAATGGCGAGGTGCTGGCCAGCGCCGTACCCATTTTCGAACAAACCAATCAGGCCGACCGGCATTTCTTTCGACGTGCGCTGGAAACGCGCGCCTTCTCGATCGGGGAGTTTCCAGTGCGCAAGCCCCTGCATGAGCCTCCCACGATCAGTTTTGGCTACCCGGTGTTGGACGCCGGCGGAGGAGTCCTGGCCGTGGTTTTTGCGGAACTGAATCTAAACTGGCTGGACCGGTCCGGTGATATCTCGATTCAATTGCCTAAAGCGGCAATTTGGTTTGAAATCGACCGCAACGGAATCATCCTCGCGCGCAACCCCAAGCCGGAACTCTGGATTGGCCGGCCCTTCTCGGAGCCTTCGCTGGTCTCAGCGGCTTTTGTTCGAACCAATGAAATTGTGGAAGCCCCCGGCCAGGGAGGAGTGGCGACTTTTTATGCTTTTGGTTCAGTGCCCAGCGATTTGGCGTCCGGCGAGGTGGCTAGCATTCTGAGCATTCCCCGAGCGATCCTGTTTGCGGATGCCGATCGGATGCTGCGCCGGAACCTGACCTGGCTCGGACTGGCCGCGGGCTTGGCGCTGTTCCTGGGCTGGTTGGGCAGCAAGTTCCTGATCCTGCGCCCCGTGCGGGCGGTGGTCGACTCCATCGCGCGGCTGGCGGCAGGAGATCTGAGCGCTCGCACGCGCTTGCCCAGCAGTGGCGATGAATTGGGTCGATTGATTCAAGCCTTCGATAAGATGGCTCAGGCCCTCGAACAACGGGAGCGGGAACGCTTGCGCGCCAGTCAGAAACTGCAGGTGCTTTCCCATCGACTGGTCGAGGTGCAGGAGACCGAGCGCCGCCACATCGCCCGCGAACTCCACGATGAGATCGGCCAGAGCCTCACCGCGGCGGAATTGAACCTGCAAGCCGCCTTGCAGGACCGTGGCTCCGCCGACCTGGAGCGCCGCCTCGAAGACAGCATTAAAGCCGTCGAGCGTGTGCTCGAGCAGGTCCACGATCTTTCGCTGAATTTGCGCCCCTCCATGCTCGATGACCTGGGCCTCGAACCCGCCTTGCGCTGGTACACTCAGCGCCAAGCCGCCCTGACCGGTATGCGCTCGGATTTCAGCGCCGAGCCCCTGCCCCACCGCTTGGATCCCATTATCGAAACCGAATGCTTCCGCATCGGGCAGGAGGCTCTTACCAATGTCGTGCGCCACGCCCAGGCCCGGGCCGTCGTCGTTCATTTGAGCCGGCAGAATGGTCATCTGCATTTATCGGTTCGCGATGATGGCATCGGTTTCGACGTCGAGGCCTTCCGGGGAGAGGCCGTGCGGGGCGCCAGCCTCGGGCTGCTGAGCATGCAGGAGCGCGCGGCGCTGGCCGGCGGCGGGCTTGAATTCAACTCGGCTCCGGGCCGCGGCACCGAAGTACACGCCTGGTTTCCACTCAAGTGGCAGGGCGCTTCATCAACTCTTGAAATCCATGAATAATAATTCCCAGGAATCCAAAAAGCTCATTCGTGTTATCCTCGCTGACGATCATCCGATTGTCCGCGCCGGCATCCGCGCCGAATTGGAGCGACTTCCGGAAGTCCAGGTCGTGGGCGAAGCCAACGATGGGCGCGAAGCGCTCGACCTGGTCAAAGCGCAGCAGCCCGACGTCGCCTTCATGGATATCTCGATGCATGGCCTGAACGGCCTGGAGGCCTTGTCCCGGATCGCCAAAGAATACCCGAAGGTGAAGGTGATTATGCTCTCGATGCACAAGAGCGAGGAATACTTCTGGCAAGCCCTCAAGTCCGGCGCGGCCGGCTACCTCCTCAAGAAGGCGGCGACGGCAGAATTGGCCACCGCCTTGCGCCGCGTGGTCGGCGGGGAAATCTATCTGACCCGGGAGATCTCGAACCGCCTGGTCAAAAAACTGCCGCTCCACCAGATCGCCCATCGCAAAAGCCCGCTGGAGCAATTGACCGAACGCCAGCGCGAAATCCTGCAACTCATCGCCGAAGGCCAAACCACGAAAGCCATTGCCCTCATCCTCAAAGTCAGCCCGAAAACCGTCGAATACCATCGCGCTAAATTGATGGAGCGTCTCAATATTTTCGACATCCCGGGCCTGGTCCGGTTCGCCTTGCAATCAGGAATCATCGCTCAGGATTGATGCCCAGATTCCTCTATATTTTTGGCTACCAAACGCCCGAACAGATGAATTCCTCGGCCAGCTCAGAGGCTCCGGAGGAGGCGAGCATGGCCGTTTTCATCGAGGCCCAATCCGCCGATGAGGCGCTTGGCTGGGGCCGGGAGCTTTCCGAAGAATACGGCCGCCGTCTTTTTCCGGGACGTGCCCTCAGTTGGAAAAGCCTCAATTTCGCCCATTGGATCGAAGCCAACCCGCAGCAGGAATATCCGGCCGACCTGCTCGCCAGTCTGCCGGTGGTCCCCTGCGGCTCATACCCCGATTTCGACCGCCT
>Ga0210408_10004278_pt1 | contig 12796 bp, 7 predicted proteins | sample IncBWH4MmetaG_FD_155471 | JGI IMG/M metagenome (GOLD analysis project Ga0210408, IMG submission 155471) | Forest soil microbial communities from Barre Woods Harvard Forest LTER site, Petersham, Massachusetts, United States - Inc-BW-H-4-M | ecosystem: Environmental > Terrestrial > Soil >...
CGCCACCGCGCCGAGGAGAACCAAAAGCGCCGGTTTTGCATCGCCGACCAGCACGGTTCGAAGCGGTGCAAGAGTTACGCTCCAACCTTTATTCGTGTCGGGATACTCCTGCGCTAGATGGCTGGCGATCGTGTCAAATTCGGCCTGCGCTTGTGCAAGGGTCACGCCTCGCTTCAGGAGTCCGACGACGCGTAGGAAGTGGCCCCGCCGCGACGCCATTCCCTCGTTTTCGAAAGGCGCCGGAATCCAAAAGTCCGCATCCGAGAAGAGCGGGAGGTCGGCTGGCAGCACGCCAACCACGGTGCGACTGGCGCCATCGAGAGTCACTTGCTTGCCAATCAACGCGCGATCGCTGCTGAATCGTTGCTTCCACGTGCGATTCCCCAGGATTACGACTCGGGGCTCCTTTACTTGCTCGTCGGCGGGCAGAAACACACGGCCGAGCAGCGGTTGTATTCCGAGGGTTTCGAAGAATCCGGCCGTCACCATCGTGGCCTTCACTTGTTCCGGCTTTTCCGTCCCGGTGAGATTGAATAGCAGGTTCCCAAGGCCAAACGCGCCCAGGTGCTCGAAGACGTGGTTCTGCGCGCGATAGTCGGCAAAGTCCATGGGGGAAACCGCAGCCCCCGAGCACAGCGGACAATTGCCGAATCCCCACACGAGGCGCTCGGGATTTTTGAACGGCAGCGGGCGCAGCAGCACGGCGTCCACGACGCTGAAGATTGCGGTGTTCGCGCCAATGCCGAGCGCAAGCGTGAGTACGGCAATCGCGGTGAAACCTGAATTCTTCGCGAGGATGCGGAGGGCGTAGCGAATGTCCTGCCAAAGTGTTTGCATCAATTTCTCCATCTCCATCAAACGCGGCTAGCGAAAAACTGGAGCGCGCGGTATACGTCGAGGTACTCGCGGACCCTTACATCGAACGCGTTACTCATGGCGCAGGGCCACGATGGGATCGACGCTTGAAGCACGGCGCGCGGGAACGAACGAACCCAACATCGCCACGGCTACAACTAACAAAGCAACGCCCCCGAACGTGAGCGGGTCGCGTGGCGTCACACCGAAGAGCAAACTGGTGAGCAACTGAGTCAACGCCAATGCCGCAACGATTCCGATTCCCACACCCACAAGAGATATCCTCACACCTTGCCCCACAACAAGGCCGAGAATCTGCCGAGGATGAGCGCCCAGCGCGAGCCGAATTCCGATTTCATGCGAACGCTGTGAAACCGTGTAGGACATCACACCGTAAATCCCAATCGCCGCTAGCCCAAGGGCGAGAAGCCCGAAGAATCCCAAAAGCACAGCGATGGATCTTCGCCACGCAGTGGAACTTGTGAGGTAATCCGTCAACGGCTGGACAGCGTCTATCGCTTGGTTCCCGTCCATCGCATGGACTTCATTCGCCACGCTCCTCGCCATCACCACGGGTTCCGGTCCCGTCCGAATCAGCAGAGTCAAGGCCGCGTTTCCCTCCTGCGAGGCCGGCAGGAAGATCTCGGTGCGCTGCGGCACATCCGGTCCTTCTTCCTTCACGTCGCCCACAACTCCCACCACTTCGCGGAACGGCGTCTTGTCCTGGGGAAAACCCTGCTTGATCCGCTTGCCCAGCGGACTTTCGTGCGGCCACCATTTTCGGGCCATCGATTCATTGATGACCACGACCAAAAGTGAATTGGCTGTGTCGGATTCGTTGAAATATCGCCCTGCGAGAAGTGGGATTTGCATCGTGTGAAAGAAATTTGGGTCCGCCACGTTGAAGAGTGAACTCGGCAAGTCCGTTTGCGCCGGGACGGGACGCCCCTCGATGACATACACGGAGCTCCAGCAATCGCCCACGAACGGCGTGCATAGAATCGCTCCGGCCGACTCCACGCCCGGAATCTGCTGGATGCGCGCGATCGCTTCTTGAAAGAAGTTGTTTCGCGCTTCAGGCTTCGCATACTTCGCGCCCGTCAGGTACACGTCCATCGCCAGCACGTGATCCGGATTCGCACCGAGCTTCACATCCAACACGCGCAGAATGCTCCGCACCGTCAATCCGGATGCGATCACCAGCACGATGGCGAGAGCCACTTCCGAAATCAGAAGTGCCGAGCGCAGCTGCTCGCGCGATCTGGTAGAGGTTACCGTCGCACCCGTTGCCTTCAGCGAATTGCCTAGATCCTGGCGCGACGCGTGAAGTGCGGGAGCAAACCCGAACAGAATTCCCGTCACAATCGAGAGGCCCATCGTGAAAAGGAGCACGCGCACATCAATCTGCGCGCCCTCCAGCCGCGAAACATTCTGCGGCGCAAAGTGAAGCAATGGACCCATCAACCAGTTGGCCAACGCGAGGCCAAGCCCGCCGCCCGCGACGGAAAGCAGCAGACTCTCCGTCAGCAACTGCCGCACCAGCCGGCCTTTTCCTGCGCCAAGAGTGGCTCGAATCGCAAACTCCTTCTGGCGGGCAGTCGCCCGGGCTAGAAAGAGATTGGCGACGTTCGCGCAAGCGATCAACAGCACAAGCCCCACTGCGCCGAGCAACAGGAGAAGCGCATCACGCGTGTCGTGGAAGAGATATTCGTCGAATGGTGTCACCGTCGCGGTCACGCCCGCGTTCGAGTTCGGATACTGCCGCTCGAGCGCGCTCATGATTGCGTCCAGTTCGCTGCGAGCCTGCGCCGCAGACGCTCCCTCGCGAAGACGCGCGATACATCGAATTCCTTGGTGATTTCCCCGCGTATCCATCCCGCGGATGTGAGAAAACTGCCCCAGCGGGACATATACCTGCGCGCGCGGAAAATATTTCAACTCGCCGGGGAGTACTCCAATCACGGTGTAAGAAGTGCTGTCCATTACGATCGATTTGCCAATGACCTCCGGGTCGCTTCCTAGATTCTTCCGCCAGAAACTTTCGGTCAGCAGCACGACGGGCGCCGCTCCGGGGACGTCCTCGGCGTCCGTGAATGCGCGACCCATTCGCGGCACAACGCCCAGCAAAGGAAAGAAGGCGGGGGTCACTTGGGCGGCCGCGATGCGCGTAGCAGGCCCGAGTGCCGTAAGCGTGAACGTGTCCTGCCGCGCCGCGGCCACACTTTCAAACGCATGAACCTGGTTGCGCCAGTCTTCGAAATTCGGCCACGCAACGCTCATTTCGCCGGTGGTGGCCTGCTTTTCGTATACGGCCATCAGTCGCGCGGGATCGGGGTATGGCAGGCGTTTCAGCAACACCGCATCCACCACCGAGAAGATTGCGGTGTTCGCACCGATGCCGAGCGCCAGGGTCAGAATGGCGATGACCGTAAATCCGGGCGCCTTCGCCAGCATTCGGACGCCGTATCTAAGATCTTGCAGCAGGGTCGTCATCGCGAATCTCCATGCAAATTGAAATCCTTTCCAGAGCTACCGTGTCACTCATAGCGCAACGCAATCATGGGATCGACGCGCATCGCCCGCCGCGCCGGAACGTAGCATGCGAACAAAGCCACAGACGCGAGCAGCAGTGCGACGCCCGCGAAGGTGAGCGGATCCGTCGGACGCACGCCGTAGAGCAAGCTCGCGAGCACGCGCGTAAGCGCGAGCGCTCCGACTGCGCCCACGACGATGCCAACCAGCGCCAGCCGCGCTCCTCGCCCCACGATGAGACCCAGGATGGCCCGCGGCTGCGCACCGAGCGCCATGCGAACGCCGATTTCACGGGTACGTTGTTCCACCGCGTAACTCATCACTCCGTAGATCCCCGCCCCGGAAAGCAACAGTGCGAGCGCGGCGAAGACACCGATGAGAACCGCCGAGAAGCGACGCGGCGAAAGGGAATCCGAAACCAACGCGTCGAGCGTCGAGGTTTTCGTGACCGGCAGGTTTGGGTCGGCTCTTTGAATTGCGTCCTTCACCGCAGCCGCCATCGGGGCCGGGTCTGAGACTGCGCGGACGACCAAGTACTGCTTCCAACCTCCCGCGAAGTACACGTCGTAAGTAGGCGGCTTATCGAGCCCAAACTGATGCACGTTTCCGACAACTCCGACGATCTGAGACCAGCAGGGTTTAGGATCGAGCGAGCAAAGATTAATTCGCTTCCCGAGCGGATCACTATCCGGCCAATAGCGCCGCGCCATCTGTTCATTGATCAGGATGTTGGGTGTGGACCAGTCGTCCGGAGTGAACAGCCGGCCGCGAATCAGCGGAATTCGCAACGTCGAGAAGTAATCGAGGCTGGCGGAGCGGAATTCGACAATCGGGCGAGCCCCAGTGTCCGGCGGCGGCTGGCCCTCAATCACAAATCTCGAAGCCTGGTGCTCTTGTGAATCGAGCGGCATCAAGTCGATCCCGCCGACGCTCGACACGCCCGGCAATGCGCGGACTTGAGCCACGATGCGCTCGAACTCGGACGCTTGCTTGCGCTGAAGCTCAAAAGCCTGCGCGTCCGTAAGCTGATTCTGTTGCGCGAAGGAAAGCGCGGCTTGAGGAATCTCAACGGCCAGCACATGCTCACGCTGGAAGCCGGGACTAACCGCGAGCAATCGTTGAAAGCTGCGCGTCAACAGACCGGCTCCGATCAGCGGAATCAGAGCCAGGGCAATTTCGGAAGCGACAAGGAAATTATGAACGCGGTGGCCGCCCAAGCCGGCGGCGCCTTTGCTACCTTGATTCAGCACCCCGCTCAGGCTTCGGTTGAGAACTTGCATCGCGGGCAAAATCCCGCACACTAAGCCCGCGAAAATGCAGACTGCGGCAGTGAATGCCAGCACCGGCAGATCCAACCGGACGCTGCGGAGCGAAACGAGCTGCGCCGGCGCGAGCGAGACCAGCGCCTTCAGCACAAATACAGCCGACACAAGCCCCATAATTCCGCCACCGATGGAAATGAGCAGCGCTTCGGTGAGCATTTGCTGGATCAAGTGCCGCTTGCTGGCCCCCAGGGCCGAACGCACGGCAATTTCGCGATCGCGCGCAGCGTTTCGAGCGAGTAGAAGATTCGCGATGTTCGCGCAGGCAACCAACAGCACGAATCCTACAGCACCGAACAGTACGAGCAGGGTCCGACGCAAGGCCGCAGCTCCAGGCGCTTCGAGCGGCTTCACCCGCACGCCGAAGCCCTTATGCTCTACGGGATAAATGGCTGCTTCCTGTTTATTCAGCGTCTCCATCTCAGCTTGCGCCTGGCGCAGCGTGACGCCGGCCTTCAGCCGTCCCACAAGAACTACGCCATGATGGACGTGCTCGGCGAGGTTGTCCGGGTAAAGACCGAACGGCATCCATACTTGGTCCTGGCGGATCAACTGAAAGGTAGCGGGCAGAATTCCCACGACGCTGTAGCGCTGGCCGTCGAGCGAGATCGTCCGGCCAACAACACCGGGAGCACCGCCATAGTGGCTCTGCCAGAAAACGTGGCTCAACATGACCACCGGAGCGCTGCCGAGTTTGTCCTCTTCAGGAAGAAACGTGCGGCCGGCGACGGCGCGGATTCCGAGCACGGGGAAGAGCGACGAAGTCGCATGTCCCGTCGTGATTCGTTCTGGTTCGCCGTCACCCGTGAGATTGAATTCCCGCGAGAGCTCGGAGTAACCGCCGCTTGCCGAGAAACTCACAGCTTGGCGGCACCAATCGGCAAAATCGCCCGGCGAGAGTCCCGCCTCCGGAACGATCGGCTCGTAGGTGTTCTTCACTTCCACCAACTGGCCCGGTCTGTCGAAGGGGAGAGGACGAAGCAGTACGCCCTGAACAACGCTGAAAATTGCGGTATTCGCACCGATGCCCATAGCGAGCGTCAGCACAGCAACGATGGTAAAACCCGGATTCTTCGCGAGCATACGGACGCCGTAGCGAATATCTTGCAGGAGTCTCGCCATTGTTACTCCCGTGGTTTGCTTTCGATCAGGCGGAAGCCAGAGGCGGCGCCCCTCAACTTCCAACTTCCCGCCTCGAATCCCTAAACTATGCAGCTCCAGCTTGTTTCTGTCCGTCGACGATCCATCCGTCGGCCAATTGGATGATGCGGAAGCCAGAGGCGGCGCCCCTCAACTTCCAACTTCCCGCCTCGAATCCCTAAACTATGCAGCTCCAGCTTGTTTCTGTCCGTCGACGATCCATCCGTCGGCCAATTGGATGATGCGGTTACCGTAAGCTGCCCACGCGTCGTTATGCGTCACCTGAATGATCGTGGTGCCGTCGTCGTTGAGTTTTTTGAGCAAGTCCATGATCATTTTTCCCTGGCTCGAATGCAGGCTGCCCGTGGGCTCGTCAGCCAGAATCAGTTTCGGCTTTCCGATCACCGCGCGCGCTACAGCTACCAGTTGCTGCTGGCCGCCGGAAAGCTGGTTCGGAAACAGCGCCTTCTTTCCGACGATCTGGAAACGGTCGAGGATGTCCGCGACGATTCCTTCGCGCTCCGCTTTCTTCATGTCGCGATAGGAAAGCGGCAGATCGAGATTTTCCGCGACGGTGAGATTGTCGAGAAGGTGATATTGCTGGAAGACAAAGCCGATATATTTCTTGTGAAGTTCCACGCGCCGGCGATTGTCGAGTTTATGCACTGCATTTTCGAGAAGGTAATACTCGCCCTTCCATGCGCCGTCGAGCATCCCAATGATACCCATGAGCGTGGATTTTCCCGCGCCTGAAGGCCCCATGATGGTGACAAAATCGCCGTCGCGGATTTCAAGATTGATGCGGCGCAGCACCCAGGTTTTTCCCGCGCCTGATTCGTACACTTTTTCGACGTCAATCAACTTGATCACTTTTATCTCCTCGAGCTTCGAGACTCATTCGTAACGCAACGCGACCATCGGGTCCACGCGCGTGGCGCGCCGCGCAGGCAAATATGCTGCCAGGATCGCAACCGCCGTGACGAGCAGCGCCACAGCGGCAAAAGTTACCGGATCGGTCGCGCTAACACCGAAAAGCAGACTTCTCATCCCGCGCGTGATCACGAGCGCCGCAACGATTCCGAGACCCGCGCCGAAAACTGCGAGCCGTAGTCCGTGTCCCACAACCAGCCGCAGAACATGATTTTTTTGCGCGCCGAGTGCGATGCGAATGCCGATTTCGCGGAAACGCTGGCTCACGTTGTAGGAAAGCACACCGTAGATTCCGAGGGCGGCGAGGAACATTCCGAGAGCTCCCAGCACTGTCGCGATCGTGGCTGCGATGCGATTCGCAAACAACGACACGTGCAGCACTCCATCGAGATCATCGGTCTCGATGGGCTGCACCTTTGAATCAAGCGACGTCGCGGCGGCCCGCACGGCGCTGATCACGGTTGCTGTCGGAAGTTGTGACCGTACCAGGATGTTTGCGTCCGTCCCTTCCACTTGGAGCTCCGGAAGATAAATAAAACATTGAGAGGGCTCGTTCATGCGGTGGTATTTGATATCGCGCGCCACGCCCACCACGGTGCGCCAGTCGCCGTAGATGTGCACGCGATGCCCCCTTGGATCCTGTCCCGGCCAGAAGCGTTTCGCCATCGTTTCATTGACGATGACAACCTTCGGGGCACCCGGCCGGTCCTGTTCCGCAAAATCGCGGCCAGAAGCGAGAGGAATCTGCAAAACCTTGAAATAGTCTGGCCCCACAACGTTGAGATCGATGCCCATGTCTTCGCCAGGCTGAGGTGTGTAGTTCTCGACTCTGGTAGTTGAATAGCTGCGGCCGGTGAACCAGAGGGGGACGAAGCGCTCTAGGCTGGCGGATTGAACTCCTGGAACCGCGCGAATCCGTTCGAGCAATCGATCGTAGTAAGAGGCCGCCTGACCTGCTGAATATCCCTTCGATCGCAAATCGAAGGCGGCTAGTGCCACATGATTCGAATTGAAGCCTGGGCCGGCCGTCTCCGCATTTCGCAGACTCCGCAGTAACAGTCCCGCGCCCACCAACAGAACGGTCGCCAGCACCATTTCGGACACAACCAAAAGATCGCGGAGGCGATGGCCGCCCACACCGGGGCCAGACGAACGGCTTCCTTCTTTCAGCGTTTGATTCAAGTCGGTGCGGGAGCCGCGCCACGCCGGCGCAACGCCGAACACTATCCCGGTCAGCACTGAAAGAATCAGCGTGAACGCGAGCACTGTCCCGTCGAGCCCCAGCGGCAATCCGACCGGCAAATGTGCGGGCGGCAGAAAAAATGCCAGGAGATTCGTTCCCCAGAGCGCAAGAAAAATTCCCACCGCGCCGCCGGCGAAAGCCAGCACGAAACTCTCCGCCAGTAACTGACGGATCAGACGGCTCCGGCCCGCGCCCATCGCGGCACGAATGGAGATTTCCCTCTCGCGGGAGGTCGCGCGAGCCAGCAGCAAATTCGCCACATTCACGCAGGCAATCAACACGACGAACACGGCAACGACCATTAGGAATCCGAGCACGCTGCGGAGAAAATCCTGGACTCCGTAGTGCGCCGCCCATACCGGAACCACGGAAATTCTGACGTTCTTTTCTGAATTCGGAAATTCCTTCTGAAAATCAGCCGCCAGAGTACTCATTTCCGCCTGGGCCTGCGAAATCGTGACGCCCGGTTTCAGCCGTCCCATGATGTGGACGAACGTGGGATACCGCTCTTCGATGTCCTCCCACGGCAGAACTTGCGGCTGCATCATCATCGGAACGAAATATTCGGCATTGATTCCCACGATCGATCCGTAGAAATTTCGCGGCATCACTCCAATCACGGTAAACGGATGACCGTTGACGTGTACGATCTGCCCCACCACATTCCGATCGGAGCCGAATCGGCGCGCCCACAGTCCGTACCCCAGAACGATGTAAGGATCGGAATTCAGAGGTTGATTCGGTTCGGCGTGAAACGTGCGTCCCATTGCCGCATGAGCCCCGAGGACGTCGAAATAATTTTCGGTGGCGATGATTCCCCAAACGCGCTCCGACGGCGCGTCGTTACGAAGACTCATGTCCACGCCGGCGAGCTCAAACCCGATAAGTCCCGAAAAAGAGTGGTTTCGATCGCGATAGTCTTTGTAGTCCGGATAGGAACTCGTATGAAATTCGCCGCTCGGCATTATCGTCTCGGCCGCAACCAGGCGGCTCGCATCGGCGATTCCTGGCAGAGGATTCAGCAGAACTGAGCGAATCCAACTGAACACGGTGGCATTCCCGCCGATGCCGACGGCAAGCGTGAGAACCGCAACGGCAGTAAAGCCGGGACTCTTCACCAGCATCCGCACGCCGTAACGCAGGTCCTGAAAGAAAATTCCCATGAAATCTCCGCAGTTGGAATCTAAGTCGATGCGAGAACGATCACTGTGGCATCGTCGCGCCAATCACCATGACTGAATTCTCCTGCCGCCTCTAGAATCAGTTTTTGCAACGCACCCGCGGGCATAGAACGGTTTTCTTCGAGAAGCTTCAGCAGGCGCGCTTCGCCGAACTCCTCGTCATCGCTGCAGCAGGCCTCGGTCACTCCGTCGGTGAAAAGAATCAGCCGATCGCCGGGAGCAAGTTCGATGAATCCAAGCGCGTAAGTCTGAACCGGGAAGATGCCCAAAACGCCGCCGCCTTCGCGCAGACGGTCGTGAGTGCCATCGCGATGCAGAACGATCGGCGCATTGTGTCCAGCATTCGCATAACGCAGCCGACGCGTGGGGCCGTCGAGTTGCGCATAAAAAAATGTGATGAAACGGTCGCCGGCGATATTGCGGAGAATTAGAGAGTTCAATCGCTCGCAAAGGCCGCTCGGCGAGAGCAACGGCGAGGCCAAACCTCGCACGGCCGCCTGCAAATTCGACATCAGCAGCGCCGCCGGCAATCCTTTCCCCGCCACGTCTGCAATGCAGATCCCAAGCGTTTCGTCCGGGAAGGCGAGGACGTCGAAATAGTCGCCGCCGACGTGGTGTGCTGGCTGCCAGGCTCCGGCGATTTCAAAGCCGGGAATTTGCGGAATGTCCTTCGGCAGGAATCCTTGCTGAATCGCCCGCGCTTCTTCGATTTCCTGCTCCTGATGTTGAAACTGCGATGCGATTTTCTTCTGAGCCTGACTCTGCTGAATCGCTTGCTGGCGAGACTCGCGGCGCTGGCGACCCAACTCAATCTGTTTTTTTAGTATTTCCAGCAAGCGCGTGTTGACCCACGGCTTTTCGACGAAATCGCCCACCCCGTGCTGCATCGCTTCCACCGCAAGACCGACGCTCGCCCAACCCGTCATTACGACGATCGGAGGGGCCGTCTCGATTCCCGTCAAATGAGCGAGCAGATCGAGGCCTTCTCGCCCCGACGTCGTATCGCGCGCATAGTTCAGATCCATTAGAATGACGTCGAAGTCCCGACGCGCCATGGCTTCGAGCAGGCCCGAAGGCGACGTGACCGTCTCTGTGGTGTAGCCATGACCCTTCAATAGCAGCCGCAACGCTTCGAGAACGTCCGGTTGGTCGTCCGCGATAAGCACCCGAGGCTGAGTCGTTGCAGAGTCGCTCGTGGCTTCAATTGTCATCGTGTCCATTGTTTGCGGCCCACCCGCTGAGGTAAATAGCACCCACTCGAAGCGGGCCTCCCGAATACGGGCAGGTGGGGTTCCAGCCCGGCTCTAATATAAGCCCATTAAATGCTTAATTTTACTGGTATCTGAGGGCTAGGACAATCGACCGCTTGACCAGTTGCGGGAATGATTGTCGCGAATTCGAACAGTCGCCCTGGGGACGCCAATCTCCCGATTGACGGGCCGGGTGACGTGTTCGGCATCACAACGTACCCGAGCAGCGCGAAGTCATATCGTTCCCGCACTTCGCTTAAAATCCTGAGAAAGCAATCCCGCGCGCGAGCAGTGCCCAGCAGCGGCTCGCGCCGGTAACAACTGCACGTAATGAAATGCAGTTGTCCAGTGCCATAGCGGCGTTCCAGGTGCTTCATGCGAGAAAACCCTGAATCAACAGAAAAGCAAACCCAAGAGAAAACCCCGACCCTTAAAACGCAAAGGGTTGATTGGATAAGAGCGAAGGCTCCGTTCATTGGCCGAGTATGCTTCTGTTTGGAGGACCGAAGCTACCCAGTAGGAAGGAGCCTTCGATGATGATTATAGGATGTGATTACCATCCCAGTTGGCAACAGATTTGTTGGCTGGATACGGCGACTGGAGAGACAGAGGAAAAGAAGCTGGAGCATGCTTCGGGAGAGGCGGAGAAGTTTTACCGGCAGCTCCCCGGTCCGGCGTTGATCGGAATGGAGTCGACGGGAAACTGCCAGTGGTTTGTAGAGATGGCTACGACTCTGGGACACGAAGTGTGGATCGGAGATGCGGCCAAGATTCGCGCCAGTGAAGTACGGCAGCAGAAGCACGATCGGCGCGATGCCGCGCTGATTTTGAAACTGATGCTGGAAAAGCGGTTTCCGCGAATCTGGGCACCGTCGGGCGAGGAGAAGGATCTGCGGCAGCTGTTGATTCATCGTTACAAGCTGGTGCGGATTCGCGCGCAGGTGAAGAACGAGTTGCAGCACCTGGCGATGAACCAGGGGGTGACGAAGAAGAAAAAGCTGTGGAGCAAAGCGGGCGAACAGGTGCTGCGCGCGTTGCCGCTGAAGCCCTGGGCCAGCCGGCGGCGAGAGGACCTGTTTCAGGTAAGAGAAATGTTGGACGAGCAGATTGCGCCGCTCGATCAAGCCGTGGCGGAAGTGGCGGAGAAAAATCAGAAGGCGCGGCTGCTGATGACGCAGCCGGGCGTGGGGCCGATCACCTCCATGGCGTTTGTGCTGACCATGGGAGATGTTTCTCGTTTTCAGCGCGGGAAGCAGGTAGCCAGTTATCTGGGGTTGATTCCGCGGGAGTACAGTTCCGGCGGACATCAGCGGCTGGGATCGATCAGCAAGCAAGGGAACCGATTCTTGCGAATGTTGTTGGTCGAGGCGGCGCAAGTGGCCGTGCGCTACGATCCGGGATTTCGGAACGAGTATTTGCATCGCTGCCACACCAAGGCGAAGGGAGTGGCCAAGGTGGCGGCGGCTAGGAAGTTGGCGATTCGACTCTACTGGATGCTGCGCACGAATCGAGGGTATCCAGAGGTCGTTCGTGTCGAGAGCCGCTCGCGGGTGCCCGTGGTCGTCCGTCACGACGGATAGACCGAAGGATTGATTGGGCGCTCTCGTCCCCCGATGCAGAATCGGGGGATTCGGATAGAAGAATCATGGTCGAGGTTTAGACCGTATCGATGGCTGGCGGAACGATCCGCCGCAAACTGATTCACCGTGAGAGTTTCAGAGCTTCGGTCCTCCACCACTCTGAGAACCACGCGGTGCTTCACAGCATTGCAGCGAACAGGTGTCCCTTGACAACGCCTTCGCTCTTATCGACGGGCACCCTGAAATTGGAGGTCAACTCAGTCAGTAACTGATGGTGTGGTATTATCCGCCCCAGCTTCGATGATCGAAGGTAAACAATAATTCGAAGCAAAAAGGCCCTGCCACCCGCCCATGCTGGCGGTTTTGCTTACGCCGGTAGCCTTGCAAGTATAGTTCCTGGTTTTATGTATGTGCAGGGGACTCTTAATGTGGCACACGCTCAAGATCAATTTAACGAGAATCTGATACATTGCGCTGGATCGGTACCGAACTAAGAGTTTCTTGACAGTACCGCAAGCTTCCGTGCAACTACCACCATTCGCGATCATCTACGGCTTGGCCGGAATCGCATCGGGGCTCTGGTTCTCTCGCGCAAGCAGTTCAGCGGTCCTGCGAGCTCTCAGCGGCGTGGTATTCGCGATCGCGGTCTTGAACGGCTACGTCGAGGAATGGGTGAATCTTAGACGGGTGCGTTTCGACTACAGCGCACTTTTCATGGTCGTCATATTCGCGTGGCCCTACGCAGCGCTCTGTGTCCAACTGA